>ERZ839947.2396-NODE-2396-length-13674-cov-9.052794_pt1 | contig 13674 bp, 11 predicted proteins | sample MGYA00519908_ERZ839947 | MGnify/ENA primary metagenome ERZ839947 (study PRJEB31850, sample SAMEA3708857) | human gut metagenome | biome: human gut; feature: human-associated habitat; material: faeces | place: China | collected 2014 ... | reverse complement strand
CCGGCATGGTGGATATGCCGGAAGAATGGAAAGGCGGCATCGACACGGCGCAGTTTGGCCGGTATGTGGCCCAGCAGGAGCAGGGCGCATTCACCCAGTACGGCTACCTTGTCAAAAGCGGGGACGAATGGCAGAAAGTCTACGAGGGCCAGCCTGTGCCAGAGGAATACCGGGTGCTGTCTTTTCCTGCATCGGAAATCCTGCGGGATGCGGCCAACATCCCACCGCCGGTGCAGCCCACAACAGAACAGCAGAAAGTTATTCCCATTATCCTGAATGGTAAGGACAGCGCAGAGCGGATGAAAGAAATTACGGACCGGCTGGAAACAGGGATTCAAGAGCTGTTCGACAGCAACCGCTACAAAGCCTACCTCACCACGATGGCGAAGTTCCACAATTACAGCTTCAACAACACCTTGCTGATTGCCATGCAGGGCGGTCAGCTGGTGGCGGGCTTCAACAAGTGGAAAGACACGTTCCACCGTACCGTGAAAAAGGGCGAAAAGAGCATCAAAATCCTTGCCCCCGCACCGTACAAGGTCAAGCAGAAGATGGAAAAGCTGGACGATCAGGGCAAGCCGATTCTGGACAAGGACGGCAAGCCGCTGACCGAAGAAAAAACGGTACAGATTCCGGCCTTCAAGGTGGTGTCTGTGTTTGATGTCAGCCAGACCGAGGGTGAACCTCTGCCCTCTATTGCGGTGAATGAACTGTCCGGCAGCGTGCAGGACTACCAAGATTTTTTCAAGGCATTGGAGCAGTCATCCCCGGTGCCCATCGGGTTTGAGGACATCGAGGGCGGCGCTCATGGCTATTTTCATCTGCTCGACAACCGCATTGCCATCCAAGAGGGCATGAGCCAGTTACAGACCGTCAAGACGGCTATCCATGAAATTGCCCACGCCAAACTTCACGCCATCGACCCCACCGACCCGGAACAAACCAACCGCCCGGACAGCCGCACCCGCGAGGTGCAGGCCGAAAGCGTGGCCTATGCCGTCTGCCAGCACTACGGGCTGGACACGTCCGAGTATTCCTTTGGCTATGTGGCCGGGTGGAGTTCGGGCCGGGAACTGGCCGAACTGAAAGCCTCTCTGGAAATTATTCGCAGCGCGGCCCATGAGCTGATCGCTGCGCTGGACGAACATCTGGCAGAACTGCGCCAGCAGCGGGAAGCAGACCTTTCCGCCGCACAGGAAGCCGCATTTGCGCTGGACGACGGCAGCACCCTGTTCATCCAGACCTGTGATTCCGGCTATGACTACACTCTGTATGACCCGGACAACAAGGCTCTGGATGGTGGACAGCTGGACGCACCCGGTCTGACTCTGCCGGATGCCGGACAGGAAGCACTTAATCTGCTGGGGCAGACAGCCCCGGTATCGGAAGTTCTGTTGGGCGATAAGCTGACAGCGTTCCGAGAGGCGGCGGAAAAGGCCAATGAAATTCCTGCACCCGTTAAAATTCCAGACCCTGCCGCAGAGCCTACGGTCACGATTCTTTGGAGCGAAAGCGACAAGCTGCAGGACGGCGAAACCATGCCGCTGTCCGTGGCAAACCGCGTCTTTGAAGAACTGGACACCACCCGGCACACGGACCGGGAAAAGGATGGTTACGAGGGTGGCTGGTACGACAAGACCGCATTCCGTATTGATTTTACCCTGAACGGCCAGCCCGACAACTACGAGGGACGGCAGGATTTTGGTGATGGAGAGGGCTCTTTGGTGCAACATATCCAGAACTATCACGAATACTACGCCAAAGACGAGAACTGGAAAAATTTTGTTCTGCACAACAAAGGCCCGGAAGCGTGGGGACAAGACAAGGCAGAGCGGGAAATGGTGCTGACCGAGTTTATCCCGTACCTCAAACAACATTGCAATCTTTCGGCCATGGAGCGGGCAGCCACCGCCGCTTTGCGGGAGGAACAGAACATTTCGCCGGAACAGGCTGCCTATTACAACACTGTTGTGGCCTATGTGCAGGACTGCCGCCCGCTGCTTAACCAAGGCCAGTATAACTTGCCGGAACCGCCCAAGCTGGCTGACTTTGACCAGAGCTTGCAGGATTACAAGGCACAGGTGCAGGCCGAGATTGAGCAGGAAGCGGCGACTGCCGGAATGACTGTAGAGGAATACGCAGCGGCAGGTTTTGAGGCACCACAGCAGGACAGCTTTTCCATCTACCAGCTGCGCAATGAAGATTCCACCCGCGATTACCGTTTTGAGCCCTACGACCGCCTGCAGGCTGCCGGTTTGACCGTGGATAAGGCAAACTATATGGAGGTGTATGCCGCGCCGCTGACTGCTGGTACCACGTTGGAGGACATCTACCGCACATTCAATATAGACCATCCAGCAGACTTCAAGGGACACTCGCTGTCTGTTTCGGATGTAGTGGTGCTGCACCAGAATGGGCAGGACACCGCCCACTACTGCGACAGTGTGGGCTTCCAGCAGGTGCCGGAGTTCTTACGGGAAAATCCGCTGCGCACCGCAGAGCTTTCCACCGAACAGAACGAAAACATGATTGACGGTGTGCTGAACAATGCGCCCTCTTTAGGTGAGTTGGAAGCCAAAGCAAAGGCCGGAGAACAAATTTCTCTGACGGACCTTGCCGCCGCAGTCAAGGCCGAGGAAAAGGCACCGAAAGCCAAGAAGTCCCGCACAGCCAAGCCGAAAAAGCCATCAATCCGGGCACAGCTGGATGCCGCAAAAAAGGAGCAGAGCAAGCAAACGCAGCCACGAGAAAAGACAAAGGAATTGGAGGTGTAAACTGTGCAAAAGTTTGAAAATGTGGACGTGATTGCTGCGCTGGAAGCTATTATGCACCAGAACACCGCATACTATCAGAGCGATTTTGCCTTTGACATCAAGATGCTGCGGGAAGCAGCCCGCAGCGACCAGCCGGAAGATAAGCTGTTGTTGTGGCTGTCCCGGCCCTCTGGAACATTCTGCTTCCGGGAACGGGACGTGCTGCTCAAAGACACGCAAGCCTACAACACATGGAAATTCTGCGGCGAACAGACCCATGACAGGATCCTTGCCTATGCGGTGGAGTTGACCGGTGCGGCCAACGGAACCGTGCAAGGCAATCTGTATGAACTGGACTATCAGCAGCACTTCCAGCATATCCGGGATGCAGCCCTGCCCGTGGGCGCCAATCGCCTGATCTACGAAAGCGGGATGCGGGAGATTGGCCCCAAAGAGCATTTCGACAGCCGCCCGGATAAATATTTCGGGGCGTTCGTGCGGCATGAAACGCAGACCCGTGACCCGGAACTTCTGCAAACGGCCATCCGGCAGGAGCAGCGCAGTCGGGAATCTGCACAGCCCGGTGATTTCAAAGAACACCTTGCGGCATTGCACACCGGGCTGATCGAGGCCGAGGCACAGCGCATTGTAGCTGATATGAAGCGTCTGGCTGCTCCCAACAGCCCGGACAAGAATCATTTCATGGTAGAGGTATCGCTCTATTTCACCAAGCTGGCATCCAGCCGGGACACGGACCAGCTGATTGCCATGCTACCGTATAAGTCCCTGCATCTGTCCAGCGTGAAGGACCGTTTCGGTATTTACGCGCTGATTGACAAAAACGAGAATCGGGAAAAGGGCATCCGTAAGCCCCGTGCTTCTGTCCGCAAGCAGCTTTCCGAAACAAAACAGGCCGCCAGTCCGAAAAGGGCAGCGGCCCGCAGTAAACAACATGAAATGGAGGTCTGACCATGAATTTCAGCGTAGAAGAAGAAAATTTGATTTGTATGTACCACACTTCTGACCGCCGCCGCACGATGGCGCGGATGCTGGCCGCCTTGCCGGATATGGACACGGAAATGTGGCGGCTGGCGAATGGCACCATTGCAAAATTGGAGCAAATGACCGATGCTGACTTTGACGGACAGCGGTTTGATTTTACGGGTGAATAATACTACCAGCTTGACAATAGCACATTATTTTCAGTGAAAGTAATGTGCCATTGTTAATACAGAAAAAGCCGGACACGGTGGCCTTGTGGCTGCTGTGTCCGGCTATTTCATTGAACCGGAATACATTTTCTATTACAGTATGTTATCCTGAGTGTCTTAAAATTAATGTCAATAGGTCATTTGTACTTATTCATCGGAAATATCTACCATTCCGGCAACGCATGCTGGCAATGTATCTATGCTATGATTCCTATCAATCCATACAATATCAGTATACAAGGGCATGTCATTCTGTTTTGAAAGAATATGCGTAACCTCAAAAGAATCTGTTGCTCGGTCAAATCCATCTTCATCACGAAGCGATTCTACAGTGAATTTAGAACTTTTTGATATACCGTTTTCACTTTCTCGACGATTCATACATAAAATAAAGCTCAAATCAGAAGTTGCGAACTGATATGACTTCGTATCTGTAGTGACATTCTCCAACATAAAGCACTCTGATGTCGCTAATCCAACGATATCCTTTATATGTGCGATTTTTTTCTCGCAAAGCCTATATGGGTGCAATGCACTAAAATAAATTTGGTTGCACCACAATTTTCCAGAGACCGCTTTCTTATAGAAATCCTTTGCACTTAAATCTGTATCAACACCTGTCAAGTGTCGGAAACCACTCGATAGATACTCAACCTCTATGTATCGGTCATTAAATACGTAGAGAAATGTTTTGCCAACAAGATTTTCTTTATATAGCTTTGCAGCTGCAACAATAGCTGACACTATGCGTTTTTTATCTTCTGCCTTACTCACATTCGACATCCTTTACAATAAAAAATGGCGTCAGAACAATTCTAACGCCATAAATTGCAGAGTAGCGGTTACATGCTGGCTGTCAGCCGCAGTGCCCGGTAGAGCACCAATTAGTCGTCATAAATTAAGTCCTGACGCGGACTCGTTGTACATCCCCAACGGGGGCGCAGCATCCGGTAGAATGCCAATTAGTCGTGGTAATTATCCTGCCCACGCACAGTACAGCTTTTACGTGCCGCCACACGGAACATTTTTGTTCAATCTTATTATATTCGATTGAAAGTGATTTGTCAATGAATTTTCCATTAATCTTTTTGATTGTGGCTATGTACAAAATTATAGGTGTAATTTAAATTTGTAAACCCTGAACAATCTATAAATAACGATGATATGCAATGTTTTGGAAACTTCATCTTGCAAAATGAGATTGGGACAACAATTTTCGATATTGTTCGTTCCTGCGCCCATACACACCGTATCTATACGCTATCGATCAAACGAGTCAAAAACTTTCACATGCAGCTTTCGATTTCATGAACTATGATTTGATTTTCATTCTTTTGCTGCATTTCGTAAAGCAGGGTATTATCAAATGTGACCGTACTTTTAGGACAATCGATTTCAAGATGCGAACGATATTTATCAAGCAGAATTGTAGCGGAGCTAAGCGAAAGTCCGTTCTTTAACAAGCAAATAGCTTCATCGTTGCAAGTTCCATATTTTATTTTCTTATAGAAAACATCATCTAATAAAGAGAGATCGTAGAGTACCTCAATGTATTTTACTAGTGTATTATCAATGAAGTCTTGTTCTTCTTTTATCCTTACAATTGCCAGATTGACAAGTTTCGTGCGATCCTTGTCCTTTAATTTTGTGTAATGCGCAAAGTTGCTTCCATATCTTTTTATATCCCCCCACTTTCCAACATAAATAATAGAATCCTGATTTCTTTGATATAAGTTACCCCAGTACCTAATAAACAAACTAATGGTTTCAGAATAAGATTTATTTTGGGCGCGCCAATCAAGTAACATTGAATAAAAGCTTTGTGCCTCTTGGTTTTCTAGCCGCTTTAGATTGTCGTTTTTATTTTCTGGCAAATATTGTATAAACAAGGTGACTATTAATTTTAAAAGTTCCTTAGAAGTGCATACTTTTAGATCGGAGGCTAAACATTTATCAACCACCGCTTGCATATCATTTTCATTGACAAAAACATCAAATTCATTAACTCCATTTAAGATACAAGATCTTCCGATATTTGTTTGAACATGCCGATCCTGATAATTGTCAACCGTTCCTGTTTCGTAGTTTTCAATAAATTCTTTTGCATGACGAAAATCTTCTTCGTTGGCTGGGGTTATTTCAGCGTTTTTCAATAGAATGTTTTTTACGGAATCTTGATACTTTAGTTCAACCTTTGCAACATTTTTTAAAAATTTCTCGCAATTTGCATTTTGAGCAAAATACTGGCCATACACAAGATAGATTTGAGGTTCTAGTCGTTGTAAAGAACCACTATCTGGATTAAAGATTTCACTGAATCTACATACGCGTCCAACAAGATTTTTGAATGAATTGGATGATAAATTAGACCGGCCTCGTCTATTATCCAGAATAAACATTCGTTCTGCTGGAAGATTCACTCCGGACAGCAACGTTGAACTAGTTATAACGTATTTTACGGATGCATCCTTTTTATATAAATCTTCAATGTAAACTCTAATAGCATCCGGAACGCTTCCATGATGATAAATTATACCTTTTCTTAAACAAGCCAAAAGATTATACTGCGGCTGAAGATAATTTGAAATATTTTCGCAGGCTTTTGACACCAGTTCAGATGAAACATCAGGAAGAACATCCTTTAATGCAAGGGCGAATTTCTCAATATCGGTTGGCTTGTTTAGATAAATTATATTTTTTGAAGCACTGTGATCTTTAACAAATTCTTCTTCAAAATGATACTGCTTGTTCATTTGAATTGGAATGAATTCGTTAAAAAACTGATCATAGAGTTGTAACCTCCCGTGTGTTCTTATATCATACAAGAAATACTTTTCAGATTTTATGTATTCACTGACTTTGAACCCAGTGATGTCATAAGTCGTATATCTTGCTTTCAAATTATTACTATCCACTAAAAATGGTGTTAAAAATTTAATAGCAACATTGGGATTACGGGCTTGGGCTACAATAATAACATTTGCCAGCATTTGGCTTCTTGTGTTGTTTTCTAAAAGTTCATGCGCTTCATCAACAAGAATACAATCGAATGCCAGTTTAGAGTCTTTTGTAAAAAGCCTCAATAATCGTTCTTGAGTAAGTACCGCAAGGCAAGAAGAGTCAGAAGGGTTGTACATTTCAGGATGAATTATAATTTTTGAAAAAAACTCTTTGCTTGAGCCCTGAATACGCTTTTTCGTTTGAATCAAAAGTGCTTTTGTAGATGTCAACACACAAATCTTTCTGCCGGCGTATTCTCTGATAGATGACAATATTAATTCAGACTTTCCATATGAAGTGGGGGCGATTATGGATATTGTACGGTTCTGTTTCTCTTCAAAAAAATCAACCAACTGACGCTGTTGCTCACTTTGGTATACACCGTTTAAATGATACTGTTCGGTGAAAGCGTCGTTCCACTCTGTGAAGAAGTTCTTATGAGATTCATCTGTATGCTGTTCTATAAATTTGCTAATTGGATAAAGGCCCTTGTTTATTGCAATTTCATATAGTGGAGTATAGTTTTTTGTCTGGTTGCAGTAACTGACTATAATTCGATACCCTAATTGCTGGACATGTTCATCAATTGCATTTGTAAAACAAATAGCAATTGCCAGTATTGATTCGTATTGCTTTTGATTAAAAGTATTTCCAGCAATAAAATCATTATAAAGCTTCGAGAATTGTGTGTTTCTTATTTTTGACAAAGTTAAATCATATTTCATTGCTTTATCTGTTCCTCTATATCTGCTTCACTTTCCAAAAAATTATAAACTTTTTCAAACGTTTCTTTCTGGATTGCTATGACATATACTTTTTGAAATAATTTTTCCTCAACAATTTTCTTATGCTTTTGACCAACTTTTAAAGCTTCCATCCGTTCATGCATAGGATGAAATAGCATTCCAGATAATACAACATTGAACATATCACTTGAATTGCTTTCGTCTGCCACATTGTCAGCACTATCTTGAAGCAACTTGATTAGTGCATCTTTTTGGTGTGTTCCACTATTCATAGAAAGGGTTGCTGCATTAATAGCATTATACCACAGGGTAACATTATGATCGTTGAGACGTCTGTTTAAATCGTCCTTTGCTGTATTTATTAATCCCACGATAGCTGATGATGCTGTTGCTTGGCTTTTTTGCTTATTACCTGATTTGACTTCTGTAATCCAAAGCTCTTCAGTTTTAGAATCGAACAATGCAATATCAAAGCCTTTTTTAAAACTCCGCTCTTCCATATTGAAAAATGGAGATGCTACTGTAAATCGACCCTCTATCTCAAGAATTACATGCACAAGAAGTTCACCAATCATTCCTTTTTTTCGATTTTCAGATGCATCTTGATTTGTTTTGTAACGTTTAATAAATTCTTTTAATGTATACTTATAGGAATAAATCACCCTGGTTGATTGTGCATGTTCAGCTCCGTGACAAATCGAAACTAATCGAGAACGAATTTCACTTTTTAATTCGTCTGAAAAGTTTTCTATATAATAAAGAACATAGTCTGAATAGTCCTCCTTTGTTACTCCCGGAATCAATTCCATAATGTCACCTCACAATACAATAAACCAAATCCGAAGTTTAAATAGCTTATAAGTGATAGTTGTCACCTTTGGGCTTCGAATGCTGCATATAGAAAATATTTTTCTGCCGTTCGATTTCAGCACGCAGTTGTTCTTTGGTCGGCAGATAGGTCAGGTATTTCGACATAAACAGGTGGTCATTATCGTGCAGGACAGAATAGCGCGCTATATCCTCGCTGGTTTCGCCACACAGCAGAATGCCAATCGTGGGATTGTCGCCCTCTTTGCATTTGAGTTCGTCGTACATCCGAACATACATATCTATCTGACCGACATCCTGATGGGTAATCGTGCCCATTTTCAAATCAATCAGAACATAGCATTTCAGTTCGATGTTATAGAACACAAGGTCGATGTAGTAATCTTCCGTATCGGTCACAATATGCTGCTGCCGGGCCACGAAAGCAAATCCCTTTCCCATTTCCATGAGGAAGTCCCGGATGTGAGAAAGAATTGCAGACTCCAAATCGGACTCTGCAAAGGAATCTTCGGTGCGAAAGCCTAAAAATTCTGCCACGATGGGACTTTTGAGAAGTTCAAACTGATGCTTGGGTTCTGCTGCCGTTTTCTCTTTCATTTCTGCAATGACGGCTTCTTTTTTCGGAGAATGGAGCAGCCGATAATAATACTGTGTGCCAATGTTGCGGTCAAGGGTGCGAACACTCCAATTTTCATTAGCCGCTTCATTCATATACCAAACACGGGCATCTTCATCGGGAACACGCAGCAAAGCACGAAAATGTGACCAATTAAGATTTTGAACACGCGTGTTCAAAATCTCGGAATCAGGGAAGCAATGGTAAAATTTACGGTAATAGTGAAGATTTCGGCTGGAATAGCTGTTGCCGAATTCCTTTGTGAGTTCTGCCGAAAGAACTGGAATTAAGCGTTTTCCATACTCTGCACGCTCAGCACCGCTCTGTTCTTCTTCAACAATGCGTTTTCCAATATTCCAGTAGGTCATAATCATTGCACGGTTGGCTGCATTATAGGTAATGTTCTGGCCGACGGTAATCAAATTTTTAATATCGGAGATTACCGGCTGATACGGAATGAGGTTGTTGTCCAATTGAAAAATCTCCTTTCTATTTGAGAATTTTTTCTAAGAATCATTGTTTTAATTATAGCAGATATTGTTTAAACTGTCAGCGGGTTGTGACGAAAACTTGCGTGGCTTACCGTTCCTGCATCTGCTCCTTTCCCGGTGTTGTCCGCAGGATGCCGTCCACATTCTGCTTGATGATACCATACTCCTGCATCTGGCGTTTGGCATCATTGTACTGCCGCTGCATCTGGTCTTTCTGCTCGGCCAGTTGCTTATACTCGTTTTTCAGGGCGTAGAGGTCGGGCAGCTTTTGAAAGCCCTGCTCTTTTAGAGCTTTCGCCGCTGCTTCATAGAGAATCAAGGTTCCTTCATGCTTACGTCGGAACTGCTTTTTGTCAGCAGCCCGCTGATACTCCTGCAACAGTGGGTACAGTTCCTTACAGGTGGTGACATCCTTTATCAGCACGGCCATTTCTGCAAGTCGGCGCTCTGCTGCTTTCAATGCGGCGGCAGCTTCGGTGCTGGCGGCGGTGATCTCGGCCACCCGGCTTTCTAAATCCGGGTAACTATCAATTTCATGCTCCGTCAGAAAGTTCAGTGTCCGGGCAGCCTGTTTCAGATTGTGGATTTTTGCCCACTTCTCATACCCTGCGGACTGCTGGGCCTTGATGCTGTTCTCCAAATCAATCCGCAGCGAAATTTTGCGGTTTTCTTTGGGCTTCCGCTCCGCAAACCGCCCTTTGATGCGCTCGGTGATAGCTTCTTCGGTGTAGGCTTCGCCCAGCGTTTTGCAGCGGGTGAACCGCCCCTGTCCGGGCGCACGGAACGAAACATACTTGCCCCGCTTGACTTCATAGCCCTGCTCCTGCAGGAGCCGCAGAAAATCGTCAAAATCCTTGGCATGCGGGATGGCTGCATCTATGGCGGTTTTCAGCTTCGCCTTCCAGCTCGTGCCCTTGCGGTGTGCATCCCACTCGGCATAGCTTTTGCCCCGGTCTTGACCGGGCATCACCACAGACAGACCATGTTCCTTGCACAGCCGGTCGCTGGTGCGCCGGATGTAGGCATAACTCTGTCGGTTGGAAACATACTTTCGTTGGTTCACCATGTCCACGGCACAAAAGATGACGTGGTTATGGACGTGCCCCTTGTCAATGTGTGTGGTCAGCACATACGGGTATTTGCCTTGCAGGACTTCATCTGCAAGCTGCCGGCCAATCTCGTGGGCCTGCTCCGGCGTGGTTTCGCCCGGCGCAAAAGACTGTATCAGGTGGTGGGCCAGATTGTTGCCTTTCTGCATGGCCTGTGAGAGCAGCAGTTCAAATTCGATGTCTGCGGTTTCGTAGGCACAGGCAAAGGAGGACACCAACATTTTTTCATCCGTCTTGTCCGGATTCTCAATGTAATCCAGTGCCTTTTTCAGCGTTGACTTGATAGGATGTATCTTTGTAATTGCCATACCTGCGCCAATGCTCCCTTGATGTCCGCAACGTCTTGTGTGTACAGCGGCCCCATGCTGTTCAGCCGCCGTGCGATCTGATTGACGTTGACACCAATCTTTTGCAGTTCGGCGGTCTGCGCCCGGATGTCGGTGGTGTCGATGTGGACAACATATCCGTCTATCAGCATCTTTCGGGCGTATGCAGAAAAATTCCGTGTGTGCAGCAGTGCCATCTTCTGCCGGATAAGTTCCCGTTCCTCCGGCGTCACGGGAACACGCAGAACAATTTTTCGGGTTCGGTTCGTCATAGTTTCACCTCGTTTCTTGGGGGTCTGGGGTACTCCCCAGCAAGCATTTTTGCCGGGAGTGGCTACACTCCCTATGCTTGCTACGTTACCTTTCCCCACTACTATGACACCACAACACCCCCGTTTTGCCCGCAAAATGCAAAAAAAAATAAGAGGACGCTTTTGCATCCTCTCAATGACCGTGCATGACAATCAGACACACACGGGCTCTTTTTCCTGTTCATGGATTCGTAAGGCACCGTCAATGGCACCTTCTACGATAGGTAAGTATTCTTCCGGGCAAAGCTGCAGCTTGTGGCTGACCCGCTGACGTTCCGCACTTTCTTCCCGCATGAGTTCCGGGTTGAAGTACCGCTCCACGGGCAGACCACATATTTTTATCAGCTGAATCACCACCGGCAGGCTGGGCAGCGTGCCTTCGTTTTCGATGTTCGCAAGATACCGGCTGTCACAATGTATCATGTCAGCCAGCGCACTGCGGGAAAGTTGTTTTGCCTTTCGAGCTGCCTTGACATCCGCTCCGAACGTTTCAAAGCCGGGACAGTCCTCGATTTTCGCCATTCTGCATCACCCATATACATTTTATAGTTCATGAGCGATTGGCGAAATGTTGCTATGTCCGTTCTGTCTACATTTTATAATTCATAATCCGGGGTTGCGCACCTAGTTTATCAGATACCAAGCAGCTTTCAACAGTTAGTCATTACAATATTGCATGAATCAAACTCTCAGTACCTGCAATTTCTGCTTCAACAATATATTTAGTTCGTTCAATATTAGCTTTTGCAATGGAAGGTATGTCGTCTTTTATGACTGTTATCTGCTGCTCAATTCCCTCAAGATAGCTATTTAATATTTTCAAACGCTGTGAAAGCAGACTTTGCGGATCATCTAACGCATCAATAAAAAATGCGGCAATCGAGAAAATGTTGGTATCATAGTCGAAGGACAAAATTGATTGCTGTAATGTTGCCACAAATTCTTGTTTCCCTTTGTCTGTAAGCGAGTAAATCGTCTTGTCGGGCATATTTCCATCCTTTTCAACGCTGCCATAAATATATTCTTTTTTCTCTAAGACTTTTAGTGTAGCGTAGACTGTCGAATTGGCGATGTTGTACCAACGATGAACATTCATGATTTGTAGTTGCTTGATAATTTCATATGGATTAAGCGGTCTTTGATTGATCAGACCCAATAACATAGTAGCAGATTTCGAGAGCATAACGCATACCCCTTGACTTTAGTTTTGAGTTGTAGTACTCTATATATAGAGTACTACAACATTATATTATAACTGTACCACAGATATAATCAAAATACAAGGGGGAGTAAAATGCCGCAACTAAATAAGGGTGGAAAATATGTATTTGGACTTTCTGCCATTAGCAATAGGCGAGAAATACTTTTTCCGGCAGAGACTCTTGAACAATATCCCATTCAAAAAGAAGGACGCATTATTATTTTCACGGGGAGCAAAATCACGGGCGGATTTTGCGTGACCAGCAAACAATTACTTGGGCAATCAAAATTGAAGCATATATTAGATGATTGTCCCGCATTGTCACAGTACACGATTGATGAAGGAGAATTCGTTCGCTATAAAGGACGAGGCTATACTTGGCTGCATATTTCTCAAAACGGTGTTGTGAGGCTGCCCGAAAACACGATGCGATATTTGAATCTTTCCTGTGGGGATATTCTCATGTCGATTAAAAGCAGTGACATCGCATTTACAATGGGAGCAAGAGGACCGCTTATGGACAAAGTACATTCTTACCCCGGTCATATCAAGGAATATCGGGTTACTTGCTGCGGGCAATAAGGATATGAGTCATATTGAGTGGGTATTATGTCCTGTCTGCGGCAGTAAAACACGATTAAGAATCCGCAGCGATACCATTCTTGAAAATTTCCCATTGTTTTGTCCCAAATGCAAGCATGAAACTTTAATCGCAGTTCGACAACTAAATCTATCCATCGTGCAAGAGCCAGACGCTAAGACGCAGAGCCGATAACACAGAGAAAAAACTCCGATGTTATCGGCTCTGTTTTCACTTTTTCTGTGATTCCCTCGGTGGAAGAAAAGAAAAATGCTACGGGGTAGATGGCTTAATAAGAGGGCCAACGAAAAAAGTTTTGAAGTTCATTTTTGGTCAGTTGCCTTGACTTTTGCTATCATTAATAGTACTATTGATAATAGTAAAAGTGGAGGTGTCGTTATGTCATCAATCGATTTAGTTATACTTGGCATTGTTTTGGAGAAACCCCAAAGCGCCTATGACATTCAAAAGGATGTGGAGTACCACCATCTTTCTCGCTGGA
>ERZ839947.2395-NODE-2395-length-13720-cov-2.901061_pt1 | contig 13720 bp, 10 predicted proteins | sample MGYA00519908_ERZ839947 | MGnify/ENA primary metagenome ERZ839947 (study PRJEB31850, sample SAMEA3708857) | human gut metagenome | biome: human gut; feature: human-associated habitat; material: faeces | place: China | collected 2014 ... | reverse complement strand
CAAAACAAAAAGACACCCGCAGGTGTCTTTTTGTTTTGGCAGGGGCAGAAGGACTTGAACCCTCGGCACGCGGTTTTGGAGCGAAAAGCACGCTTTCAGTTAAGCCGCGTGTTAAAATACAGTCCCCCTAAAATTCCGCATAAAAACAGCACTTTCAGGATTTGAAAGTGCTGTTCGTTTTTGCCTTTATAGTTTTTGTTGAAAATTGATGCTTTTTTGATGCTCTTGGAAATTGAGCACTGTCCTTAAAAAGATTACAACTGTGCAGATAAGTAAGGAATAAATTTATTTGCTCAATCATCAATTTCATATTCTTATTTTGAAATAACATTACTGTTACGTCTTTAATAATATTTCAAATATTACTCGTGTAGGAAGACTTTAATATAAATCTTGACCCACGAGCCTTTCTTTTCTTTTGAGGTAATTTTGCCAAAAAGCAGTTTACCGGCATCCATAAGTCGAGCGAATATTACATTGTCCTGCTTAGGCACATAGCCGATTTTAACACCATCTATTGTTTTTATTACAATAGCTTGCTTGTCATATTGATTATCTGCTTCCCTAAAGAATTCAAGCTTGTCATTCGTATTTAGGTGTCGTTCTAATTCTTCGATACCCTCAATATGTGTAGTTCCTGCCACATAAGTATCAAAAAGAGAAATATCTTTTTCAAACGGCTTCGGTATTGTAAGTTCTCCGTTGCTTCCATTAAGCAATCCCATAAGTCCACCGGCACCGGATTTCACTAAATCACCCATAAGCTCACCTAATCATTTCTTTGATTTTTGCTTTATAAATCGAGATAAGTTCATTGTACTGACTGAGTATATTCTCAAGTTCTTTTTTCTTTTGTTCTGTTTGTTCTTCATCTTCAATGATTTCTTTCATTGTATACGGAAACTTCGACTTAATTTGCTCAATGCTGTCTCTTATCGCTTTCAACAAGTTCTGTAACCGTTCTTTTTCTTCGTTAAGCTGAGTTAAAGCATCCTTGTGTTGCTCCGGTAAAGGACTGTTTCCTACCATTTCACCGATAATTTTCAAAGTATTCAAATCACCGTTTTTATATGCCTGTACTGCATTATCAAATAATTGAACCTGTGCTTGGGAAACATCAGGGTTAATATCAGGGTGTAATGCCTTTACTATTTTACGATAGAGCTTTTTAAGTTTTTTGTTATCTTCGTCAGACAGAACTTCCGCCTTACTTCGTTTAAGAGCGTCATTCATCTTATCAATCTGCTCATTGAGTTGTTTTTGATACTCTGCAAATTCGCTATCGAGGGTTTCCTCAATAGCAGAAACAATGACCTTTTCCTGTCTGTTTTTCTTTGCCTGAATCAATTCAATTTTTCTTTTCAGTCGCAGAGCGGCACATTGAGCTTCATATGCCTTATACTCAATACTACCAAGTTTCAGCATATATTCCGTTTCAATATTTTTGCAGATAACAAACTGAAGTTCATCACGCTCAAGCAAAAGCATTGATAATTCGGCACGCATTCTTTCGACTTCATTTTTCAATTTCTCAAAATCAGGGAACACAATAACATTACATGTAGAAGTAATGTCTACCGTAACTTCGGTATCTTCTTCATCGTCCTTGAACATCATATATTCGGCAGCACGACCGGCAAGCCGCCTTTTAATTTCGTTATCGTCCATTCAATCGCACCTCGTTTTACAGAACACATCCAATAATCAAATTTTATTTGCTAACCTTGTAAACACACACAAATTTATTGTAATACTCGTAAATTACATTTCTTTTAGCTGATATTTATATTGCAAGTCGTCCACAAAAGAAAGCAAATCTTTATCGTTATATACTTCAGAAAGTTCCTTTAATATGCGTTTTTTACCTATCTATATAAATTCAATAATATTAAGCAAGCTCTGATAGCTGTCAACATCGTGGTAAACCACCTTGCTGTTAGACATTTCGTTAAACAGCTTTTTGGCACAAGAAATCTTAGCCTGCTCAATCGGTCTCAGTTCGAGACTTTCCATAGTGCCTTTAGTTTCGGCAATAAAGAAAATATGCTTAACCTTGTCCTCATAAAAAGCGATTGCCCAGTCTGGAGAATAATTACCTACCGGAGTAGGAATTTGAAATGTTCTCGGTAGTTTTGCATAAACACATACTTCATCTGCTCTATCCAAATCTTCTGCAAATTTTCTTTCAATGCTCTTTTCCGCAGAGCCATCTGTGAACACATAGTCTTGGATTGCTTTCTTTGCAAGGAATGCTTTGTCAAAGCTTTGTGTGTTCTTTTCGGCTGTAAAGATTGTGCTATCGTATTCTCCTTCAATCGTATCATAAGAAATATGTTCCACAATCATTGTAGCTTTCTGCTCATTGATAAGTCTGATAACCTTTGAGATAAATTCCTCCGGGTTATTCTTAAACATATGAATCTTATCCATACGAATACCCTGTAAAATTGCAGATACAGTCTTACGAGTAAGCGTAGTACCTTCTGCAACCTTACCGATAAGGTCGTATTTAATCTGACTTGTTTCAGCGTGTTTAAGAGTCTGGGTTCTTGTTTTTTCGCCAGTAAATGAAGCTCCACGCTCAGCCTCATACTCATTCATTTCTGCTTTCTGACGACCGATGGTAGCGGTGTATTGAAGCTCTGAAACAAAAAGTTTTTCGTCAATATGTGTGATTGCTTTCTTAATCAGCTCGTCGCTATCAAACTCAACTGTGTAAGCATATTTATGGTTAATCTCACGCCACAATGCCTGAAATTCTTTTTTGGCAAAGTTTTCATTGAGCGGATTGTCTTTAACCTTTGTTTCGTGACCGTCTGTAAACATATCCTTAAGGACACTATCATCATAAACAGCCTGAATAAGTGTATGTATGCCGTCTGTCATCGGTTTCAATTCATCAGGAAGCTCAGCAACAGTTCCACTTTTTATATCTTGACGGTATTTGTCCGTAACCTTACGCTTCATATCGACATAACCGTTCTGAATAAGATAAAATTCAATGGCATTGGCTGTATCGTCATCAATAATCGTAGATACACCGTCAACATTAATGCATTTACCCTTAAAGTACTCACTCGTAGCAACAGTAGGTCTGTCATACAAAACAGTTTTGATATCCGACTGCAAATCCGTAACAAAAGTTTTATAGCTTTCACTTGCAATAACAGTAAGAGTGTTAATATCGTGTACCGAAGCGCCACAACTTTCAACATCCATACGATTACCGTTTTGATTTACGCACAAACGCAATCCACGACCAACCTCTTGGCGTTTTGCGGTGTTGCTGTCGGAATGTTTAAGCGTACAAATTTGAAATACGTTCGGGTTGTCCCAGCCTTCACGAAGCGCAGAGTGAGAGAAAATAAATCTTGTCGGCTCGTCAAAGGAAAGCAAGCGTTCCTTATTCTTCAAAATAAGGTCATAGGCAGAAATATCGTCAGAAAATTCACTGCCCCTTTTGAGCTTACTGTCAATACTGTGTCCGGTCTTTTTATCAATACTGAAATAGCCCTTATGTACCGCACTCACATCACTGCAAGTAGATTTCAAGTATTTTTGATACGGTGTATCAAGCAAGGTTGTGTATTCATTAAGAGCATTCAAATACTCTTCCTCAAACATAACACCATACTCGCCAAGCACTTCATCGCCATTTTCATCATATTGACGATACTTTGCAACTTCATCAATAAAGAACAAAGAAAGACATTTAATACCCATATTAAAGAGCTTTTCTTCTTTTTCAAAATGAGAAAGAATAGTCTCTCTAATCTGAATACGGCGCATATCTTTTTCGGACACATCACCGACAACATCGCCGGCTTTGATAACCTCACCATTTGTAAATGTAACTGTTCCACGAAGTGGGTCAATTTCTGAAATTGTATATCCCTTGTACTGCTCCATTTCTTGCGAAACATAATACAAATCGTCACCAACGCCAAGTGTTCTAGGTTCCCTGTTTATGGATTTTTTATATCCGATTTCAAGCTCAATTTTAGCCATAGGTGGCTTTTTACTTGAAAGCACAATCTGCTCAAGGTAAAGATAACTGTCAGTACCTCTAAAATTCTTAACTTCAAAGCCTTTAACTTCAATCTTTTTAACGAGTTTTTTATTGAATGCGTCAAGAGCATCTAATACATAAACAAGATTATGTTGCTTTGCGTGAGTAGCAGAATAGTTAAGCGTAAAAAGAGGATTGAAATTTTTCAAAGCCTTTTGTGTAACTGCACCGCCCATTTTCTGTGGCTCATCAAGAATGATAATCGGTCTGTTAGCTTTAATTACATCAATCGGACGACGAGAACCAAACTCATCACGCTTCGAGTAAATAATACGGGCTTCCTTGCTTCTGCCGTCCTCTTTCAGAGAAGAAGCGAAAGCCTGCGTATTGATAATCATTACATTTATGCCGGAACTACTTGAAAAATTATCAAGCTGGTTCAGGTTTGAACTGTTATAAATGAAAAAACGAGCCTTTTTACCGTAATGCTCCATAAAATGGTCAGCAGTAATTTCAAAGGATTTCTTTACACCCTCACGAATAGCAATACTTGGAACAACCACGATAAACTTGCTCCAGCCGTATTTCTTGTTCAACTCAAACATAGTCTTGATATACACATAGGTTTTACCCGTACCGGTTTCCATTTCAATATCAAGACTGCATCTGCCCAAATCTTTTACAAGTGACGGAGAAAGTTTAATATTATTTTGGCTTTGCAAATTTTGAATATTTTGCAAAAGTTGTTCGTCAGAAAGCTCAACAAGTTCGTTCTTGTATCCTGTATCATCCATTATTTCGTTTTCATCAAATGATACTTGAGAAGAAAGATTTTGTTCAGTATTTCCCAAATCACGAATATAGTTAATTTTATCGTGAAAGTCTTGTCCGTTAAAGACTTTTACAACTGCGTCAACTGCGTCCGTTTGGTATTGTTGAATTTTAAAATTAAACTTCATATCATTATCCCTTAATTTTACTTATCATATAACATAATTCGCCTGCTTTTCCGTCAAAAATATTATGTAAGACGAAAACCCACTCTTTATACTGACGCAAATTCACTCCGAAATTATCGTCTCCTTGATTATAAAATTGTGGTTTGTTAATAATATCCTTCGAAAATCCTGTCGGGTATCTAAATGAGGTAAAATCATACGCTTTTGTATCTTCTATATCTGTTGGCTTTTCTATAATTGAAATAAATTCTTCCACTTCATCAAGCCAAGATTCATTATCGAATTTTTCCGAAAAAAGTTGTTTAACATCATAAAGAAGTTTCCCCAGCTTATGACTTTTATTTATTTGAATTTTAGTATCATCAACTTCACCTAGTCTTATCAATTCAAGTTGTATGTAAATTGCTTTCAAATACAATTCGATAAATTGATTAACACAAAACATAATCGGAAATATCCAAGTATCTCCTTTATGTGTTATAGAATCGCTTAAACATTCATCAATCAAACAAACAGCTGCTTCATAATAACCTTCTGCCATTGTTATATTTTTTGAATGAATGGAATCATTTTTACAAATTGCCCAATTTAATATCGGATCATTGTGGCCGAAATTCTTATAAAAGTTGTTATCTTTCTTAGTCAACACTTTATAACACCTTCCTTACTGTGTCAGGGCTATAGGTGGCAAAAATCTGTTCAAAGTTGGTTGCGACACTATCGTTAGCCATAGAGCTGTCACGCATAACAAAATAGTAAGGCTTCTGCTTGGCAATGGCTTTGATAGTTTCCTCGGTCACATCGCTGTCAAAGCAGGCAATCAGATAGTTGTCCTCCACATTGAAAACCTTCTTGCCGGCAATGGTAGTTTCCTCGATTTTGCTTGAAAGCAGTACGCCCAAATCAAGCATAACTTGGAATAACAAATCTTCCGGAATTCTGTCCTCTTTAATGTTATCTTCAAGACTTGAGAAAAGAGACGGCGAATATTCGGCAGGGTTATAGTACACCTCTTTCATATTGGAACTGTCGCACTTCAATACACGAAAACCGACATCGAGATTCTTATACTTATTCATTGTTTCATCTACTTCATACGATTCACCATATTTTGCAATGTCTACAGTTTCTTGAGTTGCTTCTTCTAATATTTTATTACCTGCTCTGCGAATACGCTCTTTGCCAATTTCGCAAATATTTTTATATCCGATTTTATAAGCCTCACTTTTTGTATCAGTTTCCTCAGGTAGCTGTACTAAAACAAATTTACGGTGTCCGCCATCTTCGGCATTTAACTGCATTACTGCGTGAGCAGTTGTTGCAGAGCCTGAGAAAAAATCTAATATAATATCTTCTTTATGTAATAACATATTTTGAATATATTTCATCAAGCTAAGCGGTTTAGGATAGTCAAAATATTTGCCATCAAATAAATTCATTACTTCCCGAGTACCTCTTGCAGAATTTGCCCCTTCTATATTTATAAGATTTTGATATGGCACTGTACGAACAATAGGTTTATCATCGTTATTTACTTTTTCATATTGTTTAAAATAAATTGCCCAACCATTATCATTCTTTTTCATTACAATAAATCCATTTTTTATGCCCCATTCAACTTTTGATTTAGACCATCGCCAATTCCAATGTTCTTGTTTTTCAGTAGTGCTACCAGGGAATAAATTTGTTCCATCAGGCAATTTTATCGCATAATTAAGTGCCTCTGAATAATGTGTTCCCGTCATTCTTCTATCAAGCTTATTTAAAACATAACCGCCTCTTTTTTCAAAATATTCATCCGAATTTGTATATTTTTCATTACTTGTTATTGTAAGTGCAGAAAATTTACACTGTTCTCTATTTTTGCAATACACTAAAATATTTTCGGTTACGGTTTTTAAGTCCTCTCCAGTATTAGACCCCGGTGTGGATTGCCAAATCAGATTAGCTATATAGTTTCTGTTGCCGAAAATTTCGTCACATACCTTTTGTAGATTATATAATTCTTCGTCACCAATAGAAATAAAAATAGCACCATCATCCGAAAGTAAATCTTTTGCCAACTTCAATCTCGGATAAATCATATTAAGCCAATCCGTATGAAAGCGACCATTGCTGTCAAGATTTTTGACAAGACGGTTGCCGTCCTCATCAAATTGACCACTGTTAGCAAGGTATTCATCTGTACTTTGAGCAAAGTCATCCTCATACACAAAATCATTGCCCGTGTTGTACGGTGGGTCTATGTAAATCATCTTGATTTTGCCAAGATATGTTTCCTGCAACAGCTTCAATACCTCAAGGTTGTCGCCCTCAATATAAAGATTTTCTGTATTATCAAAATTCACGCTGCCACTACTGCAATATGGTTTTCCCTCACTGTCTGCTCCAGTTGGAGTTGTTTCATCATCTCGAACAGGACGCAAGGTCTTATTGATAGGGGCATTAGCAAGAAGAACAGACTTCTTCTTATCAGGCCAAGTAAACTGATAGCGTTCCTCGTTTCCCTCAACAACTTCGCAAGAAATTTCCTGCATAAGTACATCCTTGTCTATTGCTCGCTCTACAATAGCCTTGCCGTTTTCATCATAACCGGTAATAGTTTCAGTAACAGCATTAGGAAACATCTCCGCTAACTTCTTAAAATTCTCGTCAGCCTTATTCACTGTCTGCATCTTCATTTTCTCCATCAATATCCTCTCCTTAGTTCTTTCTCAATTTTATATAAGTACTCAAGTTGTTCATTTAAATAGTCTAATTTATTAGAATCTTTATTATTATCGATTTTTTCTTCCAAGTAATTTATTTTTTTAATCGTTCGTCTATATTTCCAATCAAGAGCTTGTATAACTAATGGCTGTAATGTAACATTGATTAGCATTCTGTTATTGTAATCAAGTTGTACCGGAGCGTTATTACCTGCATATAAAAAATTTCTTTCTAATAAACTTTTTACAATAGGTTGGGAATAATCAAGCATTGTTGTAAAGTTATCAGAATGATAAACAGCAAGAATGCATGATAATTCTGCATCATTCATTTTGTCAACACTTTTAATTACTTTTCTATTTTTTGTTACCTCTTTATAGAAATTTCTGATTTTTTCAAACACGAAATGTAGAATATACATTAAGATTAAACTTGTTGTAATGATAAACACTATTCCAAATATATAACCATATTTTTTAGAAAAACCAGATAATTGAAGTTTACTAATAAATGATTTCGGTGAAAGTAATAAAATTCCACTAAAAATCCATATTGCGGGAAGTAATATTTTTAATGGTATTTTTAAAACAGAAATTAATTTAGTTATCCACTCCATTGTACTCTCCTAATTTTCTCTTTAACAAATTAATTTTTTGCACTAATTCAAATTTCTTTTTAGGCTGTTTCTCTGCCCTTGCCTGCTTTTCAAGTTTTGCAATTTCCTTTTCGAGTTTAGCTTGTTTTTCGTGAAGTGCAATATTTTCGTCGAGCGATAATTCCTCATTCCAAACTCCACACTCCAAACTTCTTATCAAGTTTTCCCACACTTTATCAAGGTTTAAGCCTTTAAGCTCAACCTTTTGTTCTGTGGTTGATTTCCAATCTGTCTGCATTAACTTGGTGTGATAAATTGCAAGTTTACTTTCATTACCACATTCCAACACGAACAAAATATTCTGCGGTATCAAGTTTGATAATGTTACAATAGTTTTTTCCTCAAAATCTTTTCTTTTTAAGACAACAAGCAAAACAAAAAAGTTTTTCACTTCATTACCGGCAGGAATATTGACTTTGTTCGGTGCAACTTCATTAACAATTGTTATCCTTGAAATATCAGCATCAATCTTCTCTTTTGCCGCTGTATTCATTTGAAATTTTGCATATATAGCCTTTTTCGGAAGCTGTTTACTCATTTCCGTTGCTTTCGGTAATCCAAGCATAAGCTACCTCCACTATAGGTATTGTTGAACAAATTGAATAATTGCAGTTGTTGCAGCTAAAAACTCTGTTGTTCCTGCGATACCTTTGAGTGTTTTCAATGCCATCTTTATAATACTTTTCTTAGGCCTTTCTTCTGATATTGTTTCGATGGCTTCAATGCATTCTTCAACTGATTGCTTATCATCATTGTTCAAATTTGAACTTGCATTTGTCAAATCACTAATTAATTTATTTAATTGTTCGACATCGCAAATATTTGTATTGGTTACTATTGAATTTCCATCCGAATCGACATTTACTTGTGCATTTGTCAAGTTACTATTTTTTATACTCACATTAACTACTGTATTATCATCTAAGCCCATCTGCATACTTATTCTTGTTAAGTAGTTCTCAATATGGTTAATTAGAATTCTAATGAACTCATCGCCAAATCCGTTTACTTTATCGTGAAATTTGTTAGAAGTTGAATAGCCGAAAAACACAAAGGAATTCCCCCCATAATTATTTTCAGCTAAATATTTTGTAACTGCATATATATTTGCAACTTCTTTTTCTTCGGTTGAGCCTAGAGAAAAAATGCCATTTCCATAACTTGAATTTACCGCTTCTACTTCTTCTTGTGCCTTATATTCAGGTTCTCCACAGGATTTAACATCAATAAATCTAATGAATTTAGATAACTCACTTGGATAAATTTCAAATCCAGCTCGAAGAACTCTATTTGATGCTGTCAAAAACTCTTTTATCAATATTTTTAATTCAATTTTACTTACTTCCATTTTGTATTCCTCCACAATAAGGACAATAGCATCCACAATAGTTTAATAGGTGTCTTATTTTTCCTTGTCGTTTGCAACATTTAAAATCAACGATTTCCATTGAATCAATTGTGGATCTTATTGGTATCTCATCTTCTAACTTAGGTTTATTAGTTTTGCTATTAATTAGTGAACTTTTGTTTTGTCGGTCTAAAGACTTCAAATTTTTATAAAAGTTGCCAAGAAGTTTGTTTATAGCTTTTGCTTTAGCTAATTCTATAACATCTTCAGTAAAATAATTTTCGCTGATCAATCCACAAAGAGGACAATGAATATCCATTACTTCGTCGCTTTCTATATCAGATGGTGGAAGTTTAAAATATTCTCCACATTTGGGACAACACAAAAGAACAAATCCGTCATCATCTGTCGGGATTGAAATTTCCAAAGTAAAATCATCCATTATTTTCTCCTATCTAATTACTAAAAAGCAAATAAGTTCAAAATCATCCAAGCCTTTAATTTCGTTAGACAAAAAGCTAACTTGACTGCCACCTAAAAAACTGTCTATATCGCTTTCGTCTTTGACTTCTATAATGGATGCAATCGCTTCTCCGAGCAGTTCAGAGAATTTCGACATATCCTTACCGTCACGAGTTTCTTTGTTGAACTGCTTATAAACCTCAGGTATAGGTTCCGTTTTGCCCTTACAAAGAAAACGCATTTTATCGAGCATATCCTTCGGAGATAAATGGTCGCAAATAACCTTTCCGTCATCGCTAATATATACCATATAGAATGGGTGAAGTCTGTTTTGATTATCAATATTTACGCTATCGGAGCGATTTTTCAAAACAAATATCGCTCCTGCTGGTGCATCCTCATTTGCAGGAACAACTGCATTAAGTCCAAGCGGAGCTTTTTCAATATCAGGGTGGTTCTTTATGTATTCAAGCAAATCAAGCCTAAATTCATTAAGACCTAAATCCATTATCGAAATGCCGGTTGTCATATCTTCAATATCAACAACTTCTTCTTGCAGTTTTTCGAGTTGTGCTTTTCTGTATTCAAGATCAGTTTTTTCTTCATCACTTAAAGGATTATCGTCACCAGTACCGGTTGAAGTAATATTTACTATTTTCATACGAGTTTCAACTTTGGCTTTCAGATTGATATAATCATCAAGGGTTACATCAGGCCAGAAATTGACAAGCTGGATATACTTATTTTTACTTCCAATACGGTCAATACGACCAAAACGCTGAATAATACGAACCGGATTCCAATGAATATCGTAGTTAATCAGATAATCGCAATCTTGCAAGTTTTGACCTTCTGAAATACAGTCTGTTGCAATTAGAATATCTATATCTTCCTTTGGAATGTTCTCAAATAAATCTCTACCCTTTGAAATTGGAGAAAAGCAGGTCAGTACAGTATTTAAGTCTCCGCGAAGCTTAGGACAAGTGGTACGACCGTCTACTGAGCCTGACACCATTGCAGTATTAAGTCCATATTTTGATTTGACATACTCGCTTACATTGTCATACAAATATCCTGCTGTATCTGCAAACGCAGTAAAAATAATTATCTTTTTATTGCCTTCGTTAATCGGGTTAGATATTTTTTCATCAATAATTTTGTAGAGTTCTTGCAACTTTGAATCGTGTTCCGGCGTAATGTCACCAATCATAACAGTTAAAAGTTCAAGAACTTCTGCATCTTTTACAAGGCTATCTCTCCAAGATACATAGTCCATATCGGCAAGGTCGATTTTTATCTTTCTGCCAAAAGAGAACAGGTCATCTGTATTTTGGTCCTCGTCGTCAAACTCATCCATATTAGATATATCTGTTAATTCAATTTCGTGTGCAGACTGCTTATTAAATCTGTCAATCGTCTCAATTGTACTTTCAATCAAATCTTTTATTCTCTTTAATGTTAGATTGAAAGAATATACGGAGCTTTCCATACGCTTCATCAAATTGATAGCTGTTAATCGACGGATACCTTGCTCTCGATTTGCCTGAGTAAAGCCTACATTGACTTTGTTATCTTCATATAATTCTGCATACTTGTCCATCTTGCTCGGAAGTATATAGTGCGTCGGAGTGTATATAGTCAATGTTAAAAGCATAAGCTGCTCGAAAATTTCATTATAATTTATTGCAGTTTTCAAGTCAGTCAAATGCGGTCTCGGCGATAAAGGTTTTAATCTTATTGGAAAATTTCCTATATCAGTTGTGTCATAGTATTTTTGAATATGTTTTCTTGAACGGGCTATTGTTACGCTATCCAAGACTTCAAAGAAGTCAAAATCCAACATTTTAAGTAGGTTTTCAGTTGTACGATCACACGGTTCCCACTTACTCCAAGTGTTAAAAGCTCTTTGGGCGTTCCTGAATATTTCATCAATGGTACGATTAGTATTGAGCTTTTCGTCTATGTAATCTGTGTGTCCTTCATATGCAAGGGCAAGTTGATTTTTCAAGTCATTAAAGCGATTGTTTACCGGCGTAGCCGAAAGCATAAGAACTTTGGTTTTTATACCTGCTCGAATAACTTTTTTCATCAAGGTAACATAGCGATTATCCTTTGTTTCTTCATCCGGATTTTCAACTATCTTACCACCGTTTCTGAAATTATGAGATTCATCAATAACTACAAGACCGTAGTTACCCCAATTTATTCTGTCAAGGTCAAGACCATTTGACTGTCCATGTGTTCTGTTAAGGTCTGTATGATAAAGAACATCATAACCGAGGCGGTCGGACGCAATAGGGTTGTTAATGTAATTATCTTTATATGTGTTCCAGTTGTTGGCTAGTTTTTTAGGGCATAGCACCAGCACTGATTTATTTTTGCTTTCGTAATATTTTATAACTGCAAGTGCTGTAAATGTTTTACCAAGACCAACACTGTCAGCGAGAATGCAACCGTTATATTTTTCAAGTTTATTGATGATAGCAAGAGCGGCATCTTTTTGAAAATTGTACAGCATGCTCCAAATCTTGCTGTCTTTAAAACCGGTTGCTTCATTAGGGAGTTCATCTTCAGAAATATCTTCTAAAAATTCATTGAAGATATTATAGAGTGTTACAAAATAAATAAAATCCGGAGAATTTTCATTGTAAGCAGCTGTAATGCTGTCGATAACTTCATCGGTAACATCCTGCAGCTTACTCTTGTCATTCCAAAGTTGATCAAATAGTGACAAATAAGCCGAGCTCATAGGTGCTTCTGTTTTTTGAATATAATTATAGGCATTATTACCTCTCTCACAACCTAATCCAACCGTTGAAAATTCAGTGATAGGCATATAATTCTTGTCATCAACATTCATAAAGCCCATCATATCTTCATTGCTCTTGTTAGATTTAAATACAGCTTTTTTCTTAATCCACTCTGCACACTCTCTTGCAATCGCTTTTTGAGTAAGTTCATTTCTTAATTTAATTTCAAATTCTGTACCATACAGATTGCGTTCGCGATTAAGTCGTGGAATATAAAACTCTCTCTTTTCCTTTTTCGCTTTTTCTGTTACGAAAGTTGGAGCTGTAAAAATGAAACGCAATTCATCAATAGAGGTGAGTTGCTTTTTAAGTTCTTGAAAGGCATAGATAGAAAAGCAAGCTGCAGCGATAGACAGTTTGCTTCCTTCATGAATCTCAACGGATAAATCATCTTTCAAAGTTTCGGTAACATTATTGATTAATTTCATAATATGATTCTCCTACAGCATTAAAGATAAGTCAATATAAAAATTTGCAACGTACAAAAATCAGTACAGTAAAATGAATGACATATCAAGTTAAAACAATTCATTTTATTATATCATATTTGATAATAATATTCAATAAAATCCAAATCGTGAGCAAATTCTTACTTTAAGCGGTGAGGATTTTTGTTTTTATAAAATAATTTGTAAATTTTCTTTCAAAACACATCAACAAAACCGAGTTTTTTCTCCGTATTATAGAGGGGGATTTTTTGCTGTGGTGAAATCAAATGTAAACAAGGTGTAAAGAATTTTGCAAAACACCCGAACAAAATGGAAATTT
>ERZ839947.2391-NODE-2391-length-13725-cov-3.049305_pt1 | contig 13725 bp, 7 predicted proteins | sample MGYA00519908_ERZ839947 | MGnify/ENA primary metagenome ERZ839947 (study PRJEB31850, sample SAMEA3708857) | human gut metagenome | biome: human gut; feature: human-associated habitat; material: faeces | place: China | collected 2014 ... | reverse complement strand
GCTCGCGAGCGCACCCGTCGCCGTCGCACCCGCAGCTCCCACTCCGGCTGTCCCCGCGATCGCGTTTATCGGCTACCAAAACTCGGGCAAGACCACGCTCGTCGAGAAGGTCATAGCCGAGCTCACTCGCCGCGGCCTGCGCGTGGGTTCGCTCAAGCATCACGGGCATCACGGCTTTGATATCGACGTGCCCGCTAAGGATACGTGGCGCCATCACCAGGCCGGATCCAAGCACGTGGGCCTCATCTGCGCCACGCGCTGGGCGGAGTACGCCGACACGCGCGAGGAGGACGAGATGCCCGCGCGCGAGCTGCTGTCGCGCTACAGCGATGTTGACGTGGTGATCATCGAGGGCTACAAGACCGAGGGCTTCGACAACATCGTGGTCGCGCGCTCCGGTGTCGACCGCCTGCGCGGCAAGAGCTCGCTCGACCTGGTCGACGGTCACACGCTGGCCCTTGCCTGCAACGAGGCCCTGGCGCGTCAGGCCTTCGACGCCGGCTTTGCGACCCGAGCCATCAGCATCAACGACGCCCGAGCCATCTGCGACCTGATCCAAGACCACCTTTAAGGCTTGACGCTGCGCCGGCCCCAAGCACCCCATCTCGCCCCTCAAGCCGTCGCTCGCGTACCAAAGTACGCGTCGCTCCTCTTTCGGGGCGACCCGGGGCACTTGGAACCGGCTCGCTGCGCTGCCATAACATGCCAAAAAGGGACAGGTTTATTTTGGCAGGTTTTATCTGGGCAAACGTCACTTCCACCACAAAGGGGCCAGGCGCCTTTGTGGTGGTTTTTGCTTTGGTAGATGTGTGGGACATGCCTTACAATCTACCAAGTAGTTCATGGCGGACGGAAAACGGAGAGAAGGGGCTCGATGCGTCCTTAATGTTTCATGTGGATAGATTGATTTGACAGACGGTGGCGAATGCCCGCCGTCCGCATTCGTATAAAACAAGGAGTCTCCATGCTCGCCTCTCTTTTCTCAAAGCCTCAATCATCACTGTCCGTGCAGGCCAAGCGCCTGGTGGCGATGCGCTTCCTCATCTACACCGGGTTCCAGACCAGTTATTTTATCGGCGTCATCGGAACGCTCACCTATGCGGACGATGCCTCGGTCGTCGCGACATCGCTGGCCGTCCTGTTTATGAACGTTTTCGTGATCCTGGGATCCTTTGCGGGTGGCGCGGCGCTCGACGCCTGGGGTCCGCGCCGCCATTTCTTGCTGAGCATTGTGGGCACGCTCGCAACTGGCACGGCAATCATCGTCTTTGGCAGCGCGACCGGCATCGTCCTGCTCGGCGCGGTGTTTCTGGGCTTTACGATGGGATTCGCCCAGCCCATTGCCACATCCTATCCGGCCTACCTCACCGATGATCCCGTCGAGCTCAAAGACATCAACTCCGCCATCGCCATGTTCTCAAACGTGAGTATCATCGTTGGCCCCACGCTGGGTGGCTTTGTCGCGGCGGCTGCGTCGTCGCGCGCGGTGTTTGTGCTCATGATGCTCTTTACCGTGCTGGCGTTCGTCGTCGGTTGGGGCTTTAGGCCGCAGACCAGTCATGTCGCCGGGCATGCGGATGCCGATTCGGCAGAGGAAGGGGAGCGTGCGGGACAAAGCTCCAACCCTAGCACGTCCGCCCGTGCCACCTTCGCGACCAGCATCAAGACAGTCTTCACCAACAGCGTCCTCGCCCTGCTGTTTTGCATCATTTTTCTTTCGAACTTTGGCTATGGAGCCTTCGACCCGCTCGAGTCGTTCTTCTATCGCGATGTCTTGCACGTCGGCGTTGAGTGGATGGGCTGGCTTTCGTCGGCCTGCGGTGTGGGCGCGGTGCTGGGCGCCGTGGTTGCGCTTCGGATGCCGCCGCACCTGGTCAACCTTAAAACACTGCTCGTGGCGCTCATGTCCGTGGGCCTGGGAAGCCTGCTCTATGTGGGGACACCGTACGTGGGCGTGGCTCTTGTCGGCCAGATTGCACTGGGCATAGCTTGGGGCATCGTCAACCCGCTTCATAACACCATCGTGCAAACGACGGCTCCGCTCGAGCAGCTCGGTCGCGTCAACTCGGTCATGGGCTTTGGCAATATGTTCGCCGGCGTGGCCCCGCTGGCGATTGCCCCGTGGCTGGCGGCGACATTTGGCGTACAACGGACACTCGTGGGGGCAGGCATGGTCGTGACGGCGGTCCCTGCGGCGTTGCTGCTGTTTGGTCGCAGGCACTTGGATCGTGCCGCAAAGCAGTAAAAACCATCACAACATTCGATGAAAATCGCGATTTCGCCGAATAACGTCGAATGTTGTGATGGTTTGCGCCCCGGGCCAGGCCACCCCCGGATCCTGCCACCACAAAGGAGCCAGGCACCTTTGTGGTGGTTTTTGCTTTGACGGGCCGCGCTTGCGCCTAGGTATACCATGTACGCCGTTCACGAATACACCCCACACCGCCGCACAACCCAGAAAGGCCCCCATGGACACCACCTTCAGCCACATCAAAGCCGTGTTCTGCGATATCGACGGTACGCTGCTCACGAGCCAGCACACGGTGTCCCCGCACACCGTGGCGGCGATCCGCGCCCTGCGCGAGCGTGGCGTGCTCTTTGGCCTGTGCACCGGGCGCGACGCCCACGCGACCGAGGCCATGTACGAGCTCTGGGGCATCGAAGGCCTGGTGGACGTGCTCGTGGGCTGCGGTGGCGCCGAGGTCATCGACCGCGCGCACGACATCAACGAGCTGAGCTATCCGCTGCCGGGCGAGACTATCGCGCGCATCTGCAAGCACATGGCGGACCTTCCGGCAACGCCCGTCTGCCCCCGAGACGGCGTGTTCTACGTGCCCGAGAGCAACGCGTGCGTCGAGCACCTGTCACGCGTCGACGGCGTGCCCTACCAGGTGGTCGATTTCGCCGAGTTTTTGCGCGAGCCGCAGCCCAAGGTGATGTTTACCATGGCGCCCGAGGTAATGCCGCGGGTGATTGAGCGAGCATTGACGTTTGCCGATGATACTGTTAAGGCGGCGGCTCTGCAAACCACGCAGCGGCTCTACGAGTTCATGGATCCGCGCGTGTCCAAGACGCGCGGCCTTGTGCGCGTGGCGGAGCTCAACGACATGGAGCTCCAGGACATCTGCGTGTTTGGCGATGCGGACAACGACACCTGCATGGTGGCTGACGCCGGCGTGGGCGTGGCCATGGCAAATGGCAGCGACGCCACTCGTGCCGCCGCCGATTTTGTAACCGCCAGCAACGACAAAGACGGCATTGCGATCTTTATCGAGGAACATCTTCTGTAGCGCCTGGGGGCAGCCACAAAGAGGGCAGAGCGCCTTTGTGGTGGTTTTCCAAGCGTTCCAACAGTCGATTGTTGGAACGCTTTTTTGTAGCGAGGAGATTTGCAGCCGGTAACATACGATGTCATTCAAGTGTCGATGTATGAACATGTCGGCACACGCTGGTTGTGCAGTAATTGACCAATTAGCTCAAAACTAATATTTGCAGGTAGATATACTGTCATTCACGGCGCAATTTTGACCGTTCACAGATTGAGCGGGTTAAAACAAAATGTTGTACAAACAATGGTAAAGTGTCATTTATCTAGATTTGCTAACGAGTTTACCAGCGTCTTTCCGAAATTTAACCCTCGAAAAACAACGCATAGTTTGAATAATTGTCAAGAAGTTAAGGCAACGCGAAGTAAAATTGACATTGTTAGCCTTGCGTTGTTTAAACAAAGAATAATAATATGCATATCGAGCGCGAGCAATTATAGGTTGCGCGCCCAAGTTTGATGGTGAAAGAGCAGGATCGCGGTCTCTTGGGGAGGAGACATCGATGAAAGCAAATTCAGACAAATCTAAGCAAAGTAATAAAGCGACGCGCCGTGTACTGGCAGGCGTTTTGTGCGGAGCCTCCGTTTTGAGCCTGGTACTGTCGCTCGTCATGCCTCCGATCTCGCAGGCCATTGCCAACGATTCCCAGACGGGTTCTGCTGAGGAAGCTGTGATGGGGGGGGGTTCCTCAAGTAAGCCTACTGATGTAGACAACACCAACAACGGGGATACCGAAAACCAGAATAGTGACGATGTCGAAAACGGCGTGGGCGATGCCCAACCGGAGGAGCAGCCCAAGGACGAGTCGCAGGCAGAAGATAATGAAGCGGTCGACGATGGCACTGTCTCGGTAGCCGAAGAAGCTGCGGAGAACGAAGAAGCAGCCACGGCTATTGCTAATGGCGGTGAATTGCGAGATAAGCTTCAGGGCGTTGGGGAAAATCAAGCTGTTAGCTTTGAGCTTGCAAACGATATCGACTATCCCGGCGAAATCAAACTTGAGAAGAGCGGCAGCAATATAACGCTGGACTTAAGCGGCCATAAAATCACGCATTCGGGCGACAATTCAAATAAGCCGCTCTTCAACATCACCAATAACGCGGCGCTTACAGTTAAAGATTCTAACCAAGGGTCTGATCAAAAGCAGACTTCGGATGGCGACAATAATGGGCGAGTTGCCTCGATGGACTACGACACCAGCTCTGGCATTCCGACCAAACTCACGTATTACGTGACCGAATCGACGCCGAGCGGTACGGGGACAACCGAGACTCTCTATAGGCACGAGGTCAGCATCAACGGTGCCATCGTGGGTACCGCTGCCGGCTCCACGATGAGGCTCATCAACGTTTATGCGGGCGGTACGTTTAATCTTGATAACGGTGTAATTACCCAACAGTATAATTGCAATGTTGGCAACCTCATCTATGCCGAGAACGGCTCTACCGTCAACATGAGCGGTGGCTATGTGTGTGGCGCTTCTAGCTCGGGTGTGGGCGCGGGCATTAAGGTGTCCAACGATAAAGGTAAGGCCTCGACCCTAAAACTGACCGGTGGCGTAATTGCCGGCAACAGCGCTCCTAGTGGCGGCGGTGTGTATGCTGGAGGTTCCACGGTCACCATAACTGGTGGCGTAATCTCCGGCAACAGCACACTTCCTTCTGGCACTGGATTCGGCGGCGGCATCATGGCCGAAGGCGGCAGCGTCACTGTTTCCGGTGGCTACATCACTAACAATAAATATGCCAATTTCTGTGGCAAAGATGGTTATGGCAATCATGGCGGCGCTGGACTTGCCGCTAGAAACGGTACTCATGTCACCATTTCGGGCGGCCGGATTACCGGCAACTACTCCAAGGAAGCCGGCGGCGGTGTTTATGTCACGGATGTCGACCGTAATGAGCAATCCCGTACGGGTATGGCGTGGCTGAAAATCACGGGAGGAATTATTGCCTCTAACGTGAGCTACCGATCTGAAGGTGCTGGCATTCGAGTGGGCCAGATGGTTGACGCGATGATAAATGGGTCGTCAAACGATAGCCCAGTCTACATCACTAATAACTCTTGCATGTCTCGCTTTGACTGGGGCGGAGGCGGTATCTTTGTCCAGGGAAACTCGGATTTGGGCAAGGAGAAGACTGCTGGTAGGCTATTCATATATAACTCGTACATTAGCGCCAATACCGCTGGCGGCTATGGCGGTGGCGTTGCAGTCTGCCCTACGGGCAAGACGTTGGTAACGAACACTGAGGGCACAGCAATCTTTGGCAATTCGTCTGCCAAAGATCAGCAGGACGCAAAAGCTGATTATAATTCTGAAAAGAATAGCGGTAACGAAGGCACCCCTCACCTATCCGCTGGTGGCTACGAAGGCCTTGACCACAAAAAGAACCAGGATACTGACGCCTACAATGCCAAAGAGTTTCGCGAAAACGGCCACGCGGACTTCTTCCTTGCGGCGGAGGATCATAAGACCCCGATCGCGGCGGTGATTGGCAAAATGCTTGGCGGCGGTGACGCCAAATACAAGGGAAGTAAAGAGCTTACGCAAGCCATTACTATCCCCGCTAACGGTGGCGTGCAGGTATATAAAAGCATCGGCCTGAGCTCGGGTGTTACAGCTCAAGACGAAGCCGCGATCAATGCGCAAAAAGTTGCGACAACGTTCATCACCGGCAACTATTCCTGGGACCATGGCGGCGGCATCATGTCGAACGGCGACCTGTACATGGGCGCGCCTGAGGACACGTATGTCTATCCGAGCCTCAAGCTCAAGGCGACCAAGGTGCTACGTAATTCGCAGACAAATGTGAACGAGAAGCTCGAAGAGAATCAGTTTACCTTTAGGGTCTACCGCAAGGACTCAACCGACCCTTTGGCTAGCGCAACATTCAATCGCGACGCTTGCACTGAGGTAGGAACTGCAAAAAATGACGCAAGCGGTAACATCACGTTTGATCTTGATGAACAGTTCGCAACGAGTGGTACAGCTGACACAACCACTATCACATACTACTTGGTCGAAGATTCCGGCGCTGAACCCGGTATCACGTACGACTCCGCTGTGTATGAGATTGTGGTAAGCGCCAAGGATAACCCGACCGAGCTCATGACTGTTCCGAAAAAGAACGAGCCGAACGTACAGATAGCTCTCAAAATCCATAACTACACGATTGAAAAGGTCGAAGTGACCAAGCATGAACTCGACAAGTCATCTGGGATGTGGAGTGTCACAAAATCATGGGACAACTTGCAGAAGAGCGATGACTATTATCCAATTGCCTGCAAAGATAGCTCAACGACTTTCACCAACGAGTACACTCCGTACACCTCCAGCGGCTCCTGGACTCCTAAGGCGACTAAGGTCGTTGAGGGCGGCGAGATGAAGGAGTTTACGCTTCAGCTTGCGACCGACAAAGAGTTCACGAAGAACGTTCAGAATAAGTCGACCAAGACCGACGCTGGTAAGTCCCAGACCTTAAGCTTCGACGAGATTAAGTACGAACTAAAAGACCTCGAAAAACTCGCGTCCGACTCCACGGGTCGCGGTGCGAGCAAAACCTTTCCTTATTACGTTCGCGAACAGCGGCCGACCACGCCGTTTACGAACTACAAGTACGACGAGTCGGTCTATCGATTTGATGTCACAATGACGGACCAAAAAGACGGAACAATCAAGGCCACCAAGGTAACCTACACCAAGATCCAGGACGCTGGCGGTAATCCTATCGACGACCAGGAGCCCATTGTCTTTAACAGTAACAATCCCAATGAGCACGGCCCCACCTTCACCAACACCTACTCCACCACTCTGCCCCTTTCTGGTATGTCGGGCGTCACTCTGACGTACCTTGCCGGCGCGGCGGTGCTTTGCGCTGCTGCGGTCTGGATGCACATTCGTCGCAAGGCGAATGCGAAGGGAGGCGAGCGTCGTGAATAAGAAAGTTTGCTCCTTCCCGATCTTGTTTGCGCTGCTTGCCCTCCTGATCGGCACCTGCGCGGTTGTGTTCCCCGCTTCCGCGCAGGCCGCGCCGACTTCGACCGGTTCCATCACGGTGAGCGGCACCGTGGCGAGCAGCTACGATGCCTACCAGATCTTTAGCGCCAACGTCGTCGACGGCGACAGCGACGCCAAGACCTTCACCGACCTTGTCTGGGCAAGCGACGCCGTGCGCGACGCCGCGCTGCCTGTGCTGCACAGCGCCGGCATGCCCAATTCCCAGACCACCGCGCAGAAAGCTGCCGAGTGGCTCAACACCGATTCCCACCTTACGGGCGCGCTGAGCGCACAGCTCGCTCGTTCCCTCCAGAGCTCTGGCGCCGTGTCCGTGGCCCTTAACGCGGGCACGGCGGCCAAGCTGCCTAGCGGCTACTGGCTCATCGTCGCCGACGACGACGCCATCGCCCAGGGCGAGGTCGGCACCGCGCCGATCATGGCCCTGGTGGGCGGCGGCGCCGTCACTGTCAAGCCCAAGGCCGCGACCCCCAAGGTGTCCAAGCATGTGCTGGAGGACAGCACCGCCGCCTGGCAGAAGGCCGCCGACGCCACGGTCGCAGACGACCTGTACTGGCGTCTCTCTGCCACGGTCCCGGCCGGGCTCACCGCCTACGACACCTATGCGGTGCGGTTCGTCGACACCATGGGCGCGGGGCTCGACCCCTCCAAGGTGGCCGCGAGCATGCGCGTGTACGTGGCGGCGGGCGCGGACGGCGGCTTCGACGCCGTCTCGGCCGACAAGGACGGCCGCGTCGGCACCGAGCCCGCGAAGGGTTGGACCGACATCACGGCCCAGTGCGCCGCCAAGATAGCGGCGGACGGAACCTTCACCGTGCGCACCGGCGACCTGATCGCCGCGCTCGGCGGGGCCGACGCCTTCACCGCGGGCGCCCGCGTGGTCGCCGTGTACAACGCGCCGCTCAACAGCGCATGCAACCACGGCATCGCGAAGGGCAACCCCAACGAGGCCTACCTGTGCTACCCGCGCTCTCCCTTTGCCGACCAGTCCGGCGACGCCGGCTTTACCCGCACGCCGAGCGACGACGCGTGCGCCTACACCTGGGATCTCGCGCTCACCAAGCGCAGCAGCGACGGCGACAAGCCGCTGTCCGGGGCGGTCCTGAGCATCGCCGACGACCGCGGTCGCACGCTGGCGGCCGACGGCACGTGGGATGCGGAGGGCAAGGCCACCGTCACCACGGGCGAGGACGGCCGCGTGACCGTCTCGGGCGTGGACTCGGGCAAGCTGGAGGTCTGCGAGCTCAAGGCGCCCAAGGGCTACACCGCCTTTGAGGGCACGCGCTGCGTGACGGTCAAGGCCGAGAGCCTGGACGTCGACCAGGTGGCGGCCGCCAAGCCCAAGCTCACCGTCACGGCCGAGTCGCCCCTGCGCGCCGACAGCGCGGACGGGTCGACGGGCAGCCTGGAGGCGTCGCTCATCAACACGCCCACCGGCACACCCCCTAGCATTACCACCGGAGGCTTTATGCCCTCGACTGGCGATATGGCAATGTACGCCGCGGCCGCTGCAGCGGTCGCCGGAGCTGCACTGATCGTGGTCGCGCTCCTGGTCAAGCGGGGAGGTGGCAGCCATAAAGAGTAGCTGGCAGCCCCACAGAGAGCGGGGCGAGACGTAGCGAAGTAGATGCTAAGACACAGACAGATGATGATCGATCGAATGAGAATCAAACGGAAAACGGAGGAAAAGAAGATGAGCATGAGCAAGAACATCGCACGCCTGGCAGTAACCGCCGGCCTCACGGCAGCGCTGAGCTTCGGCGGAGTTATGGCGCCGGTGACCATGGCGTTTGCGGCGGAGGGCGGCAATAGCATCATAATCAGCCAGGTCGAGGGTAACGAGAGCACCAAGTTCAAGGCATACCAGATCTTTAAGGCTACGGTGACCGACGCTGAAAACGGCGGCAAGACCGCTCAGAACATCACGTGGGCAAGCGATACGGTTGGCGAGAAGGTGATTGATGCCATTACGAAAGACTGGAAGGGTTATGGCAGCTTGGAGGCTAAGGACCAGCTGTCTGACAGTCCTACGGCCCAGGAAGTAGCCGACTTCCTCATGGCACATGCGGGTTCCACTACTGCAGGATCAACATCGACTGATGGAACGCGAATCGCTACCAACAATGTTCTCTACGCAGTTGCGAATGCCGTTAAGAGTGAGAAACCTGCCGCGACCAACATCCCTACTGGTAATTCTTGGACTCCTGATCAGGCGCATGGCAACGGTTACTACCTGTTTGTGACCAGCGATCTCGATTCGACCAAGCCGAACACTGGCACGTCCCCGATCTTTGCAGTCGTGGGCGGTAGCGCCGTAACTGTCCATGAGAAGACCAGCATCCCCACGGTTGAGAAAAAGATCCTCGATGATTCTAAGGTGAAGGGCGGTGACATTACCGGCGAGACTGACTGGGTGGACGCTGCCGACTCCCAAGTTGGCCAGGAAGTGAACTATAGGCTTACCGGTACGATTGCAGATAACTACGCCAGCTATGACTCCTATTCCTACAAGTTCACGGATCAGCTGTCGGCCGGTCTCGACTACATCGAGGGCTCGCTCAGCGTTTATGCACTGAATAATGGTGTATATACCAAGATCGATTCGACTAGCTACAATGTGACTAACCCCTCTGGCTCTAGTCGTGACCTGGTAGTCAATTTTAATAAGGGCGAAAAGGGCTTGAAGTCGGCCACTGCGAAAAATGGCGAAGAGCTTACGATTGATGGGAAGACTGAAATCGTCGTTTTCTACAGGGCGAGGCTCAACGCAAGCGCGATTATTGCGGGTGCAAACAACCAGCTGAATGGCAACCCCAACACCGTTACGCTCGAGTATTCTAACAACCCCATGTCAGGTGGCACTGGCACCTCGGAGTCCGATACGGTCAAGGACTACACCTACGGTCTCAAGATCAACAAGGTTGACCTTGGCACTGAGAAGGCGCTGAAAGGTGCTAAGTTCACCATCGCAGCTGGTGACACAACTAACGGTGACGAGAACAGCGCAAACGTTAAATATGTCAATAGTGACGGCACTTTGAGCGACAGCAAGGTTGAGCTTTCGATGGACCCCGATGGTGTCATTACGCTTACCGGTCTCGATGCTGGCGTCTATACGGTCACGGAAACTTCTGCTCCCGATGGTTACACCAAGGTCGAACCCTTCACCTTCGAGATCAAGCCGACCATGAACGCCAATGATCCGGACGCTGGTCTTACTGCGCTCTCTGGCACGCTTGATAGCAAGAACCAGAGTGACAAGATCATCGCTGGCCTTACCGATAGGAATGTCGGTGATAACAAGCTAGCGGCGCAGACCGGCTCGGAGAAGGACACCGATGGCTACTTCAACATCACCGTTGGCGATACCAAGCAGGTTGGCCTTCCCCTCACCGGCCTTAACGGCGTGACGTTCACTTGGATCGCTGGTGGCGCGGTGCTGTGCATCGGCGTGGCGCACCTCATCCGCAGCCGTAAGCAGGCTGAGGAGTCCGAGCAGGAGTAACGCTCGCTCACCCATCCCTTTGGCAGGTGGGATGTGATGCCCATGAGACTTGCGGACACTTTTCTCGTCCATCCACGTTCTTGCTTTGCCATTCTCTTTTCGGGGCAGACTCCGCACTGGAGTCTGCCCCGTTTTTTTGGATAACGCGGTCAGCCTCCATCGTCCGATGCGGGCACGTTCGTCATCGCGTTTCTTGACTCGTATGAGGTTCGGTTTAAGGTCCGTGGGCGCACGCGCGGTGCGGACGGTAGAAGACATTTGCGCCGCGCGTGCAAATTAAAATGCCCGGGGTTAGAGGCCCGGGCATTTAACAACGTCGGAAACTGGTCGCCCGCGCTCCTAAGTACTTACGCGGGGTGCGTCGTTTCCTGTAGCAATTGTATCCCGAATCGCCCAGCCGATCCGGGATATTCTGAAAACGCAAACACGTCGGGCAAACCCGGACAATGCGGCCAGGCTCCGCTGGATGAGGAATTGTGTTTATAACTATCGAACAAATGTTTGCAATTATTGCGTTTACCAGCTGCGGGTGCATGCACTCGCAGTAAAATGGCTTTGCGACGCATTCCGTGCGCGGGCGGCCGACGACTCGATCGGAGGTCACCATATGCTGAAATTCCTTAACGCGCTCGCCGCCCTCGCGGCGGTGGGCTCGTTCGTCATCGCGTTTCTTGACTCGTATGAGGTTCGGTTTAAGGTCCGTAGGCGCACGCGCGGTGCGGACGGTAGAAGGCAGTTGCGCCGCAAGCGCAAATAAGAATGCCCGGGGGTCGGATCCCGGGCATTTAACAAAAGCTGAAAACTAGGCCACCCGCGCTCCCAAACATTTACGCGGGATGCGTCGTTTTCTATTGACATTGTATCCCGAATCGCCCAGCCGATCTGGGACATTTTGAAAACTCAAATATGGGCTTAGGCGCGAACGGAATCTCGTTAATTCCGAAAATTATGTATAATTCCAATATAAACTGGAATCGAACGAAAATAATGGAAATGAACGAAGCGCTAATCTACTTACAAGAAGCACTAGGCCTCTCCGCCAAGGCCAGAACTTGGCCTGGATCCGCACGCTTGCCGCTGTATCTGCGGGCGATTGAGGTCCGCGCTGTTGACGCAAACGGGTTTTCGTTTTTGCTTGCAAGTTTGCCTACTGGCGTCGGGCTTCCCGAGGCTAAGAGGGTCTATAGTCAGCTAGCCTTGCGTGCGGAGACTCCTGTTGTCGTTTCGTTTCCTGATGCCGATGCACGTCAGCGCAAAGCATTGGTCGCACAAGGGATTCCGTTTGTTTGCCCCGGCAGACAGGCTTTTCTTCCATTTATGGGCACGGCCTGTACGGAGAGGGGCAGTGTCCGGTTTCGCAATCACGCGACCAAGATGTCACCCAACGCGCAGGCTGCCGCAATCTGGGGAGCAGCCCAGGAGCCATATCGTCCCTATGACCTTTGTCGTGCGCTTGGGATCTCGGCAAGCCGCGCGAGTGAGGCCATAACCGAGCTTGTTGACAGGGGGCTCGCGAGACGCGAGCGTCGCGAGCGACGTGTCTTCGTGTTCCCTGTTGCCGTTGATCTTCTGCTCAGCGAGCACATGGCAGAGCTCTCCTCGCCTGTCTCGAAGGTCTTTTTTACAAGGAAGACGCAGCAGATCGACTATCTTGTTGACGCCGGGGAGACGGCGCTCGCTGCGCGTTCGATGCTCGCTGCGCCGGGCATGGAACAAAAGGCCGTCTTAAGAAGTGCATGGCGTCAACTGAGCGACCTCGAAGTCGCAGACGGGGAGTTGCCGGATAACGAGACGGCGATGATCCAAGTGTGGCGCTATGCACCCGTGTTTGCCGACTCCTCCCGTGTCGACAACATTTCGCTTGCGCTATCTTTGGCGGCAATCGACGATGAGCGAATTCAGCTCGAAGTCGATCGCATGTTTGGAAAGGAATATCCATGGCAAGAAGCGCTGTAGAAGGTCTCCAAGAATTTCAGCAGCATATGCAAGAAGCTGAAGGATCGTATGCCCTTATCGGCGGCACGGCATGCGACATTTTGCTCGCGGAGGCGGGGCTTTCATTCAGGGCGACTCACGATTTTGATGTGGTAATTGTCGCCGATGATCGGTTGCCTCAGACGGCAGAAGCCATATGGACTTTGGTGCGTGATGGCGGCTACCGCTGCGGCTGGGGCGAAGGTAAAGGCTCATGTTTTTATCGGTTTACAGAGCCAAAGAGGCCGGGTTACCCCCATATGATCGAGCTCTTCGCGAAGTGCCCCGACTTTCTAAAGGGTCGTGAGGGGATTGATGTGGCGCCAATTCACGTTGATGAAAACATAAGCAGTCTTTCGGCAATTTTGTTAGACGATGCTTACTACAGCTTGTTCCTTCAGGGAATTCGGACCGTAGGCGGCGTTTCGGTCCTGGGCACGGAATACATTGTCCCGTTCAAAGCGAAGGCGTATCTCGACCTAAAAGCTAGAAGGGAAGCGGGGGAGAACGTTGATTCGAAGAAGGTAAAAAAGCATAAACGCGATGCGCTGAGGCTTGCTCAGCTGCTTGGCGAGTCGGAAGGTGTCGACCTGGGCGGAGAACTGAAGGACGATATGCTTGCGTTTGTTAAAGATTGCGAGGTGGGCGACGTCAATCTGAAACAGATTGGGGTTGCGGGCGTAACGATGGCGCAGTTGCTCGAGACGATGAAAGCAACATATGGCTTGATTGGTTGAGTGGGGCTACGTGGCCCGGACGGTGCAGTCAAGCTGCGTTGTCCGGCGCGGAGGCTCGCTAATCGGCTATTATTTGTTTAGACAACCTGAGTTGTAGAGGAGTGACCGGCGATGGTGCAGGGCGCCAAACATATGAAGAGCAATAACGCCGCGGCCAACGGTGGCTCA
>ERZ839947.2383-NODE-2383-length-13757-cov-3.662677_pt1 | contig 13757 bp, 13 predicted proteins | sample MGYA00519908_ERZ839947 | MGnify/ENA primary metagenome ERZ839947 (study PRJEB31850, sample SAMEA3708857) | human gut metagenome | biome: human gut; feature: human-associated habitat; material: faeces | place: China | collected 2014 ... | reverse complement strand
GAGCCGGAGATCCTGCTGATGGATGAGTCCACCAGCGCCCTGGACCCCATCTCCACCTCCAAGATCGAAGACCTTGCAGTGGAACTGAAAAGCAAGTATACTGTCATCATGGTGACCCACAATATGCAGCAGGCCGCCCGTGTCTCCGACAACACGGCGTTTTTCCTGCTGGGAGACCTGGTGGAGTTCGGAAAGACGGAGACATTGTTCTCCACGCCGAAGGACCAGCGCACGGAAGACTATATTACCGGCCGGTTTGGTTGAGGAGGGCAGACGGTGAGAAACAAGTTTGAAGAACAGCTGGAAAAGCTGCATGTGGAAATGATCCAAATGGGCGCCCTGTGCGAGGACGCCATCTCCGCCGCTGCCGAGGCGCTGATTCACAGCGACGCGGCCCTGGCCGCCGCCGCGGAGGAGGCGGAGCGGGAGATCGACCAGAAGGAGCGGGAGGTGGAGAACCTCTGCCTGAAGCTGCTGCTGCAGCAGCAGCCCGTGGCACGGGACCTGCGGGAGATCTCCTCTGCGCTGAAGATGATTTCCGATCTGGAACGGATCGGGGACCAGGCGGCGGACATCGCGGAGCTGACCCGGTTCGTGCGTCTGCCGGACGGCCCCGGCCGCCAGCGGATCGAGGAGATGTCCAAGGCCGTCATCCGGATGGTGACAGACAGTGTGGACTCCTTTGTAAAGCGGGATCTGGAGCTGGCCCGGGAGGTCTGCCGGGAAGACGACCAGGTGGACGACCTGTTCAACCAGGTGAAAAAGGAGCTGATCGGGCTGATCGCCGCAGACGCCGACTCCGGCGAGCTGTGGCTGGATCTCATCATGGTGGCCAAGTATCTGGAGCGGATCGGCGATCACGCCACCAACGTGGCGGAGTGGGTGGAGTACTCCATTACGGGGAATCACCCCTCCAACAACTGAGCGGCCTGCGCACAGGCGCGGCGCCGATATTGAAAAGGGGGAGGGGCCATGCTTACCTATGAGGATGTGAAAAACAATTCTGCGGTCCGGATCTATATCCAGAGGGCGGACGAGTCTCTGACCGCTCTGGGCTATACGGAGCACAGCTTTGCCCACGTGACGGCGGTGGCGGAAAACGCCGCCTATATCCTCTCCACCCTGGGGTATCCGGAGCGGACGGTGGAGCTGGCAAAGATCGCCGGGTTTCTTCACGACATCGGCAACCTGGTGAACCGGGTGGATCACTCCCAGTCCGGTGCGGTCATGGCCTTCCGCATTCTGGACAACATGGATTGTCCTCCGGAGGAGATCGCCACCATCGTCACCGCCATCGGCAACCACGACGAGGGCACCGGCATGCCGGTGAACGCCGTGGCGGCGGCACTGATCCTGGCGGACAAGTCCGACGTCCGCCGCAGCCGGGTCCGGAATCCGGATATGGCCAGCTTCGACATCCATGACCGGGTGAACTACTCGGTGAAGAAGTCCGTCCTGAAGATCAACGAGGAGCACACGCTCATCAAGCTGAAGCTGTCCGTGGACACGAAGTACGGCTCTGTCATGGACTATTTTGAGATCTTCATGGGCCGGATGCTCCTCTGTCGAAAGGCAGCGGAGAAGCTGGGCCTGCAGTTCAAGCTGATGATTAACGAGCAGCAGCTGATCTGACCGGCCGCCGGAGGGAGACACCCTCCGTCCCTCCAGCGGGGCGGAGAGATTGAATGGGGAGGGGTATCTGTGATCTATCTGCTGGAGGATGACGACAGTATCCGGGATTTTGTGATCTATACATTGAACAGCCAGGGTATGGAGGCCAGGGGGTTTCCGCTGCCCTCCCTGTTCTGGCAGGCCGTGGGAGAGCAGATGCCCGCCCTGGTGCTGCTGGATATCATGCTGCCGGTGATGGACGGCTGGTCCGTCTGCGCCCACATCCGGGAAAAGGCCAAGACACCCATCATCATGCTGACGGCCAAAAGCGAAGTCAACGACCGCATCACCGGTCTGGAGATGGGCGCCGACGACTATCTGGTCAAGCCCTTCGAGATGAAGGAGCTGATGGCCCGCATCAACGCCGTGCTGCGCCGCAGCGAGATCCCCGACGACACCCGCAAGCGTCTGGTGTTCGACAAGCTGGAGATCAATCTGGACAGCTACGAGCTGCTGGTGGACGGCAAGAAGGTGGATACGCCCCCCAAAGAGCTGGAGCTGCTGTACCATCTGGCCTCCACTCCCAACCGGGTCTACACCCGCAACCAGCTGCTGGACGAGGTGTGGGGCTTCGACTACTTCGGTGACTCCCGGACAGTGGACGTCCATATCAAGCGCCTGCGGGAGAAGATCGAGAATGTCTCCGACCAGTGGGAGCTGAAAACCGTGTGGGGCGTGGGCTATAAGTTTGAAGTGAAGTGATGGCAGAGCGCAAGAAACGGTTCAGCGGGCTCTACTGGCAGCAGTTCGCCCTGACCGCCGGCATGGTGATGCTGACGCTGCTGCTGCTGGGCGTGTCCTTTTTCGCCCTGAGCTATAACTATAACTTCACCGAGCGGCGGGACGAGCTGCAGGAGCGGGCCAGTCTCATTGCTCAGGTGTCCGTGGACTACCTGAAGTCCGGCGGCCAGACGGAGGATGAAAACCTCAAGCGCTTCATCAGTCTGGGTAGCGCCATGACCAACGCCGAATTTCTGGTGTGCAACGACAGCGGCTATGCCCTGCTGACGGCGGACCAGCGGCTGGGGGGCAAGGTGGTGGCCATCCCGCAGGAGATCACGCAAGAGGTCCTGACGGGCAGCGGCCTGTATCAGGGCCGCAGCAGTCTGGGCGGCGCCTACACCTCCAAACAGTTCGTGGTGGGCGTCCCCGTTCAGGACGGCGACCAGACCATCGGCGTGGTGCTGGCGGTGATGAACGCCCGCTCCGTCATGGGGATGTGGCGGTCCTTCATCAGCCTGTTCCTCATGACCTCCGCCATCATCCTGCTGCTGGTGTTCATCGTCACCTCCCTGACCTCCATGCGGCAGATCCAGCCCATCCGGGAGATGGTGCAGGCCACACGGGCCTACGCCGCCGGGAACTTCGACGTGCGGATGCAGGACGCCGACCGGGGCGATGAGATCGGCGAGCTGGCGGCGGGCTTTAACAATATGGCGGACTCTCTGGCGGAGACGGAGCGCCAGCGCCGGGACTTCATCGCCAACATCTCCCATGAATTAAAGACCCCCATGACCTCCATCGCCGGCTACACCGACGGTATTCTGGACGGCACCATCCCGCCGGAAAAAGAACGCAAGTACCTGCAAATTATCTCCGACGAGAGCCGTCGGCTCAGCCGTCTGGTGCGCCGGATGCTGGATATCTCTCAGATCCAGTCGCAGGAGATGAAAAAAGAGGACTTCGACCTGTGCGAGAGTATGCGTCTGGCGCTGCTGTCCATGGAGCAGAAGATCACCGACCGGGAGTTGGACGTAGAGGCAGACATCCCGGAGGAGCCTGTGATGGTGGAGGGCGTCAACGACCTTATCACCCAGGTCATCTACAACCTGCTGGAAAACGCCACCAAGTTCGCCGCCCCCCACTCGTCCCTGTATCTGGGGCTGGCCGTCCATGGGGAGAAGGCCGTGGTCACGGTGCGCAACGTCGGTCAGACCATCCCCGCCGAGGAGATCCCCCTGCTGTTTGAGCGCTTCCACAAGTCCGACAAATCCCGCAGCGAGGATAAGGACGGCTACGGGCTGGGTCTGTACGTGGTAAAGACCATCCTGTCTCAGCACAAGGAGCAGATCACCGTCACCAGCGAAAACGGCGTCACCGCCTTCAGCTTTACCGTTCAGATGGCTCACCCCATGCGGAACGAGCCGTGAGAGGAAGTATCCTATGTATAATGACGAAAACAGAGAATTTGACCCGGTAGGCGGCGATCTGCCGCCCCAGCCGCAGCAGGACCGGACGGACCTGCCGGAGGGGGAGCCGGACGAGATCGTCAGCTGGTACACCCCCCGGCAGGAGGAGCCGGAGGAGGTCGTCAACTACTTCGTCCAGCAGCGCCCCATACCTCAGAACGTCTGGAAGCAGGCCGCCAAGACCCAGCGCAAGCGCCGCCGTCTGTGGACGTGGCTGGGCATAGGCGGCATAGCTCTGGTGGTCGTGGTCATCGTGGTAGCGGCCATCCTGTCCTCCACCGCCTCCAGCGCCCCCAGCCTGCCGGGCAGCGACGACGGTGACTCCGCCAGCAGCATGGTGGATATCTTCCGCAAGAAGGAGACTACCATCCCCCGCATCTCCGGGGAGGAGGGCGTGAAGCTCAGCTGTCAGGACCCCTCCGGTGAGGAACTCACCATTCAGCAGGTGTACGCTAAGGTGAACCCGTCGGTGGTGGCGGTGGTGGCGGAGCAGTCCGACGGCTCTGCCGCCGTGGGTACCGGCGTCATCATGACCGAGAGCGGCTATATCATCACCAATGCCCACGTCATCTCCGGCGGCAAGAGCTGCTGGGTGGCGCTGGACACCGGCGTCACCTACGACGCCCGTCTGGTGGGCTATGACGAGGACGAGGATCTGGCGGTACTGCGGGCCATTGCGGACAATCCTCTGCCGGCGGCGGAGTTCGGCAACTCCGACCTGCTGACGGTGGGCGACCCGGTGTACGCCATCGGCAACCCTTTGGGCGTAGAGCTGCGGGGGACCCTTACCAACGGCATCGTCTCCGCCATCAACCGTGAGGTGGAGATGCAGGGCCGCACCATGACCATGATCCAGACCAACGCCGCCCTGAATAACGGCAACTCCGGCGGCCCCCTCATCAACAGCTATGGGCAGGTCATCGGCATCAACACCATGAAAATGAGCAACTCCAGCCTCTCCGAGGAGGAGGCCACCGTGGAGGGTCTGGGCTTCGCCCTGCCCATCAGCTCCGTGTCCTTCGTGGTCAATGACCTCATCGCCCACGGGGAGTTTCTGGGCACCCCCACCATCGGTATCACCGTCCGCACCATCGAAAAGTCCGGCGGCGGCACGCAGGTGGAGGTCTACACCGTGGACGACACCCTGGGCGCTGCGGAGGCCGGTGTGCAGCCCGGCGATATCATTCTGGAGGCGGACGGCCAGCCCGTCTCCGTCACCAGCGACCTGCTGACGGTACGCCGCAGCCACTCTGTGGGCGATACCATCCGTCTGACCATCCAGCGGGACGGCCAGACCCTGACGGTGGACGTGGTTCTGTACGCCAGCAAATAACCCCTGCGCCGCATGGGGCCGCTCCGGCCCGGTGCGGCGCACCGTTTTCAAGGAGGGACTTATGAAGCAGCAGCCTTTGCAGACGGCGGGCCGGGTGCGCCTGCCCTATACCCGGCGGCGCAGCGACGCCCGGTGCGTCACCTCGCTGTCCCGGCTGCCGGACGTACCGGAACTGAAATCCTATGATCCCGAATTTTTCGCTGACCACGCCTTGCTGCTGGTGTCGGATACCACCGCCTCCGGATCCCTGCCTCCCATTCTCCATACCGCCGATATAACCGACGGCCACGGCACGGTGCGCTTGCAGCACCCTCTGCCGGCCCGGAACCAGTGCGTCACGCAGGATATGGCCACCTGGCTCCTGTGGGCGGAGGTCCCTGTCTCTTGGGCCGACCTCTCCTGGGCGGTAGCGAACCCCGCCCTCCCCCCGGAGCGCCTGTCCCGGTATTAGAACCCCCCACAGTATAGAAAGGAGTCTTTGATATGGCTATTCTGATCGCTTACTACTCCCGTGCGGGAGAGAACTACTTCGGCGGCTCCTACCGCCGCATCCCCGTGGGCAACACCCGGCGGGTGGCGGAGCAGCTGGCATCCCTCACCGGTGGCGACCTGCTGGAGCTCCGTCAGGCCCACCCCTATTCCGACGACTACCGCACCTGCGTGGCGCAGGCCAGAGCCGACTGGCAGCAAAGTGTCCGTCCGGAGCTGCTGGGTCTGCCGAAAGATCTGGCGGGCTACGACCGCATCTATCTGGGCTATCCCAACTACTGCGGCACTATGCCCATGGCGGTCTATACCTTCTTGGAGCACTACGACTTCACCGGCAAGGTCATCTGCCCCTTCTGCACCCACGAGGGCAGCGGCCTCTCCCAGACGGAGCAGGACATCCGCAAAGCCGCACCGGGAGCCATCGTCACCCGTGGCCTTGCCATCCACGGCAGCCACGTGGACGAGGCCGCACCGGCCCTGACCCGGTGGGTCAAGGAGATGCAGTAGCATGGACTGTCAGGAAATCCGGGCAGACCTGCGGGCCGCCGCTGCATCCTACAGCGCCCAGCGGCAGCAGTCGGCACCGCTGCCTACAACAAAGGATGTAAGATCACCGCAGAGCTTATCCGTAAATGTATGGCGAGGTTCACCAAGCGGAAGATCCAAAAGTTTATAAAAGCAGATGGCATTTCTGTTACCGCTGCGGAGCAGCTCAGACTTTTCTGGGCATACTGTTTGGAAAGGCGGCGCTGCCACGGGAGTAATCCCTGTTTGACACCGACCTGGGGGATGCGTTCGAGTGCGCCGCCCATCATCTCACCTCTGTCATGGCGCCACAGGCCAAAGAAATTCTGCGTGCGTACAAAAACGCTCTCCAAAAAAGTTGCAAAAAGTGACTTTTTCAAAACCAAGCTTTCGCACTTTTTTCACCGCCGTTATGGTGGCGTTATGCACGACTTTGTCCGTTTATTCAAGAGTCCCGCAAAAAGCGCAAAAAAGTTCCGAAATCCACAGATTTCGGAACTTTTTTTGGTCCGAGTGTCGAGATTCGAACTCGAGGCCTCTTGAACCCCATTCAAGCGCGATACCAAACTTCGCCACACCCGGATACCATATTCACTTGCTGCATCACGTCAGCTTGATTACTATACCACACTCCTTTTTATTTTGCAAGCCCTATTTCAGATTTTTTTGCATTTTTTACGGAAGCGGCAGCCGCTCCCCTGCTGCGCCGCCTCCAACTCCTGCAGGATATCCCGGCACAGGGCCGCATCCGGTACTATGCCGGTAAAGTGAGCGAAGGACAGCGCCGCCTGCTGCACCAGCAGGGCAAGCCCTCCCACTGCCGTCAGGCCCCGGTACTCCGCCGCTCGCATCAGCGCTGTGTCCGTGGGATGGTACACCAAATCGTATACCACCGCCTTCGCCGGCAGCGCCTGTACGAAATCCAAAGACTCGAACTCCGGCGAACCCTCCATGCCCAGCGGTGTGGCGTTCAGCAGCAGCCCATGCTCTGCGGCGGCACGGGGCAGGTCCTCCCATGAGACAGTCACACCGCCGCACCGGGCAGCCAAGGCCGCCGCCTTTTCCGGTGTCCGGGCGCATACCGTCACCCGGCAGCCCGCCTGCGCCAGCGCCAGCGCCGCCGCCTTGGCGGCTCCCCCGGCCCCCAGCACCAGCGCCGCCTGCCCCGACGGCGCAAAGCCCCGCAACCGCAGGCTCTCCACCACCCCCGGCCCGTCGGTGTTATACCCCACGGCCCGGCCATCCCGGAAGCATACAGTGTTCACGGCGCCGCAGGAGGCTGTCCACGGCTCCACCGCATCCAGCAGCGGCAGAATACGCTCCTTCAGGGGCATGGTAACATTGCACCCGTCCCACGCTCCCCGGCGGCCCTGCGCCACAAAGTCCTCCAGTGTCTCCGCCGTCACCGTCACTGCTTCATAGCTTCCGGCAGCACCGCACCTCTCCATAAATCGCCGGTGGATGCGGGGCGACAGGCTGTGACCCACCGGATCCCCGATGACGCACAGCCGCATCACAGGCCCTCCGCCAGCAGTACCAGCGCCTCCAGATAGCCGTCAAAGCCGCGGCCCACGATCTGCCCCCGGCAGGCCGGGGCCGTCACCGATATCTGCCGGAAGGGCTCCCGCTGACGGATATCCGACAGGTGTACCTCCACCGCCGGAACATCTACCGCCCGCAGAGCATCGTAAATGGCATAGCTGTAATGGGTATAGGCTGCCGGGTTGATGACGATGCCGTCATAGACCCCCGCCGCCTGCTGAATGGCGTCGATGATAGCCCCCTCGTGATTGCTCTGGAAGCAGTCCGCCTCCCAGCCGTGGGCGGCGGCATAGTCCTGCACCCGGCGGCACAGGGTCTCATAGGTGCCGGTGCCGTAGATATCCGGCTCCCGGCCGCCCAGCAGATTCAGGTTTGGCCCATTGATGATGAGAAATTTCATGTCTGCTTCCTCCATATGGCGGCGATGGCCTCTGCCGCCGCCTGCGCCGTATTCTCTCGGGTGGCATAGTCGGCGCAGATGCGGTACAGCGCCTCCCGCTGCCGCCGCAGCGTCTCCAGCGAACCGCCCCCGGCCAGCAGCGGGCGGTTCGCTCTTTCTAATGTGCGCTCAATATCTGCCACCGGGCGATCCAGCCAGAACACCACGCCGCTGCGCCGCAGCAGCGCCCGGTTCTCCGGCCGCAGCACGGCCCCGCCGCCGGTGGCCAGCACGCAGTCCTCTCCGGCGCAGAGTGCCTGCAATGCCGCCGTCTCCCAGCGGCGGAAGCACTCCTCTCCGCTGGAAAACAGCTGCGCCACCGTTCTTTCCGCCAGCCGCTCCACCTGCGGGTCGCAGTCCCGGAAGGGCAGGCCCAACTGCCGGGCCAGCAGCCCGCCTACGGTGGTTTTTCCGCTGCCGGGAAGCCCGATGAGGATCAGCTTTTTCATGCCTGCTCCTCCCGGCTCAGCTCCATCAGCAGGCGGAACAGCCGCTCCACCTGCTGCCGCCGCTCCGGGGCCAGCTGCCCCCGTGTGTGCAGCACCTGCTCCTCCCGACCGGCATCCTGCACCGGCAGGTGATGCTCCCGTTTATAGGCGCCGATCCGGCGGGAAATGGACTGTCTTCGGACAAAAAGCGTCGTCAGCTCTGTGTCCAGAATGTCCAGCTGGCCACGCAAATCGTCCAGTTCTCCGCCGCCGTCGGCGCCCTTCAGTCTCCACAGGGCCAAGGCCGCCGCACTCTCCACCACCACCGGCGCCCGCAGGGCGATGCAGGCATCGTGACGGCCGCCGATGGTGATTTTTGTGTTGGTCATAGTTTCAAGGTCGATGGGCTCCTGCGGCTGGGCGATGGAGGGGGTGGGGCGGAAAGTCACGGTGAACTCCACCGGCATCCCGTTGGTGATGCCGCCGTTGATGCCGCCGCTGTGATTGGTAGCAGACCAGACCCGCCGACCATCTGTACGCCAAGGGTCGTTGGCCTGACTGCCCCGGAGGGCGGCAAGCTCCTCCCCGGCCCCGAAGGCCACCGCCTTCACGCCGGGGATGGCGAACACGTGGCGGGCGATCTCCGCCTCCACCGTCTCCCGCCAATCCGGGCCGCCCCAGCCGGCGGGCAGGCCCGTGACGATGCAGCGCACCTGACCACCCACGGAGTCCCCAGTCTGGCGGGCCGCCTCCGCCCGCTGGCGCAGGGCATTTTCGTCAATAACTTGTGCATTTACTTCAATATCTTGTAGATTCAGCCAGCTTTTTGCCAGAGCACCCGCCGCCACCAGAGGGGCCGTCAGCCGCCCGGAAAAGGCCCCGCCTCCACGGGGATCGTTGCGCCCACCGCTCTGCACCCAAGCGGTGTAGTCGGCGTGGCTGGGCCGGGGCGTGTGGCGCAGGGCATCGTAATCCGCCGAGCGAACGTCCCGGTTCCGCAGCAGCAGGCACACCGGCATCCCGGTGGTCACGCCCTGATAGACCCCGCTGAGCACCTCCACCTGATCCGGTTCATGCCGGGCGGTGGAGAGAGGATCTTGGGGCGCACGGCGCAGCAGCTGACGGCAGATGAACTCCTCATCCACCGGCAGACCCGGCGGCACATCCCGCAGCAGCACTCCCACGGCGGGGCCGTGGGACTCCCCGAATATGGTATAATCCATCATGTCAAGTGTTCCACCTTTCCACCCAGTTGGGCATAGTCCCGCCAGAAAGCCGGGTAGGATTTGGCGGTGCAGTCCGCTCCCCGCAGCACCACCGGCTCCCGGCAGAAGGGGGCGGCGCAGGCCGCCAGCATAGCCAGCCGGTGATCTCCGGCGCTCTGCACCTCGCCGCCTTGTAGGCTCGCCACACCACGGACGGCAAGACCGTCCGCCGTCTCCTGCGCCCGGCCACCCAAGGCCGTCAGCAGGGCCGCCGTGGCCGCCAAGCGGTCGCTCTCTTTATGCCGCAGGCGGGCAGCATCTGTAAAGTTCGTTTCCTTGTCAGGCCGCAATGCCGCCAGCAAGGCCAGCGGCGGCAGCAGGTCCGGATTCTCCCGGAGGGACACCTGTTGGGGAAGCTCCCGGCACAGGGTCAGCGCCCTGCGGTCCCCCTGCCGGGAGTCCTGCCGCAGACCCGTTACCGTGATGCCTTGCCCCAGCGCCGCCAGCACCAGCCAATAGGCCGCCGCCGACCAGTCCCCCTCCAGTTCCATGGGCAGAGGGGCAAAGCACTGGCCGCCGGGAATGCGCCAGCCGCCCTGCGCCCGGTGCAGCACGACGCCGTAGCGCTCCAGCACCCACGCCGTTAAGTCCACATAGGGCCGGGACACCGGCCCCGGCGCCTCCAGCCGGGAGTTCTCCCGGCACAGGGGCAGGGCCATGAGCATCCCGCTGATGAGCTGGGAGGTATCGCCCCCCGGCAGGTGGTACACACCGCCGGTAAGGCGGCCCGTGACCCGCAGTCCGCCGGGACAGGGCGTCACGCCCCACAGGCCCGGCATCACCCGCTCCAGCAGCCGGGGCGTACCGGTGAACGTCACCTCACGGCCCAGCGCCATAGCTAACGGCAGCAGGAAGCGCAGGGTACTGCCGCTGGCTCCGCAGGGAACCTCCTCCCCGCCGCCGTATAAGACCCGCAAGCCCGCCGCCGTGGCCCGGATATCCTCCGGGGCGTCGGGGGAAACCGGCGGGAACCGGCCAGCCGCCGCCTGACAGATCAGCTCCCGGTGCCAGCGGCTCTTGGAAGGCGGGGCCGCCACCGTCCCCGCCAGCGGGGCGGGATACAGCTTCACATCCATCGGGTTTCCTCCAGCAGCTCCTCCGGCGTCACCGACCACAGCACGCCGTGGCCGGGGCGCTCCAGCACCGCAATGGTCATCTCGCCGCCGCTGCGTTTTTTGTCCCGCAGCAGGTACTGCCGCCACGCCGTCTCCGGCAAGTCCAACCGCCGGGGCAGGTCATAGCGCTCCAGCAGCGTCCCCAGCCGGGCCAGCATGGCGGTCTGGTCGCTGCCGTGGGCCGTCTGCCAGCGGAGCATCTCCATCATACCAGCCGCCACGCACTCGCCGTGGGTATAGCGGCCGCCGCCCAGCGCCTCCATGGCGTGGCCGAAGGTGTGGCCGAAGTTCAGCAGCCGACGGGGGCCTTCGTCCCGCTCATCCTGCGCCACCAGCGCCGCCTTGCAGGCAAGGCACCGGCGGATGATCCGGGGCCAGTCCGGCTCCTGCTGCTCCAGCCGGGTCAGCAGCTCCTCATCAGCGATGCAGCCGTATTTGATGACCTCGGCCATGCCGCAGGCCAGCTGACGCCGGGGCAAGGTGGCGAGGCAGATGGTATCCGCCAGCACCATGCGGGGCTGGTAAAAGCAGCCCAGCAGGTTTTTCCCCTCCGGCAGATCCAGCCCCGTTTTGCCGCCTACGGCGCTGTCCACCTGCGCCAGCAGGGTGGTGGGGGCCTGTACCAGCGCCACGCCACGCAGCAGCGTGGCCGCCGCAAAGCCCGCCAGGTCGCCGGTGACGCCGCCGCCCAGGGCCACGATGCCATCGCTACGGGTCAGGCCCAGCTGCACCAGTCGGCGGCACAGCCGGTCGTACTCCTCCAGCGACTTGGAGCCCTCCCCTGCCGGGAAGGTCACCAGCGGCCAGCCGGTGCGGCGGGCCAGCGGAGCGCCGTACAGGGCTGCCACCGTGTCGTCGCAGACGATGGCCCAACGGCCCACACCCAGCGGGCGCAGCAGCTCCTCCGCCTGCTCCAGCAGGCCACCGCCGATGTAGATGGGGTAGCTGCGCCGTCCCAGCGCCACCTGTAAGGTCTCCATAGGCCCACCTCCTCTCGTTTTTCCTATTGTAGCGGGTTTTGCCGGGGAAGTAAAGCCGCAGTGAAAAATCCAAAGGATTTTTCACTGCGGGGTGGGCGTAGGGGCTGTGGAAGATGCGAAAAGAGCCGCCTCCTGCGGGAGGCGAACTCTGTGAGACCTGCGGGGGCGCAAAAAAGAGCCGCCTCCTGTGGGAGGCGGCTCTTGGGGATTTAGTTACCACACAATGACAGTTATCGTCAGCGTCTGACCATCCACTTCGGCAGTCACCGTAGTCTTACCAGATGCCACAGCCGTCACTTCACCGGCGCTGTTAACGGTGACAACACCGCTGTTTTCGGTGCTCCACTTCACGGTGGAATCTGTGCCGTCCACAGTCAAAGGAACAGCTGGGTCGCCCACGCTCATTGCAAACTCCGTCTGGGCAGCTCCCTCGCTACTATAGATGGAGCGCAGCACCAGATTTTTCTTGGGGGCCTCCTTCACGGTAACGGTGCAGGTGACGGGGTCGGCACCCTCGGCGGAGGCGGAGATGGTGGCCGTACCGGCGGCGACAGCGGTGACGGTGCCGTCCTCGGCAACGCGGGTCTTGGGGGTGCCGTCCTCGTTCATCACCTGCACGTCGTCGTCCGAAATGGAGGTCACCTCTTCCTCATGCCAGCCGGCCGGGAAGTAAGCGTCGTTCGTGTTCAGCATCAGGTTTTCCATCTGGGACTGCAGCTTGGTGTTCACGGTGGCCTCGATGGTAAAGCCGCCGGTGTACAGCATCTTCTGGGCGTCCGCCTCCGAGATGCCCTCCTTGGCCATGATGTCCTCCACCACTTCCTGGAACAGTGCATCGGTGAAGTAAGAGGTCACGGAGGTGTTCTTCTTGTCGCTGTCGTCCTCCGCCAGTGTCAGCGGCTGGGCGGCGGCGTTGCGGTAGTCCTCCTCGCTGATGACCCCCTGCTGCCACATGTTGTACATGATGAAGTTTCGGCGGTTGATCAGGTTCTCAGGGTTGGTGTAGGGGTTGTAGTTGGTGGGGTTCTTGGTGATGGAAGCGATGGTGGCACACTCCCACAGGGTCAGCTCGCTGACATCCTTGTTGAAGTACTCGTTGGCCGCCGTCTGAACGCCCTGGATGGTGCCGGTGAAGCTGATGGTGTTCAGGTACGCCTCCAGGATGGTCTCCTTGGAGTAGCTGCGGCTCAGGCAGAGGGCGCGGTAGATCTCACGCAGCTTACGCAGAGCGCCCTCAATACCGCTGGCGCTGTTGTCATCGGTCAGGTTCTTGATGAGCTGCTGCTCCAGCGTGGAAGCACCCTGCTTGGAGCTGTAGATGGGCAGCAGATACTCATTGACCATGGCACCAATGGTGCGTTTGAAGTTGACGCCCGGCTCGTTGTAGAAATCCTTGTCCTCGGTGCAGATGAATGCATACTGCAGGTTGGTGGGGATCTGCTCCAGGTCGGCCCACACGCGGTGGCTGTTGGAGGAGCGCAGGGTGGCATACTCCACCTGTGCACCGGTGTCCGGATCGTTGGCCATGACCACGCTGGACTGGCTCAGCTGGATGTTGTCCAGGTCCAGCAGGTCGCCGTCGTTGGCCGTGGCCTGCACCACATAGAACACCATACCCACGGCCAGCAGGCTGCCGGCCATGATGCCCAGGCACAGCAGGGTGGCAATGGTGCGGCCGATGAACCGCAGGATCGGGTGCTTTGCCTTTTCCTTCGGTTCCTTCGGAGCCTTTCCGGGCTTCCCGGGTTCCCTGACCGGCTGCTCCCGGCGGCTCTGGCTCA
>ERZ839947.2382-NODE-2382-length-13763-cov-68.039101_pt1 | contig 13763 bp, 7 predicted proteins | sample MGYA00519908_ERZ839947 | MGnify/ENA primary metagenome ERZ839947 (study PRJEB31850, sample SAMEA3708857) | human gut metagenome | biome: human gut; feature: human-associated habitat; material: faeces | place: China | collected 2014 ... | reverse complement strand
ATGGAACAACTGAAGCATGAATGTGGCGTCGCCATGATACGCCTGCTGAAACCGCTGGAGTATTACGAAGAAAAGTACGGTACATGGATGTACGGGCTGAACAAGCTCTATCTTCTCATGGAGAAACAGCACAACCGGGGGCAGGAAGGCGCCGGACTGGCTTGTGTGAAACTGGAAGCGAACCCCGGCGAGGAATATATGTTTCGCGAACGGGCGCTCGGTTCGGGAGCCATCACCGAGATATTCGGCACGGTGCAAAGCAACTTTAAAGACCTTACGAAAGAACAACTGCACGACGCCGGCTATGCCAAGCGCGTGCTCCCCTTTGCGGGGGAGGTGTATATGGGGCATCTGCGTTACTCCACCACGGGGAAGTCGGGCCTCTCGTACGTGCATCCGTTTCTCAGGCGGAACAACTGGCGTGCCAAGAACCTTGCCCTGTGCGGCAACTTCAACCTGACGAACGTGGATGAAATCTTCGCACGCATCACCGCCATCGGCCAGCACCCGCGCAAGTATGCCGATACGTATATCATGCTGGAGCAGGTGGGCCACCGGCTCGACCGCGAGGTGGAGCGCCTCTTCAACCTTGCCGAAGCCGAAGGACTGACGGGCATGGACATCACGCATTACATCGAAGACCACATCGACCTCGCCAACGTCCTGCGCACCTCGAGCAAGGAGTGGGACGGGGGCTATGTGATGTGCGGACTTACCGGAAGCGGCGAGACATTCGCCGTCCGCGATCCGTGGGGCATCCGCCCTGCATTCTGGTATCAGGACGATGAGATAGCGGTGCTTGCCAGCGAGCGTCCCGTCATCCAGACCGCGCTCAACGTCTCAGCCGACCGCATCAGGGAGCTGCAACCGGGACAGGCTTTGCTAATCAACAAAGCCGGCAAGCTCCGCACGGTGCAAATCAACAAGCCGCGCGAGGTGAAGCCTTGCTCCTTCGAGCGTATCTATTTCAGCCGCGGCAGTGACATGGACATCTACAAGGAACGTAAACTGTTGGGTGAGAAACTGGTGTCCAACATCCTGAAAGCCATCGACAAGGATATAGACCACACCGTCTTTTCCTTTATACCGAATACTGCGGAAGTGGCTTTCTATGGAATGTTGCAGGGACTGGACGACTATCTCAACGAGGAGAAGGTGCGGCAGATTGCCGCTTTGGGACACAACCCCAGCCACGATGAGCTGGAGCGTATCCTGTCCCGCCGCATACGGAGCGAGAAGGTGGCCATTAAGGACATTAAGCTGCGTACTTTCATTGCCGAGGGCAACAGTCGCAACGACCTTGCCGCCCATGTGTACGACATCACTTACGGCAGCCTCGTGCCCGGCACGGACAATCTGGTTATCATAGACGACAGCATTGTGCGCGGCACTACCCTGAAGCAGAGCATCATCGGCATCCTCGACCGCCTCGGTCCGAAGAAGATAGTAATTGTAAGCTCCTCACCGCAGGTGCGCTATCCCGACTATTACGGCATCGACATGGCGAAGATGAGCGAGTTCATAGCTTTCAAGGCTGCCATCGAGTTGCTGAAAGAACGCGAGATGCGCGATGTCATCGAATCCGCCTACCGCAAGTCCAAAGAACAGGTGAGTCTGCCCAAAGAACAGATGGTGAACTACGTAAAGGAGATATACGCTCCCTTTACCGACGAAGAGATTTCCGCCAAAATGGTGGAACTGCTCACTCCGAAAGGCACGAAAGCCCAAGTGCAGATTGTATATCAGCCTCTTGAAGGCCTGCATGAAGCCTGTCCGCGGCACCGGGGCGACTGGTACTTCAGCGGTGACTATCCCACGCCGGGCGGTGTGAAGTTGCTGAACATGGCATTTATTAATTACATAGAACAAGTATATCAATTCTGAATATGAGAAATGTGACTCTTATCCTTGACGACGGGAGCCGTTTTCACGGCAAGTCGTTCGGTTATGAAAAGCCGGTAGCGGGAGAGGTGGTGTTCAACACTGCCATGTCGGGTTATCCCGAAAGCCTGACCGACCCTTCGTATGCCGGACAGTTGATGACGCTTACATATCCCTTGGCGGGCAATTACGGTGTGCCGCCTTTTACCTTCGCCCCCGACGGGCTGCCTGTATTTATGGAGAGCGAACGCATCCACGCCGAAGCCCTTATCGTAAGCGATTATTCCGGTAACTACAGTCATTGGAATGCCGTGGAAAGCCTCGGCAACTGGCTGAAACGCGAACAAGTGCCGGGCATTACGGGCATCGATACCCGTGAGTTGACGAAAGTGCTGCGCGAGCACGGGGTGATGATGGGCAAGATTGTCTTTGACGACGATCCCGATAATGTGCCCCAAGCTGCTTATGCGGGTGTAAACTACGTGGATAAGGTGAGTTGCAGGGAAGTTATCCGCTACAACACGGGCGAGGGCAGAAAGAAAGTGCTCCTTGTGGACTGCGGCGTCAAGGCCAACATCATCCGTTGCCTCTTGAAACGGGATGTGGAAGTAATCCGCGTTCCCTGGGATTACGACTTCAACGGACTGGAGTTCGACGGGCTGTTCATCTCCAACGGTCCCGGCGACCCCGATACCTGCGATGCCGCCGTCCGGAACATCCGCAAGGCGATGCAGAACGAGAAGCTGCCTATTTTCGGCATCTGCATGGGCAATCAGCTACTCTCCAAAGCCGGTGGAGCCGAAATATACAAATTGAAATACGGACACCGCAGCCACAACCAGCCCGTACGCATGGTGGGTACGGAGCGTTGTTTCATCACTTCGCAGAACCACGGTTATGCGGTGGACAGCAACACGCTGGGCGCAGACTGGGAACCGCTCTTCGTCAATATGAACGACGGCTCCAACGAAGGCATCCGCCATAAGCGCAATCCGTGGTTCTCCGCACAGTTTCATCCCGAAGCGGCCAGCGGACCGACGGATACGGAATTTCTGTTCGATGAGTTCGTAAAACTGCTATAACCGTTTTATCGGTATCGAAAAAGATTCGGATACGTGTGAAAACAAATTATTGGTACAATCAAATCAAGACAAATGAAAGAGAACAATATAAAGAAAGTCCTGCTGCTGGGGTCCGGTGCACTGAAAATAGGTGAGGCGGGAGAGTTTGACTACTCCGGTTCGCAGGCGCTCAAGGCATTGAAGGAAGAAGGTATCCACACCGTCCTCATCAATCCGAACATTGCCACGGTGCAGACCTCGGAAGGCGTTGCCGACCGGATTTACTTCCTGCCCGTAACCCCTTACTTCGTGGAGAAGGTTATCGAAAAGGAACGTCCCGACGGCATTATGCTCGCCTTTGGCGGACAAACGGCTTTGAACTGTGGTGTGGAGCTTTACAAGGAAGGTGTTTTCGGGAAATACGGCGTCGAGGTGCTCGGTACGCCCGTACAGGCCATTATAGATACGGAAGACCGCGAGATATTCGTACAGAAGCTGAACGAAATCAATGTAAAGACCATCCGGAGCGAGGCTGTGGAGAATGCTGCGGATGCCCGCCGCGCCGCTGCAGAACTGGGCTATCCGGTTATCGTCCGTGCCGCCTATGCGCTCGGCGGGTTAGGGTCGGGCTTCTGCGACAACGAAGACGAGCTGAACGTATTGGTGGAAAAGGCTTTCTCTTTCTCCCCGCAAGTGCTGGTGGAGAAATCCTTGCGCGGTTGGAAAGAGGTGGAGTACGAAGTGGTACGCGACCGTTTCGACAACTGCATCACGGTGTGCAACATGGAGAACTTCGACCCGCTGGGCATCCACACCGGAGAGTCTATCGTGATTGCTCCGTCGCAGACACTGAGCAATACGGATTATCATAAACTGCGCGAACTGGCTATCCGCATCATCCGCCACATCGGCATTGTGGGCGAGTGCAACGTACAGTATGCCTACGACCCCGAAAGCGAGGACTACCGCGTTATCGAGGTAAACGCCCGCTTGAGCCGTTCGTCCGCACTTGCCTCTAAGGCAACGGGTTATCCGCTGGCATTCGTTGCCGCCAAATTAGGATTGGGCTACGGCCTTTTCGAATTGAAGAACTCCGTAACCAAGACCACCGGCGCATTCTTCGAGCCGGCACTGGACTATGTGGTCTGCAAGATTCCCCGTTGGGATTTGGGCAAGTTTCATGGCGTAGATAAGGAATTGGGTTCGAGCATGAAGTCCGTGGGCGAGGTCATGGCTATCGGACGTACTTTTGAAGAAGCCATTCAGAAGGGGTTGCGCATGATAGGACAAGGGATGCACGGCTTCGTGGAGAACAGGGAACTTGTTATCCCCGACATAGACAAGGCGCTGCGCGAGCCTACCGACAAGCGTATCTTCGTTATCTCCAAGGCCTTCCGTGCCGGATATACCGTAGACCAGGTGCACGCGCTGACAAAGATAGACCGCTGGTTCCTTGAAAAGCTGATGAATATAATGGACACCAGCAGGGCGCTGCACGAATATTCTGAAAAGGTGCAGGATGAACCGGAAGCCGCACAGGTTGAAGGTACGTCGGAAGCCGTGCAAGGTGAAAGGATGCTTCACTCCCTCCTGAATGACAAAGCCGCGCGGGAACTGTTGCACAGGGCCAAGATACAGGGTTTCTCCGATTTCCAGATAGCCCGCGCTTTCGGCCTGGAACGGTATATGGACGGTGAGGACGCCATCCTTGCCATACGTGCCCTGCGCAAGCATGCAGGCATTCTGCCCGTAGTGAAACAAATAGACACCCTTGCCGCCGAATATCCCGCCCGTACCAACTATCTGTACCTGACGTACAGCGGCATTGCCCACGACGTGCATTACCTGGGCGACCGTAAATCCATCGTCGTACTCGGTTCGGGTGCGTACCGCATCGGTTCCTCGGTGGAGTTCGACTGGTGCGGCGTGCAGGCGTTGAACACCATCCGCAAGGAAGGCTACCGCAGCGTCATGATCAACTACAACCCCGAAACCGTATCTACGGACTATGACATGTGCGACCGCCTTTATTTCGATGAGCTTACCTTCGAGCGCGTCATGGATATCCTCGAACTGGAGAATCCGCACGGCGTCATCGTATCCACCGGCGGCCAGATACCCAACAACCTCGCCTTGCGTCTCGATGCGCAGTGCGTGCCTATTCTCGGTACGAGCGCTAAGAGCATCGACAACGCCGAAGACCGCGACAAGTTCTCCGCCATGCTGGACCGCATCGGCGTAGACCAGCCCGAATGGCGTGCGCTGACTTCGCTGGAAGACATCAACGCCTTTGTCGATAAGGTAGGCTTCCCGGTGCTGGTTCGTCCCAGCTACGTGCTTTCGGGCGCGGCGATGAACGTCTGCTCCAACCGGGAAGAGCTGGAACGCTTCCTGCAACTGGCGGCAAACGTCTCGAAGAAACATCCGGTGGTGGTGAGCCAGTTCATAGAGCATGCCAAGGAAGTGGAAATGGATGCCGTGGCACAGAACGGGGAAATCGTTGCCTATGCCATCAGCGAACACATCGAGTTTGCAGGCGTACACTCCGGCGATGCCACTATCCAGTTCCCGCCGCAGAAACTGTATGTGGAGACGGTGCGCCGCATCAAGCGCATCAGCCGCGAGATAGCCCGCGAGCTGAACATCTCCGGCCCGTTCAATATCCAGTATCTCGCCAAGGACAACGACATCAAGGTAATCGAATGTAATCTGCGTGCGTCGCGTTCATTCCCCTTTGTAAGCAAGGTGCTCAAGATAAACTTTATCGAACTGGCTACGAAAGTGATGCTCGGCATCCCCGTACAGAAGCCGGACAAGAACCTGTTCGACCTCGATTATGTAGGAATCAAGGCTTCTCAGTTCTCCTTCAACCGCCTGCAAAAGGCAGACCCCGTATTGGGCGTGGATATGGCGTCTACGGGCGAGGTGGGGTGCATAGGCAGTGATACTTCCTGCGCTATTCTTAAAGCGATGCTTTCGGTGGGTTACCGTATTCCGCAGAAGAATATCCTGCTCTCCACCGGTACGCCGAAGCAGAAGGTAGACATGCTTTCCGCAGCCCGCATGCTTCAAAAGAAAGGGTATAAACTGTTTGCTACCGGCGGTTCGAGCAAGTTCCTTACCGAGAATGGGGTGGAGAACACCCGTGTCTACTGGCCGAGCGAGCCCGACATGCACCCGCAGGCGCTCGAAATGCTGCACAGAAAAGAGATAGATATGGTGGTGAACATTCCGAAGAACCTCACCGCGGGCGAGTTGGACAACGGTTACAGAATACGCCGCGCCGCTATCGACCTCAATATTCCGCTGATAACGAATGCACGTCTGGCAAGTGCGTTTATCAATGCCTTCTGCACCATGACACCGGACGATTTGGCTATCAGGGCCTGGGACGAATATAAGTAAAAGTGCTTGGACAACCGTTCCGAACTCCGGCCCGGAGCATCCGGTTTGCCGGTGTTTTTCTACGGTATCTCTGCGATATAAAGCAGAGATACCGTAGGTAAAACCCGGTTATAGAGTATTGTTTTCTTCGTCCCGTAGCTGCGGGCTGTACAGCCCGCATATGGAAACCGCAGAGCCCGCAATTGCCCCCCGTGCGGCCCGCAACTGCAAAACGGGGTTTTCCTATAAGCATTCCGTAGTTTTATCGATGGCTTTTCGATATTAGTCAATGGATAAAGTATGAAAAAGCAGGCGGATAAAGAGAGCGTTTCCCCGGTTTTTTTCTTTTTAGGCACGGAATTACACGGATTTCACGGAAAAAGGATAAAATAAATCCGTATTTATCCGTGTAATTCCGTGTTTAAAAGGAAATTATCAAGTATATTTTGACAAAACCTCTTGTCATAACAATGGTCGTCACCACTCAATGCCCCATAAACAAAGGGATAGAAAGCGAAAGTGACGAGTGATGAGAAAAAAACGTGTTTTTCCTAATGCTCCAACACGTTGTTTTAGTCAAAATGCAAAGAAGGGATAAATCAGGTAGCCGGCACTTTTATCATACCCTTTGATGCCGATTCTGTCCCAATCATCGAGAAATCCCCAGATGATAATCCAACTGAGTTGTCGGCTGAATTCGGTGCTGGTCTGGTATATACGTCTTTTACCAACTGACAGATTTCTTGCCGACCTGCCTGCTTTGCCCAATTGTGCGTTCAGCTTGTCCAGGTTTGTCGTAGCCATTGTTGTATGGTTCGGCTGTTGTCACATCCGTTGCAGATGAGAAGGCTGCAAAGCAGTATATTGGCAGATAGGTGTTTCATGTCGTTTCGTTTTTAGTTTATCACAACCGTTTCGCTTACCGTTTCAGTACTTCCTGTATTCCATGTCGGAAGGCTGCCTGCTGTTACGGTGACTTTCTTCCGGGAGATGCCGAGGGTATAACTAATGGAAGCTCCTTCCGTCCACATTTCAGTCGATGGCAGTGTCTGGTTGCTCAGGACGATAGTCTGGGTGATGTCCGTATTATCGGAATTATAGGCTTGGTAGGTGTAGGTGAGGTTGAAGACACTCTCTGTTCCGTAAGGCAGCAGATAGAAGGTTGCGAGCAGTTCCTTGGGGGTTGCGGTGTTATCCGGAATATCGAAACGGGTAGCGGTGGCGGTGAATGTTTCCGTTTCGGTGGGGGCGGGATAACTCCAGCCGAATCCTTTGTCTTTACTGTCTTCCGGGATATGGCAGGTGAGGATACCGTTTTTCATTCCGCGGATGGAGAATGCCGTGATTTGCTTTCCGGTTGTGTTGTCATCGCTTTTTACGTAGATGGCAATCCGGGTCAGGGTATGGTGGAAGCGTAACTTCACCAGGCTGTTGTCCGAAGCGGAAGTCTGGTTCATCAGCGGGACGGCGACTAAAAAAATGCGCTTTTTCATAGAAAGGATGTCTGGGGGACGGTATAACGGGGCTTGTTAGCAGCAAAACAGGGAAAATGCTTCTGATAAAACATTTTCCCTGTCGAGTATAAGGAGTGTCGCTTGGAAGGCGAATAAATAATTTTACATTTTGTTGGTAGGGTGCAAGAGTATCCGTTATTTTATTCTTTGTCGGTCTCCTTATATATTTTCTAATTGTCCGTAATCTGCATTTTAGTAATATATGTACGTTTTCATTTCAGCAGCGTTCCCGTTGCCTTTAAATAAGTGATGTAGTTCAGGTACAGTCGGAAGCATGCGTCGACTTTGGTTTCGTACGCCTGCTGCCACAGAGCTTGCGCTTCCAGGTGGTCGGACAGGGTTTCCAGTCCCACGTCGTATTGGCTGCGGCTCACTCTCATGTTCTCTTCCGCCTGTTGCAGGGAGCGTTCGGCAATGGTGCTTTCCAGCCGGGCTTCGTCGAGGTTGTTGACGGACTGTGCCAGTTCAAGCAGCATCTGTTCGTTCATGTTCTCCTGTTCGAGGCGCGCCTGCTCCAGTTTGGCTTTGGCTGCACGTACTTTATTGCTGTTTGCACCGAAATGGAAGAGCGGTACGCTTACGTTCAGAAGCACAGAGAAGCTGCCGCCGTCGAACAGGTCCTGGTCGCTGATTTCCAAGCCGTGGATGTAGTCGTACGAACCTTTCACACCGATTTTGGGCAGGAGTTCGCTGCGGTTCAGCTTCACCTGCTGCTTGGCGATGGCCACTTGCAGGTTCAGTATGGCATATTCGGGGCGGGCGGAGATGTCGGCTGTTTGCAGCCGGATGTCCTGTGCCACTTCGGGAAAAGTATCGGCAGTGCGTATATCTGCCGTCAGCGGTTTGCCGATGTAGTGGCAGAGGTTCATGGTGGCCAGGCGCAGCGCATTGTCGGCCTTGCGGATGTTGAGTTCGCTTTCGTTCAGCTTTACCTGCACTTTCAGCACGTCGTTCTGGGGTTTGAGTCCGTGTTTATGGGCGCTTTCCACGTTTTTCATCAGTTCCGTGAGCACGGCACTGTATTTGTCGGCCACTTTCTTCATCTCTTTGGCTTTGATGACTTGTGCGTATGCCTGCTCTGTCTTTACAATGACTTCCGAGGCTGTAAGCGTTTCGCTCAACTGTGCCATTTCCTTACCCAGCAGGGACATTTTGTATGCCGCACGGATTTTACCGCCCATGTAGAGCGGCTGTTCCACTTGTATGCCGCCCATATATACCATGCCTATCTTGTAGTTCAGGTCTATTCCGGGGAAGTAGGCGAACCCCTTGTTGGGAAGGAATTGCCCTGTGGCATCGGGCTGGAAAGTAGGCAGGTTGCCGCCGGCTATGCCGAGGCTGCCGTCTGATGTACTGTAGATACCCGTACCGCTGAGGCTGAAGTTGGGGAAGAAGTTGCCCTTATAGCTCTTTGCGGTGTAGCGTGCACTTTCCGTTTGTCTGGCGGCAGCTGCCATTTCTTTATTGTATTTCAGTGCCATTTCCCTGCATTGTTCCAGTGTCAGCGTCTCTTGGGCGGAGATGCAGGCAGCGGAGAGCAGGGCGGCGAGGATGAATGTTGTCTTTTTCATTATTGTTCGTTTTTTATATGAAAGAATAATGCGTATAGTACAGGGATGAACAGGAGTGTTATCAGCGTTCCGAATGTGAGGCCGCCCATGATGGAAGCTGCCAGCGAACCGAACATCGCGTCGGGCAGCAGCGGTATCATACCCAGAATGGTGGTCAGTGCAGCCATGGTCACAGGACGGAGACGGCTTTGGGCGCTATCCACCAGTGCCGTAATAGGTTCTACCCCTTGGTTGAGCTGAAGGGTGATTTCATCCATCAGTACGATGCCGTTCTTGATAAGCATGCCTATCAGTCCCAGCGTACCCACAATTGCCACGAAGTTGAACGTCTTGTCTGTAAGCAGCATCACAGCCACCACTCCCACAAGCAGCATGGGCAGACTGCAGAAGATGATAATCGGCTTGCGGTAGTCCTTGAACAGCATGATAAGAATGGCAATCATCAGGATGATGGCAAGCGGGAAGTTCTTGAACAGATACTCCATGGACTCGTCGCTGGCGCTCTTCTCGCCCTGCCAATGCAGGGTATAGCCTTGCGGAAGCTCTATCTGTTCTATCCGACGGGCGATAATCTGCCTTGCCTTTTCGGTCTCTATGCCGGGAGCGGGAGAGCATTGCACGCGCTGGCTGCGCTGTCCGTTATAGCGCGGAACAACGGGGTCTTCCCAGCGGATGTCGATGCGCTTGCTGATTTGTTTCAGCGGGGTGCTTCCCATGAGGCTTTCCACCAGTTCTTCCTTGCTCAGTGTACCTGCCTTCAGTTTCACCATGGTTTCCTCGTTCAGCAGTCCGTTCAGCGAGGGCAGGGCGGAGAATACCTGCGTATTGCCGAGGTCTTCTATCGGCTTTCCTTCCTCGTCCAGACATTTCAGGTAGATGTTGTCGCGGTGGATGCCTTCGTAGAAGAACCCGATGGGTATGCCGCCGTTGGCGGAAAGCAGGGACATGCTTACGTCGTTGCGGCTGAGATCCAGCGCGCGGGCGGCTGCCTGGTCGTACTCGATGGAGAGTACGGGTATCTGCGGTTCCCAGTCGGTGGTGATGAGGCGGACCTCCGGCGTGTGTTCCATAATGTACCGCGCACTGTCGGCCAAGCGGTGCAGTACGGCAGGGTCGGGCCCCATGAACTGCGCTTCGATAGGGTACTTCTTGAACATCAGGTTGTAGCGTTTCAGGTTGATGTAAGCATCCGGATAACGCCGTGTCAGGTATTCCTGTATCTCATCCATATTCTCTACCAGGTCGTCAGGAGAGGTGAAGTCTATAATCAGTTCGCCGTACGACAAGGACGGATTGGCGATGCTGCGCACCAGGTTGTAGCGTCCCGGCGTGCCGCCGACAGAGGCGGTGACATGGGTAATCTCCTTGCGTGTTTTCAGGTAGGATTCTATCTCCCTTAAATCGCGTGCCACGCGGGTGGAGTTATTGCCTTCGGGCAGCTTGTACTCCATGTAGAGCTGGTCGTACACCATATCGGGGAAGAAACCCTGCCGCATGTAGCCGTAGCCGAAAATGGAAAGTCCCAGCAGGGCGAGCATCGCCAGTACGACGCTCCAGCGATGTGCCAGTCCGAAGTAGAGGGCGGTGCGCAGCAGGGCATAGGTACGTCCCTTGTATTCGCGCTTTCCGGTGGCGCTGACTTCAACGGCAGGGTGCAGCTTGCGGTTTGCCATCAGCGGCACGTGCACCAGCGCCAGCACCCAACTCAGCAGTAAGGACACCGCCAGTACGATGAACAGGTCGCGGGTGTATACCCCGGCAGTGTCCGGCGACAGGAAGATGGGAAGGAAAGCGATGATGGCTATCAGTGTGGCGCCCAGCAGGGGCATTGCCGTCTGGCGGCCGATGGCTGTCATTGCCTCCATGCGGTTTTTGCCGGCTTTCAGGTCTACCAGTATGCCGTCTACGATGACAATGGCATTATCTACCAGCATACCCATTGCCAGCACGAAAGCGGCAAGCGATACACGCTGCATGGTTCCGTCCGCCGTGTACAGGAACAGGAACGAACCGAATACGGTGACAATGAGGCTGATGCCGATGATGATTCCGCTCTTGAAACCCATGGCCAGCATCAGGATTACCACAACGATGATGACGGACTCTATCAGGTTGATGACGAAAGTACCCAAAGAGGCTCCCACACGTTCGGGCTGATAGAATACCTTGTGGCACTCCACGCCTGCGGGCAGGCGGCTTTCTTTCAGTTGCGCCAGTTTTTTCTCTACGGCAGCGCCCACTTTCACGATGTCCGAACCGCTGGAAGCTGCGATGAGGATTCCCTGCGCCCGTTCGCTGTCGAAGAACAGTTCGTTGCGGGTAGGCTCTTCGTATCCTTTCTCAATGCGGGCAATGTCGCGCATGCGGAGCTGGTCGTCGTCATGCCCTTGTATCAGCATGCTGCCTATATCTTCCACTGTCTTGAACTTGTCACTGACGGTGACGCGGATGCGGTTGTCGCCGTTGTCGTAGTAGCCGCTGTAGGTGGTCTTGTTCTGTCCGTTCAAGGTGGCGAGGACTTCGGCGGGCTTTACGCCGAGGTTTGCCATGCGGTCTTGCAGCAGGGAGATGTTGATGCATTCGGGACGTTTGCCGTACAGTTCCACCCGTTCCACGCCCGTCATGTCGCTTATTTCGCGCTTGATAAGCTCTGCGTAGTCGGACAGCTCCCGGTCGGACAGTCCGTCACCGGTCAGTGCGTAGAACATTCCGTATACATTGCCGAAGTCGTCTTTCACGATGGGGGTGCTCGCTCCGTCGGGCAGCAGGGCGCAGGCGTCGCTCACCTTGCGGCGCAGCATGTCCCAGCACTGCTCCACTTCATCGTCCGGGGTAATGGTGGTGAGTTCTACCTGTATCAGGGAGAGGTCGTTGTACGAGTAGCTTTCCACATTATCTATATTGCCCATGCTGCGGATGCTTTTCTCCAGCACATCCGTCACTTCCAGCTCTACCTGGTGGGCGGATGCCCCCGGATAGGTGGTTACCACCATGGCGAGTTTCACTTTTATTTCAGGGTCTTCCAGCTTGCTCATCTGGTAGCAGGAGAGGATGCCGCCTACAAACAGGACGGTCACCAGGAAGTAAACCAGATTGCGGTTTTTGAATGCCCATTTGCTTATATCCATAATTGCTGAGTTTTAAAGGAAAACAATGCTATAACAGTCCGCCGATGTTTGTGTCGCTGGCCGCAGGCAGAGGAGTCACGGTTTCTCCGTCCTTTATGTGATGTATTCCTGCCGACACCACTTGGTCGCCGGGTTGCAGCCCGTCGGAAGCGATGATGCTGCGTCCGTTGCTCAGCAGGCGTACGAGGGTTACTTCGCGGCTGTGTACTTTGCTGTCGGACGGGTTGTATACGAATACGCAGGTTTTGCCGTCTTTTTGCAGGACAGCGCTGCCGGGTACGGAGAGGTTGCGTGAACTGTCATTGTTGCAAAGAATGGTAACCATGGTGTTCATGCCTGGAGAAGGAACGGGGCGGTTGTCTGTAATCAGTTGCAGGCGCATGGTGTAGAGCTGGTTCGCATTTGCTTTGGGGGTGACGCTGATGAGTTTCAGCTCATAGGTCTGTTCCGGATAAATGTCGAACGTACAGCGGTATCGGTCAAATTGCTCGCGCCGGATGTATTCGGCTGCCGGAAGGTTTATTTCCACTTCCGGGGCGCTGTTGCTTATCATGGACAGGACAGGCATTCCGGCTCCCACCGTTTCGTGCGCTTCAAACAGCCTTTTCTGTATATAGCCGCTGAAAGGGGCGTAAAGGCGGGTGTAGCCCAACTGGTCTTTGTGATGCCGGTATTTGGCGGTGATTTGTTTCAGTCCGTACACGGCCTTGTCGTTGGCATTGGGCGTGGTTCCGTTGTCTTTGTAAAGCGCCATTACGCGTTCCGCCTCTGCCTTAATCTGTTTGTATTCGGCCTCGGTGGCGTCCAGTTGCACCTGGTAGTCTGTAGGGTCCAGTTCGGCAAGCAGCTGTCCTGCCTGCACGCGGGCGCCGTCCTTTACATATATCTTCTGTATCGTGCCGCTCACTCTGAATGCGAGGCTGATGTCTTGTGCCGCTTTTACTTTTCCGGGATATTGCAGGCTGGTTTGCCCGCCGGCGGAGACAACCGTATCTGTTTTTACGGTCTGGTATTCTCGCGTGTCTTTAGCTCCGTTGCTACAGGATAACAGCGAGTAGAGTGAGATGCTTGTTAAAATCCAATAAATTCGTTTCATAATTCAAGGTATATTAGTTTTGTGACAAAATTACTCAGTCTCTTCTATATATAAAAGGTTTATAAGCATTATAAAATGTTCTGTTTATGCCCTCTCTTTGTAAAAAACGGACATTTTCCTGTCTATTG
>ERZ839947.2381-NODE-2381-length-13773-cov-3.129829_pt1 | contig 13773 bp, 10 predicted proteins | sample MGYA00519908_ERZ839947 | MGnify/ENA primary metagenome ERZ839947 (study PRJEB31850, sample SAMEA3708857) | human gut metagenome | biome: human gut; feature: human-associated habitat; material: faeces | place: China | collected 2014 ... | reverse complement strand
TAACGGCATTTAAAGTGGTACCGAAATAATGGCCATATGGTGGCCTGTAAAATTTTACATCTGTTCCTGTAATTTCTTTAATTATTTTGTTAGTTGAATAAATTTGGCTGGCAATAGTGTTCTTACTGTTTTTCATCATATCAATATGTGAATATGTATGATTGCCGAGCAGATGACCGTCTGCAATAATATTTTTTATTGTTTCGGTGTTTTTTTGCGCTTTTTTACCGAGAACAAAGAAAGTTGCTTTTGCATTTTTTGATTTTAATCCGTCTAAAAGTGCCTGTGTGTAGTCACTCGGTCCATCATCAAAAGTTAAAGCTATCATTTTTCTGCTTGGATTTTCAACCTCAACGCCAAAACTTTTAGAGTAAGGAGTGAATATATAGCTTATAATTATAAATGCAGTCAGTGCTAGTGCAATTATAATGTAAGTTTTATTTGTGGTTTCTTTTAAATTAAACATAACATATCCCTCTTGCACTTATAGGATAGCATATTTAAATTTGCAACTCAATAATTATAGAAACTCTTTGAAATATCTTAATAATGCCTTTATAATGTCTTAAAACTCGTTATATTTAGCCATTTCGTTAAGGTCAATGCGCTTGAAATGAAGCGGATTAACTTGCGCGTCATCAGCCGGATAACCGGTTGGCATGAGTGAAATAACATCAAGATTTTCAGGAATATTTAATACTTTTTTTGCAATTTCAGGATTAAATGCCATTACCCATGTTGTTCCCAAACCGAGTTCCTGTGCCTGAAGCATCATATGAGTTAAAACAATGCTGCTGTCAACCTCGGCTGATGATAAATTGTCATATTTTCTTGTCCAAGCTTTAGCTCTGTCAACGCACATTACAAAAATAAGCGGCGCATCAAATGTATATCTGGTGCATTTTTCTTCATCAAGTGCATTGATTTTATCTTTATCGGTTAAAACCAAAATTCTTTGCGGTTGCAAGTTGCATGCAGTAGGTGCTACAAGTCCTGCTTCAAGTATTCTATCTATTTTTTCCTGTTCAACAGCCTTGCCTTTAAATTTTCTGCATGAATATCTTTCTTTAATGAGTTTTTCAAATTTCATATTTATTGCTCCTTTCGTTGTTATATTTTAACAAATAATTTATGCTTAAACAATATTATTACAAAAAATATCTTTAAATTTTAGTATCAATCTGTTAAAATAATCATATTACTTTGAAAGGACTAATTATGGATATATTACAAAAACTTACTCAAGAATTTTCCGTTAAGCTTTGGCAGGTGGAAAATGCCGTTAAACTTATTGATGACGGAAACACTATTCCGTTCATTGCAAGATACAGAAAAGAAGCAACGGGTTCACTTGACGACCAACTATTAAGAGATTTATCAGACAGGCTTACATATTTACGAAATATGGAGGAGCAAAAAGAAAAAATAATTGCTTCAATTGAAGAGCAGGAACTTATGACGGATGAAATAATGGCGTCAATTGAAAGTGCGTCTACTCTTACCGAACTTGAAGATATTTACAGACCTTTCAGACCTAAAAGAAAAACAAGAGCTTCAGTCGCTAAAGCTAAAGGTTTGCAGGGGCTTGCCGATTTTCTCTATGCACAGGATAAAAATTCAAATCAACCGCTTGTTGAAGCTGAAAAATATCTTAATGACGAAGTAGAGAGCGTTGAAGACGCATTAAACGGTGCTAAAGATATAATTGCTGAATTTGTTTCTGATGACCCGGCAGGCAGAAAGATGCTGCGCTATTCAATTAAAAATCACGGAAATATCGTTGTAACAGGGGCGAAGGATGAGCTTGGCGTATATGAAATGTATAGGGAATATACCGAGCCGATTTCAAATATTGCGTCACACAGAGTTCTTGCATTCAACCGTGGTGAAAAAGAAGGTTTTTTAAAAGTAAATATTGATTATGATAAAAATACCGCCTTGACTATTCTTTATAATCTTCATATTAAGGATAGTTCGCCGACTCAAGAACTTGTTAAGGAAGCTATCGAAGATTCATATACCCGCTTGATTTTTCCGTCTGTTGAGCGTGAACTAAGAAATTCATTGTCTGAAAATGCAGATGACAAGGCTATAAAAGTTTTTGCAGAAAATACACGCCATTTGCTAATGCAACCGCCTGTAAAGGGCAAAGTTACTTTAGGGTTAGACCCGGGTTACAGAACAGGATGTAAAGTTGCGGTAGTTGATGCAACGGGTAAAGTATTGGATACAAGTGTAATATATGCCGTTCCTCCGCATAATAAAGTTGAACAGGCGAAGAAAATAATTAAAGACCTTGTTAAAAAACATAATGTCCAAATGTTTGCAATCGGCAACGGTACTGCATCACACGAAACAGAGGTTTTCGCTTGCGAAGTTATTAAAGAACTCAACTGCGGTATTACTTATATGGTTGTAAGTGAGGCTGGAGCATCGGTTTATTCGGCTTCTAAACTCGCCGCAAAGGAATTCCCTGAATATGATGTATCATTGAGAAGTGCAGTTTCAATTGCGCGCCGCCTTCAAGACCCGCTTGCCGAACTTGTTAAAATTGACCCTAAAGCAATTGGCGTAGGCCAATATCAGCACGATATGCCGCAAAACCGGCTTTCAAGCGCACTTGACGGTGTGGTTGAAGATTGTGTTAATACAGTCGGAGTAGACCTTAACACTGCATCTGCGCAGCTTTTAAACCGAGTTGCAGGCGTATCATCAAAAATCGCTGATAATATTGTAAAATATAGGCAGGAACACGGTATTTTTAAATCACGCGATGAAATTATGAATGTTTCAATGCTTGGTCCAAAAGCATTTGAGCAATGTGCAGGATTTTTGAGAGTGAGCGAAAGCAAAAATGTTCTCGATAACACAGCCGTTCACCCTGAAAGTTATGATGCAACACGCAAACTTCTTAAATTATGCTCGGTTACTGATGAAGATGTAAGGAGCGGTAATGTTTCTGCTGTTAAGCAATATGTTGAAACAGTAGGCACATCTGCACTTGCAAAACAACTCGATATCGGTGAGCCGACTCTTATTGATATTACAAAAGAAATTGCCAAACCGGGCAGAGATCCAAGGGATGAACTGCCGGCCCCGATGCTTCGCACAGATGTTATGGATATTGAAGATTTAAAAGTCGGAATGGAACTTAAAGGAACAGTTCGTAATGTAATTGATTTTGGCGCGTTTGTTGATGTTGGTGTTCACCAAGACGGACTTGTGCATATTTCTCAAATTACAGATAAATATATTAAGCACCCAAGCGATGTTTTAAAAGTGGGGGATATAGTAACAGTTTGGGTGATTTCAGTTGATGTGGATAAAAAGCGTATTGGTTTATCTATGAAAAAGCCTAAAGAATAATGAATTTAAAAATAATTAAAAGTAACAGAAAAACAATTTCACTCAGTGTTGATGATGAACTTAACGCAATAGTTAAAGCACCGTATTATGTTTCTAATTATCAAATTCAAGAATTTATAGATAGAAACAGCGGATGGCTTGAAAAGGCTGTGTCAAGAAAGAAAAAGCATATTGATAAATATAATATTAGCGAAGAAGATAAGAAACGCTTGATTTTAGAAGCAAATGATTACCTGCCTAAAAGGGTAGAATTTTATTCCGATATTATGAATGTTAAGCCAACAGGTTTAAAAATCACTTCTGCGAAAAAGCGCTTTGGCTCCTGCAATGGTAAAAATTCTATTTGCTTTTCATATTATTTAATGCTTTATCCGAAAGAAGCAATTGATTATGTAGTTGTGCATGAACTTGCACATATAAAACACCACAATCACAGTAAAGAGTTTTATAATTTTATATCAATATTTATGCCGGATTATAAGCAAAGGGAAAAACTTTTAAGAGATTAAATAATCAAAGTCAAGAGTTAATTTTAATCATTATTTGAAATTAACTCTTGACTTTGGACTTGAAATCTATTATTATATCTGTTGTACGCTGGTGTGGCGAAATAGGCAGACGCAAGGGACTTAAAATCCCTCGGGGGCAACCCCGTACCGGTTCAAGTCCGGTCACCGGCATGAAAAGAGCTTGTTTTGCAAGCTCTTTTTTTGTTTAACGAAAAACCCGAATTATGGGAGCGTGATGGAGATGAACAGGAGAGATCTCGAAATAATATGGATAGGAGAACAGATATGACATTTCGATATGCGTTGAAACGATCAATTCCGGTAATGGCGGGATATATCGTTCTGGGAATCGGATTTGGAATGCTGCTGGGAGCGAAGGGCTACGGCATCACCTGGGCGCTCGCGATGAGTGTGTTCATTTATGCGGGGTCAATGCAGTATGTGGCAATTGATCTGATAACAGGTGGCGCATCGCTGATCTCAGCGGCGCTTATGACACTGATGGTCAACGCAAGACATTTATTTTATGGAATCTCCATGCTGGAACGATATAAGGACACAAAACCATATAAGCCGTATTTGATCTTTGCGCTTACGGATGAGACGTATTCGCTGGTGTGCAGTGGAGATGTACCGGAGGGGGTCGAGGAGAAGAAATATTTCTTCCTTGTCTCGCTGTTGAACCAGATTTACTGGGTAATTGGAAGCGTGATGGGATCGGTGCTCGGGAGTGTATTGAATATCAATACGGAAGGGATCGATTTCTCGATGACAGCTCTGTTTCTGGTGGTATTTACGGAACAGTGGATGAGCACGAAGGATCACAGAAGCGCCGTTGCAGGTGTTGCTGCATCCGTGATCTGTCTGTTGATCTTTGGGGCATCAGCCTTTCTGATCCCGTCGATGATCTCTATCACGGTGATTTTGACGCTGATGCGTGGGAGTAAGAAAACTGAGAGCAGCCAGATGACGGCATAATTCATGACATTTTCCGAAGGACAGGAAATAGTATGAAAACAGTGCCCAGGTTGCTGCACACGGGTAGGAAATTTCCGAACTGAAAATTCCGTACAATACAGCGGTAGCAGTGGATTTTGCTTGATTTAGGAGGAATAGAGAGGATGGATTTGAGGGCGGTCACACTGATCGCGGTATGCGTTGCAGTAACGATTGTTTTAAGATTTCTTCCGTTTGTGATATTCGGCAGGAAGAAGGAGATCCCCGGATACATTACATATTTATCGGGAGTTCTTCCGTATGCGATCATGGGGATGCTGGTGGTGTACTGCCTGAAAAATGTGAGCTTTTTTGCGGGATCTCATGGAATTCCGGAGATTGCAGCTTCCGCAGTGGTTGTCGGGCTGCATGTATGGAAGAGGAATACACTGCTCAGTATTGCGGCAGGAACTGTACTTTATATGTTTTTGATTCAGGCCGTATTTTAGGATAAGAGGAGAAAGCTCTGGAATTGTGATCATGGGTCATGATCAGTCTGCGGTGGTGCTGGAACTGCAATTTAGTATTCTGAATTGAGGGATAATTTCAGACAGAAGGAACAAGATAACGGTATATTACTTGAGATATTAAAAAAATTATGATATGATAGTCTCATCTTACGGGAAGTCTGGCGGATGGCACTGAATGCGGAATTTCGATGAAAATCCTGAAGGATCGAAATGGAGAATGGCAAAAGTGTAGGATCTTTATGACTGGAATGGAGGTCTGGATGAGACGAAGTGACAGAGAATTGAAGGACATGGCTGATATTGTGGCGATCGCGAAACGGGAGACTGTGTGCACCGTTGCGTTCCACGATGAGTCATGTCCTTATTTAATTCCATTGAATTATGGTGCAGAAGTGGAAGAAGGAAAGCTGGTTCTGTATTTTCACGGAGCGAAGGAAGGGACGAAGATCGATAAGATCAGAGAGAATCCTCAGGTTTCATATTGTATTTACGGGAAAAATAGCCTGAAGATCGATTATGACGCAGCCTGCAAGTCGACGACAAGCTTTGAGAGCATCTGCGGAAACGGAACTGCATATTTCGTGGAAGATCTCACATCGAAGAAAAAAGCTTTGGCGAGCCTCATGAATCAGATGAGTCAGAAGAAGGCATTCGAAGAGAACTCGTTCGCGGAGGCAATGGTGAACGCAGTGACGGTCTGGAAGATCGTAACTGAGAACGTCACTGGAAAAAGACATGAATAACATGAGGGGCGGGTGTGTGCACGAACGGAAGCCCATGTGGGACAAAGAGGTGAAGAGAGCCGGAAACGTGCCTGTACGGTTCTGATGGATAAGGGAAACATAGAAAGGAGCATATACATATGGGAACAGATTTTAGAAAAGAGATCGGCACGACGATCGATCAGAGACGCGATGAATATACAAAAATCAGTGACGCGATCTGGGGTTTTGCGGAGCCGAGATTTCAGGAGTACGAGTCCACGAAGCTTCAGCAGGAGTTCTTAAAAGCGAGAGGATTTTCCGTCAAGGCAGATCTCGCAGGAGAAGAGACCGCATTTATCGCGGAATGGGGAAGCGGAAAGCCAATCCTCGCATTTTTAGGAGAGTTTGACGCACTTTCCAGCCTTCAGCAGGAGGCAGACTGCACAGAACGTCACCCGATCGAGGGAAAGACAAACGGACATGGCTGTGGTCATCACCTTCTCGGAACAGCGTCGGTAGCGGCTGTTGATGCGTTAAAAACTTATATGGAAGAGAATCACATGAGCGGAACGATCCGTTACTATGGCTGTCCGGCGGAGGAAAATGCGGGTGGAAAGGCATATCTGGTCCGGGATGGATATTTTGATGATTGTGATATCGCGATTACCTGGCATCCATACACAATGAATAAAGTTATGAAGGGCGGATTCCATCTGGCAAACTTCCGGGCATTCTTTACCTTCCACGGAATCTCATCCCATGCGGCGGGGGCGCCGGAGCTTGGACGTTCCGCGCTGGATGCCGTTGAGATCATGGATATCGGTGTGAACTATATGAGAGAGCATATGATCGATGCAGCGAGAGTTCACGGCGCGATCACAAACTCCGGCGGAATCGCTCCGAACGTGATCCCGGCTGAGGCACAGATCCTCTATGCGATCCGTGCACCAAAGGTAACACAGGTCAAGAAGCTTTATGAGCGGATGTGCGATATTGCAAAGGGTGCGGCTCTGATCACAGGCACGACCGTTGATATCAAGCAGGTTGCAGCATATTCCAACCTGATCAATAATGATACACTGGCGGATCTTGTTCAGGAGAATCTGGAGCATGTGGTTCCGATCGGCTATACGGAGGAAGAGCTTGCATATGCAAAGAAATTCCAGGGTGTGATCACAGAGCTGGATAAAGAAGGAATGAAGGATCAGGCGGCAGTGATCGGAGGAAAAGAGCATAAACAGGAGCTCTTAGAGCAGCCGATGTGGGATCTTATTGTCGATAAAAACAGTGCTTACGGCGGTGGCGGCTCCACGGACGTCGGAGATGTCAGCTGGGTCGTTCCGACAGCACAGGTCTATACCAGCTGTTACGCAGCAGGTACAGCGCTTCATTCCTGGCAGGCTGTTGCACAGGGAAAATCTTCGATTGCTCACAAAGGGATGTTGGCGGCAGCGAAGGTTATGGCGTATGTCGGCGCGGAACTTCTTCTGAATCCGGAATTAATTGAGAAGGCAAAGGCAGACTGGAAGGAAGAGCTTGACGGAGAGACATATCCGAATCCGCTTCCGGCAGATTTAAAACCATCGATCTGGTAATAGGATAGATCAGGCAGTCGGAATGAGAACCATCAAGGGCGATGGTTTTCAGAAGACTGCCTAAAAAAATAGGTATAACAAGCTTCTGCTTATGGAAGTGTTGCACATAGTGCCTGTTGATGGAAATGTGTGTGGCAGGAACAAGGATTACACAGGAAGGAGTGGACAGCATGGAAACAAAGAATCAAGATAGAATTTCTGAACTGGTGGAGAAACAGAAGGACACATATACATCTATGGCGGAGGAGATCTGGGGATATGCGGAACCTCGTTTTCAGGAATATGAATCTTCGAGGGTACAACAGGAATACCTTGCGTCTCGCGGATTTTCAATCCGGGCTGACCTTGCCGGAGAGAAGACAGCGTTTATTGCCGAGTGGGGAAGCGGAAAGCCGGTCCTCGCATTTCTTGGTGAGTTTGACGCTCTTTCCAGTCTTCAGCAGGAAGCAGACTGCACGGAGCGTCGTCCGATCGCAGGAAAAACAGATGGACATGGCTGTGGCCACCATCTTCTCGGAACGGCATCTGTGGCGGCTGTCGATGCACTAAAGTCCTATATGGAAGAAAAAGACCTGAAGGGAACGATACGCTACTATGGCTGTCCGGCGGAGGAGAATGCGGGCGGAAAGGCATATCTGGTCCGGGACGGATATTTCAATGACTGTGATATCGCTATCACCTGGCATCCAAGCACGACGAACAAAACAATGGGAGACGATAAATTCCTTGCCAATTTCCGTGTGTTCTTTACCTTCCATGGAATTTCCTCCCATGCGGCGGGAGCGCCGGAGCTTGGACGTTCTGCGCTGGATGCCGTTGAGATCATGGACATTGGCGTGAATTATATGCGAGAGCATATGATCGACGCAGCGAGAGTTCATGGTGCGATCACGAACACAGGCGGAATTGCTCCGAATGTGATCCCGGCTGAAGCGCAGATCCTTTATGCGATCCGTGCACCAAAGGTAACTCAGGTCAAAAAGCTTTATGAGCGGATGTGTGACATTGCGAAGGGTGCGGCGCTGATCACGGGAACGACTGTGGATATTCGTCAGGTTGCCGCTTATTCCAACGTGATCGGAAATGATGTTCTGGAAGAGGTCATGGACAAAAATCTTGACCATTTTATTCCGATCGGATATACGGAAGAGGAGCTGGCGTACGCGGGAAAATTCAAAGAGGTCGTTACGGAGTTAGACAAAGAGGGCTTAAAGGACATGATCGCTCATGTCGTTGAAAAGGACAAGCGGAAGGAAGTCCTGGATATGCCACTGTTGGATTTTAAACTGGACCGGAGCGAATCATATGGCGGTGGTGGCTCTACCGATGTCGGTGATGTGAGCTGGGTGGTTCCGACGGTGCAGACAAATGTGTGCTGCTATGCGGCAGGAACAGCACTTCATTCCTGGCAGGCTGTTGCTCAGGGAAAGGCAAGTATTGCCCATAAGGGCATGCTGACGGCGGCAAAAGTCATGGCATGCACAGGAGCGGATCTTCTGGAAAATCCGGAGCTCATCAAAAAGGCTCATAAGGACTGGTTGGAAGAGCTGGACGGAGAGACGTATCCGAATCCGCTTCCGAAGAATGCAAAACCGGAACTCTGGTAAAAACATAGTCATTTTTTAGATATTTTAGCGTTAGGAAAAAGCTCCAGGAGAATCAGATATGGATTCTCCGGGGGCTTTTTGCATATAGTACAAATTGAATATAATTTCAGTATATTATATCGTATTCGCAAAAATTATATATAATATTCGAATTAAGCATTAGACGATATAAAAATTGATATTGCATAATATGCTTAAATGCTGAGGACAAAAATAATTATTTTACAACAAAACAGACAAATACACAAGAAATGGATCGTGCCCAAATGAATGGGGAAAGAAGAAGGGAAAATTAGAACATGCAGGGTATGAGTCTTTGTTCATCGGAAGGAAATAAGCTTATTGAAAAAATTGACAAAGCCTTAGAAACATCCAGAATCATGAAGGATGTAGAGTGTTTCAGTCACCTGGACCGCTATACAGGTTCTGAGGATGGAGAGAAAGCGGCAGAACGAATCGCAAAACGAATGGAAGAACTGGGAATCCCGGTAGAGCGGGAAATTTATCAGGTATATAGAAGCCTTCCGGGAGAAGCATCCATACGGATCCAAGGGGATTCTTCGGAAGCAATCGTGCCTCTGACTCCGTATGTGTATAGTGGAACAGCGGAAAATCTGGAAGCTGAACTGGTTTTCGACCGGATCAGCGCAACCGGAGGCTGCAGCCAGAAGGAGCAGAGAGCGAGAATGGCAGAATTTGCCGGAAAGATCGTTCTGACATATGAGAACAGCTTTGCGTTTGCATGTGAGGCAAAACGTGCCGGAGTTTTGGGCGTGATCACAATCTGGCATGCGGATCTGGCACACCATGGAACGCTTGGAGGTGTATGGGGAACACCTGAGCCGGAGGATCTGGCTTGTCATTATCCGGGAATTCCGTTTGTGGAAATCACAAAAAGTGCAGGAAAGGAATTGCAGAAAAAACTGGAAGAAGGTCCACTGACGGCATGCCTTAACGTTGAAATGTGTCAGTCAATCGTTTCCAGTACCATGCCGGTAGCACGTATTCAGGGAAGATCGGATAAGTATGTGTTGGTTTCCGGTCATTATGATTCCTGGTATGAGGGGATAACGGATAATGGCGTTGCCAATGCTGCTATGATGGAGATTGCCAGGGTATTTCAAGAAAATCAGGAACATCTGGAGCGGTCTGTAGTGCTTGCCTGGTGGTCCGGTCATTCAGATGCCCGTTATTCCGGATCGACCTGGTATTATGATCACCATTGGGAAGATCTGAAAGAAAATTGTGTGGCCCACATTAATATGGATATTTGCGGCTGTAAAGGTTCGGATGTGGTTGGAATGCGGACATCTATGCTGGAGGGCGAAGCCTTTGACCGAGAGTTTTTAAGGGAGTTTAATGATAAAGAACCGGAGGCACCGACGCCGATGGTACGATTCGCAGATCAGACCTTCTGGGGAGCGGATATTCCGTTTGCTATGATGCCGCAGTTTATAAAACAGGATCATAAAATATTTTCCTGGTGGCATACGAAAGAGGATACCTTTGATAAGGTAGATCCGGAGGTGACACTGCGAGATACAAGAGTCATTGCAAAGTTGACCGCCATTTTCGCTAATTGTGAGAAGCTTCCTGCAGAGATGAGCGGGTTTGTCAGCTTTATGGAAAACGAGCTTCGTTCTATAGAACAGAAGCTTAGTGCGGAATTTGATCTTTCTCCGGTCTGGAGGGCGATCGTCAGCCTGAAGGAAGCGGTTGCAGATCTTGAAAACGCTATGGAGAATCAGAAACATACAGACGATGTCATCATGGAAATAGCGGGAGAATTGGCAAGGATCATGTACACGACATCCAGCCCATATCATCAGGATCCGGCGGTAAAGGGAACGGTGTTTGCCGGACTTGCTATGGCAGAGGGTCTGACAAGGGAAAATACAGAAGCAGATTATTATTTGGCAGTCCAGACAAGATTTGTGCGTCAGAGAAACCGGCTTACAGGACAGATGAACGTAGTTGCGGAGAATTGCCGGAAATGGATCTCTGGATGGGGGAAATAAAGCGAGAAGGAAAAAATTATGTAACAATATAATAACAAGGAGGACATGTGCATGAGAAAAAGGATGTATGGAAAACTGGCGGCATTGGCATTGGCCGGGGCTATGGTATTGTCGGGCTGCGGACAGAGTGGGGGAAACTCCGGTACATCGACAGCGGATTCAAAGGCGGAGACATCAGCTTCATCCGGTGCGGAAACATCGTCAGAGAAAAAACCAGAGTCCATTGGACGGACAGACATTATTTCGGCGAATAGCAGCGATATCCGGTCTATGGATCCACAGGTGGGGGTGGATTCACCATCTGCAACGCTGAATTTCCATATTTATAATGGTTTGATCAAAATTGATGATAATCGTGAGCCTGTAGGGGATCTGGCAGAGAGTTTTGAGATTGTGGATGACACAAAGTACAAATTTAAACTGCGGAAAGGCGTAAAGTTTCACAATGGAGATGAACTGAAGGCCAGCGATGTGAAATTCAGTTTAGAGCGTGCCAAGACCATGCCAAAAGCAATGTCTAATGCATCAGCCATTGATCATGTTTCTGTTGACGGGGATTACGAGGTGACGATCCATCTTTCAAATCCGTGTCCAGCATTCCTGTATATCCTTAATGATACCAGTATGAAGATCTTATCAGAGAAGGCAGTAACAGAGGCTGGCGATACATATGGAGAAGCTCCGATCGGAACAGGTCCGTTTATGTTTAAAGAGTGGGTTCCGAATGACCACTGGACGTTGGTCCGGTTTGATGACTACTTTGATGGACCTGCTACAGCCACTTCGATTACAACCCGGATCATTCCGGAAGGAAGTGCTCGTACAATCGCACTGGAAACAGGGGAGATTGATGTGATCTTAGCCGTAGATCCGGTGGATGCTGTCAATATTGAGAACTGTAAAGATCTTGTTCTGGAAAGCTGGCCGGCACCTTCTGTAGAATTTATGGCTATGAACACAACTAAAAAAGGATTGGATGATGTCCGGGTACGTCAGGCGATCAATTATGCCACGAATCGTCAGGAATTCGTAGATACGATTGTAGAAGGTCGCGGCGAAGTAGCCACCTCCGTTGTTGCAAAGACTGTGCCTGGGTGGAATGAGGACGTAAAGCCATATCCTCAGGATCTGGAAAAAGCCAAAGAACTTCTTGCAGAAGCAGGATATGAAAATGGACTGGATCTTAAGATGTACGTATCCGGAGAAGTAAGAAGTCGTGCTGCACAGGTAGTTCAGGCTCAGTTAGCTCAGGTTGGCATTAATGTAGACATCAATGTGTATGAATGGGGAGCATTTCAGGATGCGATCAATGCCGGAGAACATGATCTCCTGATTCTTGGCTGGGTAAATACTACTTGTGATCCGGCATATAGTGTAACTCAGTTATTCCATTCAAGAAACTGTGGAATGAGCGGCAATCGTGCATATCTCAAAGATGATAAGGTAGATGAAATGATCGATGCTGCAGCGGTGGAAACAAATCAAGAAAAACGCCTCCAGATATATAAAGACCTTCAGGTTCGCTTAAATGAGCTCTGTCCGTGGGTACCTCTGTATTACAAATATAGCATGGTAGGAAGAAGATCAGACCTTAAGGGATTCAAATTTAACAAAAATACGTCCTTCCATTATTTGGGAGATTGCTATTACGAGAAGTAAAAAAAGACGGGGCTGTTACGCTTTGGCGTGATGGCCCCAAAGCTTTTTTGCGGCTTATGATATTGATGTAAGGGAAAAGAAAAAAATTGAAAAAAATTTAAAAAGTGTTGACAAAGAAGAAAATATATAGTAGAATATTCTTCGTTGAGTGACAGACATCTGAAACTCAGAGAGCGTGCGTCAGTAGCTCAGCTGGATAGAGCATACGGCTACGGACCGTAGTGTCGGGAGTTCGAATCTTCTCTGGCGCGCTGATTAAGGCATCTGCAATTGCAGATGCCTTTTTTCGATTTCATGGGAACTTTTGATGGAACTTTCTGTGAAACTTGTGCAGTGAAAAAGGAAGAAGCTTCTGGAGGAAATCATGAAAAGAAGAACGGAACATTTTACATATGAGCTGGTCCGGTCCAGGCGCTGTTCCATGTCTTTGAAGGTGGAGCTTGACGGAACGATTACGGTGCGTGCTCCTTTCCGGACACCGCCGGAGACTGCAGATTGGTTTGTGGAGAGTCATCGGGATTGGATCGAGGTGAGGCTCCGTGCCGGAGAACAGATCCTTGCAGTGCGTCCGTCCTACACAGAAACGGAACGTCTTGAAGGAAAAAAACGAGCGGAAAACGTGTTAAAAGAACGATGCTGTTATTACGCAGGGCTCATGGGCGTTTCCTATGGATCGATCACGGTCCGGGAGCAAAAGACGCGCTGGGGGAGCTGCAGTGCAAAGGGAAACCTGAATTTTAATTGGAAGCTGGTTCTGATGCCGGAGGAGATTCTGGACTATGTTGTGGTCCATGAGCTTGCCCATCGGCTCCAGATGAACCATAGCACGGAATTCTGGGATGAAGTGGA
>ERZ839947.2373-NODE-2373-length-13832-cov-3.225521_pt1 | contig 13832 bp, 10 predicted proteins | sample MGYA00519908_ERZ839947 | MGnify/ENA primary metagenome ERZ839947 (study PRJEB31850, sample SAMEA3708857) | human gut metagenome | biome: human gut; feature: human-associated habitat; material: faeces | place: China | collected 2014 ... | reverse complement strand
GAACAAGCTCATTGTATTGCCAATTATCTTTTTATGGCTGAACTGTTACTAAAAATATATAAATATTTGTGAAGGACAGTAGAAGATTATTAATAAAAATGGTATAATGTTTCACGTGAAACATTATACCATTTTTGAATTTGAAAATCAGTGTAGTGTATCTCAGATTTTAAGTTAAACGACATAGAGTGGATTTTCGGTACGCACGGTGGAAAAATGTGCAAAAGAATGTGGCGGTTTACAGTTGACGCAATGAAGCAGATGAAAATTTATACAAATTATTTGGTGAAATATTAATGTTACATTATATCAGGGAAGGAAAGGCAAAATAAATTAATGGGACAAATAACAATATTAGTTAATTATAAGGCAAAACATAAAACCAGAGAGATATTTGTTAATGAAGTAATCGAAAGTGAAATCTTAGACAAAATAAAAAAAGAAGATGGATTTATTTCTTATGAATATTTTTATAATGTAACAAATTCTGATGGTTTACTTCTGGTAGAAAAGTGGATATCTGAAGAAAAACAACAACAGCATTTAAAAACAGAACATATGAAAAAGTTAAAATCTATTAAGGAAAAGTATATATTAGAGACTGATGTGCAGAGTTTTAGAGAATAAATGGATAGAAGCACAGAGTTGATTTTAAAAAAAGAACTATTACTAAATAAAAAAATAAGTATTTGTATTTAAAAAAAGTTCTGTTTGTTGTAAAATAGAAAATGTCAAAAATAAAATACAGCTAGTGAAACCAAATAATATTGATAATATTATAATGTTTCACGTGAAACATTATAACATTATCAATATTACTATTTTACTGTACAGGAAAATGCTCGTAAAGTAGTGTGGCATCAACGAGAATAGCGAAACAATTCTTGGAGAGCAAAACGCTGGTTTTACTCTTTTTTACGGCTGATATTTAACAAGATAAAAGAAATGAGGTGAAAAAATGGGGAGAATAATTGCAATATCAAATCAAAAGGGTGGTGTAGGTAAAACTACTACTGCAATAAATTTATCAGCTTGTCTGGCTGAAAAAGATAAAAAAGTTTTGACGATTGATATGGATCCTCAGGGAAATACAACGAGTGGGTTGGGAATTGACAAAAATGAAGTTGAAGATACGAGTTATGAAGTCCTGTTAGGCGAGGCTAAGATAGAAAATGCTATAACTAAATCAATTATGGATGGGTTATTTGTAGTTCCGTCAGAAAGAGGCTTGGCCGGAGCTGAAATTGAACTTATTGGGAAAGTAGACAGAGAGTTTATATTAAAAAAGGAAGTTGAAAGAATAAAAGATGACTATGATTTTATTATAATTGACTGTCCACCATCATTAAATACGCTTACTGTTAATGCAATGACTACGGCTGATACGGTGATAGTACCTATTCAATGTGAGTATTATGCATTAGAAGGACTCAGCGAATTAATGTACACAATCCAGCTTGTTAAAGAGAGATTAAATAATGAACTTGAAATTGAGGGAATCGTATTCACTATGTATGATGCAAGAACTTGTTTGTCATTACAGGTTGTAGAAAATGTAAAAGAGAATATCGATAAGAAAATATATAAATCAATTATTCCAAGAAATGTAAGGCTTGCGGAGGCTCCAAGCTATGGACAGCCAATTAATTTGTATTCGCCCAGATCCGCTGGAGCGGAAGCATATAGGGCTTTAGCAGATGAGGTTATTGCAAGAAAATAAGTTATGAAAGGAAAACATATTATGGCTAAGAAAGGTCTTGGAAAAGGTATCGATGTATTGATACCGCAGGCAAAAGAAAAAACTAAGTCAGAAAAAGAAAACATAAAGACAAAAGAAGTTATCAAAGAGGTTGTTAAGGAAGTTATTAAAGAGGTTGATACCATAGATGTTAATAAAATAGAACCTAACAAAAATCAGCCTAGAAAGAGTTTTGATGAAGATTCTATACATGAACTTGCTGAGTCAATTAAATTGAGGGGGATCATTCAACCACTTGTAGTGCAAAAGGGCGAAAAAGGGTTATATACAATTATTGCAGGAGAGAGAAGATGGAGGGCTGCAAAAATAGCCGGACTTAAGGATATTCCGGTAGTTGTGAAAAATTACAGCAATCAGGAAATAATGGAGATTGCACTTATTGAGAATATTCAAAGAGAAGACTTAAATCCCATTGAAGAAGCAGAGGCATATGAACAGCTTATAAAGGAATATAATCTGAGACAGGATGAAGTTGCTGAAAAAGTGTCAAAGAGCAGGGTGGCTATAACTAATTCACTCAGACTTCTCAAATTGGATGAGAGAGTAAGACGGATGGTTATTGAGGAAAAATTAAAAAGTGGTCACGCAAGAACGCTTATTCCAATAGAAGATGGGGATTTGCAATATGAAATTGCACAGAAAATTTTTGATGAAAAGTTAAGTGTAAGAGATACAGAAAAACTTGTTAAGAATATTTTGAACGGAAAGAGTAAGAAAAAAGAAAATAAAAAACAGGTAAATTCTCAGGAAGAAATAATTTATAAGAGATTTGAAGAAGATTTAAAAATGACTTTTGGAACAAAAGTTAATATTAACAGAAAATCAAAAGATAGGGGAAAAATTGAAATTGAGTATTATTCACAGAGTGAATTTGAAAGAATACTTGAATTAATTCATGGAATTAAAGACGAGAGAGAGGCAGACTAAAAATGAAATTATTTAATGAATTTGGAATTGATATTGGATATGTTGTGTTAGGTATGGCAGGGGTAATATTGCTTATGTTTATTATGCTAATTGTGACAATGGCAAAAAACAGCAGTACAAGAAAAAAATATAAAAAATTTATGGCTGGCGAAAATGGAAAAAATCTCGAAAAAGCTATTTTAGATAAGTTTTCGACAGTAGATGTGCTGGAGGCAGAAGTTCATGAACTTAGTGAGAGAGTTGAAAATGTATCTGGGCGACTTGTTTCGTCATATCAAAAAATAGGACTTGTAAAATATGATGCATTTAAGGAAATAGGTGGAAAACTTAGTTTTGTACTTGTTTTGCTTACTGAAGAGGACAATGGTTTTATTATAAATTCTATGCACAGTTCAAGAGAAGGCTGTTTTACATATGCTAAAGAAGTTGTAAACGGAGAAGCCTTTGTGATTTTATCTGAAGAAGAACAGCAGGCTCTCGAGGAGGCAAAATCAAATATCGGTCTTAAGAAGTTTTCAGATGGAGAGTAATATATATATATAAATTGTTCTGGAGAGTGAAATACAATAATTTTTTAGACCGAGAGTAATATATAAAAAGTTTTTTACCGGAGAGTAATATATAAAAAGTTTTCTGTTTGAAACTGAAATAAGAATATATGAAATAAGAGTATATGAAATATATAAAAAAGGTTGCTGGAAAATTCAGCAGCCTTTTAATTTTAGTGTATATTCGTAAATATAATTTTATAAATAACATTATAAGAATATCAGGAAAATGGCTTCTGATATTCTTATAAGTAAATAAATATATGTGTTATGCTTTTTTAAAATAAATGTAGCATATATGCAGCACTATTCTGATACTACACTGCCATATAGAGATTTTAATTCTGATGGAATAGTATCAGATTTTTCTTTTGAAATATGTGCAGGCAAGTCATCTGTAACAAATGAACCGCCGTTAAAATCATCGTGATAGTGTTTTACATCTTCGTTGATAGAAAACATTTTCTGGTCAAGAAATGAGATAATATTTGCACATTCTTTAAGTTCTTCTCTGATACCATCAGGAGCTTTTCCGTCAAATTTGTAATATATCTTATGCTCAAGGCTCGCCCAAAAATCCATAGCTATTGTGCGTATCTGTATTTCAACCTTTGTATCTATTTTGTCATTAGAAAGAAAAATAGGAATAGATACTATCATATGGTAGCTTGTATATCCATTAGGTTTTGGATTGGCGATATAATCTTTGACACGCAGTACAGTTACATCGCTTTGCTTGGCTATAGCATCTGCTATACGGTATATGTCTGAAGTAAAGGTACAGATGATGCGTACCCCTGCAACATCATTTACATATCTGATAATATTTTCTACGGTAAGCTCTCTGTTGTTTATACGCATTTTACGAGCTATACTGTCAGCAGATTTAATACGCGAAGATATGTGTTCTATCGGGTTATACTGATGAGCTAGTTTAAATTCGTTATTTAATATTTCTATCTTGGTACATATTTCTTTTAATACTGCATCGTAAAGCAGTAATGCTCGCTGCCATTCTTCTTCTTCATCATAATATATTGGTACTTCCATAAAAACCCCCCTTGATATAAAATGTACTACTAACCGTTTGAAAAGTAAGTTTGGTATTAATTAGCTGAAAACAAAATAAAAAGATTTTTGTTTTGTGTTTTCAGTTTAAAATATAAACTTGATATTAGTTAATTGGAAATATCAAATTAACTAATAGTGTTTAGCTGTTTTTAATTTAAAATATAAGCCTGGTATTATTTAATTGAAACCGTAAATTTTGTTACAAAAACGATATCCAAGAATAATCACCTGTCTTCCGACTTTGCTCTTTAATTGTAATGGTCTGCCAAATTTTTTGTTTGTTATGTCTCGATACACACGCTTGCTGTTGCTTTTTAAATAATCCCAAAGTTCCTGTCTTTTTCTAAGACTTTCAGGTGTACCGTCTTTAACAAGCAGAGCAGAACTGACTATCATCATCATAGCGAGATATTTTGTCATGTATGATTGTAACTTTTTATTTTTTATTGATGAAAGCTCATGAGAGTCAATCATAAGCTTGGTAACTTTAAGCTGCTGGTCGATTCTTTTTATCATAATGGCTTCATTTACAGACTGGTCTTCACGCCCGATAAAATACCTATACAGATCTACATCGAGGTAAAAGATAGTGTTTACATATGGTAGTGGAATGTAGGCGTATAAGTTATCAACATAAAATGTATGCTCAGGTAATTTGAGGCTGCAATCTCTTAAAAGTTTTGTTCTGTAAATTATGGAATGCATAAGTAAATTTTGACTCATTTTAAAATGTTTTACATCTTTCCAGCCTATAAATTCATTGCATGGAATTGCACTGTGATAATTAATAGCCTTATGTTTATGTGCACTAGGTTTTTCATATACATAATTGCTTATAAGCATATCAAGTTGTTTGGAATCAGTTACAATTTCGCGTAAAAAGTCAAGAACTTTGACAAGGCTCTCTTTATCGAACCAGTCGTCACTGTCTAAAACTTTGAAGTAAAGACCGGTGGCATTTGCAAGACCCGTATTAACAGCCGAGCCATGTCCGCCATTTTCTTTATGGATGGCACGCACGATTCCCGGATATTTTTTTTCATACTTAAGTGCTATATCAAGAGTGTTGTCCGATGAACCGTCGTCAACAACGAGAATTTCAATGTCATCCCCACCTATAAGTGCTGAGTTAATAGCTTTTTCCATGTATTCCTGTGAGTTATAACTAGGAATAGTTACGCTTAATAGTTTCATAATATCTCCAATCATTATTTATTAATTGTAATCTTCCCTGCTGAAAGTCAGGAAGAGGTTCCAACTGTTAGCTGGGTTATTTATAGTTTACTTTAACACTATTATATAATGAAATTGAATTATATTAAAGGAAATAATTCTTAATTATTTATAACATTTGTGATTTATAACTTTTTAGCAAAAAAAATTAAATACCGATGTCAAATGATTCAGAGTCAGTGTAAATAATATAGCCGGATGATGCCTGAGATAATTTTTTTTGCAATAGGGTTGAGGAGAGCGATGAAAAGAATGTGCTTTTGATTTTTCCATAGCTGTCATAAGTACATAAAACGGTATTTTTATAACTGCTGTCCTGTGGAAGATTAGCTGCATTCAAAAGTATGTCGGAAAGAATTGGAAGTTGTTTTGATTTTATGTCAAATGCATTATTGTCTGAAAAAATCAGAGAGTCATCATCAAAATGCATAATGCCATTTTCAATTTTAAATGGAGCAAGAATGTCTGACAAAATTATGTTGTTAGTATAATCTAAAGCCCTAAAAACTGCATAATAAAAATTACCGTTTTTAAGATAGAGTTCTGATGAGTTTATCTTTGATGCAAAATTGGCAGGTGTGTTCTCACAAAAATTAAAATAACATAAAGGAGCCGGTATGCCAATCTGGTATAAATCAGCATGATAATAATTTATCTTTTCTAAATCAATATTACTGCCCGGATTAAGGGGCAGTAAGGATAACGGAAAAATGGTTTTGTTAGTTTGGTTTAGAGTTATATCAAATATGAGGTTGCATGAAGTAAAGTTATCAAATGAAAAATAAAATTCACAGTCAGCTTGAAGGCTTTTGTTAGCAGAACTAAAAATTTTCACATGATATTTTTTCTGATATAAAAATGGATAACTAAATGCTGGATAGTTTTTGGCTTCTATATTTTCTTTATGAGAAATATTTTTATTTGTTGAAGAAAGTGTAATAATGTCAGCATCGGACAGAAGCTTTTTTGAAGTGAGTGCATCATCCGGTGAGATAAAAAGTCCGCCTGACTCATCAGTGGTAAAAGTCTGAGAGTTGCTATAAGCATCAGCGGTTGAATTGTTTGACAAAGCGTTGGCAGTTGTATCAGATAACAAAGTATCGGCGGTTGAATTGCGTGATAAATTGTTAGAGGTTGTATCAGATGATGAAACACCAGCAGTTGCATCACATGAAGAAATTTCGAGCTTTACAGGCTGTTTATCATATGACCGTATATTAAAATATGCAGACAGTAAAGAGCTGTTTTTGTCCGAAGTTTCCTTTTTGTGCATTACAATGTTTTTACAGACAGATTTTGGGATTTTCAAGTAAATATCTTTTATTGTGCGAGTATAGTAATTGTTGCATGATACAGTTAGCACAACAGTTTCAGGTTTTGGAAAACGAACATTATAATAACCGTTTTTGTCACTTGTTGTATTTACGGTAAAATTATTGTTGGATATAGTTATATTTGCATTTTCAACCGGATTTCCTCCGGGAGTCATGACAAAACCTGTTACAGACTGACCAACAAAGTGTTCTGCATAGTTAATGTTTAGTTTGCGTGAAGAAAGAGAGCAGGACATAGTATAAGTTCCATCCATTGTTCTATCACCGGGAGTAAGCTGTTTTACAGCGTCATTATCAAGTTCATAGGTGATATATCTGCCGTTAGCAGATAAATTTTTAAACTGTCCTTTTAGCTCATGTTTCTGTTTTACAAGTTGTATATAAGATGATTTAACTTCGGATGTCTGCATAATTTTTGCTGCTTTTAATTTTACGGTATAGTTTATACTGTTGACATAAGTTGATGGGAGAGAAAATGGTATTTCAGAGGTATCTTTTTTGACCGTTTTCGAAGCTTTTATTTTAACTGTTTTTTTGAGCGTAAGTTTTTGATTTTTATTAATATCAGTAACAAAAGCTTTAATGGTTACGCTGCCTTTTTTGCGTGGATATAAAATACCGGAGTTTTGATTTATTGTTGCTAATTTGTTGTTGCTGACAGCAAATTTTATTTTTGCTTTTTTAGGAGAATTGACAATATTGTATTTGTAAGTTTTTCCGATATATATAGCATTATATCTGTTTTCAAAGCTTGTTTTGGTTGTTTTTCCGTGAGAGATTATAGGGGGAAATGTCAGTAATAAAGCCAGCGAAAAAATAGCACAAAAACTCATATTAATAAATAAAAAAAATATTGCACCGTTTGCTCTCAATGTACAGTGGTTAATTGCTTTAAATATTGTCGGGTGTATCGTCTTTTTATTAGTTGTTTTTCTCATATAAAGTTCTCCTTTTTATTGATTTTAAAATATAATTTAATGCCTTTTTAAGTGTAACTTTTTGGTTATGGACTAATATATTATTTCACAATCAGGCAAGCTTACTTTTAATTTTTTTATGGTACCTTTAGTGACTGCAGTTTCATTAATACATAATAGCTTTAATGTTTTTAGTTCATATAAGGCAGAGAGGTTTTTAAGTTTTTTGTTATTGGATATATCGAGGTTCTCAAGGTTTTTTAGTTCCTTTAAGGAAGTTATGTCATCAATTAAGTTTGAAGATATAACAAGTGTTTTTAGATTGAAAAGCTGTTTAAGAGAGTCGATATTTTTTATACGGTTGTCAGATAAATATAGTTCTCTGGCTGATACAAATTCAGATAATCTGCTTATGTCAGAGATATTATTATTGTTCGCTGAAATAATAGTAACAGAGCTTATATCAAAGTTAATATTAAGTGTACTTTTAATACAATCTTCAGATAATGAAGTAATATTCTTGTCTTCAATATCAATTTCTTTAACAGAAGATTTATTGATGTTGTCTTTCTTAATTTTTGAGTTATCGACATTGTCATTGCAATCAATTTTTGTGGTATTAGTGTTTTTGTCATTGCAATCAATTTCTGCAGAATCAGTGTTTTTGTTACTATTATCAATTTCTGCAGAATTAGTGTTTTTGTTATTAGTTTTATTTTCTTCGATAATTGCAACAGGTTCTTTTGTTTCATAGGAGATGGATATATTTTGGATGTTGTGGGCTGCAATTTTATCGGCATTATTAGGAGTGTAAAAAATTTTATACAGACTCAGTATTGGTAAAATAACGGCTAATAAAATAGCAACAGTCATAAATGCAGGCGAGTTAATAATTTTTTGTATTGCAGGAGTAGGTTCTTCAATATGTGGTTTCGCCATTGGTCTTGTTTTTGTATTATTGAAAGGGTTATTTTCTGAATTAAAACTAATATAATACTTTATTTCGGAAATATCGTACTTAGCTTTAAAAGAGAGCAGTTCAGTTTTAAAAGCATTGATAGATGGATAACGATATTCCTGAATTTCAGAGGATGCTTTATTCAAAATATCAAAAAAATATTCAGGAATGTCCGTTGTATTTTGAACCGGATGGTCTTTAGCAGAAGTGTTATATCCGTGGCAAAGACTCAGAATTGTTTTTGCAAGTGAATATTCGTCAGACAGTTCATTTATCTGTACCAAATTTTTGGAATATGCTTTAAATTCAGGAGGAGAGTAGCCTTCTGTAAAATAAATATTGCGGCGTATTTTATTATTACTTTTTTTCTGGGAAGATGAAAAGTCACCAATACAAAAAGTATTATCATCATTAAGATATATATTATTTGGTGATATATCCAGATGAAGAATATTGCTTGAGTGAAGCCTGATAATGCCGTCGCATAAGTCTAAGGCAAGGGTCAGAAGTTCATCAAAACAAAGTTTACTATAAATTATCTTATCTATAACAGACAATTTATAAGGATATACTGAAACAGTAAAATTCTGGTATTTTTCTACTGAAACCGGGGTAAGCAGGTGTGTATCATTTATATGTGAAACTGCCTTTAAAATGCAATGTTGTTTATGAACATATGGGGTTATCTTGATAATGCGGAGATTACCACTATTAGTCTGTTCAGACTTATAAACAAAACAGTCATGAGTTATGTATATCAAGTCGGTTATCGGATATTTTTTTAAAAGTTTTTTAGGTGCATTATTTAAAAACATAGTTACCTCCTTTTTTATAAAAGAATTATTTATGTAACGCGAATTGTGCATATTGCCTTTTTGCATACGGTCCTGTCTTTTATTGTAAGTGTTATAATAGCTAATCCCTTGTGGTGTGCTGTTATTTTATGTTTGTTCGTTGAGACAATATTTGTATTACTGCTTGTCCATATTATCTTGGTTTCGTTTGTTACTTTTATATTTGTTCTATATGCAAGAAATGTATTTTTAGTGCTTTTAAGTGTAATAAATTTAGTATTAAATTTTACATATTTATTATTTACATTTTGATTTTTAGTCTTATTTTTATCAGTTGTTTTATGATGTGCAATTTTATTTTTGTTGCTTTTTTTGGCTGCTGCGTTGTTGTTTGTTTTTCTGCGTGATTTATTGTTTTGGTTATGTATATTATTTTTTTTAGGCTTGCTTTTTTGAACTGTTTTTTTGTATATTGCAGTTATGTTTTTCTTGTTTTTTGTAGTGCTTTTTTTAGTTGCGTGTGTTTTGGTATCTTCCTTATTTGCAGCTTTTTTTATTATGCGTTTTTTAGTATCTTTTTTATATGTCTTTTTTTTAGTGCTACTTTTGGTTATGCTTTTTTGTGTGTTGCGTTTGGCAATGCCTTTTTTATCAGCATTATTATTATTATTACTTTTTGGTGTCGTAATATTTTTGGTATAAATAATTTCTATATTGCTTGTTTTTCTGCTGCCTGCCGTTATATAAATACGGGTGGCAGAGGGGGCTTTTGCTAATAATTTTTTTATATCTATATAGAAATAATTTTGATGTCTTATAATATTGGTGTTTATTTCGTTGTTTGCATCATCAAAAAATTGTATTTCATTGGTGGTTAATTTACCTGATACACATTTTATACAAAATAGATTTGTGGCAGCAGGGTTGTTGATATAATAGTAATTTACTGAATTGTTTTTTATGGTATCTTTATATAATATATTTTGCTTTAGCTGTGCCGAATTTGTAAGCATATAGTGGGTTTCAGATAATGTAAGTGTTTGTTTTACGGCATCAGAACTAAACACCGTTGATATATTTGTGTTGTCAGTTTTTGTATGACAGAATGTTTGTATAGGTGGTGTTATTATAAAAAATGTGATTAACATTGTGATAAAGACGGCGGATAAATTTGCTGCCGTTTTTATATGATATTTTTTTGAACTTTTTATGTTACAAAAAAATAATATAAATGATAATTTTGAATGTGTGTGGTACATAGCTTTCCTTTCCACACATCATCTAATAAAAATAAGATGGTCATATTCTATTATATATAGTAAGAGTTTTCCAGCTTAAAATCATACAAAAAAAATATTTTTTTTTGTGAAATGTTCACAAAAAATTATTATGAGGAACATATATTCGTGGAACGACACTCTGAAAAAGCAAAGTAAAAAGCCGGTTTGAATTTCCAAATCGGCTTTTTTTTATTTGTTTTTTACATATAACTTGCAAATCTATATCCAGCATCCTTAAATGTATGCTCAGCAGAAGTTAGTGAAGTAGTATTCTTTTTGTGTGTTACAGGGTCTAACCATGTAACAGTCGATGTTGTGTAACCTGTTATGACAACTGCGTGTGAGTCGCTTAGCATACCAATCACAGGTTTACCGCTGCTTACAAAATACAATACTTCGTCAAGGGTACAGCCGGTAAGATCAGCAGGTTGTTTTATATGTGTTTTTAGCATTGACATTATCGAACTGCCTTTTAATGAACTTTCGTCTGTTTCTGACTGGGCTGCCTGCAACAGCATAAGAACTGCTGCTTTTTTGCTGTCTGCGGTGTCAGGATATGACATACCGGATACTTCTTTTGATATGAACTTTCCACCTCTTTCCCAGACAACATGGGACCTGTTATCCATTACGACCCCCATCTGCTCATCAGCCTTTTGAATTGCTTTTGCAGGGGTTGTAAAGCTTGCTGTAACTTCTCCGTAGGCATATATATAATATTTAAATGAGCTGCTGCTCTCGTCAGCGAGATGAAGAGTGGTGTTTTCTGTCACCATTACATGTTTTGCCTTTTGTATTTCAGGTGTTTTTTTCATTTTGTAACCTGACGGCAGGCATATATATTTTTCGGCGAGTGACTGTTTTGTAATTCTTGATGCAACATGAACAGTCTTTTTTGTCGCTTTTTTCTGGTTCAATATACTATCAGGATTTGTCGGTTTAAAACCGTTGCCTGTTTTTCTGACTCTTTTTAAGGTTATTACATTATTCTCAACGGTTGCCGAAATAACATAAATATTTTTGTTTTTATATTCACGCATGATATTTCCGTTGCAATCGGAAATGACGAGTTTGTATGCAGGTTGTGTGGTTTCTCCGTTTGAGCCTTCATAAATGTCTTTATTTTTGACAAAGCCGTAAACCACATTTGCATCAATAGTTCCGAGGACTACGATACTTTGATTTTCCGGTGCGGTTACTTCAAGTTTATTTGCCGTATCAAGATTTAATATTGTAATCTTTTGCGAGTAATCCGACTTTGACGCATTAGACCAGACAAAGCATTTTGCATCTTCCATCATTGAAAAATTATCTTTTGCTATATTTTTGGTAAGCAGTTCGTATTTTTTTGATGAAATGTTATATGCATACATGACATTGTTCATTGAGAAGTAGAAAATATTTTGTTTATTAACATAGCAATATTTTCCAAAATCCTCTTTTAACTGCTGATATGTTGTCTCAAGCGGAATATATACACGCTCTGTAATAAGATTTTTGGCAGGGTCGTAATTGTAAAGTATTACAGCAACACGCCCCTCATAATCACCGCAGTTCATATAACCATAGACAACAAAATTGATTGTATTATTGTCATCAAAATTAAGGATTTTTATATTGTGCTGGTCATAGGTGTCTCTTAAGTAATCAGTTTTTTTCTGTGCAAAAGAAAATACTTCGTGGAGATTGTCTTTATCCATGTCGTAGTACCAGAGTGAACCATTGCGGACAAATGCAAGCTCATTTGCCCTATCGTTTAAAGTCAACTGAAAGTTGCTTTCATTGGATACACCTATTTTAAACTGGCTTTTTCTGACGGAAGTAAGTTTTGGATTAAAGACTGCTTCCATCGTACGCCTGAAATTTAACAGATAAAGTCTGCTGCCAGAATAGCGTACACGATAAAATTCTTTTACAAGAAAAGTTTCGCTGCCGGATGAAGTTTTAGCCCTTACATAATAAACATATTGTATTGCGGCTGTCTCAACATTTACCTCCTTTATTGTAGGAATTGTCTCGGAGAGAAGTTTTGGCTTTAATTTGCCCCATGTAACGAGCTCAGGAGAGGAATTAATCCCTACATTGGCATACGATTTGTTTGTTGATGTATTGCTTTCAAGGTATTTTGCGTATTTAAAGGATTTGCCGGGATTAAATGTCGCATTATGAAAGCCTGTAACAAATTCGAGTTTCTGTTTAAGGAAGAAATCAGTATCGTAATATTTTATTCGTGTATAGTAATGGATTTTTTTGCTTAAATTGGTCGTAAGTACAATATCCATTCCATATTCGGTACTTGTATCAATACTTTCCGACAACTTTATTTTAAGCGTTTTAAGTCCTTTTTTATTATCAAAAGCAGTAAGAGTGTCTGACTCGATTACTTTATTGTTTGTAATATCTTTGAGATTGAAAGTAAGTTTTTTTACTTTTGTCTGATTTTCTTTAAATTTAACAATAAATGATTTGTCAGCTTCAAGAGGTGTAATACATTCTCTTACATTGGAACTGTTTAATTCGCTGCTGTAACCGTGCAAAGTGTTTACGGTATATCCATTGCCTATTTCAAGGTACATTATTGGAAATGTTGCTGTCTGAAGCGTTGTGGCACTTGATGTGCCCGCTGAAGCCTCCGGTATCATTTTTCTAAATAAAAAAATTGAAAGACCAAATATTAAAAATAATGCAAAAAATTTATATATATGTTTCAAAATATACCTCCTGATTTTTATTATTTATATGAGTAAGCAGCGAAACGAATTGTTAATATCCATGGCACTTACTGTGTGAATAGTAATTTTATTTATATTTTTTTTTGTGAAACTGCTTAATATAAAAAAAGAAAGTAAGCTGTTCCGTACAATAAATTAGTATAGTGTTTTTTGAGCAAAAAGGCAATGAACTTAATGAAAACTTAAGCATATAATATGTTAAAAAATGTTTTTTATGTTATGGTGTGATAATAATTTTCATATTATATGTAAAAAATGCCAGCGGAAATGAGGTTTATT
>ERZ839947.2368-NODE-2368-length-13882-cov-2.854054_pt1 | contig 13882 bp, 9 predicted proteins | sample MGYA00519908_ERZ839947 | MGnify/ENA primary metagenome ERZ839947 (study PRJEB31850, sample SAMEA3708857) | human gut metagenome | biome: human gut; feature: human-associated habitat; material: faeces | place: China | collected 2014 ... | reverse complement strand
CCGCCTATCGGCCACACCATTGTTCGCGGCGCCTTTCGCGCCCCTCTTCTCTTGCCGCCGGGCCCCTTTGACTGCAGGCGCATGGGACGAGGACCGCTTGGAATACGCCGGTACCAACGGCGTCGCCCCGCTTGCAAGCGTCGCCGCACCACCCAGGGCGCGCGCGGAAGGCTGCGCTGCGGGAACTTGCGAACGCGTGGCAGCGGCCGCGGTTGCGGCGGCGGTGAACTCTGCGGTGTCGGCGGGCTTGGGCGCGGCAAGGACCTCTGACCCATGGGATAAAGGCTCGGTCGCCGCATGGGAGTCGGAGATGTCGATCGCCGCGGTGGTGACGGAGGCGGCGTCCGGCTTTTCAGGGGCACCGTGCTTGGGGACAGCGGGCACGCGCGAAGACACGGGATCGGATGCGCCGCCTGAAGATGAGAACCTGCTGCCGGCAGGACGGGCAACCTGCGGCCGGTCATCGTCCACATGGCCCTCGTCCACATGGGCGGATGCAAAACGGGCGCCAGCAGGCCGTGAATCGGCAAAACGCGCACCGGCAGGCCGCGGCTCTTCCTCGTCCATAGCGGTGCGCTGGCGAAAACGCCTACCGGCAGCGGCGCCGCCAACCGTGGTGGGCGCGGGCGCAGCGGCCCCATCGCCCTGGGCAAAGTGCCCGCCTGCAGGAACCATGCGGACACGGCTGGAGCGGGTACTCGATACGCTAAGATCCGCAACAAGGCGGTCGACGTCGCGCTGGTTGTTTTCTGCCATACGTAAGGTCTCCCTATCATGCAAAAAGCGCAGCGCACCATCGCTGATGCACCGCGCTTACAGAGGGCGAGAATGCTAGGCCTGAGCCATCTCGTTTTTGAGGTCAACGATCGCCTCGCGATACTCGGGCATGGTAGCACCCAGAATCTGCGTGGCGTAGATGGCCGCGTTCTTGGCTCCATTGATGGCAACGCAGGCAACGGGCACGCCAGAGGGCATCTGCACCATGGAAAGCAGGGAGTCCATACCGCCCAAATCGCTCGTCTTCATGGGAACGCCCACAACCGGCAGCGGGGTAAAGGCGGCGACCACGCCGCCCAGGTGCGCGGCCTTGCCGGCGGCGGCGACAATCACCTTGATGCCGCGGTCGGCCGCGGTCTCCGCCCATTCGTGAACTTTGTCCGGCGTGCGGTGCGCGCTGGCGATGACCAGCTCGTAGGGAACGCCCAGGCGCTCCAGCTCAGCGGTGCAGCCCTCCATAACGGGCAGATCGGACTTAGAGCCCATGATGATTCCAACAAGCGGGGTCTTCTCGGTATTCTCGGCCATGGTGCCTCCCAATAGACGGTGTCGATAGACAGCTTCTTCAACCCCTTCAGTATACCGACTGGCACCCTTCCAACAGCGTACGGGATGCATTCCACCCCACAGGCAAGGCCAAATGTAGAGTACGCGCTATGCAAAACGGGTAAAATCCCTCGAGTTATCAATCATCGCATCAAAACAAGGAGCACCTCTGTGAGCACCTCGAGCGACTCCATCGAAGCCGCGCGGACAGACTACGGCCTGCCGGGCAACGATCTCAACCCCAAGACCCCTACCGCCGAGCAGCTAAAAACCATTCCCCTCATCGTCCGTGTCTACGGTGCCCTGTGCGCGCTGGACGGCATCATTTCGCTACCGCTTATGGGTGCCTACTTTGGCATCATGGTCTATCGCCTGGTCATCGGCCAAGAAGACGTTCTCATGGGCACGGACCTCACGCTTACGGTGAGCATGACGGTCATAGGCTCCATCTTGGCTTTCGTCGCCTCGGTCGCCCTCATCCTTTTTGGTTGGACGCTCATCAAGAGCTATCGCCGCGATGCGGGACGCTGGGCGTATGCGCTCATCGTCATGACCATCGGCCAGATTCTTATCGACGTCATGCTGCAGGGTATCGGCGTGCACCTTATTCGCCCCGCCATTCAGCTCGCCATCCTCACGGCCCTGTCGGCCACCATCGACCCCACCCTGCACGAAGAGCGCGACCTACAGCGCCGCCTGCGCGACCTTGAAGACCGCGAGGCAGCAGAAAAAGGCATGCTTGGTCGAGACCTCACTGGCGGGGGCTACATCAAACTCAACTTCTTCAACCTCTTTTGGGTCTTTATGGTCTGCTGCGTGCTAGGCCTTATTATCGAGATCATCTTCCATATGGTTTGGGTTGACCCCGGCGTCTACCAGGACCGCGCGGGCCTGCTCTTTGGTCCCTTTAGCCCCATCTACGGCTTTGGTGCCGTACTTCTTACGGTGGCCCTCAACCGCTTCTATAAAAAGAACTTCCTCATCATCTTCTTGGTTAGCGCCGTCATTGGCGGCGTGTTCGAAGCCGCGGTGAGCTGGTGGATGCAAACCTCTTTTGGCGCCATCGCATGGAGTTACTCCTACGAGCTCTTGCCCGGCATACCAGACCCCATGGCGATCTTCTTCCACGGGCGCACCTCTACCCCCTTCATGATTATGTGGGGCATACTGGGCCTGTTCTGGATCAAGCTATGCCTGCCGCGCCTGCTCAAGGTCATCAACCTCATCCCCTGGAAGATGCGCTACTCGCTTACCACCGTTGTCACCGTTCTTATGCTGGTCAACGGCGTTATGACGCTGCAGTCGCTGGACTGCTGGTTCTGCCGCGAAAGTGGACTGGCGCCCAGCTCCCCCGTTGAAGAGTTCTACGCCCAGCACTTTGATAACGAGTACATGGCGCACCGCTTCCAAACCATGACCATCCACCCGGATTCCTCCAGCCGCGTGGATTCACCTGTGCCGCAAGACGCTCAGTAGCGTTTTTTGGACGATAACTAGGCCCGGCCATCCCTCGACATGGGGTGACCGGGCTTTTTTCATTCATTCGTTCGAGAGCATGCGAAAAGCCCCCGCCTCCCAAATGTTGAAGAAGCATCTGGAAAACAGGGGCTTTGTTGTAGGAGTCTACAAGCCACCCGTGCGGATGGCCATCAAGTGCTACTTACAGCTCGTTCTGGGGCAAATCCTGCAGCGCGATGACGTTCATGCCATCGTCCTCAACCTCGCCCAGACGGCTCTCGCGCTCGGCCTCAAGAGCGGCCACAAACGCGTTGGCGGCGGAAAGCGCGGTCACGCAGGTGACGCCGCGGCGAACCGCCTCGGTGCGCAGCAGGTAACCGTCGCCGCGCGAGCCGGGTCCGTAAGGGATGTTGATCATGAACGCGATCTCGCCGTTGGCGACCATGTCGCCCACGTTGGGATGAGCGCCGCTGATCTTCTCGACCACTTCGCAGCGGACGTTGCCGCCGCGAAGCACGCGCGCCGTTCCTTGCGTAGAGCAAATCTTGAAGCCCAGGTAGTGCAGGATGCGCGCCACGGACAGAATATGGCGCTTGTCGCGGTCGCACACAGAGATAAAGACCTTGCCGTCCTCCGGCGTGGGCAGGCGGTAGTCGATAGCCAGCTGCGTCTTGGCGTATGCCTGCGGGTAGCTGCGAGAAATGCCCATGACCTCGCCCGTGGACTTCATCTCCGGACCAAGCACAACCTCGGCGCCGGGGAAGCGGCCCCAGGGCATGACGGCTTCCTTCATGCAGAACCAGTCCATATCGCGCTCATCAGACGGCAGGTTGAGATCTGCGATCTTCTCGCCCGCCATAATGCGCGCGGCGGCCTTGGCCAGCGGCACGCCGGTAGCCTTGGAGATAAAGGGCACCGTGCGGCTGGCACGGGGATTGGCCTCGATAACATAGACGGTCTCGCCCTTGATGGCGTACTGCACGTTTACCAGGCCGCGCACGCCCAGGGCGAGGGCGATGCGGCGCGTGGTGTCGCGCAGCTTGTCCTGCAGCGAGCTTGAGAACGAGAAGGGCGGGATGCACGTAGCCGAGTCGCCGGAGTGGATGCCGGCCTCCTCGATGTGCTCCAGAATACCGCCGATGTAGACCTCTTCGCCGTCGCACAGGGCGTCGACGTCGGATTCGATGGCACCTTCCAAGAAGCGGTCCAGGTAGACCGGATAGTCAGGCGAGATACGCGTGGCTTCTGCCATGTATTCGCGCAGGTGCGTGGAATCGTAGGCGATCATCATGCCGCGGCCGCCCAGCACATAGCTCGGGCGCACCAGCAGCGGATAGCCGATGTGCGCGGCCACGGCCTCGGCCTCCTCAAACGAGGTGGCCTGGCCCGCCGGCGGGTACATGATGCCCAGCTTGTCGAGCAGAGCGGCGAAGCGCTCGCGGTCCTCGGCAAAGTCGATGGCATCGGGCTTGGTGCCCATAATGTTCACGCCGCTCTCCTCGAGCATGCGCGCCAGCTTAAGCGGGGTCTGGCCACCGAGCGTCACCACGACGCCGTCGGGGCGCTCGACATCGATAACGTCCATGACGTCCTCGTAGGTGAGCGGCTCAAAGTACAAGCGGTCCGAGGTGTCGTAGTCAGTCGAAACGGTCTCGGGGTTGCAGTTGACTATGATGGTCTCGAAGCCGCGAGCCGCCAGTGCGTAGCTCGCGTGCACGCAGCAGTAATCGAACTCGATACCTTGGCCAATGCGGTTGGGGCCGGCGCCCAGGATCATCGCCTTGGGCTTGTCCGCCGGCGTGGTCTCGTCGGGAGCCACGCACTTCTTGGCATCCGGGCTCGTGCGGTAGATGTTCTCGTACGTCTTGTAGTGGTACTCCGTGGCGCTCGAAAACTCCGCAGCGCAGGTATCGACCGTCTTCATGCTGGGAACCACGCCCAGACCCTTGCGATAGGCGCGCACAAAGCGCTCGTCCGAGCCGGTCAGCGCGGCAATCTCGGCGTCGCTCGTGCCGTACTGCTTGAGCAGGCGCATCGCGTCGGCGTCGATATCCTCCACACGCAGGCCGCGGATGCTCTCCTGGACCTGCACCATGTCGTTGATACGGTTGAGGTACCACGGATCGATACCGCAGATGGCATGGATGTGGGCGATGTCCCAGCCACGGCGCAGGGCCTCGACCACAAAGAAGATGCGGTGCTCGGTCGGGGTTGCCACGGCCTGAGCGAGCTCATCGTCGCTCAGCTTGTCGGCACCCTCCTTGCCACCGGCGCAGATGCCCTGGTGACCGTCCTCCAGTGAGCGCATGGCCTTGCCGAAGGCCTCCTCAAAGGTGCGGCCGATCGCCATAATCTCGCCCACGGCCTTCATGCGCGTGGTGAGCGTAGGATCAGTGCCTTTAAACTTCTCGAAGGCAAAGCGCGGCACCTTGACGACGCAGTAGTCGATTGTGGGCTCAAAGCAGGCGGGCGTTGCCTTGGTGATGTCGTTGACGATCTCGTCGAGCGTGTAGCCCACGGCCAGGCGAGCGGCGGCCTTGGCGATGGGGAAGCCCGTGGCCTTGGAGGCCAGTGCGGACGAACGGCTCACGCGCGGGTTCATCTCGATGACGATCAGGCGGCCGGTCTGGGGGTTCACGGCAAACTGCACGTTGGAGCCGCCGGTCTCGACGCCGATCTTCCCCAAGATGGCGAGCGAGGCGACACGCATGCGCTGGTACTCAAGGTCGGAGAGCGTCTGCGCCGGCGCCACGGTGATGGAGTCGCCGGTGTGCACGCCCATGGGGTCGAGATTCTCGATGGAGCACACGATGATGCCGTTGCCGGCGTGGTCGCGCATGACCTCCATCTCATACTCTTTCCAACCCTCGATGGACTCCTCGACCAGCACCTCATGGGCAGGCGAGAGCTCAAGGCCCTGGCTCACGATGGAGACGAGCTCCTCGTGGGTATGCGCGATGCCGCCGCCGGCGCCACCGAGGGTAAAGCTCGGGCGCAGTACGCAGGGATATCCCACGCGCTCGGCGATAGCCTCGGCGTCGGCCACGCTGTAGGCATAGCCCGAGCGCGCAACCTCCAGGCCGATCTCGGCCATGGCCTCGTTAAAGAGTTTGCGGTCCTCGCCGCGCTCGATAGCGGCCAGGTCGCAGCCGATCATCTCGACGCCGTACTTGTCGAGCGTGCCGTCCTTTGCCAGCTCGACGGCGGCGTTCAGACCGGTCTGGCCGCCCAGCGTGGGCAGCAGCGCGTCCGGGCGCTCTTTCTTGATTACGCGCTCGATAAACTCGGCGGTGATGGGCTCGACATAGGTGCGGTCGGCAAGACCCGGGTCGGTCATGATGGTCGCCGGATTGGAGTTGGCCAGGATGACCTCAAAGCCATCCTCCTTGAGCACCTTGCAGGCCTGTGCGCCGGAGTAGTCGAACTCACAGGCCTGGCCAATGACGATAGGGCCCGAACCAATAACGAGGATGCGCTTGATGTCAGTACGTTTAGGCATGTTAGTTCTCCTCGGTCGCAGCGTTCTCGGACTCGGCGAAATTCCAGCCGGCGAGGCGGTCCTTCGCGGTGTCGATGTCCAGGTAGTTCTCCTCGCCGTCCATGAGTCGCGTAAAGGCGGTAAAGAGATAGTGGGCATCGGTGGGGCCAGGCGAAGCCTCGGGGTGGTACTGGACCGAGAAACACGGGGCGTCGAGCAGCTGGATGCCCTCGGCGGTGCCGTCGTTGAGGTTCACATGTGTCAGGCGAATGCGACCAAAGCGCTCGTTCATCACGACCGGCGCGATGCCGCGACGCACCCAGGCGCGCAGGTCACCGTCGGCCGCATGCTCGGTTTCGCCGCCGGAAAGCTCCGGAATCAGTTTGCCCAGACTGGGGAACAGCAGGCCAAAGCCGTGGTTTTGCGCGGTGATCTCCACGCGACGGCTCACCAGATTCATAACCGGCTGGTTACCGCCACGGTGACCGAATTTAAGCTTTTCCATTTGGGCGCCGCAGGCCAGGCTGATCATCTGGTGACCGAGGCAAATGCCAAAGACCGGCACCTTGCCGATCAGCTGCTGTACCTGCTCATAGGTCTCCACCACGGCATCGGGGTCGCCGGGGCCGTTGGACAAAAAGACGCCATCGGGATTCATGTCGAGCACCTGCTGGGCGGGCGTATCCCACGGCACGACGGTGAGATCGCAGCCGGCACGGACCAGGCCCTCCAGAATACCGCGCTTCACACCGCAGTCGTAGGCGACCACTTTGTGACGGGCAGGAGCGGCAGCCGCAAGCGCAAAGTCATGCGTGGCAGGCAGGTCGGCGGCCACAAACTCGTGAGGCGCGGGGCAACTTACGGTCTTGACCAGGTTCTCGCCTACCAGCGTGGGCGCAGCGGACAAGCGCTCGGCAAGCTCGTCGACGTCGAAGATCTCGGTCGAGATAATGCCCATCTTGGAACCATTGTCGCGCAGATGGCGCACCAGAGCGCGGGTGTCGATACCCTCGATAGCGACGATGCCGTGAGCGCGCAGGTACTCCGGCACGCTGACGGCCGAGCGCCAGTTAGAAGGCGTGGCGCACATATCGCGAACGATCATGCCGCGCATAGCCGGAGCGCTCGCAGGGCGCACGGCGTCGCCGGGGAAGGCCGACTGGACATCGGTCTCGTCGATACCGTAATTGCCGATCTGCGGATAGGTCATGGTTACAATTTGGCCGGCATAACTCGGGTCGGTCATGACCTCAAAGTAGCCCTCGAGCGAGGTGTTGAAGCAGACTTCGCCGGTCGCGGTGCCCTCGGCGCCGCATGCACGTCCATAAAAAATGGTCCCATCCTCAAGATACAGGATACAGGGACCGCAGGTGCCCTTGCTGGTTTTGGCCAGCATACGCTGGCAAAGCTCGCTGGGCGCGAAGGTGCGGGCGGCAGCGCCCGCGGTATGGTTGTTCGCCATAATTCTCCTTCCCGGTCTCACAGGACCGGCTTAAAGGTGTGTAGTTAGGCCTCGCGGTATTGTAACCGCAAGCATGCCTCATGGCGTTAATTTCATCGAAATGTTTACGAAATGATAATTATGACTTTCTATGCATAATGATTATTTAATCCCCGTCCCAGAAAAATTATCCCGCGTGGGCTTGCGGCTCACGCGGGATAATGGCCTCTTACTTTTGCTTGTCCTGTTCCAGCAGATCGGACGGTGAGCGATCGGGCTTGCCGCCGCGGAAAATCTCGCGGCCATGCAGACGATGCTCCAGGTCACGTTCGGCCTTTTCCTCGTCAATCTTGGTCTGGCTCACCACCGGGTCCTCGATCAGCGACGAAACCGAGTTCACCTGTTTTTGAATGCGCTCGGCAATGGTGTCGTCCATGCTTACGATGCGCATCTTCCAGTCGATACTCGTGGCGTTGGATGAGCTCTTGGTCCACACAAACGTCAAAATGGCGCTCTGATGACCCCGCGCGGGAAACATGCCAAAGAAGGAATCGTGCTGAATGTTGCTATCCTCGTCGATATAGGCGTGAACGTTATACACCACGCGGTCGATCTTATCGTTGAGCAGCGCGTTGGTCGCAAGCGCAGCGGCCTGAATCTGCCCGTTGGACAGCAGCTCGAGCTCGTTGGCAGACGATGTGTCCAACACCGTCACCTCGACCGTGCCCGTACGCTCATCAGCTTCATCGACGGTAAAGTCGAGCGGGAACTGCGTAAAGCCGTTGCCCCACTCAAGGCCGCCCTTCAGCGCCGTCGAAACGGTATCCACCGAAACGCTCTCGGACAGGTTGGCGGTGTTCAGGCGTCGCATCACGCCGTAGCCAATCTGCATGCCCACAATCAGCACCAAGATGCCAATGACCACGGCCATGGCAGTCTTCGTAATGGTATGGCTCACCTGCGAGCCCGAAGGGTCGTCCTCGGACAGCGGGTCGATATGTTTTGCCTGGCTCGCGCGGTCCTCGCTGCGCAGCTGCGCTAGCGCCGCTTTGTCACCGCGCTTGGCCGCAGCCTCCTTCTCACGCATGCGCTCGGTGCGCTTTTTGGCAAGCGTGGGATCCAAGACACCGGATGCATCGATTTCGGAGAATAACTCCGTCACTTCTTCCGGAGTCAAAGGGTTCTTGTCAGCCATAAACTTCCTGTCATATCAATCAGTCGAGCTCGTGCGCACGCGCACCTTCGAACTGCATTCGATAGTAACGGGCATAAGTGCCGCCACGGGCGAGAAGCTCCTCGTGCGTGCCACGCTCCACAACGCGACCATGCTCAACGGTCGCGATCTCATCGGCATGCTTAATGGTCGAAAGACGGTGGGCGATGATAATCGTGGTGCGGCCGCGTGCCAGCTCTTCGAGCGACTCCTGCACCGCCTCCTCGCTCTCGTTATCCAAAGCACTCGTCGCCTCATCCAAAATAAGGATCTTGGGGTTCTTGAGAAACACTCGCGCGATGGCAACACGCTGCTTCTGTCCGCCCGAAAGACGGCTGCCGCGCTCGCCCACGACCGTGTCATAACCCTGTGGAAGCGACTCGATAAAGGCATCGATGTTGGCGCGACGGGCGGCCTCGGCGATCTCTCCTGCCGTAGCGCCCGGCTTGCCGTAGGCGATGTTCTCGCCAATCGTGCCGTCAAACAGATAGACATCCTGCTGCACCAGGCCGATGGCGCGACGCAGGCTCTGCTGCGTCACATCGCGCACGTCCTGGCCGTCGATGCTAATGGATCCGGCAGCCACGTCATAAAAGCGCGGCAGCAGCGAACAGGTCGTGGACTTGCCACCGCCCGAAGGGCCAACCAAAGCGATGGTCTGCCCGGGCTTGATGGACAGATTCATATGGTCGATAACGGGACGCTCTTCGGCATCGCCCTCGCCCAGCTCAACGTCCTCGTAGTTAAAGCACACGTCGTGATATTCCACGGCGCCGGCAGTCACCTGCAGATCCGTGGCGCCCGGCTTGTCCTGGATATCCGGCACGGTCGAGAGCACCTCGTCCATACGCTTAAAGCCGGCGATAGCCTTCTGATACGTTTCGGCCGAATTGACGAGCGTCTCGAGCGGCGTGCAGAACAGCGAAATATAGAGTGCAAAGGTCGCCATATCGACCGCCTGCAGCTGTCCCTGGGCGACCAGCCAGCCGCCCAGCAGTACCACGATCACATAGAGCACACCCGAGAGCAGGCCATACGTCGCAGTATAGACGCCCATGGCGTGATACATGTTCTCCTTGGACGAAAGATAGCGATTGTTGGAGGCGCGGAACTTGAAGCGTTCGGTCTCCTCATTGGCAAAGCTCTTGACCACGCGCATACCCGCCAGCGAATCCTGCAGCTGCGCATTGATGCCGCTGATCTTTTTGCGGTTGTCGCTAAAGACCTCGCGCATGCGCATGTTCTGCCAAAACATGATGACCGCAAACGCCGCCGTCACCACGGCCATAGCGAGCGCCAGCACTGGGGCGATGGTAAAGAGGATCACAAACGAGCCGATAATCTCGATGCCGCAGATGATGATCCACTCGGGCACGTGGTGTGCCGCCTCGCAGATATCGAACAGGTCGTTGACCACGCGGCTCATCATATCGCCCGAGCTGTTGCGGTCAAAGTACGCAAAGCTAAAGCGCTCATACTGGTCAAACAGGTCCTCGCGCATTTTGGACTCCATACGCGCGCCCATCACGTGACCCCAATAGCTCACAAAATAGCGGCAGGCGCAGCGGACGGCATACATCAGCACCAAGCCCACCGCAATCATGCCGAGCGCCTGCATAATGACAGCCTGACCCTGAGTAAAGAGCCCACCGGTCAAATTGCGCAGGATAATGGGGAACGCCAGGTCAATGGCGGCAAGCACCAGAGCACAAACAGTATCGGCAACAAAAAGCCCCATCTGGGGCTCGTAATACGAGAGAAACCTTTTAAACATGCAATCCTCGAAGAGAAATAAATAGCGTGAGAAATCCGGTTGAACCGGTCAGGCTGAAAACAAAGCGTCCCAACAAGCATAACGCCGATGTTCTGGCAGCGTCAGCGAAAACGTCCCTAAGCGAGCAAGGTGCCTTGAAAGAGGAGCGACGCGTACTTCGGTACGCGAGCGACGATTGAAAGGCAGATTGCCGCTTAGGGGCGTTTGCAGCGTCGACTCGTTACGCGGTTTGGTAAAACCGCGTAACCTAGAGCTCCGCACCCCCAAGGCGATGCGCGATGCTATCGCAGGCCAAGGCGCCCACGACGGTCTTGGCGTCTTCGATCTTGCCGTCGAGCACGGCGTCGATCAGCTCGTGCAGCGGCACCAGGTCCACGTTGACAAACTCGTCATCATCGGGGTTGGGCGCATCAAACTCGAGCTTGGTAGCCAAGTAGATGTGGATGATCTCATCGCAAAAACCGCAGGACGTGACAATCGACGTCAAAAAGCGAATGCGACCAGCCCTAAAGCCCGTCTCCTCATGCAGCTCGCGTTTGGCGCAATCGAGCGGGTCCTCGCCTGGATCGAGCTTGCCGGCGGGAATCTCGACCGTCACGCGGTCGATAGCGGTGCGGTACTGACGCACCAGTACGATCTTGCCGCTCTCGGTCAGCGCCACAACGGCCGCCGCACCCGGATGGCGAACGATATCGCGGGCGCTGCGGCGACCGTTGGGCAGCTCAACCTCAAGACGGTGGACGTCGAGGATCTTGCCCTTCCAGGCGCACTCCTCCGAAAGAATCTTCTCGTGCAGCTCGACATCGTGCGGGTCGTCGTCGCCCAACACCAGCGCCGGCTCGTCAGCGACCTCGCCACCAGGCTCGCCCTCGGCGTGCCCATACATGCGGCTGTCCTCCTCGACGATCTGCGCATCCACGAGCTCTTCGTTCTTCTCGTCCATCCGTCTCATTCCTCTCGGATTTTAGGCATCCCAGGCGTCGCGGCCGCGCAGCGCGCGCAGGCCGATGTCGTGGCGCAGGGTCTTGCCTTCAAAAGCAATCTTCTCGCAGGCCTCGTAGGCAAGGTTGCGAGCGTTCTCGAACGTGTCACCCAGAGCGGTCACGGCAAGCACGCGGCCACCATTGGTCACGAGCTGGCCGTCCACCACGGCAGTGCCCGCGTGGTACACGGTCACGTTCTCCATGGCCTCGGCATCCTCAATACCAGTGATGACCTTGCCCTTCTCGTAGCTGCCGGGATAGCCCGCGCTCGTCAGGACAACGGCCACAGCCCACTCGTCACGCCAGTCGAGCTCAATCTGATCGAGCTCGCAGTTGGCGCAGGCGAGCATGACCTCAACCAGGTCGTTCTTAAGGCGCGGCAGCACGACCTGCGTCTCGGGGTCGCCAAAGCGGGCATTGAACTCCAGCACCTTGGGGCCGGCAGGCGTGAGCATAAAGCCGCCATACAGGCAGCCGCGGTAGTCGATGCCCTCGGCAGCAAGCTCGGCAACGGTCTGCTCCATGACCGCCACCATGGTGGCGTGCTCCTCGTCGGTCACGATGGGCACCGGGCTGTAGACGCCCATGCCGCCGGTGTTGGGGCCCTTGTCGCCCTCGAGGGCGCGCTTGTGGTCCTGCGAGGTGGCCATGGGGCGCACGGTCTTGCCGTCGGTAAAGGCGAGCAGCGAGCACTCGGGACCAACGAGCATCTCCTCGATAACCACGGTGTTGCCGGCATCGCCAAAGGTGCCGCCAAAGCACTCGCGCACGGCCTCCTCGGCCTGCTCAAGTTCGGTCGCCACGATAACGCCCTTGCCCAGGGCCAGGCCGTCAGCCTTCACCACGATGGGCGCGCCCTCGGCCTCAATGTAGGCCAGAGCAGGGGCGAGCTCTGTAAAGGTTTGATACTTTGCGGTTGGAATGTGGTACTTGGCCATCAGATTCTTGGAAAAGATTTTGCTGGCCTCGATGATGGCGGCGTCCGCCCGGGGGCCGAAGGCGGGAATGCCCGCATCCTCCAGGGCATCCACCATGCCCAGGGCGAGGGGATCGTCCGGCGCCACCACCACAAAATCAATGGAATGGGTCTGGGCCCAGGCCACCACTCCATCCACGTCGGTGGCGGAGAGGGGGACACACTGGGCCAGGGCGGCGATACCGCCGTTGCCGGGGGCGCAGTAAAGCTGTTCCACTTGCTCACTTTTAGACAGTGCCCAGACGATGGCGTGCTCCCGCCCGCCGCCGCCGACAATCAAAACATTCATTGCTTACACCTCAATTCAGCGCCAGCCCCAGGGCCCATAGGCCCAGCAGGTGCGCGGGATAGAACACATAAAAGAACCACTTGCTCTGCACACCCAATTGCCCACGGTACCAGGCCAACAGAAGGAGGGATGCCTCGGCGCACAATGCGTAGAGAGCAAACACAGGGAGGGCATGGAGCAGATAGCCCGCCATCCAGTCCGGCCGGAACAGTGGGAGGGAGAGTAGCCCTATCAGGGGCTGGTAGAGCAGATAGAGGAGAGCCAGACCGGCTCCCAGACAGAGCAGCTTTCGGCGGCGATTATCACCGCAGAGGTAAAGGGCGAAGATCAGGAGCACGGCGGGGAAGCCGTAGTCCACGTTGAGCAGGAGTGCCAGCGCACAGGCCGCGAACAGGGGAATGGCCGACACGGCCGGGCCGTGCTCTGCTTTGGACAGACGCTCATAGCCATAGATGGCTCCGGCGCTGAGGAAGAAGGTGAGGAGCACACTTCCGCCCCAGACGCCGGTGGCTAGGGTGAAGGGCGCCTGGGAGAGAAGGGCACACGCTCCCAGCCGGATGAGATAGCGGTGGAAGAAGCGGGTGCGGCGGCAGCCCTCGGCCACGAAGTAGGCGAAAATGGGAAAGGCCAGCCGCCCGATGAGCCGGGGCAGCCCATCCGCCCAGGTGGGCAGGCCCAGCTCGGTCAGCATGGTGGGAAAGACCATCCCGATATGATCCACCAGCATAAACAGCGCGGCCAGATATTTGAGAGCGGCGGCGCTCAGACCGTAGCGGTGTGCCTCCATTAGTGGTGGAACAGCCGCATCCCGGTAAAGGCCATGACGATGCCGTACTTGTTGCAGGTGGCGATGACGTGGTCGTCCCGGATGGAGCCGCCGGGCTGGACGATGTACTGTACGCCGCTCTTGCGGGCACGCTCCACATTGTCGCCGAAGGGGAAGAAGG
>ERZ839947.2367-NODE-2367-length-13905-cov-3.925487_pt1 | contig 13905 bp, 9 predicted proteins | sample MGYA00519908_ERZ839947 | MGnify/ENA primary metagenome ERZ839947 (study PRJEB31850, sample SAMEA3708857) | human gut metagenome | biome: human gut; feature: human-associated habitat; material: faeces | place: China | collected 2014 ... | reverse complement strand
AAACGTCTGTTGATCGGTGATGACGAACACGGATGGGATAACGAAGGTGTATTCAACTACGAAGGTGGTTGCTACGCTAAGGTTATCAACTTGGATAAAGAGAGCGAGCCGGATATCTACAACGCTATCAAACGTGACGCTCTTCTTGAGAACGTAACAGTTGCCGCTGATGGTAAGATCGATTTCGCTGATAAGTCAGTTACAGAGAACACTCGTGTTTCTTATCCGATCTATCACATCGAGAACATCGTTAAGCCGGTTTCTAAAGGCCCGCACGCAAAACAAGTTATCTTCTTGTCTGCTGACGCATTCGGTGTATTGCCTCCAGTATCTATCTTGACTCCGGAGCAAACTCAATACTACTTCTTGTCTGGATTTACCGCTAAATTAGCAGGTACAGAGCGTGGTATCACGGAACCGACTCCTACATTCTCCGCTTGTTTCGGTGCTGCTTTCTTGTCATTGCACCCGACAAAATACGGCGAAGAGTTGGTTAAGAAGATGGAAATGACTGGCGCTAAGGCTTACTTGGTGAACACAGGTTGGAACGGTAGCGGCAAACGTATCTCTATCAAAGATACAAGAGGTATCATCGACGCTATCCTTGATGGTTCTATCAATGAGGCTCCGACAAAGAAGATCCCGTATTTCGACTTCGAGGTTCCGACTGCATTACCGGGCGTAGATCCGAAGATCTTAGATCCTCGCGATACCTATGCTGATCCTGCTCAATGGGATGAGAAAGCGAAGGATTTGGCTGCTCGCTTCCAGAAGAACTTTGCTAAGTTCACGGGCAACGAAGCTGGTAAGGCATTGGTTGCTGCTGGTCCTCAGTTATAATTGCTTAAAAAACCTTGATCAAAAAAGGTCAAGGTCTAAAAATATCTTTATAAAAAAGCGTGGAATTACTAATTCTGCGCTTTTTTTATGATAACTACGTTAATTTTATTATAAATGTAAAGTAGTTAAAAAAAATATTCCTACCTTTAGACCGGATTATCTGTTATAAGAAGAGCTTAAAAAGGAGTAATGATAAAAAAACTGGCACTTATTATTGGCTTTATAATTTGTTTGTCATCTTGTGGCAAGGATTATGTCTATCGGATTGAAGGGGAACTTTCTAATCTGGAAGATCAAACCGTATATGCTGTATTTGAGAAGGATAATTATAAAGTGGTTGATACGGTGGTTTGTACGAAACCCGGGCAGTTCCAGATCGATCAAAATGAAGCGGGTTTCCATTGTGTGACTATCTTCTTTGCGGATAAAGAGCATTGGGTTACGGCTTATCTGGAACCGGGAGAAACCGTAAAAATCACGGGCGACGCTAACTCTCCATTGCTATTGCAGGTAAAGGGGGGACGGACAAATGATAAGTTGACCGCTTTTAAGAAAAAAATCGCTCCTTTATTGACGGAATTGACAAATTTATCAAATTCTTTAAATAGCAAGGATTTGAACGATACGATCGAGGAGACGGATATCGCCGCTCGTTTGGCGAATGTTAATATGCAATTGAGCGAGGAAGCGATCCGGTACGTGAAAGAGAACCCGGATGAAGAGGCATCCGTTGTCTTGATTCAATCTTTTTTCTCAGATCCCGATGATACTCGTAAAATTGATGAGTTGTTGGCGTTATTGAATCCAAGGTTGAAAGACTTTTATCTGGTGAAGGAGCTGGAGCAATATAGCGCCCGTGCGAAACGTACGGCTTTGGGTGCGGAAGCCCCAGATTTCTCCGTAAGGAATATTTATGGGAATACGGTAAGTTTGGATTCTTTCCCGCAGAAATATTTATTGCTGACGTTTACCGCTCCTTGGTGTGATATGTGCCAGACAGAGGATCTATATCTGGATAAGGTAGCGATGAAATATCCGAAAGATCAGTTGGACATTCTTTTGGTTAGCTTGGACGATAATCCGGATAATGTCCGGGATGTACTGAAGAAGGATAGTATAGCGTGGAACTTGGTAACAGATTCGGCCGGACAAGCGGCTATGTTGATAGATCTGTATAACGTAAGCGTATTGCCACGCTGTTTCTTGATAGATGAGGATCATAAGATCTTGATGAAAACAGAGAATGGAATCGAGATCAAGCAAACACTGGAGAACTTGTTCGAAGACTGAGCGATTGAAAACAGGAGGTTCCGGTTTTAATTTGTAATTAGTAACTCAAAATTCTTAACTATGTTAGTAAAATCTTATGCCGCTGCCGTGCAGGGGATTTCCGCTACGGTCGTTACCGTAGAAGTGAACTGTTCCAAAGGTATCCAATTCTTTTTAGTCGGTCTTCCGGACGTGGCTGTTCGTGAGAGCCATGAACGCATTATCTCGGCTCTTCAAGTATGTGGTTATAAATTCCCCCGCAATCGTATCGTTATTAATATGGCCCCTGCGGATATCCGTAAGGAAGGGTCCTCTTATGATCTGCCTTTGGCGATCGGTATTCTGGCGGCGGCAGAGCAGATAGATTCATCCAACTTATCCAAATTCGTATTGATGGGCGAGCTTTCTATGGATGGGAGCCTCCAACCGATAAAAGGGGCATTGCCTATCGCTATTAAGGCTAGGGAAGAAGGCTTTAAGGGCTTTATCTTACCCAAGCAAAACGCTTGTGAGGCTGCGGTGGTGAACGATCTGGAAGTGTATGGAGCTTCGAATATCAAAGAGGTGCTGGAGTTTATGGAGGGGAAACCTACATTGCGGCCTACGGTCATTGATACCCGTAAGGAGTTTTACGACCGCCAGCAATTGTTTGATTGCGATTTCTCCGATGTCCGGGGACAAGAGAACGTGAAGCGTGCGATGGAGGTGGCCGCAGCCGGCGGACATAATCTGATCATGGTAGGTCCTCCCGGAAGTGGCAAGTCCATGTTGGCGAAACGTCTCCCTACGATCTTGCCTCCCTTTACCTTGCATGAGTCCTTGGAAACAACTAAAATCCATTCCGTAGCCGGTAAGATAGGAGGTGGCACCTCCTTGATGGTACAACGTCCTTTTCGCTCTCCCCATCATACGATCTCTAATGTCGCTATGGTAGGAGGTGGCACTTTCCCGCAGCCGGGAGAGATCAGCTTGGCTCACAATGGTGTCCTTTTTTTGGATGAGTTGCCGGAATTTAACAGGAGTGTCTTGGAAGTCATGCGGCAGCCATTGGAAGATCGAGTGATCAATATCTCCCGTGCCCGTTTCACGGTGGAATATCCAGCCGGCTTTATGCTTGTGGCCTCCATGAATCCTTGTCCCTGCGGCTACTACAACCATCCGGACCGTCCTTGTCTCTGTTCTCCCGGAGCCGTCCAGAAATATATGAACCGCATTTCCGGCCCATTACTCGATCGTATCGATATCCAGATAGAGATTGTCCCTGTCCCTTTCGAGAAGATTTCCGAGCAACAGCCCTCAGAGCCTAGTATCGCTATCCGTGAGCGGGTCATAAAAGCCCGTGCGATCCAGGAAAGGCGTTTTGCCGCTTATGAGGGTATTTATTGTAATGCCCAGATGAACTCCAAGCTACTCCATCAGTACGCCGTTCCCGACGCTTCCGGCCTCTCCATCCTTAAAACCGCCATGCAACGTCTCTGCCTCTCCGCCCGTGCCTATGACCGTATCCTGAAAGTCTCCCGCACGATAGCCGACTTGGATAATTCGGAACATATCGAAGTCCGGCATTTGGCGGAGGCGATACAGTATAGGAGTTTGGATAGGGAGAATTGGGGAATGTGAGTATCGACTAACTATTTCTATACTCCTGTGGGCTCATGCCCACATACCGCTTGAAATACTTTCCAAAAAAAGACATATTCGTGAAATTTAGCGTATAGGCTATGTCGTGGATGGAAAGGTTCGTTGATTTCAGTTGAGCTTTAGCGTCCATGATTACCATGGAGGTTATGATCTCTATGCAAGTTTTTCCGGTAGTTTGTTTGATAATGCTGCTTAGATGCGCTTGTGTGATGCCAAGCCGCTTGGCATACCATGCAACGGATCGTTGCATGGTATAGTTTTGCATGACTAATTGAGTGAAGTTCTTGCTGATAATTTCGGCTTTAGAGAGATTGGACGTGTCTGTTGTCTTATCTTTATACATGATGCTGACTCCCATTAATATTCCGGAAAACAGGTGGTTGATGAGACTCCTGTTTAATTGCGAGACACAAAACTGATATGTCTTGATCAACAATTCGAAATAATCTCTCAATAATGATTGGGCTTCTTCTTTTAGTTTGAAAACAGGACTATCTTTTATGGCATAGTGCATATCCATGACCGATTTATTGATATTCGCTTGATTGATGAAATCAGACGAGAATCCCATGAAATAAATTTGCAGATCTCTATCCATTCTATGAATCTGGAAAATCGTACCCGGCAGAATCGTAATAAAACTCCCGGCCTCTACTTTAAATTGCGTCAGATTTATAGATGCTTCCACTTCTCCCCTTAGGCATAACACGAATATTCCCGCCTTTAGTCGACAAGGATAATTAGCGTATAAATTCAGCAATCCAATGTCTTTCTCCGAGAGTTTTCCTATTACCCAATCTTGTGGCAGGTCTATTTTAGGGATGTCATTTTCCATATTCTTACGTAATTTTGATGGCAAATATACGTTTTTTTGAGGATATTTTTATTTGGACTCAATCTAATAAATAGAATAATGAAGAATAAAAACAGGACAGAAGATAATCGTAAGACGCTCTGTTCTTGTTGTTGTATAAAATGGAATCTAAAAAAAAGAATAGGTAATAATAAAAATTGACCTTGTGAGATTCCTAACGAAGTCGTTCTTTTGTACACTTTTTATTAGGTAAATTAAAAAAACAGAAATCAATAAATTTTTGCATGAGAAAATTGAGGACTTTATTAGTAAAAATGGTCTGTGCCTTGGCGGGAGGCCTAATGTTGAGCGCTTGCTCCTCCGAGGAGGGAGGCTCGCAGGCTATGGGCGGAAAAGGTGCGGTAATACTAGACCTTGCCGCCGAGACGGTCTTTGATACGAAGACGAAAGCTGTCGATGAGAGTACATACCTGACGGATCGTCCCCTTGCGGATTACAAGGTGAAAATCTTGGACGCGCAAGGCCATGTGGTATCGGGCTGTGAGTGGAAATACTCGGAAAGGCCCACAGGTTTGATCGAGTTGAGCAACGGCTCTTACACGGTAGTAGCTTCTGATGGGGAAGAGTTTAACGTGAATGCCTCCACCCGTAACGGTATCTATATGTATGGCTCTAGCCGATTCGACGTGAATAGCGATAAGGTAGCGGCTGTAAATGTGGCTTGTAAGCCGGCCTGCGGAAAGCTGGTAGTGAAATTTGGCGATACGATGGCTACTTATTTCTCTGATTACGCCGTTCATTTCTCTACCCAAGCGGCAGGTGAGAACGGTTCGATCATCTGGCCGAAGGGGGATACGGATCCTCTTTACGTGAAGCTGGCCGAGGCCGGGGAGAACGTGACGGCGACTTTCCAGTTTACCAAGAAGGCAGATGGAACGAAGGCCGAGGTCAATACCTTGACCCGCGAGATGAAGTGGGGCAGCATGTGGACAATCACTGTCAACCCGAAAGTAGAGGATACCACCGGCAAGGTAGGCATCACGATTACTTTCGATGATTCCACGAACGATAAGCCTATCGATATCGAGATCCCTTCCGATTGGCTCTAATAGTTATTAGGATGTAAAACCAGTAGAACGAATTTAATGATGAATATAAAATATACGATAATGGCAGGTTGCCTTCTAGTAATGGGGCTGGCTTCCTGCGAGATGAAGAACGAGATCCTCGGGAAAGAGGATGGCTCCTCCGAGATGGGCTTGCTGAATCTTGGGGTAGCTGTAGACGCGAAGAACAACGACGTGCAGACCAAGGCCGATGCTAACCCCGGAACTCCAGAGTCTATCCCATCGGTGAGCGCCACGGGATATATCGTGGAGATCAGTAACAGCACGGGCGTTTACAAAACCCTTACTTACGATCCTACGAATGCCTCCGTGGAACTTCCGGTAGACAGCTACACGATGTATGCCCATAAGCCGGGCGGTCCGACAGAGACAGATCCTTACTATGGTGGAAGCACCTCTTTCGCCGTGAAGAAAGGTGAGGCTACCGATGTCACCGTTACTTGTAAGATGGAAAATACGAAGATACAGCTTGTTTATTCCACGGAAATGCAGACTTCCTTTACTAGCTGGTCGATCACGGTGAAGGCCGGTATGCGGAGCAAGGTGCTTACCTACTCTGGAACGGAGGCTTTCGCGCAACCCTCCGCTTTCTATTGGATGCTAGATGAGGGCGTAAAGGAGATAACAGTCTCTTTCGTGGGAAAGAATAAGGATAATAAGGATATACGCGAGAGCCGTGTGATCACGAAGCCCGCCTCGGCCGAGAGCTCCGACTGGCTGGGTGGCGACGCGTTGGCCATCACGATGAAGCCGGGCACTTATGATCCGGAAAATCCGAATGGTTTGCAGGGTATCGAGATCTCTGCTGAGGTGACGTGGAATGGAATAGAGGATTCCGTAGGCGTGCCGGTGGTGGACGATGACGATGATGAGCCGGAGGGTCCGGTGGATCCGAGTGATCCTTCCGCTATAAAAGTTTCAATACCTCTAACTACTTATACGCTACCGGATGATACGGATAAAAAAGCGGAGGCAATAGCCACTATTACGAGTGAGAAAGGACTGAAAAGTATGAAAGTGATTATAGAGGCAGGTAATGATGGTTTTGGTTCGGTAATCAATGACGAGGATTTAATAAATAATGGTTGTGATTTTAGCAAGGGAGTAGAGTTTGTCGATGCGACTGATAGCAGTCCGGTAATGACATTAATAAAGATGATCGCTCCTAATCTGAAAGCTCCTGCTGCTGGCGCTACTTCTTACCAATTCCCCTTAGGCGAATTCTTTCAAGCGGTAAGTATTTATCAAACGACAACTTCTGCTAATGGCCATGTCTTTAAGATCCGTCTAGAAGATAATGATGGAAATGTTAATGACGAGACCGTTTTATCTATCATAGTAAAGTAAAAGGAGGAATAGAAGTATGAGACAAACATATCAATTTATATTATTGCTTTTAACCGGTGTTTTCTTCTATTCTTGTCAAGGTGATGAATTGAGCACACAGGGAAACGAAGGCTACTTGCGTGTGACCTTGGAGCAAAGCGCGGAGGTGAACACGAAGGCTGATTATAAATCTAAGCAGATGCGTGTGGTGATCAAGAACTCGGCTGGTGTGACGAAGTTTGAGACGAATGACCATACGGCGGACTTGGAGGGTAAAGAACTCTCGTTGAAGCAAGGTGAATATACCATCGAGGCCGTTTCCAACGGATGGGACGGCAATGCCGGAGCGGATCGTGCCTATTACACGGGCAAGACGACGGTGACGATCGAGAAAGGCAAGACAGCGACAGCCAAGTTGGTTTGCTCCTTGGCGAACGTGAAGGTGACGGTGGCTTTCGAGCAGGCTTTCTTGGATAAGTTGGGCAATGGTTCCATCAAAGTGCAGGTAAAGACCGCTTCGGGCACTCTGGTGGATTTCGCCCCGAAAGGTACGAGTGTGGCCTATTTCCCGGTTTCCGACCTGACGGTTGCTTATACGGTTGTTTCAGCTGCCGGAAAGACGAACTCCAAGGAGCAAAAAATCTCGGAGGTCAGCGCGAAAGATCATTATATATTGAACTTTAAGAATCAGGCTACCGGCACGGGAAATGTAACCGTAACGGTAGATCCTACGATGAACCTGTACACCTACGACTTCACGATCGATCCGAACGCGAAGAGCGGCGCTACCTTGTCTGCGAACCCGTGGAGCCAGCTCGCTTATCTGATGGCTACTGACATAACGCTTGATTCCGGCGAGCTTTCATCTTTGAAGTTCCAGTATCGTCCAAAGAATACGGATACTTGGATGGATGTGGTGACCACGGTCAATGCTGCTGAATTTTACGCCTCGGCTACTTTAACGGGATTGACTTCCGCTGTAGCTTATGAATATCATTTAACCGATGGAGAGATCGAGGTTGCCAAGGGAGAATTTACTACGGAAGATATGATCTCTTTACAAAATGGCTCTTTAGATGATTGGTCTACTTCAGATAAAGTTCCATTTCCTAATGTTGATGCGAGTACCAAATTTTGGGATACGAGTAACAAGGGTGCTAGTGCAGGAGGTTTGACCCCGACAGAAGCTACCACGGATTTTGTTCATACGCAAGGAGGGAAGGCCGCGAAACTCACTTCTGGAGAAGTTCTGGGTATATTTGCTGCGGCCAGTTTGTATACGGGTACATTTGGCAAAGCTAGTATATTAACTCAGAGTGCGACTGTCAATTTTGGTCAACCTTTTACTTCGCGGCCTATTGCGCTAAAAGGTTTTTATAAATATACACCTGTAGCAATAAATATTGTTAAGAATACTCCATCAGGTGTAACTATTGTAAAAGATGAGACATTGGACCAGTGCGCTATTTATATCGCCTTGGCAAAGAAGACTTATCTGATTGACAATAAGGATCAAAGTACATTCATCGACTTTAAGGACGACCCCAACATCATCGCCTACGGCGAGCTCCCTTCCGGGGCGGCTACGGAGGGCGATGGCTACGTGGAGTTCAACATCCCGTTGAAATATAAGAACCTGACGGATCAGCCCACCCATATCATCGTGGTTTGCTCATCCAGTAAATACGGCGATTACATGACCGGAGGCGCGGGAAGCACCCTATATGTAGACGATCTTTCCCTCATTTATGACGGAACGCCTACTATCTGGGAATAATTCCCTATATTCGCGAAACCCGTTTCGACCCCTCGAAATCCATTTCCTAAGACCGGTAAATGCCTTTCGGGGGCTCGAGATGCTTTCCCGGGACAAGAAAATACATTTCGAGGTCTCGAGATCCACCTCCTGAAGCGGGAAAACGGCTCTCGACTCCTCAAAATCCATTTTTGGAAACCGGAATGGGCTTTTCGACCCTTCGAACGGGTACAAACGAATAATAACCTTCAAAAAAAATCGAATTATGGGTACATTCACATTGATTCCTCCGATGTCGTTAGGTAACTTGAACAAGGCCGAGAAGTTAAGTCTGTTGAAACGCTACATGAAACTGATGCCGAGCGGCTCCGATTCCGAATCGCCGGACGAGATCTCGTTGCTAGCCGATAGCGGAGTGCCCGCGCTAAACATTTCCGCCGGACAGGTGACACGTATGAATGGCATTATCGATGAGCTGACCGAACTGACGATGCAAGCCTCCTCCTCGGAGGAGACCCCGGAAATGCAGCAAGTGGAGGCCGATCGGGATACGGCGGGTAACTACATAGTCCGCCGCGTGCTCGATTACGCCAAGCTGCCCCTTGCCGCCGAGCGTACCGCCGCCCAACGGATGGAACCCGCCTTGCGCGGTTACCGCGACTTCGCCAACCTGCCCACAGCGCAGGAGACGGAGGTGATCAATGGCCTGCTTATCGACCTAGCGAAGCCCGAGTTCGCCGACTCGGTAGTCACTCTGCAACTGGCACCTTACATCGCCGAGCTACGACGGCTCAACGATCGCTATGCCGAGCTGGCCGCCCTACGCGACAAATCGAGATCGGTACGCACAGAGAATGTGACCTCCAAGGAGCTGTCCTCCGAGGCGCAAGACCTGCTGGACGATATGTGCGCACTGGCCAATGCCTCCAGCCTGTTGCAACCCTCGGAAGAGGCGCACGTATTTGTTCGTGACGCGACTCATCTTTTCGCCCAGGTACGAACCGCCTACAAGCAACGTTCCAAGGGCACGCCCTCTGGACCCGCCGAACCCGGCACGCCGGAGCCCGGTGGGGGAGGGGATTCCGAATCTCCCGATGAAATATGACTAGAATAGGAAAAATGAGAATAAATAAACTAATCTGTCTGGCCCTCCTCTGCGCCCTTTGCGTAGGGGAGACTTGGGCCCAACGTGGCAAGAGAGCCATGAATCGTATCGACCGAGAAGTGCAAGAGACCGTCTTCATCCCGAAAGGTACGTGGATGGCGGGAGGAACTGTTTCCTACTCCGAGCACGATGAGGGGAATCTGAACTTCCTCGTCTTGAAGAACGTGGAGGGAAAAGGCTACAACTTCGGTGTCAGTCCCTACGTGGGTTACTTCTTCCGCAACAACATCTCTGCGGGCATGCGTTTCGCCTACCACCGCGACTACCTCGACTTGAAGAACTTCGAGTTGAATCTCGGCGAGGATTTCAACATCAGCCTCGACAACCTCTATTATCTGGAGCATAAGTACGAGGTATCCGGCTTCCTGCGCACCTATATGCCTATCGGGCGCAGCAAGATATTCGGCCTTTTCAATGAGGCGCGCCTGACCTATGGATACGGTACGGGCAAGAACTCCACCGGTACGGGCACCACCTACGACGGTTCCTACCAGACGTCGCATAACCTGCAGATCGGTATCGCCCCCGGGATGACGGCCTTCATCACCGACTGGTCGGCCGTGGAGGTATCGGTTGGCGTGATGGGATTCGATTTCAAGTGGGTCGATCAAAAGACGAACCAGATAGAGGAGGGCCACCAGCGCGTCTCCTCCGGTAATTTCAAGATCAACCTATTCTCGATCAACATAGGTATGACTTTCTATCTTTAATAGGGAAAATTTAATTGAATGAAGATACAACGATTGATGCTTAAAGAGAATTTACGCATAGCGAGCCTAGTCGCCTTATTGGGACTGGCCTCGTGTATCGAGAACGATATACCCTACCCGCTGGTGGAGGGTACGATCGGCGAGATCGTGGTGGAGGGCCTGCGCGCCTCGGAAGACGGGACGGTGGCATCCGGCGTGGACATAGACCGCACGGCGCGTACCGTGACGCTTTACGTGAACGACTCCGTAGACGTGTCGCGGCTGAAACTGACGCGCCTCATACTTGATCCCCGCGACGCTACGATCGAGCTGGATTCTGCCCGCTGCGACGATAAGGAGAAATTCCCTTTTCATGATTTCGCCTCGCTCGACAGCCTCTCGTTATCGGCCAATACGCGGCTCGACCTCTCTACGTCGCTTGAACTAAACGTTCGTACCTACCAAGATAATCCATGGACACTTACCGTACGCCAGATCGTGGATCGTACGGTAGACGTAGACGGTATGGTGGATCACTTGGTAGATCCTGTTAGTCGTGTAGCCATGATCTACGTGAGCGCGGATCAGGATCTTTCCAACATCAAGATTCGTACGCTTAACCTTGGCGGGGCCTACGGACGTGTCACGCCCGATCCTACTACCGTGCGCGACTTCACCTATCCGCAGACTTTTTATGCGGCTCGTGCCGGCGAGGAGGTATGGCAGGAATGGAAAGTGGTGATAGAGCAAAGCGAGGGCGGTGCCTCTACCTCGTCTAGCGTCTTCCCCATGGTGACGAAAGCCACGCTTACCGGCTCTGTGCAAAGCGGCAAGACCCCGGTGGTGGAATATAAGGAACAGACGGCTTCCGCGTGGAGCACGGCGGCAGACGTGAAGACCTCGGGTGCCTCTTTCAGCGCTACGATCGGCGGGCTGCGGGGCGGTACGGCCTATGATTATCGCATCAGCGTAGACAACGCGCAGACGGGCAGCGGCTCGTTTACCACCGCCGGCGAGGTAGCTTTGACAAACGGAGGCTTCGAGGATTGGTCGCAAGACGGCAAGCAATGGAATCCGTGGCCTTCGGGTGGAACCTCCTTCTGGGGAACCGGCAACCCGGGTGCGGCGGCTTTCATCGGTAATCTGACGACGCCTACGACCGAGAGCGTGTCAGGGAAAGCTGCCTTGCTGGAATCCAAGGACGCCGTGATCAAGCTGGGGGCCGGGAATATCTTCACGGGCGATTTCGCGTTGGACGGCACGAATGGCGTGCTGCAATTGGGCCGTCCGTTCACCTCATTCCCTACCTCCCTCAAGTTCCAATATAAATATACCTCTACCACGATCAATCGTATCGGGCAGGATGTGGGCAGTCTGGAAAACCTTCGGGGCCGTCCGGACTCTTGCCAGATATATATCGCCCTCTCGGATAAGCCAGAGCCTTACGAGATCCGTACCAAGCCCTCTGTCCGGCAGGTCTTCGACAAGAACGACCGTAATATCATCGCCTATGGCGAGTTCATCAGCGGACAGTCTACCACGAGCTATAAGCAGATTGAGATACCCTTGGAATATCGTGCGACGAATCGTACGCCCAAATATATCGTCATCGTGGCGGCGGCTAGCAAGTACGGTGATTACTTCATCGGGGGGGAAGGCAGTACCCTTTGGATAGACGAGATGGAATTGGTTTATGAATAAAAAGCATTGATATAGGATATGAGAAAGATGATACGACAGATAATGACCTTGGCCACCCTTTGCTGGATGATGGCGGGTTGCGCCGATGAGGTTCTTAACCGTGATGGAGGCAAGGGCGAAGGACGCTTGCTCCTCACCGGGATCGAGGTGGAGTCTGCTGTCGGCGACGTACAGACGAAGGCTTCGCTGGCGGAAGAGGATCTTCCTGAAATTACAGATTTTACGATTGAAGTAGTGAGTGCATCGAATGGTTTGACAGTAAAGATTTTACAGCCCGGAACTACTCATTGTACTCTTTCTGTGGGAAGTTACTTGTTGAAAGCCAGTTATGGTGATCCAACAGCATTGTCTTATACACCGGCTTTTTATGGAGAGACTTCGGTTACCATCGCTCCAAACACTGATACGGAAGCTGAAATTAAAGCTTCTCTTCTACAAGCTGTTTTCCATCCCCGTATGTTGGATGAGTTGATCGCTCAGTTTAGAAGTTATGAATTGACTCTCGGAGTGGCGGGGGAAAAACCGGCCCGATTAGAAAATGATAAGGATTTCTTTTTACCTGCTGGGGATGTTACTTACGAGTTGAAACTTATCGGTACCAATCAAATAGGAGGAGGCGTATCTCATACTTGGCAATATAAGAATCTCGTAGCGAAGACCCGGTATATAGTTGTATGTGATCCTGATCTTCCTGCCTTCACTATTCCAGATCAGAAGGAAAACGATGTCTGGAGTAAATTCATTTATATAACCCCTATGACTGCGGATAACATGACTACCCATCAGGAGATGACAGATAAGGTACTCGCCAATATCGTTTACGAGGCTTCCGCTGATGGACAGACTTGGATCCCCTCCGAATCTACTGTTGATGATCGATTGGTGATAAAGGGTCTTGAACCTTCCACACGATATACGCTTCGCTCTCGTTTTGGAGCGGTATATAGCAGTAATACCAAGACGGTAACTACAGAGGATGCAGCTCCTGTTCCTAATGGGGATTTTGAGGAGTTGAAGGAGACGATTAACGGAACTATAAATCAAGGGGGAAGATGGTCTATAGTGACTGCTGTGTTTTTGAAGTGGTTTCAAACAACACTCTCTATGAAGATTTCTGAACCTGCTAATTGGGCTAGTGTTAACCAAAAAACATATAATACTGCTTCTTCTAATCAAAATTCATGGTATATGATTCCATCTACGTTTAATACATCTTTAAATTGGCTTTCACATCAACCTGAAGCTAAAGCTGTGGGTATTGGGCAGAATCCTTATGATTCGACGGCAGATATTTATAAGGAGCTGTCTGCACAAAACGGAGATAATGCGATGGTCATACGTAATGTTGCTTGGGATCATAGTGGTGCCTCTATCGCTGATAAGAAGCAGACAGGAAATACTTCTTATAGTAATTATTATTGTAGTAATGTCCCTTCAGTCAGCAATCGTTCTGCCGGAAAACTCTTTCTAGGCTCTTATAGTTATAATAATGGTTCGGAAGTTTACAATGAAGGTGTTGCTTTTCTCTCTCGCCCCGTTAGTCTTAAAGGTTTTTATAAATATGTGAATGATTCTCA
>ERZ839947.2366-NODE-2366-length-13906-cov-11.399394_pt1 | contig 13906 bp, 10 predicted proteins | sample MGYA00519908_ERZ839947 | MGnify/ENA primary metagenome ERZ839947 (study PRJEB31850, sample SAMEA3708857) | human gut metagenome | biome: human gut; feature: human-associated habitat; material: faeces | place: China | collected 2014 ... | reverse complement strand
CAGGACCAGATACAGGAAGTCATTGCCCTCCATCGGCAGCACTTTTACCGGGCTCAGCGGGCCGCTGATCTCCATCCGCACTTTCTCGGTGCGGGCATTGCGCAGCGCGTCCAACAGGTAGCGGTTATTAAAGCCGATCTCCACCTCGTCGCCCTCGCACTCGGCGTTGAACTCATCGACGACGCGGCCCAGATTGGTCTGGCAGCGGACGACGACTTTACCCTCTGTAAAAGTGATGCGGAGGGGATTTTTTAAACGCTCTGTAATAATCAGAGAAGCGCGCTCGATGGTCTCGATGAACTCCTTGGTGTCGATGGTCACCCGGGTGCGGCTGCCTGCCGGAATGACATTGTGATAGTTGAGGAACTCGCCCTCAATGAGGCGGCTCATGATGGTGTAGCCAGCGGTCATGAACACGACGTAGCGGCGGTTGGCACAGATGTGGACCGGCTCTTCGTCGTCGTTGGGCAGCAGATGAGACACTTCGGTCATGGTCTTGCTGGGGACGATGATGCGGATGTCCTTGACGGCAGTGACGGGCCGCTCCACGATGGCCAGACGGTAGCCGTCCAGGGCAACGATGGTCATTTTATCCGGCTCTATCTCAAAAAGTTCACCGGTATGCGCAGGTTTTTTCTCATCCTGGCTGACAGCGTAGAGGGTGCGGTCGATCATATCGCGGAGCACGCCGGTCTTGATGGTCAGGGTCTCCTCGGCGCCGGTGTTGGGCAGCTCGGGGAAATCGGTGGCCGACATGGACTGGATCTCGAACTGTGCCACGCCGCTCTGGATGGTGGTTTTGCCATTATCGGCAGACTGGATCGTGATCTGGCCTGCCGGCATCCGGCTGATCATGCTGCTGAGCAGCTTGGCATTCAGCACGATCTCACCGGGCTCTTTGACATTGGCTTCGATGGTGGTCACGATGCCCATTTCAAGGTCGTAGCCGGTAAGGGTCAGCTGGAAGCCTTCTGCCTTCAGTAAAATGCCTTCCAGTACCGGGATGGTAGAGCGCAGAGTGACTGCTTTGGATACGCCGTCAATGGCTGCACTCAGAAGAGTTTTGTCGCAGATGATGTTCAAATCTTCTTCTCTCCTTTTTTGCGTCAGTTTTGCTGTCGTTCCTCATGGGATCCGATGCAAAAACCTGTTTTCTTTATTGAACTTGTTGTAGTAATCGTAGTAGGGGGTGGGGAAGATGTGGAAAACTCTGCAAACCCTTGCAGGGATGCGGGGATTTGGTTTTCCACGGAGATGTTGAGGAACTGTGAATGGAATGTTGAATCGGGGAGAGCGGTGGTTCTTTCCACATCCGCTGTGAAAAACGGAAGTTGAATGTTGAAAACCATGTGGAAAGAGTGGAAAGTTTCGGCCTTTCACCACAATATCTAGGTCTATTTTCCCCTTTTTGTTCCTCTTTCTCCCCATATTTTGGGGTTTGACCCCTGAATGAGTATGACTTTTACACCGGCTCTGGTGTGTTAAGCCTTCACATTCTTGATGATGTCGCTCACCGTCTCCCGCAGGTGCTGGTCATTCTTCATGTCCCGCTCCATGGTCTTGAGGGAGTAGACGATGGTGGAATGGTCACGGCCCGAGAACTCTCTGCCGATCTCCTCCATGCTCATGCCGGTGACCTCGCGCAGGATGTAGATGGCCACGCGGCGGGCAGAGGCCACATTGGCGTTCCGCTTGGTGCCGCGGATGTCGGTAGGGGAGACGTTGAAGGTGCGGGATACCTCGCCCACGATCTTCTCGATGGTGACAGGCACGGGCTGGGTCTCGTTGAGGATGTCCTTGATGGCATTCTGTGCCACGCTGATGACCGGCTGGATGCCCTCGAGCATATAGTAGGCGTTGAGCTTTTTGACCGCGCCTTCCAGCTGGCGGATGTTATTTTTCAGATGGTTGGCGATGAATTCGGCCACATCCTCGGGCAGGTCGAGGTGGAGAAGCTCCGCCTTGCGCTTGACGATGGCCACGCGGGTCTCGAAATCCGGCGGCTGGACGTCGGCGGTCAGGCCCCACTCGAAGCGGGTGCGCAGACGCTCTTCCAGACTCTTGATCTCCTTGGCCGGGCGGTCGGACGCGATGACGATCTGCTTGTGGGCATCGTGGAGGGAGTTGAAGGTATGGAAGAATTCTTCCTGGGTGGACTCCTTGCCCGCGATGAACTGGATGTCGTCCACCAGCAACAGGTCGGCCACGCGGTACTTCATCCGGAAGTCCTCGGTGCTGCCGGCGCGGATGGCCGCGATCAGCTCGTTGGTGAACTGCTCACAGGTGACATACATGATGACGAAGTCGGGGTGGGTGCGCTTGATCTCGGTCTGGATGGCCGTCAGCAGATGGGTCTTGCCGAGGCCCGAGCCGCCGTAGATGAACAACGGGTTGTAAGCACCGGAGGGGTTGGCCGCAACAGCCTGCGCCGCAGCAAACGCAAACTGGTTGGACGGGCCTTTGATGAAGTTCTCGAAGGTGAATTCATAGTTGCCCTGCGGGGAGGCGGGGTTCGCCTCGTACTGCTGGGCCAGCACCACTTCGTGGGGCGGTGTGCTGGGGACGACGAGGGTGATGTCCACGTCAAAGCCCAGCACTGTTTTGAAGGCCTCTTTGAGCAGGCCGAGATAACGGTCCGTCACGATCTTGCAGATGAAGTCGTTGCGCACCGAGAGGGTGATATGGCTGGAGTCCTCAAAGCTGATAGGCTCCAACCCGTCGATATAGAGATTATACGTCGGCTCCGCCATCTGCGCCTTGCAGTAGCTCTGGGCAGCCTCTAAAACGTCCTTGAAAGAATCCATAGTACATCCACTCCATTGAAGTTTTCAACAATGCTGCTGATACCAGGTTAGTATACCACAAAAATCCCCCTGCGTCTATATTATATAAGGTAATTTATAATACATAAAAAAGACATACCTGCGTCTGGGAAACGGCCTTGTGTCCAAGGCAGAGAAAAGCCACAAGATATTGTGGATAAAAAGTTTTCCACGGGAAATGGGTGAAAAAGTTGAAAGTTTCTCCACAGAGGTTTTTCAAAAAAGTTTGAAGGAAAGCGAAAAAAATGCTTGACAGAAGGCCATAGTGTGCGATATACTGTTGAATTGCAAGCCTGTCCCCATTTTGGGACCAGAATAGACCCCATACCGGGGACGAGTTTTTACGGAGGAAATACACCATGAAGAGAACTTTTCAGCCCAAGAAGCGTCAGCGCAAGGAAGTTCATGGCTTCCTGACCCGCATGAGCACCAAGAACGGCCGCAAGGTCATCAACGCACGCCGTGCTAAGGGCCGCAAGAGCCTGACCGTCTGATCCTGAGCAGTATGCATCAGGTCCGGCGCAGAATGGAATATGCGCAAAAAGGCCGCTGATATTGGATTGGCGGTCTTATTTTTTTACCCGGCATTCGGGAAAACAGGCCGGAAAGCTGCGGTGAATAGTCGCATTGCCTAAAAAAACTGTCAAAGATTTGGCAGAAAAAACGCCCGGATGAGCTTTTCATGTCGGCGTTTTTTTGCTATACTGAACACTGAGCATTGCTTTTTTCGGGCGGTGCTCCCACATCACCTGAAGGGAGGCGCACAGGATGCGCTATCGTCCCATCCGCCGCAACGGCGAGTTTGGCCGTGTGTATGCCCGCGGCAAGTCCTATGTCAACCAGGCGCTGGTGCTCTACGTGCTCAAAACGCGGAGCAAGCGCACCCGGGTGGGCCTGACGGCCACCAAAAAGATCGGCCACGCCGTGCAGCGCAACCGCGCCCGCCGCGTTATGAAGGCCGCCATCGACGAGCATCTCGACTACAACATCGGCGGCTATGACCTCGTTTTCGTGGCCCGGAGCATGACCCCCCGGCTCAAGAGCTGGCAGCTCAGCGCCATCGTGGCAAAGCTCTTTGCCCAGGCAGGCCTGCCGGATAAGGCAAAACAGCCGGGCGCAAAGCCCCCAGCCACCCTGCCGCCGGTCCGGAAGCCCGAGGCGTGAGCATCTTTCAGAAAGCCCTCTGCGGGCTCATCCGGCTCTACCAGAAATTCATCAGCCCGGGGCTGGGGCGGAACTGCCGCTTTTCGCCCTCCTGCAGCCAGTACGGCATCGAGGCCATCCGCACCCACGGCTGCGTCAAAGGGCTGCTGCTGACGGTGTGGCGCATCGCCCGGTGCAATCCGCTGGGCCGCTGGGGCTACGACCCCGTACCGGAAAAGGGCCGCTGGAAAAATCCGGCCCGGCATCTCTCGGCCTCGGCTCTGTTTTCCACAAGACACGAAAAATAAGTGGAAAACCTCTTCGTCGATGCTCTTTGAAAGAGCGCTGAAGCGGGGAAGACCTCTCCGTCACGGCTTCGCCGTGCCACCTCCCCTGGCGAGGGGAGGCTGAGAGGAAAAGCTATTATAATTGCTTCTTGTGACGTGCTGAACTGTGGGCGGCGTGTCCTACGATAAAAATAACCGTCCCGCACCACAGGCGGGGCAGAATGGACAGAGACATGAATATTTTGTACATCCTCGGTGTACCTCTCGGCTATGTGATGGAGTGGATCTATAACCTCATCCCGAACTACGGCTGGGACATCATCATCTTCACCATCGTCATCCGCCTGCTCAGCATCCCTCTGCAGCTCAACCAGCAGAAGAGCATGGCCAAGATGTCCGCTTTCCAGCCGATGATCGCCGACATCCAGAAAAAGTACAAGGACAAGCCCGAAAAGCAGCAGGAAGAGCTGCTCAAGCTCCAGCAGGAGTACGGCTATAAGCCCACCGCCGGCTGTATGCCCATGCTGGTCAACTTCCTCGTCATGTTCGGCGTCATCGAGGTCGTGTACCGCCCGCTGCAGCGCATCTTCCACATCGGTGCCGACGCCATCACCGCCGCAGGCGATGCCATGACCGCTCTGGGCATCAGCTTCACTCAGGTGACCCGCGACACCAATATCATCGCACAGGTGCTGGCCGGTGAGTCCACCGTCACCTCTGTGTTCACCGCAGACCAGCTGAACACCATCACTGAGTTCGGCCAGCACATGGACTTCTTCGGCATCGACCTGACCCGTGTGCCGCAGTACAGCCTGGCAGCGGACAACCTGCCCCTGCTGATCTTCCCCATCCTGGCTGTCGTCACCATGTTCATCTCCACCCACATCAGCATGAAGGCCTCCGGTCAGGAGATGCAGGGCAGCATGAAGCTGACCATGTATATGATGCCTCTGATGTACGTCTTCTTCTGCTTTACCGTTCCCTGCGCATTCTCTCTGTACTACGTCATTTCCAACATCGTGATGACCGTCCAGACCCAGGTCATGCGCAAGATCTATGACCCCGAGAAGATGAAGGAGCAGGTCAAGGCCGAGATCGCTTCCCGCAAGAAGGAAGAGAAGCGCGGCGTGAAGAGCACCACCATCAAGGTCAAGGACGAGAAGACCGGTGAGGTCGTGGAAAAGAACATCTCTGCCAGCGAGATGAACAAGCGCCGCCTTGAGTATGCCCGCCAGCAGGATGCTGAGCGCTACAAGGACGAGCGCACTGTCCCGCTGAGCGAGCTGCAGAACAAAAAGGAGGATTGACGGTTATGATCCGTACGCAGGAAGCGACCGGCAAGACGGTCGATGAAGCACGCACCAACGCCTGTGCTCTGCTGGGCGTGGAAAAGGACGACATCAACGTCAGCTACGAAGTGCTGGAAATGCCCCAGAAGACCGGTTTTCTGGGCCTGAAGCTCACTCCCGCCAAGGTCCGCGTCAGCGTCGAGCTGCCGGACGAGCCTGTGGCAGCTCCTGCTGCCCCCGTTGAAGAGCCCACTCCCGTTGTGGAGGAGAAGGCTGCTCCTGTGGCGGCTGAGCCTGTCGTCGAAGAGACTGCCCCTGAAGCTCCCGCTGCTGTGGAAGAGCCTGCCGCACCCGCTGAGGAAGCTGCCCCTGCCGAAGAGCAGGCTGCTCCCGCCGTCGAGGGCGAAGAGGTGGAAGTCCCCATCAACATCGAGGAAAACGCCAAGGTCAAGGCCGCTGTGGACTACCTGCAGGAAGTCATCGAGAAGATGGGCGTGCAGGACGTCAAGTTCAGCGCTGTGCAGAAGGGTGAGGCTACCATCATCCGTCTGGATGGCGAGAAGATGGGTGCCCTCATCGGCCGCCGCGGCGAGACGATGGAGAGCCTGTCCTATCTGGCAAGCCTCGTGGCAAACCGCCTCGAGGGCGACTACATCAAGCTGGGCCTCGACGTGGCCGGCTACCGCGACAAGCGCGAGAGCGACCTAACCGCACTGGCACAGCGCATCGGTACCAAGGTGCGCCGCACTGGCCGCAGCTTTGCCATGGAGCCTATGAACCCCTACGAGCGCCGCATCATCCACTCTGCCATCGGCAAGATGGAGGGCGTCCGCAGCGAGAGCAAGGGCGAGGGCCGTGACCGCCGTGTGGTCATCTACTCCACCGACCCCAACGCTGTGGCTGAGAGCGCAAATGCACGTCCCCGCGGACCCCGCGGCGGCCGTGACCGCAACGGCAATGGCAATGGCCGCAATGGCGGCTATCATCGCGGCGGCGAGCGCCGTGGTGACCGGAATGGCCGCGGCCCGCGCAATGGCGGCGGCCGGGGCGGTTACCGCTCCAATGTGCCTGAGCGCACCTACACCCCGCGCGATGCCGAGAATGCTGCCCCTGTGGCACCCAAGCGCACCGAGCGTGTGGATGACTTCGCTGATCTGAGCTTCGGCAAGATCGAGCTGTAAAAGCTGAATGATAAGACTCTCTCCCGCATGGCGGAAGCCGTGCAGGGGAGGGTCTTTTTTTGTATGAGGCACACTATAAATTTACACATCTTTTGTATGAAGATGGTTTACGATGAAAAGCGAATCTAAAAGAATAATTTCGAAAGAAAAGTCGTTCTTATCGGAAATTTAGAGAATATGTCCAATTCCGGAAGAAATTTTTCTCCTACTTGTACATTGTAAAACAATGTCGGCAAGCCTTATACTAGAGCTACAAATGCTTCGGAGTGTATACCAAGCAAAAAAGAGAGGAATTATTATGGAACAGAATAAGATTTCCCGCCGTAATTTCCTGCGCGTGGCCGGTGCATCGGCTACCGCCGCCGCAATGGGCGGTCTGGTCCCGGCTGCTTCCGCTGCCGGCATCAAAGACCTGTGGAGCATGGACCTGCAGATCCTTGCCACCAGCGATACCCACGGTAAGTTTGACCCTTGGGATTACGCCGCCAACAAGGCTGACGCCTCCGGCAGCGTGGCCCAGCAGGCAACTGCCATCAAGGAGAACCGCACCAAGACCACGCTGGTCGTGGATGCAGGCGACACCATTCAGGCAAACTCCGCTGAACTGTTCCTGAACGACGATGTCCACCCCATGATCGCTGCTCAGAACGCCATCGGCTACGATGTCTACGTCACCGGCAACCATGAGTACAACTATGGCATGGCCACGCTGGAAAAGGTGCTCTCCCAGCAGAAGGCCAAGGTGCTGACCGGCAACGTCTACAGCCCCGAAGGCAAGCCTCTGGCTGACGGCTACACCATCATCAAAAAGGGCGGCGTCAAGATCGGCGTCATCGGTATGGTCACTCCCAACATCACCCGCTGGGACGCCAAGAACCTCGAGGGCTGGACTGTTACCAACCCGGTGGACGAGAGCCGCAAGATCATTGATAAGATCAAGAACGATGTGGATGTCATCATCGGCGTTATGCATATGGATGTTGACAATGAGTACGGCGTCTATGGCTCCGGCGTCACCGACCTGGCAAATGCCTGCCCTGAGTTCGACGTCATCGTCGCTGCTCACGGCCACAAGAGCATCCCCAACAAGATGATCAACGGCGTGCTGGTGGTCGAGAACAAGAATGCAGGCGCCACTGTCTCTGACATCCACGTCTATCTCGAGCGCGGCCTGAACGGCAAGTGGAAGGTGAAGGACCGTACCTCTGAGAACCTGACCATCAAGGACTACGCTCCCGACCCCGAGCTGACTGCTCTGCTGGCAGAGTACGACCAGCGCGCCAAGGACGACGCCGTGACCCCCATCGGCCAGCTGGTCGGCGGTGATCTGGCCCCCGAAAACGAGATCGACTGCCTGCCGCAGGCCATGGTGCAGGATACCGCTCTGCTGGACTTCATCAACGAGGTACAGATGTACTACACCGACGCTCAGGTGTCCGCAACGGCTCTGACCTCCATGACCTCCCAGATGCGCGAGGGTACCATCCGCAAGTGCGACATGGCAAGCATCTACACCTACCAGAACACCCTGTACAAGCTGCAGATGAACGGCTGGCAGCTGCGTCAGTTCATGGAGTGGTCTGCTGCCTTCTTCAAGACCTGGGAGCCGGGCGATGTGACCATCGCATTCGACTCTTCCGTCCGCTATTACCTGTACGATGCCTTTGCAGGCGTCAAGTATGACCTCGACATCTCCAAGCAGCCCGGCAACCGCATCCAGAACCTGACCTGGATGGATGGCCGTCCGGTGCAGGACGATGACAGCTTCGTGGTGGCCGTCAACAACTACCGTGCCACCACCCAGCTGCTGGCTTATGCCGACATCTTCAAGGAGGGCGACGAGCTGCCCAAGCTGCTGGAGATCGACGTGCGCGGCGATGTGGGCGGCATCCGCGAACTGCTGGGCGAGTACATCCGCACCGTCAAGGGCGGCACCATCGAGCCGCACGTGGACAACAACTGGAAGCTCGTGGGCAACAACTGGAACGTTGCTGACCACGAGAAGGCCGTCAAGCTGCTGCGCGAGGGCAAGCTGGCTCTGTCGGAGAACGCCGACAGCCGCACCTTGCCCGGCAAGGCCATCACTACGGCCGATATTGCCGCATTCTGATTTTTCTTTCACACGCAGCGGGGTGTGCAGCCTTTCAGGGGCTGCACACCCTTTTTTGCTGCACGATAAAGTGAAGGATCAATGGGTAATATGGCTAAATTTAATTGCCTCTTTTTAGCATATCATAGAAAATAAACGCTGGAATGCGCTGGATATTTTCTTTTTGGGAGCTTCATGATAAAATAAGAAAAACCCGCAGAATAAAGGGGAAAGTGCGCCCTCGTGCAGTGCGGGGACGAATGCGGTTTGAAAAGAGGATGGCTATGGAAGCATTGCGAAGGCTGCTGTATGCGGAGATGTCACGGGAGGAGTACAAAGCCTGTCTGCCGGATATACAGAGCTCCAACCGCCAACGTGTGACGGCCTACCTGGGGATAGCCTGTGCGTTTCTTACAGTTTTATGGATACTGTCTGGGGCTCTGGAATTTTTGCGGCCCAATATGCTGGCTTATATGATAGCGCTGGCTGTGTGCATGGGCCTGCAGGCGGTCAACCGGGCATTCCCGGGAAAAAACGGCCTGCTGCTGACCTGGCTGATGTACGCCTTTGAGGCTTTGCTCTATGTGCTGGGCATCTATCTGGGCATCCATCCTTCTCCCGATGCTCCTACGGTGAGCTTTATTGCGTTCTTGCTGGCAGTGCCGCTGCTCTTTGTCATGCGGCCCATCCAGCATATCTTGAATGTCGTCTTTTTCGATGGTATTTTCATCCTGACCTGCTTTTTGTTCAAGAGTAAAGAGACGCTCCCAGTTGATATTCTGGACGGCATGGTGTTTGGTGCGGTGTCCTGTATCATATCCACCTTTATCATGCTCTCGATGCACGAAAATTTTTCCATCCGGCACAAGCTGCTGGGCATCGCGGAGACGGACTTGAACGTCGGCCTGAAAAACCGCAACGCCTACGAGAGCCAGATGCACGACTACCCGATGCACTGCAGCAGCACGCTGAGCTGTGTTTATCTGGACGTGAACGGCCTGCATGAGCTGAACAACACCCGGGGCCACGCGGCAGGCGACGAGATGCTCAAGACCGTAGCAGCCAAGGTGCGGGACATCTTCGGCGAAAAGTACAGCTACCGTGTGGGCGGCGATGAGTTCGTGGCCTTTGCGATGGACAAGAGCGCCGAAGAGATGCGCGCGCTCATCCACAAGCTGGTGCAGGAGGTGGACGAGGCCGGCTACTCGGTGGCCGTGGGTACAGCGACTCACAGCGCGGGCGGCATCGACATGGAAGTCCTCGTCAAATCGGCCGAAACACGGATGTATCTGGCAAAGGAAGAGCACTATCGCCTTGCCGGGAAGACCCGAGAATAAAATGCAAAAGCGGTACGCTGCCGGACTCTCCGGCGGTGTGCCGCTTTTTTGCGCAGCATATTTCTTTTTTTGGCGGTTCGTGGTAGAATATACTGTATTCATCTGCGCATAAGGAGGGGAGAAGATGCAGCATTCGACCATTGCGGCCATTGCTACTGCTCCGGGTGCGGGCGGCATCGCCATCGTGCGGCTGTCCGGCCCGGAAAGCTATGAAGTGGCAGCGAAGGTGTTCCGTCCGGCCAACCCAGCCAAAAAAGTCGCGGACGCCAAAGGCTATACGGCCATGTTCGGTGCGTTCGTGGAAGGGGAAGAGGCTTTCGACGAGGGCGTGGCGCTGTTTTTCCGCGCGCCCCACAGCTACACCGGCGAGGATGTGGTGGAGCTTTCCTGCCACGGCGGCAGTGCTGTCGCCCGGCGGCTGGTGGAAGCCTGCATTGCGGCGGGGGCATCGCCTGCCGCTCCCGGCGAGTACACCCGCCGTGCTTTCCTGAACGGCAAGCTCAGTCTGACCCAGGCCGAAGCCGTCATGGACATCATCTCCGCCGATGGCCGACAGGGGGCCGCGCTGGCAAATGCCTCCCTGAACGGTGCGCTGGCCCGGAAGATAGCGGCCCAGAAAGATGCTCTGACGGCCTTGCAGGCCCATCTGGCCGCCTGGGTGGATTTCCCTGAGGAAGATGTCCCGGAACTGAGCCAGAGCCATCTCTGCGACGTTTTAGGCGGGGTAGAGCAGGAGCTGGACGCCCTCATCCAGAGCTACGATGCAGGCGCTGTCCTCCGCGAGGGCGTGGACTGCGCCATCGTGGGCAAGCCCAATGCGGGCAAATCCACCCTGCTCAATCTGCTGGCCGGGTTCGACCGGGCCATCGTCACGCCGGTGGCCGGAACCACTCGCGACGTGGTGGAGCAGGCTGTTCAGCTGGGCGACGTCCGGCTGAATCTCTTCGACACTGCCGGTCTGCGTCAGACGGAAGACGAGATAGAAGCCGAAGGTATCCGCCGCAGCTGGAAGAAGCTGGACGAGGCGGGGATTATCCTCGCCGTCTTCGACGGCTCGGAGCGCCCGACCCGGGAGGATCTGGAGCTGGCTCAGCGCTGCGCGGGTCGTCCGGCCATCGCGCTGGTCAATAAAGAGGACAAGCCCACCCGGTTTGACGCAGAGCTCATCGCACCCTATTTTGCGATGGTGCTGCCGGTCTGCTGTCAGGAAGAGGGGGCGCGGAAGGTCATCGCGGCGGCGGTAGCCCGCCTGCTGGGGACCAACCAAATCGACCCCCACGCCGCCAGCCTCTCGGGACAGCGGCAGCTTTCTGCCGCCACCCGCGCCCGGGATGCCGTAGCCGGAGCGCGGGACGCTGCGCAGGGACTCGGGCTGGATGCCGTGTCGGTCTGCGTGGACGACGCGCTGGATGCACTTTGTGAGCTGACAGGAGAGAACGCTTCCGAGGCCGTCATCAACGAGGTATTTGAGCGGTTCTGTGTGGGAAAGTAAGGACAGTATCGTTGCGCGCCTGTGCGCGGGGCAGAGCGCTTTTACGTTAAGTGGAATTGTTCTCTTTTGATGTCAAAAGAGAACCAGAAAAGCACCAGCGATTTCGACGCGCTGGATCCACGAGAAAGGGGCTGCTCGCCCCTTTCAGACCCCGAAGGGGTTGTCGAAACGGAAAAAAGCTAGCCGCTTCGCTAAACGCTTTTTTCTCGTTTCTCCGATTTACGGCTTCGCCGAAGATTTTATGTTGCAAATAGAGGAAAGTATGAACCATTTAGGAGACTACGACGTTATCGTCATCGGTGCCGGACATGCGGGCATTGAGGCGGCCCATGCTGCCGCGATACTGGGCGCAAAGACGGCGGTGTTCACTATGAGCTTGGACGCCATCGGCAATATGCCCTGCAACCCCAGCATCGGCGGCACGGCAAAAGGTACGTTGGTACGCGAATTGGATGCGCTTGGCGGCGTGATGGGCCTTGCGGCAGATGCCACCTATTTACAGAGCCGGATGCTCAACAAGGGCAAAGGTCCCGCTGTCCACGCTCTGCGCGTCCAGACCGACCGCAAGCGCTATCATGAATATATGAAGCACGCCCTTGAGCTGACGCCGGGGCTGGCCATCCATCAGGCGGAAATCATTTCCATCGAGGTGGAGGACGGCCATGTGAAGGGCGTCGTCACCCAGCTGAACGGGGAGTATGGCGCAAAGTGCGTGGTCATCGCCACCGGCACCAACCTCGGCGGAAAAATTTTCGTGGGCGATGCATGGTACGCCTCCGGCCCCGACGGGATGCACGCGGCCAACGCCCTCACCGAGAGCCTGAAGGCCGCCGGTCTGCCGCTGCGCCGCTTCAAGACCGGTACGCCTGCCCGCGTGCATCGGCGGAGCATCGACTTCGCCAAACTGGAATGCCAGCCCGGCGACCCGGACAATGAACTTCAGCCTTTCAGCTTCATGACCGATGCCCCTATGCACAACAAGGTGGAATGCTGGATCGCCTACACCAATCCTGAGACGCACAAGATCATTCTGGACAATATCCAGCGCAGCCCGCTCTACGGCGGCATGATCGAGGGCGTCGGCCCGCGCTACTGCCCGTCGATCGAGGACAAGGTAGTGCGGTTTGCAGGGAAGGACCGGCATCCCATCTTCGTGGAGCCTTGCGGCGAGAACACCGAGGAAATGTATCTGCAGGGTGCGTCCAGCAGTCTGCCGGAAGATGTGCAGAATGCATTCTACCGGAGCATCAAGGGCTTCGAGAATATTGAGATTATGCGCCCGGCCTACGCCATCGAGTACGACTGCGTAGACCCCACCAGCCTCGAAGCCACGCTGGAAAGCAAGGTGGTGCGGGGCCTCTACGGTGCGGGACAGTTCAACGGCACCTCGGGCTACGAGGAAGCCGCCGCGCAGGGCCTGCTGGCCGGTCTGAACGCTGCCCGGAACGCATTGGGCGAAAGCCAGCTCATCCTGCCCAGGCAGTCGAGCTATCTCGGCACACTGGTCGATGACCTTGTGACCAAGGGCGTCATGGACCCCTACCGGATGATGACCAGCCGCAGCGAGTACCGTCTGACCCTCCGTCAGGACAACGCCGACACCCGGTTGACGCCCATCGGCAGGGAATATGGCCTCGTGCAGGATGACCGCTGGACAAAGTACCAGCAGACGCAGGCTGTGCTGGACGCAGAGCGCCGCCGTCTGCATGACGCCCATCTGCGCACGGCGGACCTGCGCGCCGCGATGGAAGCGGCGGGCCTCGCCCCGGCCGCAGAGGGCGGCATTGCCGAAGAGTTGCTGCGCCGGCCGGAGATCGACTATCCGCTCATCGCGGGCATGATCGGCTGGGGTGAGGGCATCACGCCCATGCTGGCTGAGCGTCTGGAAACTGAAATCAAGTACGCGGGTTACATTGCCCGGCAGGACCGGATGATACACGAGGTGGCCCGCCACGAGAAGACCCTCATCCCGGAGGATTTCTCTTACACAGAGCTCACCGGCCTGACATTGGAAGCCCGCGAGAAGCTGGACCGCATCCGCCCGAAAAACTTGGGGCAGGCGGGACGCATTCCCGGCGTGTCGCCGTCGGATGTGGCACAGCTGAGTATTGCGCTGGCGGCGAATCAATCGAAAGCGTAATAGCTGATGCAAAACGGGGCGTGCGAAAAAGGGAAACGACATTGCGCGCTGGTGGCGCGGGGGGAGAGCGTGGTTACGCGGGGCTAAGTTCTCTTTTGCGTGCCAAAAGAGAACCAGAAAAGCACC
>ERZ839947.2345-NODE-2345-length-13992-cov-3.596398_pt1 | contig 13992 bp, 10 predicted proteins | sample MGYA00519908_ERZ839947 | MGnify/ENA primary metagenome ERZ839947 (study PRJEB31850, sample SAMEA3708857) | human gut metagenome | biome: human gut; feature: human-associated habitat; material: faeces | place: China | collected 2014 ... | reverse complement strand
TACGCTAACTGGATATTCTTTAAATTCCTGGTAAGCTCATCAATTTTATGTTTTACACTGCCGTGGGAAAATTACATTCCTGAAAACGGAAAGTTCTGGGTTACGAAAGCTACATCCATAAAAAGTAAGTTATTCAGTCCGTCAGACATACAGTCCATTATGAAAAAGGCAATGGTTGACAGACTTAAATCCAAATATAATGTAAGTTGGTTTCAGGAGGATGGAGCAAGTTATCCGGTGAGGGTAACTATAATGAAAGATGAAGTAGTGGTGGGGCTTGACACATCGGGAGAGTCGCTTCACAAGAGAGGTTATCGTCTTGCCACCGTAAAAGCACCGATTACGGAGACGCTTGCAGCGGCGCTTATCATGCTCACACCGTGGAATAAAGAACGCATACTGCTCGACCCGTTCTGCGGAAGCGGTACATTTCCTATTGAAGCGGCAATGATAGGAGCAAATATCGCACCGGGCATGAACCGTTCGTTTATTTCCGAGGAATGGACACATATCATTCCTAAAAAAGAGTGGTATGATGCCATTGATGAAGCCGAGGATATGATAATCAGAGACATAGAGATGGATATACAGGGCTACGATATAAGTGAAAATGCGATAAAAGCAGCAATGGAAAATGCGAGAAATGCGGAGGTGGACCATCTTGTTCATTTCCAGAGACGACCGTTAAACCAGACGAGCCACCGAAAGAAATATGGTTTTATCATAACAAATCCACCATACGGAAGACGACTCGATGAACCTGACGAAATGCCTTCACTTTATAAAGAGATAGGAAATGTCTATAGAAGTCTTGACTCATGGTCAATGTATCTTATAACAGCTTATGAGCAGGCTGAAAAGTACATCGGCAGGAAAGCGGACAAAAACCGCAAGATATATAACGGCATGATGAAAACATATTTTTATCAGTATATGGGACCAAAGCCGCCGAGAAGATAGTGCTGTAAAATTCGCGTGTTAATTATGTTGCAAAAAAAGGTGTATATAGTATAATAATGTTAATATTATTTGGAATATCAGGCAGAACACAGGAGTCTGCTGATTTTTGGGGCGAATAGAAATAATCTGAACAGGGGAACTTTATTTTATAATAGAGTTCCCTAAAATATTGTTTTTAGATGTGGCAGAATTGTTGCTTTTCAGATGCGGCAAGACATACTGCTCTTATCGCTGCACAGCTTGACATTAGCTGTCAGCCTGTGCGACAATAAATAAATTGCGTAGCAATACAGCAATTCACAAGACTTTAGAGATGGAGGAAAACATGAAGGAGTTATTAAAGTATATAAAGGATTACAAAAAGGAATGTGTCCTCGGTCCTTTATTCAAGCTGTTAGAGGCCTGTTTTGATCTTACAGTGCCTATCGTGATGGCAAAGATAATTGATGAAGGAATCGCAAAAAGTGATTCTCATTTTATACTTGTCTACGGAGGTGTCCTGATACTTTTAGCAGCGGTCGGACTTTTAAGTTCGATAACGGCACAATATTTTGCGGCTAAGGCAGCAGTCGGATTTGCCACAAATTTGAGACACGGACTTTTTAAACATATTGAGTCACTTTCATTTACGGAGATGGATACGGTCGGTATCTCAACTCTTATTACAAGAATGACAAGTGATATAAACCAGATGCAGTCAGGTGTAAATATGGCACTCAGACTGTTCCTGCGCTCGCCATTTATTGTGTTTGGTGCAGAAGTCATGGCATTTACGGTTGATGTAAAAGCTGCAATAGTGTTTGCGGTTGTTATCCCCATCCTTGCCGTTGTCGTACTTGGAATAATGGCTGTCAGTATGCCGCTTTACAGAAAAGTTCAGGCAGGACTTGATGGTATTCTAGGCAGGACAAGACAAAATCTTACGGGTGTGCGTGTTATCAGGGCATTTGACAAAGAGGAAGCGGAAAAAGAAGATTTCAACAATGAAAATCAGATACTTACAAATCTACAGCTTCTTGTAGGAAAAATATCAGCACTTACAAATCCGGTGACATATATCTTTTTGAATGTAGCACTTGTCGTACTTTTGTATGTCGGTGCGATAAGAGTTGACGGAGGATTTCTCACACAGGGAAAAGTTATTGCACTCGTTAATTATATGTCACAGATTCTTGTTGAACTTATAAAACTTGCAAATACCATTGTGCTTTCTACAAAGGCTGTTGCCTGCGGAAACAGAATACAGTCTGTATTTGAGATGAAACCGTCGATTATGGATGATTTTGTATCAGACGATGAAGAATTCGGTAGTATGAAAAAATCAGATAATGCCGAAAGCAGCAAGCTGACTGACGAAGAAAATGTTTTAGGTTCTGAAAAAGAGTTAATAAATAAATCAGCAGACAGTATTTCAAAAGGTGCAGAGGTTGTATTTGAAAATGTAGACCTGACATATAAAGGTGCAGGGGATAAGTCACTTGAAAACATATCATTTACGGCTCCTGCCGGCTCGACTATAGGTATCATAGGAGGAACAGGTTCAGGAAAATCTTCACTTGTAAACCTTATACCGAGATTTTATGATGCGACCGCAGGAAAAGTTCTTATTGACGGAAAAAATGTAAAAGATTATAAAGTATCGGAAGTAAGAAGTATTGTCGGTATCGTTATGCAGAAAGCCGTGTTATTTAAAGGCAGCATAAGAGAAAACATGAAGTGGGGAAATGATAAGGCAACCGATGACGAGATAAATTTTGCACTTGAAAATGCACAGGCGGCAGAGATAGTCGCAGGCAAAGAGGGCGGTCTTGATTATATGATAGAGCAGAGCGGACGCAATCTTTCAGGTGGACAAAAACAGAGATTTACGATTGCAAGAGCACTTGTAAGACGACCAAAAGTCCTTATATTAGATGACAGTGCGTCAGCACTTGATTTTGCAACTGATGCGAAACTCAGAAAATCACTTAAACAGCTTGGTTATGAGCCGACAACATTTATCGTATCGCAGAGAACATCATCAATAAAGCACGCCGATATGATACTTGTACTCGACGACGGAAAAGTCGTTGGAAAAGGAACTCATGACGAACTTCTTGAAAATTGTGAAGTTTACCATGAAATTTATATGTCACAGTTTAAAGATAAAAAAGCAGATGAGGAGGTGTCAGCATAATGGAAAAGAAAAAATCACAGTGGGAAACAATAAAGCGTGTTTTGAAATATACAAAAAAATACAATATTTATATAGCTTTTTCACTGATACTCGCAGCGGTAACGGTAGTGCTTACACTTTATCTTCCTATACTTACGGGTAATGCAGTTGACCTGATGCTCGGAAAAGATGTTGTCAAATTTACCGGACTTATGGCTATTTTAAAGAAGATGGCAGTTATAATAGCGTTTACGGCACTTGCACAGTGGCTTATGAACATTTGCAACAACAAGATAACTTACAATGTTGTAAGGGATATAAGAAAAGATGCGTTTGAAAAAATTCAGATACTTCCATTAAAATATATTGACGGACATCCGTCAGGTGATGTTGTGAGCAGGGTTATCGCAGATGCCGACCAGTTTGCAGACGGACTTCTTATGGGATTTACACAGGCATTTACGGGAGTGCTTACGATACTTGGAACGCTTATCTTTATGTTAAGCCTCAATGTATGGATAACACTTGTCGTTGTAATTGTAACGCCGTTGTCATTTTTTGTTGCGAGTTTTATTGCGAGAAAGACATACACTATGTTTAAATTGCAATCGGCAACAAGAGGAGAGCAGACAGCACTTATAGATGAGATGGTAGGAAACCAGAAAGTTGTGCAGGCATACGGACACGAGAAAGAAGCACTTGATAAGTTTGACGATATAAACAAGAGACTTCAAAAATATTCACTTCAGGCAACATTCTTCTCATCAATAACAAATCCGGCAACAAGATTTGTCAACAATATCGTGTATGCAGGAGTAGGAGTGACTGGAGCATTTTTCGCATTAAACGGGTATCTTTCAGTGGGAATGTTATCATGCTTTTTAGGTTATGCTAACCAGTACACAAAGCCGTTCAATGAAATTTCAGGCGTAGTAACGGAACTTCAGAATGCCATTGCGTGTGCGTCGAGAGTTCTTGAACTTATCGACGAAGAACCTCAGATACCGGAGGACGATGATGCCGTTGAGCTTACCGGAGTAAAAGGAGAGGTGGAAATTTCAGGAGTTTACTTCTCATATGTCGAGGATAAAAAACTTATCACCGACTTTAATCTTGATGTAAAACCGGGACAGAGAGTTGCAATAGTAGGACCTACCGGCTGCGGAAAAACAACGCTTATAAATCTTTTGATGAGATTTTATGATGTAAATGAGGGAAGCATAAAAGTAGACGGAACAGACATAAGACATCTCACAAGGGCAAGTCTCAGGAAAAACATAGGAATGGTGCTTCAGGAGACTTGGCTTAAAGACGGTACTATATTTGAAAATATCGTTATGGGAAAACCGGATGCGACAAAAGAAGAAGTAATCGCGGCGGCAAAAGCAACCCACGCACACAGCTTTATAAAAAGACTTGCAAACGGTTATGACACGGTGATAAAAGAGGACGGAGACACATTGTCACAGGGGCAGAAGCAGCTTCTCTGTATCACAAGAGTAATGCTCTTAAAACCGCCAATGCTCATACTTGATGAGGCAACATCGTCAATAGATACAAGAACTGAGATAAAGATACAGAACGCATTTGGAAAGCTGATGGAGGGAAGAACAAGTTTTATAGTTGCACACAGGCTTTCGACGATACAGAATGCGGATATTATACTTGTAATGAAAGACGGAAATATAATAGAGCAGGGCAATCATGATGAACTGCTTAAGAAAAAAGGATTTTATTATAATCTTTATAATAGTCAGTTTGCGTAAAAAAGTCACAATTCACACAGAATACAAGATACAGATATAGTTTTGCAAACTTGTTTGCAGAAAACAATATCTGTATCTTGTATCAAGGCGAATAGCCTGACCCAAACGACATGACTAAGCTTTAAGCAGTTTGAAAAACTGCGGTTTTCGCTTTGGCGAAAATGCTTAGGAAGGTTGTTTAACTCAGGTGTGAATTGCAAAATGTGTTGTTCAAGATAAAAATTACATTTTGCCAAAAAAAGAAGTCAAAAAGAAAAAATATGCATCGTGCACATTCGGGTATTTTCTTTCAGAAGAAGTAGTTTGTCAGCTTTTGAATGAACATTTGGCAGAGAAAGAAGATTTTAAAATAATTACTGATATAAAAGGAGAAAAGATTGGTTATCAGCTTATGCCGGAAAATGCTATAGATGTGTTTATGGAAGGTTTTAATATTACAGAAGTTGATTTTTGTAGGAATTGTGGAGTTAAGAGATTTTTTATGGGAAATGAACCATATTTTATAGGTGAGTCATGCATAAATAAATTGAAAGGAATTAATAGAACTAAAGAGTTGTTTGGTTCTGTTCCTGAAGAGTATGAAAATCAAAGTTCTAATCCTGTTTTATTAACACCAAAATATATAATTGATAAAAAACATACGAGTTTTTGAAAGGTAAATATGATAAAATGGAGTTTATACCAGTATTTTTTCATGATAAATAATTAGGATTATTTTCTAATGTTAATAAAATGAGTTGAAAAATTATAAATGAAAATGTTTATAAAGTGAAAAATATTTTGTAGGTTTTAAAGGAGTAAAAACAATGAGTACAAAAATAGGTAAAGATAAAAAGGTTCTTGTTCTTGATTTGGATGGTACGCTTACCAATTCGCAGAAGGAGATTACGGACAGAACATTGGATGCTATTATGAAAATGCAGGAGCAGGGGCACAAGATTGTGATTGCGACGGGCAGACCTACGCCGGGGGCGGAACCTGTTGCGAAGAAACTTAAACTTGATAAGTTTGGTGGTTTTATCGCAGCGTTTAACGGCGGTCAGATTACTGACTGTGGTACGGGTGAGGTTATTTATCAGCAGACACTTCCGGAGGATATAGTTCCCAAACTTTTTAAACTGGCTGAGGAGCTTAATATCGGACTTGTTTCATATGACAGGACAGGGATAATCGCTGCGGACAGACCTGACAAGTATATCGACCTTGAAGCGAGGATAAATCATCTGCCGGTTTCATATAAAAAGAATATTATAGAATATATTGATTTTCCTCTCAATAAGTGTCTTGGAACAGCAGAGCCGGAGGTTGCTCCTGAAAAAGAGCAGGCTTTTAAGGAAAGATTTGGTGACAGGATAAATGTGTCACGCTCAGAGCCGTTTTTTATTGAGATTACACCGAAGGGCATTGATAAGGCGGCTTCTTTAGAACATCTCTGTGAGATAATCGGAAGTTCAAGGGAAAATATGATAGCCTGTGGTGACGGCTTTAATGATATTTCTATGATAAAGTATGCGGGTGTCGGTGTTGCTATGGCAAATGCACAGGAGGAAGTAAAGGCGGTAGCAGATTATATAACGGCTTCCAATGATGAGGATGGTGTCGCACAGGTTATATATGAGATGATATTGAAGGAAAATGATTGATTTAAGTGGATAAGTTAAGTTGTTATGCTGCTTTTGAATATGTTTTAAAATAAGAAAAACTAAAATGATTTTAAGTGAATATCTTTCATCGATAAAATGAAAAAAATTGAATGAAAGGTATTTACTTTTTTTTTATTGCGTATATAATGGTACTTGCACTTGAGAAAAAAACATTATTAAGATGAATTTGATTCATCTTAATGCAATAGTGATTTGGTAACTTTTTAACTGAGATACATGTTATTTATGTATCTGAAAGATATTATATGAGGAGAAATAATCATGAATAACGGAATTGAAATCAGATGGCATGGTCGTGGCGGTCAGGGAGCAAAGACAGCAGCTTTACTTCTTGCAGATGTAGCATTTAAGACAGGACAGTATGTTCAGGGATTTCCTGAGTATGGTCCGGAGCGTATGGGTGCACCTATTACGGCTTACAATAGAATTAGTGAAGACAAGATCCGTATTCATTCTAATATATACACACCTGATTATGTGGTTGTTGTAGATGAGACACTCCTTGACTCAGTTGATGTTACGGCAGGTCTTAAGAAAGACGGTGCTATCATTATCAACACACCAAAGTCAAGAGACGAGATTAAGGATAAGCTCAATGGCTATGAGGGAAAGGTTTACACTGTAGATGCAAGACACATCTCAGTAAAGACACTTGGAAAGAATTTCCCTAACTCACCGATGCTCGCAGCAGTAGTTGCAGTAAGTAATGTAATGCCGAGAGATACATTTATCAGAGAAATGAGAGCTTCATACCAGCACAAATTTGCAAAGAAGCCTGAGGTCATTGACGGAAATATGGAAGCTCTTGAGATGACATTTGATACACTTGCAGAAGATATCGACAAAGATATGAGCATGACTGCATAGCATGACTGCATAGCATGACTGCATAGCATTATTGCATAGATAAAAGTACATAATAAATAGCTGACAAGAAATAAATGCCAAAAATAAGTTGTCCTAAGTGTATGAAAATACACAATGTGCTCTGCATCAGGAATGCAGGGCACAAATTTTTCCTGATATGAAAAAATGTAAATATCACAAACTTAAAAAAGGCAGATTTATTTCATTAAAATATATTTAAAATTAAAAATGATATGAGGGACAGGTTTACAGTTCCCTTTAATCATAAATAACTATAGGTAATTGCGATACTCTCAGTAATGTATATGTTGCACAAATTTTTGCAATATAATTTTAGTTTCAAAATCATGCAATCACCTGATAAACAAATAAATTGATTGGAGAAAAAAATGAGAACCGATATTACAAAAATAAATGAACAAACTCCTGTCGGTGAGCTTACAGAGGGGCTTATGGTATTTGCCGGAGGAACTTCAAAGCTTTTTAATACAGGAGAGTGGAGAACAAATACACCGGTATTTAAAGCAGATTTATGCAAACAGTGTTTACTCTGTGCACCTGTCTGTCCGGATGTGAGTATTCCGGTTGTTGACGGAAAGAGACTTGATTTTGATTATGACCATTGCAAGGGCTGTGGAATATGTGCAAAAGTCTGTCCATTTGGGGCGATTGAGATGAAGGAGGGCGTAGAATAATGGCTATTAAAGAACGTATGTCAGGAAACGAGGCAGTATCATATGCTATCCGTCAGGTAAATCCGGATGTTATGCCGGCATTTCCTATAACACCTTCAACAGAAATACCGCAGATGGTATCTACATATATTGCAAACGGTGAGATGGATACAGAGTTTATCCCGGTAGAGAGTGAACATTCATCAATGAGTGCTGCAATCGGAGCAGAGGCAGCAGGAGCAAGAAGTCTTACTGCAACATCATCGGCAGGACTTGCACTTATGTGGGAGGAACTTCTTCTTGCAGCATCAAACAGACTTCCGCTTGCACTCACACTTGTAAACCGTACACTTTCAGGTCCTATAAATATTAACTGCGACCATTCAGACGGTATGGGTGCGAGAGATACAGGATGGATTCAGATATATGCAGAGAACAATCAGGAGGCATATGACAATTTCATTCAGGCATATCCTATCGCAGAGGATAAGAGGGTGCATCTTCCTATTATGATATGTCAGGACGGATTTATCACAAGCCATGCTGTTGAAAATATTGAGCTTATGGAGGATGAGCTTGTAAAAGATTTCGTCGGTGAATATGAGCCTGAAGAGTATCTTTTAAATCCGGGTAAGCCTATAGCAGTAGGTCCTTATTCAGTGACAAATTATGCTATGGAAGCAAAGAAAAATCAGGAGACAGCATTAGAAAACGCAAAAGAAGTTATACTTGAAGTGGCAAAGAAATTTAAAGAGATTTCAGGCAGGGAGTATGGACTTTTTGAAGAATATAAGACAGAAGATGCCGATTATATCATGCTTATTATGGGTTCGGCAGCAGGAACGGCAAAAGAGGCAGTTGATAATCTTCGTGAGCAGGGAAAGAAAGTCGGAGTATTAAAACTCAGAGTATTCCGTCCGTTCCCAGCAGAGGAGATAGCAAAAGCACTCAAAGACTGTAAGGCAGTCGCAATTATGGACCGTTGTGAAAGTTACAATGGAAACGGCGGACCTCTTGGAAGTGAAGTTACAGCAGGACTTTACAGAAGTAAAGTTATGATAGAAGCCGTAAATTATATTTATGGTCTTGCAGGCAGGGATTTCACGGTAAATGAAGTATATGATATATTTGCTGAGCTTGAAGAAGCAGTAGAGAACGGAAAGAAAGTAGAGCAGTATCAGTATATCGGATTACGCAAATAATAGGAGGCCATAATGAGCGATTACAGTTTAAAAACAATGATGAATAAACCAGAGCGTCTTGCACCGGGACACCGTATGTGTGCAGGCTGTGGTGCGACGATAGCAGTTCGTGCCGTGCTTCGAGGACTTCATGAGGGAGATAGGGCAGTTATAGGAAATGCAACAGGTTGTCTGGAGGTATCTTCATTCATGTACCCATATACGGCATGGGAGGACAGTTATATACACAACGCATTTGAAAATGCAGGAGCAACACTCAGTGGTGTTGAAACAGCATACAAGGCACTCAAAAAGAGAGGGAAACTTCCAAAGGACGAAACATTCAAATTTATCACATTTGGTGGTGACGGTGGAACATATGATATAGGATTTCAGTCACTCTCAGGAGCAATGGAGAGAGGACATGACATGGTATATGTGTGTTACGACAACGGTGCATACATGAACACAGGTATTCAGCGTTCATCAGCAACACCAATGTATGCAGACACGACAACAACACCTGTAGGAACACAGTCTAATGGTAAGATGCAGAACCGCAAAGACCTCGCAAGCATCATTGCAGACCATGATGTACCATATGTTGCACAGACAACACTCTTACAGGATTTTAAAGATATTCACAGAAAATCAGAAAAAGCAATCTACACAGAGGGAGCAAGTTTCTTAAACATCATGACACCATGTCCAAGAGGATGGAGATATGATGCATCAGAGATAATGAAAATATGCAAACTTGCCGTAGAAACCTGCTATTGGCCGCTCTTTGAGGTAGACCATGGAAAATGGATACTCTCATATGAGCCAAAGAAGAAACTTCCTATCGAAGACTTCTTAAGAGAGCAGGGAAGATTTAAACATCTTTTCAAAAAAGGAAACGAGGACCTGATAGCCCAGTTCCAGGCAGAAGTAGACAGAAGATGGGAAGACCTTCAGTATAAATGTGCGAGATAGTATGAAAAACATAAGTAATGCAAGGCTGAACTGTTACAAACATAAAAGCAGGTTTTTGTACTATGGTTGCATTTTAATATAAAGTATGTTAAGGCGTTAAATTAAATATATAAATTATGACAGGAGTATGTTGAAATGATGACATACTCCTGTTTGCTATTTATTATATGTAATGTTAAAATGGGGGTATGTTTAGTGAGTTTATATAATGTCTAAAAGCCGTTAAATAGGAATTAATGTCTGATAGAAATTAATTACCTTTGGGTGATGGGGGACTCTTCAATCAGGTGATTGTGATGGAACTGGAAGCAGATTGTGCATAGCACAAACTTTATATGAGCAAGTAGCAAAGTGTATGACGAATGTCATTGACTTATTGATTTATGGAGGATTGATAAATTATGGGAAGAAAAATTAAATTGCCGGTGGGGATTGAGGATTTTAAGGAAATACGACAGGAAGAATTTTACTATATTGATAAGACAAAATTGTTGGAGCAGCTTCTTGAAAAGTGGGGAAAGGTAAATCTTTTTACCAGACCAAGGCGATTTGGGAAAACTTTAAATATGAGTATGCTGCGTTATTTTTTTGAAATCGGAACAGATGAATCACTGTTTGACGGATTATATATTAAAAACAATAAAAAAATCTGTGAGGAATATATGGGAAAATTTCCGGTTATATTTATCTCACTTAAAAATGTTGAGGGGCTTGACTTTGAGACAGCATTATACAGATTTGTTGAGATTATTGGCAGAGAAGCCGAAAGATTTTATTTTTTATTGCATAGTGAAAAATTAACGGTAAATGAAAAAGAGAGATATAAGACACTTATCCGTTTAGATAATGGCAGATATTCAATGGATGTAAATATTCTTGCGTCAGCATTGAGATTATTATCTGAACTCCTTTATAAACATTATGGCAAAAAGACAATAATAATTATAGATGAATATGATGTTCCTTTAGATAAAGCATTTCAGAATGGCTACTACAGAGAAATGGTATCACTTATACGAGCAATGTTTGGGGACGCACTTAAAACCAATGATTTTTTACAGTTTGCCGTTTTGACAGGGTGTCTCCGCGTTTCAAAAGAAAGTATTTTTACAGGATTAAATAATTTTAAAGTGCTTTCAATCGCAGATACACGCTTTGACGAGCAGTTTGGGTTTACGGATGAAGAAGTGCAAACACTTTTGGAGTCATACGGTCTTTTGGAGCATATTTCAGAGACAAAAGAATGGTATGATGGTTATCACTTTGGTGATGCTGATGTTTACTGCCCGTGGGATATTATAAATCATGTAGACAGACTGTGCGGTGAACCGGATGCAAAGCCGCAGTCATACTGGATAAATACAAGCGGAAACGGACTTGTCAAACGCTTTATCGGCAAGGCAAATAAGACTACAAGGGATGAAATCGAGCGGCTGGTTTCAGGTGAGACAATCGAGAAGCAGGTCAGTCTTGAACTGACATATGATGAAATCGATACTACTATCGACAATCTTTGGAGTGTATTATTTACAACGGGGTATCTGACTCAGACTGGTATGACTGAAAGTGGTGCGTATAAGCTTGTTATTCCGAATAAAGAGGTCAGGGAGGTTTATAAACTTCAGATACAAGAATGGTTTAAGAGAACAGTAATGAGCAACACAGAACAGTTAAAAAACTTTTGGAAAGCATTTGACGGGGGAGACACAAAGGCGGTTGAGAATTATCTGAACAGGACACTAAGCAATTCGATAAGTGTTTTCGACACAAAGGCAAGGGACGAGGAAAAAGAAAGTTCTTATCATACGATTTTGGTTGGACTTTTGGTAGGAAATGCAGACTGGCTCGTAAAATCAAATGTTGAAGCAGGAGACGGTTTCGCCGACATAATAGTTGAGACAGAAGACTTTGACGCAGGTATCATTATTGAACTTAAATATTCAAAGACATTTTCGGGAATGGATAAAGCCTGTGAAAAAGCAATTACCCAGATTAAAGAAAAAAGATATGATGAATATCTGAAAAACGATGACAGACATGATATTATGATTTATGGAATTGCCTTTTGTAAGAAAAAGTGCAAGGTGATTGCACATAAAATTTAAAACTATCAAACAGGCGGCAGAGCGTATGGAAAATATCAGTTTGATTAAGAAATATACAACCAAAATTTATCAAAATGCAGATTGTGAATATCAGCTTGATTAAGAGATATACAAATAAAATTTATTAAAAAAGAGAGGAAAAACAAATGAATAAAAAACAGTACAAGTTAATAGCATTATCACTTGCGATGACTATGGCAGTGAGCAGTATTTCATATGCGGCAAATGCGGACAGAAAGGTATCAGCAGCAGCAAAAACTGACAATGAGGTTTTGACTGTGGCAAAGAAAGATATTATAAGAAAGAACGAGACAAAGGTTTCATCGGGTCCCGTCATCGAGGAGCCTGAAATCCCTGCAAAGAGCAAGATAAGTTTTACAAGACTGGGCAGTAAAAAAGTAAAGATAAGCTGGAGCAGGTCGACCGGTGCAGAAAAGTATATTTTATATAAAAAGACAAATAACAATGGGTATAAAATAGTCGCAAAAACAACCAAATTAAAATTTACGGATAAAAAGGTTGTGGCAGGAAAAAGATATAAGTATTATGTTAAGTCAGCAAGGACATACGATGGAAAGACATATGCAAGTAATTCAAATGCTAAAAGTTTCAGGATTGCAAATTTTGTGAACACAAAACATCAGAAGTACAGTTACAGTGAGATGTGCGGTGATATAAAGTCATTTAAAAATACTTATTCTGATTATGTCAGTGTAAAAGTTGTGGGAAAATCAAATGATAAAAGAAATATATATGATGTTGTCATAGGAAACAAGAAAGCCAAAAAGACATTGCTTGTTATTGGAAATATTCATGCAAGGGAATATATGACGGCACAGCTTTGTATGGCACAGATAGAAAGTTACCTTAAAAATTACAATGGAAGTGTCAAGGGAGTAAAAGTAAAAAGTGTTTTAAATAAGATGGCGGTACATTATATTCCGATGGCAAATCCTGACGGTACAACAATTTCTCAGTTTGGAATTTCAAAGATAAGAGACAAAAAGCTTCGTAAGGCTCTGTATAAAATGTCTGGTGCATCACATACGGCAACATGGAAAGCAAATGCCAGAGGAGTTGACCTTAACAGAAATTCAAATTCGCATTTTAAGGCAAATCATGGTGGAAAGCGTGGAAGTGAGGGATTTTCAGGACCATCGGCAGCAAGTGAGCCGGAAACAAAGGCAATCGCAGGATTGTTAAAACAGTTAAAAAATAACAAGACATTAAAAGGTGTCGTAAATTATCATGCTATGGGCTCTATAGTATTTGGAAGCGGCGGAAGCGGAAAAGTTAAAAAAGAAACACAGAAAATGTACCGGTTTGCAAGAAAGATAACAGGATATGCAAGCGGGGACAGTTATGGTTCTTCAAGCGGTCCTAGTGTCGGAAGTATGCGTGATTATGTGATGGAAAAGATTAAATCACCGTGTATAACACTTGAGATAGGTGTAGCAGGCTGTCCGTTGCCGATTTCGCAATTTTCTTCGATATGGAGAAAAAATGAGAGTCTTGTATTGAGAGAGGCAAAGCTTCTGTTGTAGGAGTGTTTGTAAATATAATCAAAAACAGTCAGGAGCATACCAGCCGTGAAAATCGGCGGTATGCTCCTAGTGTACTGACCTGTTGATATTTTGCCAAATAA
>ERZ839947.2339-NODE-2339-length-14018-cov-2.788727_pt1 | contig 14018 bp, 9 predicted proteins | sample MGYA00519908_ERZ839947 | MGnify/ENA primary metagenome ERZ839947 (study PRJEB31850, sample SAMEA3708857) | human gut metagenome | biome: human gut; feature: human-associated habitat; material: faeces | place: China | collected 2014 ... | reverse complement strand
CCGTTGTTACTTGCAGTCAGAGGTAAAGAGATATATGCACAGGACGAAGATGGTGCTTTTCTGTATGATTTCAAAACTATGAATTATGGTGTAGAGCAGTATAAGGTATTTATGAGAAAAACAGGATTGTTCGATATGATTGCTAATCATCTTTTAAATAATTTGGTGGATTATGCATTGGGGATTGAAACAGGCTTAGATTCTAATGGACGAAAAAATCGTGGTGGACATCAAATGGAAAATTTGGTTGAGAAGTACATTGTAGCAGCAGGCTTTAAAAAGAATGAGAATTACTTTAAGGAAATGTATTTGAAGGATGTTGAATCAAAGTGGAATATTGATTTATCGGCACTGTCAAATCATGGTAAGGCGGCAAAGAGATTTGATTTTGTTATAAAGACAGATAAGACGATATATGCAATCGAAACAAATTTTTATGCGAGTGGTGGTTCTAAATTAAATGAAACAGCAAGAAGTTATAAGATGCTTTCACAGGAAGCTGGTACTATAGACGGATTTACATTTGTGTGGTTTACAGATGGAATTGGCTGGAAGAGTGCCAGAGGGAACTTAAGGGAGACATTCGAGGTCATGGATACAATTTATAGTATTGATGATATGGAGAATGGGGTTATTAATAAACTTTAGGAGGAAGATAAATGGCGGTATTTGGAAGATTTCAAGTCTATTATGGAAAGATAAAAAGTGAATTAGAGATTATTCGAGAAGACTATGGATATACAAATTTATCTAAGGCATTTGCACATTGGTATTTAGTTAATTATGTAAAGGTTTCGGAACAAGAACTTGGAGAGATAATTATAGATGGTAATGGTGATAATGGTATTGATGCAATTACAGTCAATGGTGAAGTTATGACATTGTATCAATTCAAATTCCCTGATAGAGAAAAAAACATTGAAAAAGCAATAGATGAAAAAACAGTTTTGAAAATGTTTAATGGATATAATAAGTTGATTGCAAAGAAAAAACCTAGAGTAGCCAATGACATTTTTTTGAAGTATCGCGAGATGGTTAAAGAAAAAAGTATATTTGATTATAAACTTGAATTTGTAGTGTTTAACAATTCGTTTTCTAAACCCGCTGAAGATGTGCTTGAAAGTCAGATCGAAGAGATAAAGGATAAAACTGGTAATCTGATTAATTACAAAGTTGTTCAGCATAAAAATATTTGTGATATTTATGATCGTATGCAAAAAAAGTCTAGAATTGATATTGCAATGACATATAGAAAATTGGATCCTAGTTATAATCTTGGTGAGGATGTTAAATCTTTTGTAGGTTTTTTGTCAGCAAAAGATTTAATTGAATCTTGTAAAGAACAAATGGATGTAATATTTGATGAGAATATAAGATTATATGAAGGGGATAATGATGTAAATACAGGAATATATAACACAGCTATTGGAGATGAATCAAGTAAATTTTTCTTTTATCACAATGGAATTGTCTTTATTTGCGATTCATGTAAAAACAGCACGGGAAATCAAAATCTAATTTTGGAAGGGGCATCCGTTGTTAATGGTTGTCAGACTATAAACAGTTTGAAAAAAGCTTATGATGAAGGAAAAATTAAAGAAGATGTTTATTTGCAATTTAGGGTTATTGAAACAACAGACTTTGATTTGAGAGCGAAAATAACAGAATTTCTTAATTCACAAACACAAATTAAGGATAGTTATTTCTTAGCAAATAATCCATTTGTTAGAGCATTACAAATTGAATTAGAAGAAAAAGGGTATTTCTTAGAAAGGTTAATAAATGAATATGAATATAAGCGTTCTTTGAATAAAGTGAAGGAGTATGAAAAGAAAAAAATACTCAAACTAGAAAAGGTTGTACAAATATATGCTGCGTTCTATCATAATGAATATGCTGCACGTGCAAAACGTGGAAAAGGTGAATTATTCGATAAAGCTACGGTAGAGGTATTAGTAAGTGGAATAGATGCAGAGAAAGTAATTCATTCATTTGAATGGTATGAAAAAATATGTGGGACATTAACTGTTTATAGAAAATGCCGCCGTTCATCATCAATTAGGATGGATTTTTTTGAATATATAGACTGTGATATTGAAGAAGATAATTATTATGAAGAAATGGATAAGTATGCCTTTTTAAATACTGGAGATTTACTTTTGTTGAATACAATTTCAAATCTAGAAAAAAAGTGCTTATATGATAGTGATGAAGAATATGTTATTGAGGGAATTAATGTTGCTAAAAATGCTGTTTTGAATAGTGGGTTAGTACCATCTCAAGCAACAAAAAATAATACAATTTTTACTGCAATACAGTCCGAAATTGAGATGTATTAATGAAAGAAAATAGGGGGAATAACTCATGAAATTACATTCTCTCAAATCAAAGAATTTTAGAAGTTATAGATAAAAAACTTAATTAAAAGGAAGCAATAGCAGCATACATAAGCGGATTAGCAATCGTAACACCAGATTGCACAGAAAAGTAAAGAGATAATAGAAAATACAAAGGCAGGTATGAAATAAATGAGGAATTTTATAACAATATATTACTAAGGATGGATGATAATGAATAGCAATGGAAAAGCAGATGCGTAATGTTAAAACCAAATCAAACGGAGGAGAGAAAGAAAATGGCAGTAAATTTTAAGAAAGAGAGTGAAAGATAATATGGTTAAACAAATTAAAGGTTATTGTAAATACTGTGGAAAAGAATATACCAAAAGTGGAATGCTTCGTCATTTACAAGCATGTAAAGATAGAAAAAAAGAGCTTGACAAAGAAAATATAAAAAGGAAAAGCAGATTTTTTGCGTGATATATGGGTGGAATGTTGTTGCCATCTCAGCATGTTTATATGCAATGGTGTACAGTATGAAAGCTGTCCGGATACAGAACTTTTTTGGGGGAAACCTTCAAAAAACATGAAGTACAAATTGAAAGATGTTGTTGGGGTGGGAGATACTTTTTCGTATGAATATGATTTTGGTTCAACAACGAGATTAGTCCTTAGCGTAAATAGTTGTATTGAGAGGGAAAAACACAATAATAAGATTGTAATTTTATCTCGTAATAATCCTCCTAAAATAATTTGCAATAGCTGTGAAGAGAATGAAGCTAGATGGGTAAACCCGTTTGGATATAATAATGGAACAGCCTTTTGGTGCAAAGATTGCTTAAAAAAAGCTCATGATAAAGAAAATGATGAGTTTTCAGATGAAGAAGGATATTTGTTGCCAATATGCAATTCTCCAAGAATGGGTGTTTGTGGGTATGAAGGAAGAGTGTGATTTTAATTTGTAGAAATTTGTGAATTTATATGATAGAATATGTCTGTTACCGCTCCCAGACAGGTAAGGAAGGGAGGTGTTTGTCATGGATATTATTATTTCCTTTATTGTTGCCGTTGCGGCTGGTGTAGTTTGACACTGCATCAACAAATGGTTAGACGGAGACAAATAGTTGGCCTCTGCTCCGAATCATCATCCGGATAATAATTTTCAGGTACTTCTATGTCAAGCCCTTTCGCTTTATCCCTTTTATATTCTGAGTCAAGCGTCATTCTGTCATATTCAAGATGGCCAAGTACAAATATCTTTTTTCCGTCATGTGACACCAAAATTAGTTCTCCGGCTTCTTCGGACTCAGCAAGCACTGTTATGTCTTTACAGGCTGCTATCTCATCATGGTTGACTCCTGTATGTCTTGAATGTGGTGCATAAAACACATCATCAAAGCCTCTTAACAAAGGTTCTTTTCTATGATGCACGATATGCTCATATATTCCAAATTTCTTCTTTGGCAGCATATATTTATGTATTCCATAATGATAATAAAGTCCAGCCTGTGCTCCCCAGCATATGTGAAGTGTTGATGTTACATTTGTATTTGACCAGTCCATTATTTTTGTGAGCTCATCCCAGTATTGAACATCCTCATATTCCATATGCTCAATAGGTGCTCCTGTTATTATAAGTCCGTCAAATTTTCTATCTTTTACATCTTCAAATGTTTTGTAAAACTCATTCAAATGGCTTGCAGGTGTATTTGTTCCTATATATGTCGCTGTTGTCAAAAATGTAATCTCTACCTGAAGCGGTGTATTTGAAAGACTTCTAAGAAGCTGGACTTCTGTTTCTTCCTTTAGCGGCATTAAATTCAAAACTGCGATATATAACGGCCTTATATCCTGAGATACCGCTCTTGTTTCGTCCATCATAAATATATTTTCTTTTTCCATTATCTTCTTTGCAGGAAGATTGTTTTGAACTTTAATTGGCATATTTAACGCCCCTTTCTCTTATTTATTATATAATTACGAAGTTTTTTTATTATTCATCACAATTTTATCGAAAACATATCGATAAATTCATCTTCTGTTATTATCTGCACTCCAAGCTCTTTTGCTTTTTTATTTTTTGATGAGTTACTTGTGCTGTCATTATTTATAAGGTATTTTGTCTTTGATGTGACGCTTCCCGTCACTTTGCCTCCTCTGCCCTCAATAAGCTCTTTTACCTCACTTCTGTTTGAGAAATGATTTACTGAGCCTGTTATTACAAAGTTCATACCCTCCATGTCGTTTGCATTATCATTTTCTTCATCTTCAAGCGTGACAATATCGAGCAGGTCATCTACCATATGGTTATTATTTTCGTTTGCAAAAAATTTTACAAATGACTCTGCTATTATCTCCCCGACACCGTCTATCTCTACCAGTTCATCTATTGAAGCGTGTCTTATTTTCTCAAGATCATTTGAAAATGCCTTACATACCATCTTCGCATTTGACAATCCTATATTCGCAATGCCGAGACTGTATATAAATTTTGCCGTTGTTGTTATTTTCGCTGTCTCAGCGGCTTTTACAAGCTTTTCATATGACTTTTCGCCAAACCCGTCCATTGATATTATCTCATCCTTATATCTGTTAAGTTTGAAAAGGTCAGCAAGTTCATGTAAAAATCCTTTCGATATAAATTTTTCTATGGTTGCTTCTGACATTCCATCAATGTTCATTGCATCACGGCTCACAAAAAGTGATATTGATTTGATTTTTTTTGCAAGACAATCCGGATTTTCACAAAATAACACTTCAACATCATTTTCTTTATGGATGGATGTTTTTTCTCCACACACCGGACATTTGTCCGGTATTTCAAGAGAACCGCTCTTTGTAAGGTTCTGTGCTATCTGAGGAATTATCATGTTTGCCTTATATACCTCGATAGTATCGCCTATTCCAAGCTTCAACTCCTTTACAATGCTTATATTGTGGACACTTGCTCTGCTCACGGTCGTTCCCTCAAGTTCAACCGGCTCAAAAATTGCAACCGGATTTATAAGTCCGGTTCTTGATGCACTCCATTCAACTTCCGTTAGTTTTGTCTTGGCAGTTTCATCTGCCCACTTAAATGCAATGGCATTTCTCGGAAATTTTGCCGTTGAACCAAGTGACTCACCATAACTTATATCATCATACAAAAGTACAAGTCCATCCGACGGAAAGTCATTTGTCTTGACTTTTTCTGAAAACCATTCTACTGTCTCATATATGTTTTTTGCCGTGACAACCTTATACTCAACTGTCTGAAATCCCTGTTCTTTCATAAATTCCATTTTATTTTGCTGGGAATTTTTAAAGTCGACTCCCTCAGCTTCAACAAGTGTAAACGCATAAAGTTCTACATTTCTTTTTGCCGTTATCTCATTGTTTAACTGTCTTACTGAACCGCTGCACAGATTTCTTGGATTTTTATACTGCTCCTCCTCTGATAATAAGGCATTTATCTTCTTAAACTCAGAGTATGTTATTATGGCTTCACCTCGAAGCACCATACGACCTTTAAATGGTATATTGACGGGCAGATTTTTAAACACTTTTGCATTATTTGTTATGACTTCGCCTACGACTCCGTTTCCTCTGGTAACTGCATTTAAAAGCTCTCCATTTTCATATGTCAGCACAACTGTAAGTCCATCCATCTTCCATGATAAAATTCCCTCTTTGCCACCCAGCCAGCTTGAAAGCTCATCAACCTGTTTTGTCTTGTCAAGCGAAAGCATCGGTGACGGATGTGTCTGCTTAGGCAGTTCACTTAATACCTCATAGCCGACTTTCTGTGTCGGACTTCCTGCCAGCACAAGTCCACTTTCTTTTTCAAGTACCGAGAGCTCATCATACATCCTGTCATATTCAAAGTTGCTCATTATCTCGTCTTTTCCCTGATAATAAACAGATGCCGCTTTATTCAATATATCAATAAGTTCTTTCATTCTACCTGTTTCTGCCATTGTTTCCTCCATACATACCATATAAAATATATTCATGTGTCATTATCTGCATATGAAAAAAATTATACATAAAAATCAATCGGATATTTGCAATCCGCATTGATGCCTGTTTATAACACCGGCTGCTGTCGCAGCATATCTGAAAGGACTGTTCCTCTTATGATACCGCCGCCAGCAGCTTTAAAGCATCTTTTTTAATTCTGATACCTCACGCAATGTCAGTTTACGGTATCTTCCTTTTTTGAGTCCGTCAAGAGTTATGTTCATTATTCTGTCTCTCCTAAGATGCACTACTCTGTACCCGAAATATTCACACATTCGTCTTATCTGTCTGTTTAATCCCTGTGTGAGTATGATATGAAAACTAAAATCATCTTCTTTCCATACTTTACACGGTTTTGTAACAGTATCAAGAATAGGAACTCCTTCTCCCATTTTCTTTAAAAACTCATCTGTTACTTTATGGTCTACCTTTACAAAATATTCTTTTTCATGTCCATATCTGCTGCGTAGGATTTTCTCCATAACATCACCCTGATTTGTCATAAGCAAAAGTCCCTCTGATGCCTGGTCAAGTCTTCCGACCGGATATATCCTTTTGTCATAGTTTATATATTCTACAACATTTTTTATTTTCTCACCGTTTTCCTCCGTTGCCGTTGTGCAAACGATTCCCTTTGGTTTGTAAAAAGCAAGATAAATTTCTTCTTCCTCTTTTTTTATATTTCTTCCATCAAGCGTAACCGTCTGTCCGTCACATACTTTTGCACCTGATACCGCCGTAACACCGTCAATACATACCCTTCCGGCGTCTACTAACCTGTCAGCTTCACGCCTTGAACAAACACCTGCTTCACTTAAATATTTATTTATCCTTATACCGTTTTCACTCATGATAATCCTCCATGCCCATACAATGTACTCTCGGTATGAAACACTAATATTTTTTATTCACCACTCTTTAATTCATCAAAAAGTGTCCTCACTTCTTCATCCGTACTTATCAGATCATTCATCCGCTTTTGCACGGAATCTTTTAAAGCGGTTATCTCGTCACTCTTATCAAACTTTGAAATCTCTTTTTGCTCGTTGCTGTTTATTTTTCCAAAATATATCTCATATTCTCCATCTGCTGCTCTCTTTATATAATATGCCGACAATGACGGCAGCATACTCTCAACACCAAATGCCTTTATATCACAATATGCATACACTCTGTATGCATCGGCAGAATAGCATTTTTTGACAGTACACTTTATATTATTGTATGACTCTATACTCTGGTTCTGTGCCTGTATCTTTTTTTCATCTATTACTGTTATATCATTTACATATTTTTTCATGCCCGATATGTTATCGTCAAGCTTTGCATTAAGATAACCTGATACAATTCCGTCTATCTGTTCATTTACATTATCTGTTGAAACTGTATCGTAATCACTGTTCTCATCTACTTCTTTTTCTTTCTGGTAATTTGTCTGCTGCTGAATATTTTTTACTGTATTTTCTGAATCCATTCCCGAAAGTACAGTATATAATATAGCACTTCCCAATAAAAGAACTGAAACCACTAAAAAAATAACAATTTTTTTATATTTAAACATTGAAATCACTTTCCTTCTCTCGCAATTTCTATCCCATAAAAGATAATTTTAACACAACACAAGGTCATTGTAAAGCTAGGCATTCCAGCTAAATTATTTTTGTACGCTGAATATACTTTACAACAACCATGTGATATGCTAAAATACTTAATTGTATGTGCACCCGTAGCTCAGTGGATAGAGCGACAGCCTCCGGAGCTGTGTGTCGAGGGTTCGACTCCCTCCGGGTGCGTTTTTATTATTTTTCTTTCATTTTATATTTATTATTCCCCCTATTTTTTAACAGCTTTTTATATTTTGTCATTTTCTTTTTATTGCAGCTGACAATAAGCTTTTTATTAGTTCCTTTTAATGAATTTTTCCCTGCCTTTCTAAATATTTTACTCCTAATATTAATCTTTTTCAGACTGTGGCAATTTTTAAAACAATTTTTTCCGATTGTTTTTATATTCTTTCCTATCGTTACTTCTTTTAATTTTTTGCAGCCTGAAAATGCATCTGCTGCCACAGAGGTAACTTTATATCTCACACCGCCTTTTGTTATGCTGTCAGGAATGATTGCTTTTTTCGCCTTAGTATCGCAAAATTTCTTTAATGCAACAGTCTTTTTATTTTTATTATATCTGTTATATTTGGCAGTTTTTTTGTTGGTTTTTGCCTCAGTATTACTACTTTCTCCTGCACTGTTTTTTCCAGCTCCCTGCTGTTTATTCGGACTTGCAGTCATTCTCACCAATGGCGTTTTTGTCTGCTCTGACAAAGCATCTGTCTGCAATGGCATTTTTGTTACTTCAGGTTTTGTACTCTCGGAAACATTATCTTTTTTATCTGTTCCATCACTGTCATCAGGATTTTTACTTTGATGCGGCAGACTGCTTTCAGATGGATTTTTTGTATCTAACGGTTTATTTCCGGATAAGTCTGAATCTGATTTGTCTTTATCTGTCACATTTGGTATCCATTTTGCATATATAACTTTATCTCCGCTTTCATTTTCTGTTATCTTTTCAATTCTCTGTCCGCTGAATTTTTCATCCTGATACCAGCCTGCAAAACTGTATCCGTCTTTCTTTGCACTCTCCGGCAGTTTTACTCCTGTTCCATACAGATATGCCATTGGACTTCCGTCTTCTGTCTTTCCTCCGTCAAGCATATATTTAATTTTATAAGATTCAGGAGTCCATACCGCATAAAAACATTTATCTCCCGTATCATCAGGCTCAATCTTTGCAACATATGTATCATTCTTATCTTTGTCCGCCGACCAGCCTTTAAAGACATAGTTCTTTTTTTCTACATCCATCGGAAGATTTACATCATCTCCAAATCTATACGAACTTATCCTGCTTTTTTCATCCTTAAATTCTCCGCCGTTTGTCTCAAATTTTATACTGTATTCCGACAATCTGTAAACTGCCTTTAAAGTTATATCTCCATGTGAGCCTTTTTTAACAACATAAGCACCCTCGTGCAGCTTATCGCTATCATGCCAGCCTACGAAATCCCACCCATGTTTCTTTGGCGAAACCACGGTAAAGTCATCTGTCTCGCAATCATATTTCAGAGGATTTACATTTGTCTCAGTCTCTCCACCGTCAAAATCATAAGAAATGCTGTATTCTACCGGTTTCCACTGTGCATATAATATTATCTTATCACCTTTTACAGCAGTAAGCCTGCTTACCTTTTGTCCAACCTCATAACTTGTTCCTTTTCCGTCGTATCTTGTATTCCATCCGGCAAAAACATAATATTCTTTTGTACTTTTGTTATCCGCTATCGTGTACTCTGATTGATACATGATTTCCTTATTTTCAGGTGCTTCACCCGTTCCGCCATTTAGATTGTACTCGATATTATATGAGTTTTCCTGCCACCGGGCATAGAGTCTGACAACCTCTCCGTCTTTATCCGTGAGGTTTTTGATGCTTTCACCTGCTTTGTATATTTCTGAACTTCCGTCAGCTAAAGTGCTCCAGCCTGCAAATGTATATCCTTCTTTCTTATACATATTGTCCAAAATCTTAAATTCAGTATCGTAAAGCAATCCTGCCTGCTCAGTCTGTTCTCCGTCCGTTCCATTTGGCATATACCACACACTGTAGCAATTTGCACACCACTTTGCACTCAATGCTTTTTTTCCTGTCATATCTTCTGATATATTTAGGACTTCTCCAGATATATATTTTCCGGCATCATTATAAAGCTGACTGTCACCTGACGCATATCCGCAAAATGTATATCCTTTTTTCTCAGGGACTTCTATATCAGGCATCTTCATTCCACTATAAACAAATATTCCATCTGTCCCGTTATCTCCTCCTTTTTTATCAAACTCCACACAATATGAGATACCGATACACTCAAATTTCCTATTATTTTTTTTACTGTAATCATTAGTTGTTGATTTGCTCCATCCTCTTAAAATTGTATTTTCAGAAAATGTATCATTATTTTCATTGATAACACAATTTGGATTATTTATTTTTATCTCACTTAAAGAAACACATCCGTAAAATGCTCTGTTTCCTATTTTTGCAAGCATATTGTTGTCCGAAAATGTAACTTCATTAAGTTTCTCACAGTTAAAAAATACATTGTCACCTAATTCACTAATATTCTCATCAGACATTACTTTTTTTAGTTCCGTACAATTATAAAATGCTGAATTGTCTATTGTAACCGCTGTCTTTTTAGTACGTTCTCCCATAATAGAAACATTCTCCAATGACTTGCAGCCTGCAAATGCAAATCTGCCTATCTTTTCTATTCCTGCTCCCATTATTACAGCGGCAATTTCATCACTGTCCCTGTATTCATCTGCAAATTCCGTTGTACCATCATTCTCAAAACCTGCAAATAAAATAATTTTATATTTATTTTCTACTGAAAAATCATATTGTTTGCTTCCCGCATAACATCCTACCAAAGTACCTGCATCTATACTGCTTTTATCACTGATAACTGTTTCTTTTCCCTCGAATACGATTTCTTTTATTTCTTTATCTCTCGCAAATGCTTTTTTTCCTATAAATTCTGTTGTCTTAGGTATAACAAGTGCATCTTTCGTTATCTTCTCATAATCACTCTCATACTTTAAAGAAGTACAACCGGCAAAAGCCTCATCACCTATTCTTGTCACATTTCCAAGAGTAATCTTTTTTAATACCGTACAGTTTTTAAATGCCCTGTCTCCTATAATTACAACATCCGACGGCACATTAAATCTCTCTAAATATTTTTCTCCTGCAAAAAAATCCTCGCCTATTGTTGTTATCTTATTATAATCTCTATGATTTTCTTTTGAATAGGACTGTGCCGATGAATTTGAAAATCCTGTTATCACTGCGTTTTGTGGTATCGTTTCAAACGACCTGTCTATCACACAGTCAGGATTTTTTATGATTATCTCATCTAATGAACTACATCCAATAAAAGCATTTTTTTCGATTTTTCTCACTGAATACGGCACTACAATCTTTTTGAGACTTATGCAGTTTTCAAATGCACCTGCTCCTATTTCATTAACTGTTCCGTTCTTAATATCAACCGAAACAAGTTTATCCTGGTCTTTAAATGCTCCGTCTCCTATCCGCTTTACTTCTTCCGGAATTTTCACACTCTCAGGCTTTTCAGACATACTTACCAGTGTACCCGAATTTATCACTGCTCCATTAAGACCGTTTTCCCTATAATCTTTAAAAAATCTTTTTACAGTTATATTTCCTGATACCGTCTTTTCTCCATCGCATGACACATATTTTGTTCCGGGATAATACGCTCCGATTTTTGTATCTGTCCCAAAATACTGACCTGATATTTTTGTATCATAATCGACTTGAACGGTTTTATTATTATTAACACTGTCTATCACCTTACCATCCTCATAATAATCAATACAGGTAACGCTATACTTATTTTTCTGCCACTGGGCATACAATTTTACTGTAGTCGTTGTTATGTTCCTTATGAGTTGTCCTGCCGAATACGCTTTTCCGCTTCCGTCTGCCTTTGTATTCCATCCGGTAAAATGATAATAACTCCTGCCAAAAGAATTTTGCTTTAAATTTTCTGATTTATCATAATTTATCGTCTGGCTCGCCACATTTCCATAACCACCGTTTGCATCATACTCAACTTTGTATGTAAATGTATCATCATAATACGCACCACATCCGCATCTATGTCTTGTATATCCTTTTGAAGAACTCGTCGGAGCCGTCACTGAAACACTTGAATAATTATGTCCTGTTGCCACTGCACCTGCCGTCTGTGTCCCACAGGTCGTACAGTATAACACCTGTCCCTGCGTACAGGTTGCCGCACTTTTCTGTGCCCATGTATGATTTGCATACCCTCCTGAATAAGTTGTATTGCTGCACATAGTGCACTTATATATTGCCGGATGCTGACAGGTTGCCCCTGATACATAAGTTGAATAATTATGACCTATCGTACTTCCCTGATTTATTGTGCTGTTGCACATGGTACATTTATATACCGCCGGATTCTGACAGGTTGCTCCTGATATACATGATGAATAATTATGGCTTATAGTGTTTCCCTCACTTTTTGTCTCACCACAGACAGTACATCTGTACTGGTTATTGTGCTGACAGGTTGCTGCAGATGTAAGCTGCCATCTTGATGAATCATAAACATGTCCGCACTGCCAATAAATATATAACGATCTATGATTTTGTGCATCATTGCTTATAAGATTTTTTGCCTCTGCCAAAGTTGCGTTTTGGGGAGTATCTGATAGCTTATTTCCCATTCCAACCATAGCTCTTATATAAAATCCCGGATTTACAAGCGTTGATGCATCTAAATTTGCAACAATATTTTTATACATATTCACATAATCACTTTTTTCATTTATCAAATACTCAACACATAACGAATCTTCACTTTTTTTCAAAACACTTGAACTTTTCATAATTCCTTCTATTGTATTTTTTAGACTTCCTGTCATTGTAAACGGCTTTGAAAAATGCACAAGATATTGATAATATGTCTCTGCTTTTGCCTTTTTTAAATTCATAAACATTCCATTTGACAAAACAACCGCCACCGTCAACACATATATCAAAACTTTTTTTAATAAATTCCTTCTTCTCTCCATATAATCTTCCCCCCGTTTTACGCTACTATTTCAAGCGAATTAAATGTTTTATTGTACCTGTAAACACTGTCCGACAGATATTCATCCGGCAGCAGACAATTATCATTTACTTCTTTTACCATGTTTTTAAGTTCCTCTTTTGTAAGTCCGGCTTTTGCCGACATTGCAAGCACTTCATGTATGCTGCTCGGCAGGATATAAAAATCACCTCCTATTTTCTCAGCCAGTCGCTTAAATATATCCTGATATAAGATAACTGATGCACCGTTTATCCCCATGTTATTTGTTACCACATAAGGCTCATATAAACACTCACGCTTAAGTGCCGGTTTTTTTAATCCCATCTCCTGTAACTGCACATCAAACATACCGATAACTTCGCTCATAGGCATTATTTTTTCTTCAAATATTCTCTCCGAATTTTTTAATGCCAGTGTGTAAAGTTCTCTTGTATCCGTTTGCCATTCCTTTGCAACTTCATTTGTTATCCGTATGGATGCAATTCCATCCTCATCATTACTAACAAGACAATAGAACACAACTGCCATGTCGAGAAATCTGATATACGGCATATCTTCGAGCAGCTTTTTATTTTTATTCAAAGAGATAAGTCTCATAACTATTTTTTCAATACAATCCTCATACTCCATAGACAGATTTTCATATGTATTCTGTCTCTGACTGTCCTCATATATCCTCACAACCTCTGATACAAGGCTGTCAATGCCTGTTCCGTCAATGTACTTCTGATACATATTTTGAAGATAAAAATTAGGTGTTATGCTCTTTCCCGTCTCCATGATAGTAAGTGAGTCATATTCAAGCGAATTATTTTTTATGACCTTATGCACCTCTACCGCAACCTCCTTACCAAAACACATTTTTATCTTCTCTGCCATCTCATCTACAAATTCATAATATTCCATATCATCCCTCATTTCTGCACACATTTTTCCTCATATCCTATATAGTAATTTATTTCTATTCCATCAAA
>ERZ839947.2337-NODE-2337-length-14027-cov-3.329373_pt1 | contig 14027 bp, 9 predicted proteins | sample MGYA00519908_ERZ839947 | MGnify/ENA primary metagenome ERZ839947 (study PRJEB31850, sample SAMEA3708857) | human gut metagenome | biome: human gut; feature: human-associated habitat; material: faeces | place: China | collected 2014 ... | reverse complement strand
GGTCAGCAGTGTGACACCCCTGTCTAAAAACGGAGTCATTTCTTTTACAGTGCAGTTGAAAGACGATAATAACCACCGTTTACGTTCGGGACTGAAAACGGACGTTTATGTGATGAATGCCGTAAAGGAAGATGTGATGCGGATGGCAAACGCTTCTTTCTATGTGGGACGTGGTGAGTATGATCTTTTTGTCCGGACATCTGATGACGAACTGGTGAAACGTAAAGTACAGCTGGGCGATTCCAACTTTGAATATGTGGAAGTGGTGAGTGGCTTACAACCGGGAGATGTAGTGGTAGTCAGTGATATGAGCTCTTATAAGAACAAGAATAAGCTGAAAATGAGATAAAAACGATCTAAATTAAATACTTATAGTTATGATAACATTGACTTCTCTCTCTAAGATTTACCGTACGGACGAGATTGAAACGGTAGCACTGGAAAACGTGAATCTGACCGTAGACCGCGGAGAATTTCTAAGCATTATGGGGCCGTCCGGATGTGGCAAATCTACTTTGTTGAATATTATGGGACTGCTTGATGCACCCACAACAGGAACTGTTGAAATTAACGGTACGCACACTGAGGGAATGAAAGATAAGCAACTGGCGGCTTTCCGTAACAAAACACTGGGCTTTGTATTCCAGTCTTTCCATCTGATTAATTCACTTAATGTGATGGATAACGTTGAGTTACCGTTACTCTATCGTCGTATCGGCAGCGGTGAACGCAAGCGTTTGGCGAAGGAGGTACTGGAAAAAGTCGGATTGAGTCATCGTATGAATCACTTTCCGACGCAGCTTTCCGGTGGTCAGTGTCAGCGTGTGGCCATAGCGCGTGCAATTATCGGTCATCCGGAGATAATTCTGGCCGATGAACCTACCGGTAATCTGGATTCTAAGATGGGTGCCGAAGTCATGGAACTTCTCCATCGGCTGAATAAGGAAGACGGCCGAACTATCGTTATGGTGACGCATAATGAAGAACAGGCGAAACAGACTTCAAGAACTATCCGTTTCTTCGATGGCCGTCAGGTACAGTAATCCCCTTTTAAACTCTAAAAAAGCTAATCATGACAAAGAATATTTTTATAACTGCTGTTGCGGTATTATTAAGTGTAGCCCTTTGCCCGCTTTGGGCACAAAATGTGAGTGAAGATTGTAAAGTAGGCGAATTTTCCGCTATCAATCTGCGGTCGGTAGGTAACATTATTTTCACTCAGTCCGATACTTATTCCTGTCGGATGGAAGGTCCTTTTGAATATGTCGATAAAACAAAAGTAACGGTAAAAGGAGAAACATTGGTTATCGAATATAAGCAGAAGAATGTAAAAAACGTTAAGAACCTGACGTTCTATATCACAGCCCCTGATTTGAAGAGTGTAAAGATCGATGGTGTCGGCAACTTCAATGCTAAAGAAACCCTGAAACTGAAAAATGTAACTTTCAAACTCGATGGAGTGGGAAACTGTGAGGTGAAAAAGCTCCATTGTGATGAGTTGGAATTAATGGTAGACGGGGTAGGGAATATGAATGTCAATGTAAACTGCAATACTGTGAAAGCCAAAGTGGATGGAGTCGGAAATATCAAATTGTCCGGCAAGGCAGACAGAGCTTCTCTGAAGCGTGACGGAGTAGGCAGAATCAATCATAAAGGCCTGAAATGCCCGGATGTGAGCACGAAAGGCTGGGGATTCTGATAAGTATGAAAATGAATGAGAAGATAATGAGATTACAATGATAAAACTCTATTTCAAACAAGCATTTCACCTGTTGAAGGAGAATAAGTTACTTTCTTCTATCTCTATCATAGGTACGGCATTGGCTATTGCTATGATTATGGTGATTGTGATCACATTGCGTGCTACTATTGCACCCTTTGCTCCGGAAAGCTATCGTGACCGTATGTTGATTTTCAGGTATGCGGGATTTCAGTATAAAACAAACGAGAACTGGCAGAGTAACGGACCTGTTTCTTATAAGACAGCGAAAGCCTGTTTTAAAGAAATGGCTGCCCCTGAAGCAGTTACTATAACCAGCAGTTTCTCGGAAACGATGCTGGCTGCCAAGCCAGCGGGAGAGAAGGTTAGTTGCAGTGTATTGCAGGTGGATGATGATTTCTGGAAAGTATTTAAGTTCGATTTCCTTTCGGGATATCCGTTTGATAAGGCTACTTTTGATGCCGGTGCAACCAAAGCAGTAATATCTGAGGATATAGCCCGGCAATTGTTCGGAACATCGGATGTAGTCGGAAAAACATTCCTTTTAAATCACTCCGCTTATATGATTTGTGGAGTTGTGCGTCCCGTATCCAAACTGGCACGGTATGCTTATGCCCAGATTTGGATTCCTTTAAGTTCAACAGATGCGTTTACCGCCAGTTGGGGTGAATATGGAATTATGGGAATGGTGAGTGTCTACATTCTGGCTAAATCTCAGGATGACTTTCCGGCAATCCGTATGGAAGCTGAACGTCTCAGGGACAGATATATGGAAGGTTATCCGGATTATGAATTGCTCTATCGTGACCAGCCGGATACTTATTTTGTGGCGGCGCAACGATATTCAGCCAATAATCCTCCGGCTGTGAAGCAGGCTGTCCGTCAGTATATAATAACGTTAATCATTCTGTTGATCGTACCTGCTGTCAACCTTTCCGGACTGACATTGTCGCGTATGCGCAAACGCCTTTCTGAAATCGGTGTTCGAAAAGCTTTCGGTGCGCCCAGACGCGAACTGATGATACAGGTACTTTCTGAGAATATGCTTTATTCACTGTTGGGTGGAGTGCTCGGATTAATTCTGAGTTATGGCGCAACTTTCTTTTTGGGAAGTATGCTGTTTTCCATTGACTTTATGGGTAATGGTGTGACGGATTTGCGGACCATGTGTATGGATCTGCTGTTTGACCCGGTTGTGTTCTTGCTCGCATTTTTTGCCTGCTTTGCACTTAATTTATTGAGTGCTGCTATTCCGGCATGGAGAGTGACACGGACAAATATTGTGGATGCCATCAATGAGAGATAACCGAAACATTCAACAAACTAATTTTTAAGAAGATGCAACTGTTAAAACAAATATGGAACGAACGTCGCTCGAACGGGTGGCTGTGGGCAGAATTGCTGATTGTTTTCGTGGTGTTGTGGTATATTGTCGATTGGACGTATGCAACAGCGCGTACTTATTACGAACCGCTGGGATATGACATCACCAATACTTACTATCTGGAACTCAGTCTGAAAAACAATAAGAGTGATTCTTATATTCCGAGAGGGCAGAAGGAAACGACGACGGGACAGGACATTGTTGAACTGACTAACCGACTCCGTCGCTTGCCGGAAGTAGAGGCTGTCTCGATATCAGTGAATGCACGTCCGTATATAGGAAGTAATTCCGGCATCCGTTTTCGCCTTGATACGCTGGTGCGCAGTCCGTTGAGACGTCCGGTAACACCGGAGTTTTTTCAGGTGTTCCGTTATCAAAGTGCGGATGGACAGGGATATCAGCCTTTAATGCAGGCTATAAAAAACGGAAATGCGGTTCTCAGCGAGAATATATGGCCTGACGGTTATAAGGGTGACCGTACGTTGTTGGGAAAAGAAGTCGTGAATGTGGATGATTCTACAGACGTTTATAAAATAGCTGCCGTATCGACTAAGGTACGTTACAATGATTTTTGGCCAAATTACAGCGATCGCTATATGGCTATTCCTCTTACGGAAGCACAATTGGCCGAGATTAATGATGACCTGTATCCGCTCAATACGGAAGTTTGCCTGCGTGTAAAGCCGAATACGGCTCCCGGCTTTCCGGAGCGTCTGATGGAACAGTCGGATACCCAGTTCAGTGTGGGAAATCTTTTTATACTGAAGGTACACGATTACGAGATGATACGTGAGGATTATAATCGTACCAATGTCAATCAGATGCAGACGCGGTTTTGGATGATGGGCTTTTTGTTGGTGAATATCCTGTTGGGAATAGTCGGTACATTCTGGTTTCGTACCCAGCATCGTCGTGGAGAACTCGGACTTCGTGTCGCAGTCGGTTCCACCCGCATGGGACTCTGGCATCGTCTTAATAAAGAAGGCTTGTTGCTACTGGCACTGGCTGCTTTGCCTGCTGCAATTATTTGTTATAATATAGGTTATCTGGAACTGACGGAAGGTGGTATAGAGTGGAGTATCATTCGTTTTCTTATCACTTTTTGTGTGACAAGTCTTTTGATGGCTTTGATGATACTCATAGGCATTTGGTTCCCCGCCCGGCAGGCGATCCGTATACAGCCGGCAGAAGCCTTACGCGAGGAATAAAAAACTGAAGCTATTTGCATTGTTTTCAATATAATAACTTATCTTTGTAGGCAAAATGTTGAAAACAATGCTGTTTTTTGCTTATGAACCGACAATATTACTGTTTGTTTGTTGTTTTGTTCTTCGTTGTTTTTGCCCGGGCGGCGGCAGCAGAACATACATACAACATACTTTTTATTCAATCTTATACCTCGCAAACCCCTTGGCACAACGACCTGAATGAGGGGCTGACCAAGGGATTCAAAGAGAATGGACTGAAAGTAAATATTACTACTGAATATTTGGATGCCGATTTTTGGTCATTCAGTTCGGAGAAAGTGATTATGCAGCGTTTTTGTCAGCGTGCCCGTGACAGAAAGACGGATATGATTATCACAGCCAGCGATGAGGCTTTTTACACTCTTTTCTCTTCCGGCGATTCGTTGCCTTACCAAGTTCCGGTTGTGTTTTTCGGAATCAAATATCCCGATAAAGAACTTATAGCGAGTCTTCCCAATGTATGCGGATTCACCGCTAATCCCGATTTTTATGTGATCTTAAAGCAGGCACAAAAGGTATTTCCCCAACGGAAAGAAGTGATATGTGTGATTGACAACAGTTTTCTGAGTAATAAGGGACGTGAGGACTTCAAACAAGAATGGCAGCTTTTTCAGGAAGAGAATCCGGATTACAAGATGAAACTCTACAATACCCAGCATGAATCAACCAATCATATTATTGCGGCTATCTGTTATCCCCGCAATAGTTATGCTCGGGTTGTGGTTGCTCCCAAATGGTCACCGTTCCTTTCGTTTGTAGGCAAGAACTCCAAAGCACCGGTCTTCTCCAGTCAGAATGTGGGGCTGATGAACGGTGTATTTGCGGCATATGACGCAGACGCCTATACCTCTGCGATGTCTGCTGCAAAGAAGGCATCGCGAGTGTTGAAGGGGGAATCTCCCTTGAAACTGGGTGTGACGGAGACGGAACAGGGATTTATTTACGATTATAAACAGCTGGACTTCTTTCATATAGACCCGGATAAGGTTTCCTCCAGTGGCAGTGTTGTTAATCAGCCGTATTGGGAAAGATATAAATTATTGTTTATTCTTCTTTATCCATCTATCCTGGCATTGTTGATCGTCTCTATCGTGTGGCTCATTCGTGTCAACCGTCGTGAAGCTAAGCGACGGATACATGCCCAGACCCGCTTGTTGGTGCAGAATAAACTGGTGGAACAGCGGAATGAGTTTGATAATATCTTCCATTCCATACGCGACGGTGTGATCACATATGATACTGATCTTCATATTCACTTTACCAACCGTTCTCTGCTGAAGATCCTTCATTTACCCTCAGAATCGGGCGGACGGAATTATGAAGGAATGATGGCGGGCAGTATTTTCAAAATATACTATAACGGTCAGGATATCCTTTACAAGATATTGAAGAAGGTGGGAGAGACTGGGCAGAGTGTCATTATTCCCGATGGGGCTTTTATGAAAGAAGTACATAGCGAACATTATTTCCCGGTTTCCGGGGAAGTTGTTCCGATTCATTCAGGCGGGCAGATTACCGGTATGGCACTTTCGGCACGCAACGTATCGGATGAAGAAATGCAGAAACGTTTCTTTGACATGGCCGTGGAGGAAAGTTCTATTTACCCTTGGCAGTTTGATGTGGAGAGTAATAGTTTCATCTTTCCGCAAGGTTTTCTTGTTCGTTTTGGTTATGATGAGTCGATTACTTCCATCACCCGCGACGAAATGGATCGTATGGTTTATCCGGAGGATTTGAAGGAAATGCGTATTCTCTTTGATAAAACATTGGCGGGAAAAGAAACCAATACCCGTTTGAATTTCCGTCAGCGCAATGCCAATGGAGAATATGAATGGTGGGAATACCGTTCCTCTGTTATTTCCGGTCTGACGAGAGATTCGCTATATAATATATTAGGTGTATGCCAAAGTATCCAACGTTATAAGACAGCAGAACAGGAAATGAGGGAGGCGCGTGATAAGGCACTTCAGGCTGACAAACTGAAATCTGCTTTCCTTGCCAATATGAGTCATGAGATCCGTACACCACTGAATGCTATTGTCGGTTTCTCCGACTTGTTGAGCGATACAAGCGGCTTTACAGAAGAGGAAATAGGGCAATTTATAGCAACGATCAATAAGAATTGCGGATTGTTACTTGCATTGATTAATGATATTCTCGATCTGTCGCGTATCGAGTCAGGAACAATGGAATTTATGTTTGCCAATCATAATTTGCCTCTGCTGCTGAAGACAGTGCATGATTCTCAACAACTGAATATGCCTCCGAGAGTGGAACTGTTGCTTCGTATGCCCGATAATGAGAAAAAATACCTGGTGACAGATAATGTCCGTCTCCAACAAGTCGTCAATAATCTGATCAATAATGCTGCCAAGTTTACGACTTACGGTTCCATTACTTTCGGATATGAGGAAGATGAAGATCCCGAATATACCCGAATCTTTGTGGAAGATACGGGAGTCGGCATATCCGAAGAAGGTATCCGTCATATATTCGAACGATTCTATAAGGTGGACAACTTTACACAGGGAGCCGGTCTTGGATTGAGTATCTGCCAGACGATTGTCGAACGTCTGAGAGGAACGATCTTTGTGACTTCCGAAGTAGGCAGGGGAACTCGCTTTACTGTACGTATCCCGAATTTCTGCGAATAAGACTGAACGTTCATTTCTGTGCATAGTGTCCGAAAATGAACACTGATACATTTCTCTAACCGATTGATAGTAAATGTATTATTCTTTTGGCACATGGTTTGATTCTATCTGACTGGAAAATACCGTGTACAATGAAAAAGAAAAGTATATTGTTTGTTCTGGCTGCAATCTGTCTGCCTTTGGCAGTGTCGGCACAGAAAGAGAGGGAAATCACCTTGAACGAAGCTATCGCTATGGCGCGTATGCAGTCTGTTGACGCTGCCGTTGCCTTGAATGAGTTGAAAACATCTTATTGGGAATATCGCACATTCCGTGCCGATCTTCTTCCGGAAATCAATCTGAAAGGAACACTGCCTAATTACAATAAATCTTACGGCTCCTATCAGAATCCGGACGGTTCTTACAGCTTTGTCCGCAACAGCGCCTTAGGTCTTTCCGGTGAACTTTCCATCGACCAGAATATCTGGCTTACCGGTGGACAACTTTCACTAACCTCTTCCCTCGACTACCTAAAGCAACTGGGTAATAGCGGTGATCGCCATCTGATGTCCGTTCCTGTTACTTTAAAACTGACCCAACCTATTCTTGGTGTGAATAATGTGAAGTGGAACAGGCGTATAGAACCTGTGCGATATGCCGAAGCGAAAGCGGAATTTATCACAGCTACCGAAGAAGTGACGATGCGGGCTATTACCTATTATTTTGATCTGCTGTTGGCGAAGGAGACTCTTGGAACCGCCCGTCAGAACTTGACGAATGCCAATCAGCTTTACGAAGTGGCTATAGCTAAACGCAAGATGGGACAGATTTCGGAAAATGAACTTCTCCAGTTAAAACTTTCAGCATTGAATGCAAAGGCTGCGTTGACTGAAGCCGAAAGTGATCTGAATGCTAAGATGTTCCAGCTTCGTGCCTTTCTGGGAGTGGGAGAGGATGAAATCCTCCGTCCTGTTGTTCCCGAGTCGGTAGATTGTGGTAAAATGGAATATAATATGGTTTTGAATAAAGCGCTGGAACGTAATTCTTTTGCCCAGAATATTCGTCGCCGTCAGTTGGAGGCCGATTATGCGGTAGCTACGGCACGTGGTAATCTGCGTAGCATTAATTTGTTTGCCAGTGTAGGATATACGGGAGAGAGTCGTGAACTTTCCAGTGTCTACAGGAACTTGCAGGATAATCAGATTGTGCAGGTAGGCGTTCAGATTCCGATTCTGGACTGGGGAAAGAGACGCGGAAAGGTACGGGTAGCGAAAAGCAATCGGGATGTAGTACTTTCGAAGATACGGCAGGAACAGATCAACTTCAACCAGGACATATTCTTGCTGGTAGAGCATTTCAATAATCAGGCACAGCAATTGGAGATAGCCAAAGAGGCGGATGGCATAGCTCAGCAACGTTACAAAACCAGTATTGAAACCTTCCTGATTGGTAAAATCAATACACTGGATTTGAATGATGCCCAGAACGCCAAAGACGAGGCACGCCGGAAACACATCTCCGAACTTTATTATTACTGGTATTACTTTTATCAGATCCGTAGTCTGACTCTCTGGGATTTCCAGGCTAACACGGAGTTGGAAGCAGATTTTGATGAAATAGTGCGGCAATAGGGATTAATCGGGCTATTTGTTGCTTGTATTGAGTATTTACAATATCTTTGTCACAAGTAATTTAAACTATGATTTTAATAATAGACGACGACAGTGCGGTACGCTCTTCACTCAGTTTTATGTTGAAGCGGGCTGGATATGAAGCACAAACGGTTTCCGGTCCCCGGGAAGCTATGGAGGTGGTGCGTTCCGTAGCACCGGATTTAATCTTAATGGATATGAACTTCACCCTTTCTACTACAGGTGAAGAAGGGCTGACTTTGCTCAGGCAAGTGAAAATATTCCGTCCGGAAACTCCGGTGATACTGATGACCGCCTGGGGAAGCATACAGCTTGCCGTGCAAGGTATGCAGGCAGGAGCCTTCGATTTTATCACCAAACCTTGGAATAATGCGGCATTGTTGCAACGTATCGAGACGGCTTTGGAACTGGCAGGCTCTCCCAAAGAGACAACGCAGGAACAGAATGACGCTTTCGACCGTCGTCATATCATCGGCCGTAGTCAGGGACTGACGGAAGTACTGAACACCATTGCCCGTATAGCAAAGACGAATGCTTCCGTACTGATCACCGGAGAAAGTGGGACGGGCAAGGAACTGATAGCCGAGGCGATACACATCAACAGCCAGCGTGCCAAACAGCCTTTTGTCAAAGTGAACTTGGGAGGAATCTCCCAAAGTCTGTTCGAAAGTGAAATGTTCGGCCATAAGAAAGGAGCTTTTACGGATGCTTCCTCCGACCGTATCGGACGCTTTGAGATGGCGAATAAAGGAACCATCTTTCTGGACGAGATCGGTGATCTCGACCCTTCCTGTCAAGTGAAGCTCTTGCGGGTGTTACAAGATCAGACGTTTGAAGTATTGGGAGACAGCCGTCCCCGTAAGACGGATATTCGTGTCGTCTCTGCTACCAATGCCGATTTGCGTAAGATGGTGGGCGAACGTACTTTCCGTGAAGACCTGTTCTATCGTATCAATCTGATAACGGTGAAACTGCCGGCTTTGCGCGAACGTCGTGAAGATATTCCTTTGCTGGCACGTCATTTTGCCGACCGCCAGGCTGTAACCAATGGATTGCCCCGTACGGAGTTTTCTGCCGATGCTCTGCAATTCTTGAGCCGTTTACCTTATCCGGGGAATATCCGTGAATTGAAGAATTTGGTGGAACGCACCATTTTGGTAAGTGGTAAACCGCTTCTCGATGCTTCTGATTTTGACGCCCAGTACATCCGCCACGATGATGCAAGAGTAGCCGAAGGTGCAGCACTCGCAGGTATGACTTTAGACGAAATAGAACGTCAGACCATTCTTCAGGCTTTGGAACGCTGCAAAGGAAACCTTAGCCAGGTAGCTACGGCATTAGGCATCAGTCGTGCCGCCCTTTACCGACGCCTCGAAAAATATAATATTACAGTATAAAAACAAACCGTTAATTACAGATAAACGTGCGTATAAAAGGACTTTTTTACATACTTGTCATTCTGTTGCTGGCATTGGGTAGTATATTGCTCTATCTCTCCAGTCAGATGAACGCGCTCTTTTTCTACATAGGAGAGGGGCTGGTGCTTTTTATCCTGCTTTATCTGACATTCTTCTATCGTAAGATAGTGAAACCGTTGAATACTATCGGAAGCGGTATGGAACTGCTGCGTGAGCAGGATTTCAGTAGCCGTCTTAGTCCTGTAGGACAATATGAAGCCGATCGTGTGGTGAATATCTTCAACCGCATGATGGAACAGCTCAAGAATGAACGTCTTCGCTTGCGTGAGCAGAATAACTTTCTTGATCTGCTGATTAAGGCTTCTCCAATGGGAGTTATCATCACCTCCCTTGATGAAGACCTTGCGGAACTGAACCCGATGGCTTTGAAGATGCTGGGCGTTCGTCTGGAAGATGTACAAGGCAAGAAGATGAAAGAGATTGATTCTCCGTTGGCGGTGGAACTGTCCAGCCTTCCGAAAGGAGAGACGGTTACCGTCCGTCTGAACGACTCGAATATCTACCGGTGCACTCATTCCTCTTTCATCGATCGTGGATTCCAGCCCCCTTTCTATTTGGTGGAAACCCTTACCGACGAAGTGATGAAAGCGGAAAAGAAAGCCTATGAGAAAGTAATCCGCATGATTGCTCATGAAGTGAACAATACGACTGCCGGCATCACTTCTACACTGGATACGGTAGAACAAGCCCTTTCCAGCGAAGAAGGAATGGATGACATTTGCGACGTGATGCGTGTGTGTACCGACCGTTGTTTCTCGATGAGTCGTTTCATCACCCGTTTTGCCGACGTTGTGAAAATCCCCGAACCGACACTTTCTTCTGTCAATCTAAATGATTTGGTTTTCACCTGCAAACGCTTTATGGAAGGAATGTGTAATGACCGTCATATCACCCTTCGCATGGAAATAGATGAAAGCCTGAAAGACGTTATGCTGGATGCTGCTCTGTTTGAACAAGTACTCGTAAACATTATCAAAAATGCAGCGGAGAGCATTGAAGCCGATGGAGAAATAATAGTCCGTACTATCTCTCCCGCCACTGTTGAAGTGATAGATAACGGCCAGGGAATCAGCAAGGAAACAGAAGCTAAACTGTTCAGCCCTTTCTTCTCCACCAAACCGAACGGCCAGGGAATCGGACTTATCTTTATTCGTGAAGTCCTGATGCGCCATGGATGCACATTCTCTTTGCGAACCTATGCCGACGGCCTGACCCGATTCCGCATTATTTTCCCCTAATTGTGTCAAATAAGAACATTTCTTCCATCAAATAGACCTTTTTTTGTCTTAAAATCACTCATACCTTTGCCCCGCTCAATTCAATAGGATTTAAGGTATGAGATTAATGAAAAAAGGCACATTGACGCTCTTTCTTTTATTGGCTATCAGTATTCCGCTAAGTGCGCAGTATGTGGTACAAGGGGTGGTGACTGATTCTCTGACCAAAGAGCCTTTGCCTTATGCATCTGTACGCTTAAAAGACACGACAGAAGGAACTACTACCGGAAGCGACGGACGTTTCTACTTCAAAACCAACCGTTCCGAAGCAGTGCTTGTCATCTCTGTAATCGGTTATAATGACTATATCCGTTCCATCCGTCCTGCCCGTAACGCATCGTATAAAGTGACGCTTTCGCCTACCGAATATACCCTCGGCGAAGTAGTGGTAAAACCTAAGCGCGAGCACTACCGGAAGAAAGATAATCCGGCCGTAGAGTTTGTGCGCCGCATGATTGAAAGCCGTGACAACTACTCTCCCTACGAGAAAGACTTCTGGCAACGCGAACGTTATGAAAAGACCACTTTCGCATTGAACAATTTCGATGAAGAGAAACAGAAGAAGTGGCTATATCGCAAATTTGATTTCCTTACCGAATACGTAGACACTTCTGCCGTCACCGGTAAACCGATTCTGACAGTATCAGCCCGCGAACTGCTTGCCACAGACTATTACAGGAAATCTCCCCGTTCCGAGAAGCAATGGGTGAAAGGGCGTAAACAGGCCGGTGTCGATGAATTTCTCTCCAAACAGGGGATGCAGGCTGCCATCAATGAAGTTTTTAAAGACGTGGACATCTACGAAAATAATATCTCCTTGTTCACGAATAAGTTTGTCAGTCCATTGTCCCGTATCGGCACAGGCTTCTATAAATATTACCTGATGGATACCTTACAGATTGCCGGAGAACCCTGTGTAGACCTAGCTTTTACACCATTCAATTCCGAGTCTTTCGGTTTCAACGGACATCTCTATGTGGTGCTCGACTCTACTTATTTTGTCAAACGTGCCGTATTCAACTTCCCCAAAAAGATAAACCTGAACTTTGTGGATTATATGTTGCTCGAGCAGGAATTCAAGCGTGCCGAAGACGGTACCCGCTTGCTCGACCATGAAAGCATCACTGTTGAGTTTAAACTGACCGAAGGGCAGGATGGTATTTTTGCCCGCCGTGTGGCAGATTACAGCAACTATACCTTTACCCCGACTGCCGAAGCCGATAAAGCTTTCACCAAGCCCGAACGCATCATCGAAGAAACCGAAGCCTTGTCTCGCCCCGAAACATTCTGGGCGGAGAACCGTCCGCAAGCCGCCATCTCCCAACAGGAGAACTCGGTAGACCGCCTGATGACACAATTACGCAGCTATCCGGTATATTACTGGACGGAAAAAGTGCTTTCCATTCTCTTTACGGGATATATCCCTACCTCCAAAGAAGCCCCCCTTTTCTATATCGGCCCGATGAATGCAACCATCAGCGGCAATACATTGGAAGGTCCCCGCATCCGTGCCGGAGGTATGACAACCGCCTGGCTCAATCCGCACCTGTTTGGCAAAGGATATGTGGCTTACGGTTTTAAAGATGAAAGAGTGAAAGGATTGGCGGAACTGGAATATTCGTTCAAGAAGAAAAAAGAATACGCCAATGAATTTCCCATCCATTCTCTGAAATTGCGTTACGAATCAGATGTGAACCAGTACGGGCAAAACTACCTGTACACAAGCAAAGACAACGTGTTCCTAGCCTTGAAACGTGAGAAAGACGACCGTATCGGCTATTTCCGGCAAGCGGAGATGACCTATACCAATGAGTTCTACTCCGGCTTTTCTTTCCAGTTAACGGCACGTACACGAAAAGATGAGTCCTCCTACCTGATCCCTTTCTTAAAAAAGGAAGGAGATGCGTACACTCCGGTCAAAGATTTCTCTATCAGTGCGGCAGAGTTAAAACTGCGTTATGCTCCGAACGAGAAATTCTTCCAGACCCAATGGAACCGTTTCCCTGTGTCATTGGATGCACCGGTGTTTACCCTGTCTCATACCCTTGCCGGAAAAGGCGTGTTGGGTAGCGGTTACACCTACAATCATACCGAGGCCGGTATTCAGAAACGCTTCTGGTTTTCCGCATTCGGCTATACGGATATTATCCTGAAAGCCGGAAAAGTGTGGGACAAAGTTCCTTTTCCGTTGTTAATCATGCCTAATGCCAACCTTTCTTATACCATCCAACCCGAATCCTACTCGTTGATGAATGCGATGGAGTTCATGAACGATGAATATTTCTCGTGGGATGTTACGTATTTCCTCAACGGATGGCTGTTCAACCGCGTTCCGTTGTTGAAAAAACTCAAATGGAGGGAAATAGTTTCCTGTCGGGGTCTATATGGACATTTGAGCGACAAAAACAACCCTGCTTTGAGTGACGGTTTGTTCGCTTTTCCGATAGAAAACACGCAAACAATGGGAAAAACACCTTACGTGGAGGCGGGTGTCGGTATCGAAAACATTTTCAAGGTGTTACGTTTAGACTATGTCTGGAGGCTCACTTATCGTGATTCTCCCGGGATTGACAAATCCGGCTTGAGAATAAGTCTCCACATGACCTTTTAAAAGTTAAATCCTGCTAATTGCAATG
>ERZ839947.2331-NODE-2331-length-14059-cov-3.086761_pt1 | contig 14059 bp, 11 predicted proteins | sample MGYA00519908_ERZ839947 | MGnify/ENA primary metagenome ERZ839947 (study PRJEB31850, sample SAMEA3708857) | human gut metagenome | biome: human gut; feature: human-associated habitat; material: faeces | place: China | collected 2014 ... | reverse complement strand
AAAAGGAGAGCCGGAAGAACGCCGGGATCCCGGACGATGTGGCGGAGCTCATCGCCGAGTCGGTGGAGGACGTATGCGGCGAGGACGGCTTTGCCCACATGGGCAAGCTGAGCAACCTGCTGATGAAGAAGCAGCCCGACTTCGACCCCCGGAACTACGGCTTCTCCAAGCTGTCCAAGCTCATCAAGTCTATGGGCCGCTTTGACTGGAAGACCGAGGGGGCAGACAACTCGGAATACTTTGTCCGGGACACCCAGCGCGCCGATAAATGACATAAAATGCTCCAAGCGGAGGCGCGGCTGACCGCCGTGCCTCCGCGCGCTGTTTTCAAAGGGAAAATTTTCTCACCACAGCGGAACCTTTTCTCCCTCTGATGCGTCTGATAAAAAAGAGAGCCTCCGGCGCGGACCGCCGGAGCCGTACCGATTCAAGGAGGGAGTGCTGTGGGACATTGTAAGCTGGCCGGTCCGACTGTTTGGCGGTCTGCCGGGCTGCTGGCCGCCTGTCTGGCCGCTGTGTTTCTGCTCCGCCTGCCCGTTCTGTCGGCCAGCGGGAGCAGCGGGCTCTCCGAAAGCGGAGGCTCCGGCAGCGGGGCGGAGGAGGACGCGCCCGGAAGTGCGGATATTCGAACGCCGGACGGCTCCTATGCCCTCACCGGCGAGGTGCTGGACCAGCTGCCCCCGGACAGTGTCCAGCTGGGCGTCCTCTTCCAGGAGGGGGCTGACAGCCGGACCGGTCTGTACGCCGCCCGCCGGGAACACGCAGGGTGTATTCTGTGGGCCGCCCCCGGCGGGGACCTGTACCTCCAGCTGTCCGGCGGCGGATATGCCCGGGCCTGCCCGGAGCCGGGATAACGCCCAATGGTTGCATTTTTCCTCTGGAGCGGGTATAATGCTGACAAACGCCCCAGAGGAGGTTGCCCTATGGCCGAAGAATTGGAACATGAACCCCAGCCCCAGGAGCCCCGGACCGAACTCCCGGAAGAGGGGGCTGCCCCGGCGGACGGCGCCGAGCCGGAGAAGAAGGAAAAGAAGCCCTCGGAGGATCTGTTTTACTGGCTCAACGCCCTGACCACCGCCCTGGTGAGCCTGGTACTGGTATTCACCTTTATCGGGCGTCTGACCCGGGTACAGGGGGAGTCCATGACCAACACCCTCCAGGATCAGCAGCTCCTGCTGGTCTGGTCTCTGGGTTATGAGCCGAAGCAGGGAGACATCGTGGTGCTCAACAAGACCACGGTAGAGCACCTGGGCGGCGTGGCCATCGTCAAGCGCGTCATCGCCACCGGCGGCCAGACGGTGGACATCGACTATGAGAGCAACAGCGTCTATGTGGACGGCGTTCTGCTGGATGAGCCCTATATCCGGGAACCCATGGATGACATCACCGCCGATCCAAACCGGGCCCAGACCCACTTTGAGGTCCCGGAGGGGGAGATCTTTGTCATGGGCGACAACCGCAACAACTCCGATGACAGCCGGGACATCCGTATCGGCTCCATCGACGAGGACTATATTCTGGGCAAGGCGGTGTTCTCCCTCCTGCCCTTTGATACCATCGGTCCCCTATAAAAATCCAGGCCCCGGAACATGAAAATGTTCCGGGGCCTTCAGCTTGTCAAAAAAGCCCTCCTGCAAGGAGTTCCGTCGCCTGAAGGCGACGGAATAAAATTGGATCCCGTCATTTCCGGGGGCGTGTACCTCGGGAATGACACCTCTGTCTTTCAAATGACAGTTGATTCAGGTAGATACACTCATGCCCGGGCTGGCAGGCTCTGGATCGTGACCTCAGGGCGGCCGGACAGGCAGGCGGCCTCCCGGCTTTGGCAGGTGAACAGCAGGATCTGCCGGTCCTCCGCCAGCTGGGCCAGCAGGTCCAGGGCCAGGGCCATCCGCCCATCATCAAAGGCGGCCAGGGCGTCATCCAGCACCAGCGGGGCCCGCCGCTCCTTCAGGCACAGGTCGTACACCGCCAGGCGCACCGCCAGATAGATCTGATCCACCGTCCCCTTGGACAGGAACAGGGCGCGCCGGGGCAGCACCCCGCTTCCTTCCGTGGCAGAGGCGTCCAGCTCCCGGTCCAGGGACAGCTCCCGGTACCGCCCGCCGGTGAGGCGGCTCAGATAGTCCGCCGCCCACCGGTTCAGCTCCGGGGAGAAGCGCTCCTGAAGCTGGGCGTTGGCCGCCTTCAGCCCCTCCAGGGCGGCGGAGATGGCCTGATACTCCCCCTCGCGCCGCTCCAGCTCCCGGGACAGGCTCTCCTCCTCCGCGGCCAGGGCGGCGGGGTCCCCCACCGCCTTCTGTCGGCCCAGCGCCATGTTCAGCTGGCGCTCCGCCCGCTCCAGCTCCGCCTGAGCGGTCCCCAGCTGGGCGGCTGTCTCCTCCAGGGTGCGGGCGGGTCGCTCCAGAGCTGGGTCCTCCGCCTCTTCCCGGCCCCCCTGGGCCTTCAGAGCCTCATACAGCCGCCGTGCGCCATCCAGACGGGCTGCGGCCACCGCCTCCCGCTCCTCCAGATTCAGGGCAAGGGACAGGGCGGCGGAGCAGCCGAACAGATCCTTCACCTCCGGGGCGAAGGAGTGGACGAACTGAAAAAGGTCGGTCCGGGTGTTCTCCCGCCGGGCCTGCCGCTCAGACAGGCCGGAACGGACCAGCCGCACCTGCTGGGCCGCCCGGTCGGCGGCCGCTGTCCGCTCCCGATAGGCCCGGGCCAGGGCAATGACCTCATCCGTCCCCTGGACGCCATAGCGCTCCAGCACCCGGCGTCCGGCGGCGTCCGCCTTCTTCCCCGCGGACAGGGAAATGAGGGAGGCTGCCGCCAGTGCGCCATAGGCCGCCAGGGCCAGCCAGATCCAGGGGAACGGCCCGCCGCCGGCTATCATGCCGCCCGCCGCGATCAGGACGGCTGCCGCCGCGCCTGCCAGCTGGAGCATGGGGACCCGCTTTCTGCACCGCCGGCCCTTCTCAGTCCACCGCTGATGCTCCGCCGCGTCCCGCTCCGCCTTCTGCACCGCCTCGTCGCCGGTCATCCCGGGGAACTGTGGGTCTACCGCTTGGGCCCGGGCCTGTTCCAGTTCCGCCTCCGCCTGGGCGAGGGACTCCTCCCCCAGCTTGATCTCCGGCTCCAGGGCCTTGAGTAAGGCCAGGTCCCCCTGGGCCCTCTTCAGCTCCTCACGGTCCGGCAGTGAAAGAAACCGGGCCTGCTCCTGACGCAGCCCCTCCTGCTCCACCTCCGCCTGGGCCAGCTCGGCCTGGACCTGACGGAGCTTCCGGTTCAGCTCCCGGCGGGCCAGCGCCTTATGGGTCTCCAGCTCCGCCTCCAGCTGTTCCTTCCGGCGGGCCAGACCAGCCCGCTCCGCCGACAGGAGGTTCACCTCATCGTTGGCCTGCTCCGCTTCTCCGCGGACGGCGGAGGCCTGTGCCAGCGCCTCCTCCAGCTGGGGGATACGGCCCACGCTCCGGTTCACCCGCCGGCGGTTGAGCCACTCCTTCAGCCGCCCCTCCGCCTGGGAGAAGGATACGTCCTCCTGTCCGGAGGACACCAGGGCGGCGATGCGCCGCTCCAGCTCCGGGGCGGCGGTGACGGTCAGGGAGCCGCCCTGTCCCACAAACGCGGAGCGCTCAAAGACCTCCCGGCCCACCCCCAGCAGCAGCTCGCCGCAGGTATCCGCCGTCAGGCCGGGGACGGGCTCCTCTGTGCCGGTATAGACGGCGGAAAAGGTCCCGAAGGGGACGCTCCCCCGGGGGCCCCGGCGGATGGTGATGTCCCGGCCCTGCCACTCCAGCAGCAGTTCCCCCTCCATAGGGGCCCCGGACCAGGGCTGATAGCGGTTTTTGTCCGCCAGATGTCCCTTCTTGTCCCGGTCCCGGGTGTCGATCCCATAGAGCATAGCCTTCAAAAAGCCCGCCCAGGTGGATTTCCCGCTCTCATTGGGAGCCTGGATCAGATTGAGGCCAGGGGCGAGCTCCAGCCGCTGCTCCGTCAGCCCGCCGAAGGTGGCTGTCATCCGTTTGATCCTCATGGCGCCACATCCTCTCCGTTCTCCAGGGCGGCCAGACCGAAGCGCACCGCCTGCTGGAGGATCTCATTCTCCGGCTCTGCCCGGCACCGGGCGGCCATCAGGCGCAGGAACAGCCCGGTGAGGGTGTCCTCCTCCATCCGGTCCCACACCGCCCGCTGCACCCGGGTGCGGTCCCGGAGGGTCAGGCCGTAAAACCGGGGGGCCAGCGCCCGGGTCAGCCCCTCCAGGTCCAGGGCCTCCGCCCCCCGCTCGCCGGTGAGCAGGATGCGGTATATATCCCCCGCCGTGTCCGGCGGCAGGGCGGCCCGCACCGCCGCCGCCAGGTCCTCCGCGCCGGTCACATCCACGGACAGGATCTGATACCGCCGGCGGCACAGGGGGACGAACTCCGCCCGGCAGCTCCCGGGCTCCGCCTCCACATAGAGGACGCCCTTGTCTCCCAGCTCGTCAAAGCCCCGGCCCTCCGGGCAGCCGGGATAGGCCCAGAAGGTGTCCCCCTCCCGCTGAAGGCCGCTGGTCTGGTGGATGTGCCCCAGCGCCAGATAGTCCAGGCCGCTGCAGGCGATGTCCTCCCGGGAGATGGGGCCGTACTCCCCCCGGCCGTCCACCTCCCCGTGGACCGCCATGAGCTGGACCCGGCCGTCCCGCTCCGCCCGGAAGCCCTCCAGGGGGGAGCGGTCCTCCCGGGGGCCCAGAAAGGCCCGGCCATAGACCACGCAGTCCAGCCCGGGGAGCTCCGCCCGCCGGACCGATCCAGAGGTGAAAATATGCACGTTCTCCGGCCAGTCCAGGGCGGCATACAGGGACTGCGGCCCGTAGAAGTCATGGTTCCCCGGGGCCAGGAACACCGGGCATGGGAGGCTCCCCAGGGACCGGGCCAGGGCCTGGGCGGTCTCCCGATAGGTCCGCCGGCTGTCCAGCAGGTCGCCAGACAGCAGCAGCAGGTCGGCCTCCCGCTCCCGGGCCAGCCTGGCCAGACGGTCCAGCAGTTCCCGCTGCTCCTGCCGCCGGGCGGCCGCCTGCTCCGGCGTCAGGCCGGAAAAGGGGCTGTCCAGATGCAGGTCCGCCCCGTGGATCAGTTTGATCATGGAAAAAAGGCTCCTTTCCCGCCGGACTTACTCCTCCAGGTCCACCCGCCGGACCTGGACGCACCGTCCGGACTCTGTATCGATGGTAAAGCGGCAGGCGTTGAGCTTGCAGGGGCCCTCCGCCTCCTCATACCGCCGGGGCAGCCCCCCCAGGAAGAGGTTCATGGACAGCTCCGGCTTGATGCCCAGTACGGAGCGCCGCGGCCCCGTCATGCCCAAGTCGGTGAGAAAGCCCGTCCCCTTGGGCAGGATCTGCCCGTCCGCCGTGGGCACATGGGTGTGGGTCCCCCACAGAGCCTGGACCCGCCCGTCCAGATACCAGGCCAGCGCCCCCTTCTCGCTTGTGGCCTCGGCGTGGAAGTCCACCAGCACCAGGTCACAGCGCTGGGCCTCCGTCCCCCGCAGCAGCTGGTTGGCCGCCTTGAAGGGGCTGTCCAGGTTGGAGTTCAGCTCCAGACGCCCCATCAGGTTCATCACTCCGATCCGCAGCCCCCGGGGTCCGTCGAACATGCCGAAGCCCCGCCGGCGTAGTTGGCCGGACGGAGGATATAGGGGTCCTTATCCAAAAAGTCGGCGATCTGGATGCGGTTCCAGGTGTGGTTGCCCAGGGTGATGACGTCGGCCCCGGCGTCATACATCCCACGGGCCTGACGGGGGGTGAGACCCACGCCGGAGGCGTTCTCCCCATTGACCACGGTGAAGTGGATGTCCTCCTCCCGCTTGACCTCCCGCAGGCGGCGGGCCAGAATATCCTGGCCCCCCTCGCCCACCACGTCGCCTACCGCGAGCACATTCAGCAGCATAGCATATTCCTCCTTGGATCGGATGGGGCGCAGACTCCCCTGGGATCCGGTCCTGGTCCGGACCGTTCAGCAGACCCTATTATACCGCCTGCCGGTCAAAATCGCAAAGGCTTTTTGCCGCCGGCATATCCCGCCCTTCGGGCGCATACCATGTCACCACAGCTGCATGGGAGAGGAGGGACCGGAATGAGGGGAGCGGTACGCAGAAGGGGACGGATGCCGCCGGTAGCGGGCAGCCCCTGGCGGCTCACCGCGGGGGCTGGGCTGGCGCTCACCGCAGTACTGTTTCTCCTCCCTCTGCTCACAGTCCGGGGGGAGGGGGGCGGAGCCGCCGGAGAGACGGAAAATGCCCCCCTGACGGCCACAGCTCCGGAGGGGCAGACCACCCGGGCCGCCCGGGACCGGGGCCACATCGTCAAGCTGCTCCAGCCGGACGGCACGGTGGAGGAGCTGACCATGGTGGACTACCTCTTCGGCGTGGTGGCGGCGGAAATGCCTGCCGCCTTCGAGGAGGAGGCCCTGAAGGCCCAGGCCTGCGCCGCCCGCACCTATACCGTGGTCCGGCAGGCCTCTGCCCACGCTGCCCACCCACAGGCCGACGTGTGCACCGACAGCGGCTGCTGTCAGGCCTATGTGGAGCGGCAGGCGGCGGAGACCCGGTGGGGGATCAGCGCCGGGACCTACTCCGCCAAGATCAGCCAGGCGGTGGCAGATACCGATGGGCTGGGCATCCTCTACCAGGGCGCGCCCATCCAGGCGGTGTTCTTCTCCTCTGCCCCCGGACAGACGGCGGACGCGGTGGCAGTGTGGGGCAGCCAGGTGGACTATCTGAAAAGTGTCTCCAGCCCGGAGGGGGACGAGGTCCCCAACTACCGCAGCCAGGTGGTCCTCACGGCGGAGGAGGTCCGCAGCCGGGTGCTCGCCGCCTATCCCGGGGCCGACCTGTCCGGCGACCCATCCGGCTGGTTCGGGACCCCCGCCTCCAGCGGGGGAGCGGTGACCAGCATCCCGGTGGGGGGCGTCACCCTCACGGGCAGCCAGGTGCGCACCCTGTTCTCCCTGCGCTCCGCCGCCTTCACCGTGGCCTGGGACGGGACCAGCTTCATCTTTTCCGTCACCGGCTATGGCCATGGGGTAGGCATGAGCCAGTACGGGGCCAACACCATGGCCAAGGAGGGCAGCTCCTTCCGGGACATCCTCACCTGGTACTACACCGGCGCCCAGGTGGACGATCTTTGGGCAGAATCATAGAAACGGATGCCGCAAACCGGCTTTCAAAACAGATAGACTGTGCCGCCCCTGGTGCGGCACAGTCTATCTGTTTTGGGAAAATGAGACGGGGACACGCGCCCCTCCGGCTGGTCAGCCCATATTCTGGATGCGGCCCTGGATCAGCTTGCCCACTGTGTCGGCGAACCAGCCGATGGAGGGGATGCGGGTCAGGTCCCGCCCGTAGATCTTGTGGGCGGCGGCCAGGTCGGCATCCCGCCCGGTAAAGACGCACACCGGAGCCATGCCCCGGCGGCGGAGGAGGGCGGCCTCATCCGCTGTGTCCTGCACCCCGGCCTTCCCGCTGTAATCCTTGGGAAAGTGTCCGGCGGCGGGGATCTTCTGGTCGTCGTTGGGGTTGGCGTCGGAGAGCAGGATGAACAGCCGGTGGTCACAGGGGCTGCGGTCCATCAGCCAGCCCATGGCCCGCAGGGCCAGGCCGTCCCGGTTCCAGCCGGCGGAGACATAGTCGAAGATGGCGTCATTGTTCCCCGACTCGTTGTAGTCCCGGAGGATCCGCAGGACGGTGCAGCCGCTGACGGAGCAGAAGGAGGTCACCCGCACCGGGATCTGACAGCGGGTGAGGCTCTCGGCGATGAGGTAGGCCTGGGTGGACAGCTTCTCCTGCTGCTGGTTCTGGGAGGCGGAGGCGTCCAGCAGGATGTCCACGGACAGCTCGCCCAGCTCGCTCTGCTGCCGCTGGAGAAAGACCCTCTGGTCCCGGAGGGCGGGGGCCCGCCACGCCAGCCGGGGCTGGAGACGGCCAGCCCGGGCGCGGCTGTCGGTGACGTCGCTCTGGAGCAGGATGGTGTTTTGCAGCCGCTGGGACAGCTGGGCGATGATGAGCCGGTTCCGCACCAGGTTTTCCCGGAAATAGGCCCGGTTCTTCTCCCGCTGGGCCTGGAAGGCGGCGCGCTCCCAGGCGGTCTCGCCATCCACCTCCCCCTGGGGTAGCACCCCCCGGGTGAAGTGGAGGAGGCAGTTTTTGTGGCTGCCGGTGCACAGGGCCTGCTCCGCGGCGGCCAGCTCCCCCAGCGGGAGCATGGACACACCGAAGCAGTTTTCCACATAGTCCCGCAGCACCTGCTCCCGGGTCCGCCCCTGGCCCAGGTGGAACAGGTGCTTTTTCTGCCAGAAAAACTTCCGGCCGCCCTCTTCCGCCGGGCCGCCGCCGGACTGGCCCAGGCGGCGCAGGGCGTTCCCGCGCACCAGCCCGCCCCGCTTCTTGTCCCCGTAGAGCATATCCCGCCCGGCCCAGGCGGCCCACTGGCGGTCGGTGACGCTCCGCCGGGAGCGGCGGAAGTAGCGGTGGAGCAGGGCCTCCATCCGGTCTTTCAGCTGCTCCTCATTCAGCCCCGGGGGAAAGGTGAGGGCGTCCAGCACCCCCCGCTCCCAGTCGTCCTCCGGCCCGGGCTGCCCCAGGGCCCGCTGGAACCAGGCACAGCGGAGGTTGTCCAGGCTCTCCCGGACAGCCTGGTTCCGCCCCCGGGCCACGGTGCGGGCGGCGTATTCCCGCCGCAGTGCATCCAGCACCGGCCGGTCCTCACGGGCACGGCGGTAGACCGCCCCCTCCAGTCCCAGCCAGAACAGGTCGGTGTACAGCTCGCCGCCGAGCTGGCTCTGGAAGGTGTTGAACAGGGGCTTGAAGCGGCGGAAGTCGTAGTAGTGATGGACCAGGCCGATGACCGTGTTGAAATACAGGTCGGCCCCGCCCTCCGGGTCGAAGGCGTGGAAATCCGAGCGGACGCCGTAGTCCTCCGCCCCGTTCCACACCTGGTTGTCTGCACGGCGGGTCTCAATGTCCTGCCGGTCCATCTCAGACTCCGAACAGGCGGCCCCGGTCCGCGTCCCGGGGGATGCGGCTCCACACCGCGTCGGCCACCAGCTGGCGCTCAAAGGGGTCAAAGGCCTTGTTGATGATGCCCAGCTCCAGGGCTTGGCCGGAGGAGATCCCCTTCTCCATCAGGTGGAGGGCGGACAGGAGCCCCCGCAGATCCAGGGCCTTGGTAGAGATCTCTCCGCTGTCGCACTTCTGCCGCAGATCCTGGAACAGGGCGGAGAACTGCTCCACCCAGGTGGTTTTCAGCTCCGGAAAGCCCTGGCGGAGGAGCTTTTGCAGGTTCTCCTGAGAGATGACCGGCATATCCAGCACCACGAAGCGGGAGACCAGGGCCTCGTTCAGTTCCCGGGTGCCGGCATAGCCGTAGTTCATGGTGCCGATAAACCGGGCGGCGGGGTCCAGGGGGATGCGCTGATAGCCGGGGACGTCGATGACCCGGCGGAAGTCCAGGGTGGCGTGGAGGACGGCCAGGGCCTCATTTTTGGCCATATTTACCTCGTCCAGTACGCCGAAGCCTCCCAGCCGGGCGCACTGGCAGACAGGGCCCTCCCGGAAGGCAACCTGTCCATCCTGGAGGGTGTCCGCTCCGATGAGGGCGGCGGCGTCCACGTTGACGTACATGGACACGTCCCAGGCGGGGCGGCCGAAGGCGGCGGCCAGATTCTCCGCCAGCACGTTTTTGCCCGTGGCCTTGGGGCCGGCCAGGAGCAGATGCTCCCCGCACAGCAGGGCGGCGGCCGCCCCCTCCCAGACCTCCTTGCCATAGTAGAGGAAGCGGGGACGGGGCACCCGCCCGGCGGCTTCCGGCGGGGCGGGGTGGGCGTCCCGGAAGGCCCGGACTTCCTCCAGCAGGCCGGAGTCCACCCCCTCCTGCTTCAATTCCTTCCAAATATCCATCCAAAACCCTCCTTGGGGCAAAAATTCCAGATCCCCGCCCTGTGGGGCGGGCTTTTATTGTACGCCGGACGCGGTGGACGCGCAAGGGGCGCCGCCCTATTTTCCCACGCAGAAGCGCTGGAAGATCCGGTCGGTGACGTCGTCCCGCACTGACTGGCCGGTGAGCTCACCCAGGGCGGACAGGGCCTCCTCCACGTCGGTGAGCAGGGCGTCGGGGGTGACCCCCAGGTCCAGGGCCTCTCCGGCCCGGCGGACGGACTCCAGCGCGCGTCCGGCGGCCTCCGCCTGGCGCTGGTTGGTGAGCAGCTCCCCATAGCCGGAGCCGGGATCCCGGGGGAAGGTCTGGGCCACCAACTCCGCCAGACCGTCCAGGCCCGCCCCGGTTTTGGCGCAGATCGGGACGGAGGCGGCCAGGTCCAGCGGTTCCGTCCACTCCAGCTGGCAGGGCAGGTCCTGCTTGTTCAGGACCACGATGGTGGGGGCGCGTTCGACAGCCGCCCGGATCAGGGCGGCGTCCTCCTCCCGGGCGGGCTGGGACTGATCCAGCACCACCAGGATGAGCTCCGCCTCCTCCATGGCCCGGCGGCTGCGCTCCACCCCCAGCTGCTCAATGGGATCGCTGCTGTCCCGAAGACCTGCCGTGTCGATGAGCCGCAGAGGGATGCCCCCCAGCTCCACCGTCTCCTCCACCGTGTCCCGGGTGGTCCCGGGGATGTCGGTCACGATGGCCCGGTCGTAGCCCGCCAGGGTGTTGAGCAGGGAGGACTTGCCCGCATTGGGCCGCCCTACGATGGCGCATTTCACGCCCCGGCTCAAACGGCGGCCCCGCTGATAGGTGGACAGCAGGGCCTCCAGGTCCTGCCGCTGGGCTTCCAGGTCCCGGGCGAGCTGCTCCTGGGTGAAGGGGTCGATGTCCTCGTCCGGATAGTCCAGCACCGCATGGAAGTGGGCCATCACATCCACCAGGGCGGAGTATATGGCCGCGATTTTCCGGGACAGTGCGCCGGACAGCTGGCCCGCCGCCTGGCGGGCCCCCTCCCGGCTCCGGGCGTCCAGCAGGTCGGCCACACCCTCCGCCTGGGCAAGGTCCAGCCGCCCGTTGAGAAAGGCCCGCTGGGTGAACTCCCCCGGGCCTGCCTGGCGGGCCCCCTGGGCAAAGAGGGCCTCAAGGCCCAGGGAGAGGACCATGGGGGAGCCGTGGCAGTGGAGCTCCGCTGTGTCCTCCCCAGTATAGCTGGCCGGACCGCGGCTGTAAGTACACAGCACCTGGTCAATGACTTGGCCCTCACAGTCCAGCAGGCTGCCATATACCAGCGTGCGGGTGGGATGGTCCAAAAGGCCCTTCCGACCCAGGGGCCGGAAGCAGGCGGCGGCGATATCCGCCGCCCCAGGACCGGACAGCCTCAGGATGCCGATGGCTCCTGGTCCGGCGGGGGTGGCCACGGCTGCGATGGTGTCTCCCTGTTTCCCCATATGTGTTCCCTCCTGTGGAAAACCGGCGGCAGGCGACGGAGACTGCCCGGTTTCCTGCAAAATAAAAATTTGTCAATATTGTGGTGTGGAAAAGTCTTGACAGGCAGAAACGCCTGAAAAGGTTCCGGTTTTCTGGCTTATGAGTTTACATAACAATATGTGGAAAACTCTGTGGATAATGTGGATAACCATTGTGAAGCACGGTGTTTCGCCGCCAGGTCCCTGTCTGTTTTTCGATTTGGCACTTTCGATAGAAGGAGAGAGGGATGCGGCGGCAGCGCCCCTCCGCTGGACGGCCGGACGCAGAAAATGGTCGAAAAGATGCAGGAGGGCCGCCGCACCGGGGTGCGCCGGCCCTCGGACTCCCACAGCCCTGGGCTGAGGAGCGGCAGGTCAATCCAGTCGCTTGAGGATGGCCCGGGCTGCCTGGACGCCGGAGGCGCCAGCCTGGGCCAGGCCGCGGGTGACGCCCGCGCCGTCGCCGGCGGCAAAGAAGTTGGGGATGGCGGTCTCCAGCTCCGGGGTGAGCTGAAGGCGGGCGGAGTAGAACTTCACCTCCGCGCCGTAGAGCAGGGTGTCGTAGTTGGCGGTGCCGGGGGCCAGCTTGTCGAGCTGGTAGATCATCTCAATGATGTCGTCTAGCTGCCGCTTGGGCAGGGCCAGGGACAGGTCGCCGGGCACGGCGGCGGTGAGGGTGGGGTGGACGAAGGACTTGCTCATGCGGTGCTCGTTGGTGCGGATGCCGCTGACCAGATCGCCGAAGCGCTGCACCAGCACGCCGCCGGCCAGCATGTTGCTGAGGGAGGCGATGTGCTTGCCGTAGCGGTAGGGCTCGTTGAAGGGGGAGGTGAAGCGGTTGGACACCAGCAGGGCGAAGTTGGTGTTCTCGCTGCGCAGCTTGGGATCGGAGTAGGAGTGGCCGTTGACGGTGTTGATGCCCTCCACGTTTTCGGCCACCACATGGCCGTAGGGGTTCATGCAGAAGGTGCGCACCTGGTCGCCGTACTGCTTGGTGCGGTAGACCAGCTTGGACTCGTACACCACGTCGGTGATGTGCTCGAACACCTTGGCGGGCAGCTCCACCCGCACGCCGATGTCCACCTGGTTGTTGATGAGCTGGATGCCCAGCTCCTTGCACTGGTTGGAGAACCACTCCGCGCCGGAGCGGCCGGGGGCGGCGATGAGCCGGCGGCAGGCGACCTCTTCCCCCTTCTCCAGGGTCAGGCGGAAGCCCTCACCGTCCCGGGCGATGTGCTCCACGGCGGTGTTGAAGCGGAACTCAAGCTTGTCCTTCAGTCCCTCATAGATGTTCTGAAGGATACGCAGGTTGTTTTCGGTGCCCAGGTGCTTGCACCGGGCCTGGAGCAGATGCAGGTCATAGCCCAGGGCCCGGCGGGCCAGGGCTCTGGCCTCCGCGGTCTCGGTGGAAAAGACCTGCTCAGTGGCGCCGTGAGCCACGTTGATGGAGTCTACATAGTCAATGAGCTCCATCACATGCCGGGGCTCCATAAAGTCGGTGAGCCACCCGCCGAACTGGGTGGTGAAGTTGAACTTTCCGTCGGAGAAGGCGCCCGCCCCGCCGAAGCCGCACATGGTGTCGCACACGGGGCAGTGGATGCACTCCCGCACTTTGCCCGCCACAATGGGGCAGCTGCGGTGGTAGATGTCCCGCCCCTGGTCCAGGGCCAGCACCTTCAGCTCCGGGCGGTGGCTGGCCAGCTCATAAGCGGCGAAGATCCCGGCCTCGCCGCATCCCAGGATCACAACGTCGTAGATCGGATTCATGGATTTCTCTCCTTGCATTTCTCAAAATAGATCCGGCCGCCGACCGGACACACTTTTTAACAGTATACCATAGCTTGTCCGAAACTGGAATAGGCTTTGGGGCCAAACCCGGTATTTTGCGGGAAAAACAGCAAAAAAACCGGAAGCAGACCCAAGTGTGGGGCTGCCTCCGGCGGCGGGACGAAATGGGGCGCGGGGATCAGCTCTTTTCCTCAAAGGAGGCGCCGCAGCCCCGGCAGGTGACGGTGATCTTGCCCTTGCCCCGGGGGACCCGGAGCTGCTGGCCGCAGTTGGGGCACTTGAAGTAGCAGTGCTCCTTGTCCTGGCGAATGGTGCGGCGCAGCCGGTACCACTTCAGAAGGGGGACGACTGCCTGTAAAAACTTGGCATTTTCTGCCCGCCGTTTGGCGTGGCTGCGGGACAACAGGCGGAACAGGGCGGTGAACAGCACCACCATGGAGACCCAGTACAGCAGGTCTGCGCCGGTGAGCCAATAGAGCAGATACAGGACCAGATACAGGACCATCAGGCCGACGTTCAGCTGATCGTTGCCGTACCGGCCATACATAAAGCGTTGGATCGCGTTTCGAATCATGTGGGTGCCTCCTCGCGCGGGGGAAAACGGGGCAAACCTCCCACCCCGTTTTTTCAGATTCTTATTTATAAAGTATCATAGCGCGCAAGGCGGAGAACGTCAAGAAATCAATCGTAAACAAAATGTAAATTGTGCCCTGACAGGGCCGGATCCGGGTCTGTGCGGCCGGGAAAGACGGTTTTGGGCCGGGTTTTTCTTGCCAGAGGGGCAGAAATACGCTATACTGCCAGCAGAAACCTTACTGCCTGGGAGGGACGCGCCATGAGACGCATCGACAAGGAAAATTACTAT
>ERZ839947.2324-NODE-2324-length-14108-cov-9.920302_pt1 | contig 14108 bp, 15 predicted proteins | sample MGYA00519908_ERZ839947 | MGnify/ENA primary metagenome ERZ839947 (study PRJEB31850, sample SAMEA3708857) | human gut metagenome | biome: human gut; feature: human-associated habitat; material: faeces | place: China | collected 2014 ... | reverse complement strand
ACTTCGAAGGCCGGGGAAGTGAATGGCTGCATAACCAGCCAATTTCTGTCCAGGAAAAAATCCTGGGCGCCAAAAGGCGTGAAGAGTGGAAGGCCGGTAGGGCTGGCTGGATGGAGAAGGCAAGGAACTTTGAGTTGTTGGGTAAGAAGGCGTCGAGATTCAAAGATTTGATTTTTCAACTCCATGCCAAGAAGTCTTCAGAAACTAAAAACATGATTGATGAAGAAGTGTCCAAGGGACAAATCTCCTTAACGATGAACCTGGAAAAATAAAATCGGCAGATCAAGGAAACGAAAGAATATATCGAGGGACGAAGTTACCTAACTGTCGATATAGATGAGGCTCAAGAGATAGTAAATTCATTGCATGGGATGGTGAAAAAAGCGTGCAGAACCTTTTTGAGGGAGTTGCCTGCTGGGTTTGAAAAATGCTTTTATCCATGAACTTTAGGGCTCTCCATTGACCCAGTCCGGGTAACAATAATATAATGGTATGTCATGGAGGTTACTATGGACCCAATTATCGAAACAAGAGCGCTCACCCACACGTATGTGGATGGGCAAAATGAAGAAATGACAGCCCTGGATGGCATCAGTTTATCCATCATGCCTGGTGAATTTGTAGCCATCATTGGCACCAATGGGAGCGGCAAGTCAACGTTGGCTCGTCATTTCAATGCCCTTTTGACGCCGACGAAGGGAACTTGTCTGGTCGGCGGACTTGATACGTCTGTTGAGGAAAACCTTTGGCAGGTGCGTCAAACCGTGGGCATGGTTTTCCAGAATCCTGATAATCAGATCGTTGCAGCCGTCGTCGAAGAAGATGTGGCCTTTGGTCTTGAAAATATTGGCGTGCCAGGACCCGAAATCCGGCCTCGTGTGGAAAAGGCCCTTACTGATGTAGGCATGCTTTCTTATGCCAAATCCGCGCCGCATCGCTTATCGGGGGGCCAAAAACAGCGCATAGCGATTGCCGGCGTGGTCGCTCTTGAACCCAAATGCATTGTCTTTGACGAGCCAACGGCCATGCTCGACCCGAAAGGGCGCAAGGACATTGTTGACACGGTGATGCATCTCAATAAGGACAAGGGCATTACCATTGTCTATATTACGCACAAGATGGAAGAAGCCATTTTGGCGGACCGCATTATTGCCATGAAGGACGGCCATATTGAGCTTACGGGGTCACCGAAGGAAGTCTTTACCCAGGTGGATCGAATCCGTGCGTTGGGCCTTGAGTGTCCCCTTGCGGCGGAAGTGGCATCGGCCCTTGAAAAAGGCGGTCACGACCTGCCGAAAATCCTGACCCATGAGGAGCTGTGTGAAGCACTATGTCCATCGAAGTAGATCATATTTCCTATACCTATATGGCCCATACGGCCCTTGAGAACAAGGCACTTGATGATGTGTCCTTTACGGTGAGTAAGGGTGAATTCGTGGCTCTTATTGGTCATACGGGAAGCGGCAAATCAACCCTTGCAGAGCATTTGAACGGCCTGCTCCATCCTGATGCGGGTGCGGTCCGCGTCGATGGGGTGGACCTTGCAGGAAAAGATGCTGCGGCAAAAGCTGGCCGCAGTAAGGTCGGCATGGTTTTCCAGTATCCGGAACACCAGCTTTTTGCTGAAACCATTTATGAAGATATTGCCTTTGGGCCCCGCAATCAGAAAAAAAGTGAAGATGAGGTAGAAGCCTCGGTACGGCGCGCCATGGCCTTTGTTGACCTAGATTTTGATACGTTTTCCCAGCGTTCTCCCTTTCAGCTTTCCGGAGGCCAGATGCGCCGCGTTGCCATCGCTGGCGTCGTTGCCATGGAACCGGATTACCTGATCATGGATGAGCCCAGTGCCGGCCTTGATCCTGTGAGCCGGGACAACATTTTCTCCCAGCTGATGAAAATCTTTGAAAAGCGCCAAATGGGTGTCATTCTCATTACCCATTCCATGGAGGAAGCGGCCCAGTACGCCAGCCGCGTCCTTGTCATGAGCGGCGGCAAACTTCATTTGGACGGACCCAGCCGCCATATCTTTACAACGGAAGGAAAGACCCTCCAGCGTCTTTCCATGGACGTGCCGGAAAGTGTCAAGCTTGCCCAGGAGCTCCGCGAGAATGGCCTTCCCCTTGAGGGAACGCCGCTTACGAAAAAAGAACTCATCAGGGCCATTCAAAAGGCAAAGGGGTGGAAGGTATGCTGACAGAAATTACGTTAGGACAGTACTATCCTGGTTCGTCACCCATCCATCACCTTGATCCAAGGACCAAGATCCTGGGCGTCCTGTTTTATATGGTCATGGTCTTTTTGGCATCTGAGCCGCTTGGATACGGGCTCCTTATCGCCTTTTTGGTCCTTGCAGCAGGACTTGCCAAACTGCCGCCCGGTCTTTTGCTGAAATCCATCAAACCGCTCTGGGTTATCATTCTTTTGACCCTTTTGATCCACTTTTTTACTGATCCTGGGGAAGTGCTCTGGCACTGGAAATTCCTGAGCCTCACTAAGGAAGGCATCATCATGGGCGTCAAGATGTCTCTCCGTCTTGTCATGCTCCTTCTTGTCTCGAGCCTCATGACCTTTACGACGTCACCCATTGTCCTTACGGACGGCATTGAAAGCCTGCTGCGGCCATTCCGCCGTATTGGCGTGCCTGCCCATGAACTTGCCATGATGATGACTATCGCCCTGCGTTTCATTCCGACCCTCCTTGAGGAAACGGACCGTATTATGAAGGCACAAATGTCCCGCGGCGCTGATTTTTCATCAGGCAATCTCGTCCAGCGGGCTAAGAATCTGCTGCCGATCCTGATTCCTCTTTTTATTTCCTCTTTCCGGCGGGCCGATGAGCTTGCCCTTGCCATGGAAGCGCGTTGCTACCATGGTGGAGAAGGTCGGACACGGATGCATGAACTTGTTTACGGAAAACGGGATGGCGCCGCCCTTGCCGTTATGCTGCTTCTCTTTAGCGTTCTTGTGTACCTGCGCTGGGGGACGGGCGCATGAAAAAGACCATCATGGCTGTGGTTGCTTACGATGGCACCAATTACCAAGGGTTCCAGCGCCAAAAGGACTATGGTGTCGGTGTTCAGCAGGTTCTTGAAAAGGCACTTTCCACGGCCCTTCATGAGAAAATTCTCGTCAAGGCTGCAGGCCGTACGGATGCAGGGGTCCATGCCTTGGGCCAGGTCATTTCCTTTACAACATCGTCACCCATTCCACCGGAGAATTATCGGCGTGCCCTGCAGCATCTTCTGCCGCCTGATATTGCGGTTCGCGAAGCCTTTATAAAGCCTGATGGCTTTCATGCTCGCTTTGACGCTCTTGATAAGACCTATCGCTATACTGTCCTTTATGCGCCTCTGCCGGATCCCTGCGCGCGGCGCTATGCCTGGGAAGTGCGGAAGCCTCTTCAATTATCTGCCATGAATGAAGCGGCGGCCCTTCTTATCGGGACCCATGATTTTTCTTCCTTCAAGAACCAAGGAAGCGAAAAAACGTCTCCCGTACGAACCCTTTATGAAGCTTATTGGACGCAGGAAAAGGAACGTTTCTTCTTTACGATTCGGGGTGATGGCTTTCTCTACCGCATGGTGCGGAACATTGTCGGCTGCCTTGTAAAAGTGGGGACAGGAGAGTGGAATCAGGATGATTTTGCCGCTGTCATGGCCGCAAAGGACCGAAAAAAGGCCGGCATGGCGGCGCCTGCCTGCGGATTATCCCTTATTCATGTATCCTACCCGGAAGAGACTGCAGAGAAATAAGAATTCTCTTTGCAGTCTTTTTTGCTATACCTTAAAGTTATGGGTTCATTAACTATTATTGTATTATTAAATGGGATATGCCCTTGGTATACTAGGAAGCGGGTTCCTATAGAAGAATAAGGAGATTTATCGATATACCATCGATTGTACTTTCTGTTAGGCTTTAGTAAAATAGGAATGCAATAAAAGAAACTTGGAGGAGGCTGTTTATTTTGATTTTTGGGAAGCATCAAGTTGCCCTAGGTGTCCTGGGGATGCTCATCATGGGGCGTGTCCTGCCAGTATGGGCAGCTGAAACTGCCGATGAGAACGTGCAGGAAATTGTCATTACGGCAAACCGGATGGAAAATAAGAAGGTTGATACACCGGCCAATGTGAGCCTTGTTTCCAGTGAAGACCTGGCAAACTGGAACAGCCGTTCCGTTGCCGATGCCCTTGAAAATGTACCGGGTGTGCGGGTTGTAAGAAATGGTCTTGGCACCAATGGGGCAAGCGTTTTTCTTAATGGAGAAGAACGAGTCCTGTTCCTCGTTGATGGCCGCCGCGTCAATACCAGTATGGGCAATACGTCGACGCGGGTGACCTTTGATGCCAATACGCTGCCGCCTGTGGATCTGATCGATCATATTGAAATCGTCAAGGGCGGTGTTTCCACCGTATATGGGGCTGATGCCGTGGGCGGCGTCATTAACATCATCACGAAATCCCCGGAAAAGGTATCGGGCAAAGTTCATGTAGGCTATGGCTCTTGGGGCAATCAGCAGTGGGGGTTTGATGTAGGCGGGAAAAAGGGCAGGACTGGTCTTGTTGCAGCCGGAAACCGCGAAAAAGTTTCCTACCTTAAATATAAGGACACGAATGGTGATACCAAGAAATGGCCTGGTCAGTCCAACTATACGCAGGACAGCCTGTCCCTCAAACTGACCCAAGACTTTACCGACAGAGATGGTCTCACCTTTACCTATGATTATTCTAATCTTGATGGGTTCAGCCCCTATTCTGTTGTAAATTATTTCAGCTCATCCTTTGTGACGAAAAAGACCAACAACGTGAGTCTCATGTATGACTGGAACCGCAATCAAAATAATAGCGGTTTCCTGCGGGCTTACCGTAATTACAACCACTACTACAACTATGGTCATATGTACGAAATGGACTGGGCCGTAGAAGGTCAGCAAAACGTGGCCCTTTCTGACACAAATCGTCTCCTTGCCGGGGCTGAGTTCCGTCATGCCAGCGCCAACAATACCTTCTACTACGATGAGAAAAAAAGCTACGATAACCGTTCCTTTTATCTCCAAGATCAGTGGGAATTTGCACCGACGTGGCAGCTCAATACGGGCCTTCGCTATGACAATTATCATCATGTGGCAAGCCGCACAACGGGAAGCGCTGCCCTTAACAAGAGATTTGATGAAGGCAGCCATGCCTATTTTGCGTGGAATCAGGTTTTCAAGGTCCCCAATACAGATGATCTTTATTATATGGCTGATTGGGGCAATGGATCCGGCTATTTTGCCAATCCCAATCTTAAACCGGAAACGGGCAATGTCTATACTGTAGGCTATGATTTTAAATCCTCACCCGCGACGGATTGGCATGTAAGTGCCTTCTACAGTGATCTTCATGATGCAATCCGCTGGGTTGTTGACGACAGCAATCCCTATGCCTACCATTCTCTAAATGTAGCCCGTGAAAAAAAGCGAGGCTTTGAAATTTCGGCCACCCATAAACTGAATGACCATTGGGACCTTAATGGTTCTTACACTTATGTGAAGGTTCGCAAGGATCAAAACGGCGACGGTTACGAACGCGACCTCAACTATGCACCAAACTACTATCAGTTTGGTGTCCGCTACCATGATGCTGCGTGGAACGTGAACCTTGTGGGCCGCGCGGCAAATGGCCTTTCTAAAGAGCGCTACGGGGAAAACCGCTATCTCACGATGGACCTCAACGCCCGCTATACTTTTGATAGGCACTGGACAGGTTTTGCCACGATTTACAACCTTAATAATGCGGCCTATGCAGAAATGGGCGGCGCCGTAAACGGTCAGGACAGTTATCCTATGCCAGGCCGCCGCGTCATCGTTGGGGCTGAATATAAGTTCTAAAATAGCCCAAATCCTCCTTACAGGAAGGACCAACCATGATATAATAAGGGAACCGCTTACGGGCGGTTCCCTTATTGCTTACTATGAAAGGAGGCGTCTCATGAAAAGAAAGCCTGCGCTTTTATTGTGCGTCCTCTTCCTTTTTCTCTTGCTGCTGACGGGCTGCGGCAAAAGCACTACAGAAGGCGCCTATACGGCGGTGGATGCCCGGGGAAAGACCGTTTCCCTTTCCCACGAGCCGCGGCGCATCCTGACAGACTCCCTGCACCTTGATGAGACGCTCCTTACGGTCGTTCCTAAAAGTCATCTTGCAGGTGCCTATTATCTTGACAGCGAACCCGGTCTTTCCTTTATTGCCAGGGAAACGGAAACACTCACAAAGGTACGGGAATATACACCGGAAAGCATCGCTGCCTTGCACCCTGATGTCTTTGTCGCGTCAGATTGGTCAGACCCGCTGCTTGTAAAAAAAGTAGAGGAAATGGGAATTCCCGTTTTTTTCTGCCATGGACCGGTTACGGTGGCCCAGATTGAGGACAATGTGCGCCTCCTTGCACTTTTGACGCGGCAGGAAATCGTGGGCCGTAAGGTCATTACCATGATGGAGCGCGAACTGAACCAGATTGAAGAGGTTGCTGCAAGTCAAAAAAGCCGCAAGCCAGTGGGCATCCTCCTTTCCCTCATGAGTCAGTACGGTGGGGCAGGGTCCCTTTACGATGAATTGGCCGCTCGTGGCGGCTGGGTCAACGGCCTTAGTAAGGGGGGGCTTAAAAATGGGATGCCTTTGTCGAAGGAAGCAATCCTTGCAGCACGGCCGGATTTTTTCCTTGTCTCTGACCCCTACCCGTCTGAAAGTGAGGCCTATGAGCATTTTTTGCAGGGCTTTTTTACGGATCCTTTTTACGCATCCATGAGGGACTCTGTGCGGATGGAACCGCTGGCAGACCGTTACGTCTATGATGCATCGCCCATGGTGGTCTACGGCATCAAGAAAATGGCCAATCATGCCTATGGAAAGATTCTTTTTCCTGATGAACCGGAAGAAGTCCTGAAAGGATATGAACCATGATCGACCTTATCGATGTAACGGCAGGCTATGGGAATCGGCCTATTATCAAGAACTTTTCCCTGCGGTTGGAACGGGGCGATTTTGTCGTCCTCATTGGTCCCAATGGGGCGGGCAAAAGTACGCTGCTGCGGGTTATGGCAGGCCTTTTACCTATAGACCGCGGCGTGCGCCAGATCGACGGAAAGGATTACGCAAGCTGTTCACGGCGTTTTCTTTCTCAGCACGTGACCTATCTTCCTCAGGATCGGCATCTATCCCTTCCTTATACGGCCAGGGAAATCGTCCTTTTTGGTGCCTATGCCCGTCATGGGCTTTGGGGAACGCTGAGGGAATCGGAACCGCTTAGGGCCTTTGAGGCCCTCAAACAGGTGGGGGCAGCGTCCTTTTTTGATCGGCCAGTGACGGAACTTTCCGGTGGGGAGCGGCAGCGCGTCCTTCTTGCCCGCACTCTTTTGGCGGGTGGGGAGATTTACCTGCTTGACGAACCGACGGCAGAACTTGATCCTGTTGAAGAAGAACGGGTCATGCACATCTTTCAGGAACTTTCCAGAAAAGGGGCCTGCGTCGTCATGGCGCTCCATGATCTTTCCCTTGCCGCGCGTTATGGGAACCAACTGGTCCTGCTTGGAAAAACGGGAACCATCGCGGCCGGGCCTCCTGCCGAGGTCCTTGCGCCTGACGTGCTTTCAAGGGCCTATGGCGTCCCCCTTCAGGTGGAACGCAGCGAAGGATTCATTATTACAGAAGATAAAGGGAATCATCCTACTAAGGAAGAAGGAATTTGGGAATGATTGGTATCAAACAAGGTATTGAATGGTTTTGGCGGGGAGGCCCCGTCATGTGGCCCCTGCTCCTATGTTCAATGGCTTCATTGACACTCATCTTAGATCGCTTTGCTTTTTTTCATCGGGCCGATACGGACCGCGGCTTTGCCCGTTCTTTCTGCATGGCTTTGCGCCGTGATGACTGGCAGGAAGCAAACCGCATTGCCCAAGCCACTAAGGGTGGGGAGGCTCATCTTGCCGTACGGCTCCTTGACGCACCGGAAGAAATCCGCGCCCAAGAGGCCTTCATTATGAGCGAAAGCAAACAAGTCCTTGACCGTTACAAAGAGGGGCTTTCCTATCTGTCTGTCATCATTACCTTGGCTCCCCTTTTGGGACTTCTTGGCACCATTACGGGAATGATGGCTTCGTTTGGGAACCTTGGTTCCCGCTGGGAAAATCCCTTTGCCGTGACAAGCGGCATTGGGGAAGCCCTCATTACTACGGTCTTTGGCCTTGCCATTGCAATCGTGACACTTTGCTGCCACGCCTATTTTGTGGAGCGGGTCCATCGCATTGCCCTTGATATGGAGATGATTGCCAGTACGTTCAGCGAAGCCATTGTGCGCCAAAAGAAAGGAGAACGGTCATGATCCGTCTGACTGACGACTCGGAAAAGGAGCCGATCATCCAGCTGAGTCCTATGATTGACCTTGTTTTCCTGCTCCTTGTGGTCTTCATTGTGGCGACTATGTACCTTACCCAGACCCATGCTCTCCCTGTTAGCCTTCCTAAAGGGGAGGCCCCCCTCGTGGAGCAAAAAGCGGTAACGGTTACGATTGATAAAAAAGGAACCCTTCATCTGGATGGAAAGGCACTTTCCCCGAAGGAACTTGAAGAGGCTGCGCAGCAGTTTCCCAAAGCGACCCCTATCATCGTGGAAGCAGACGAAACCGTGCCTTATGGCCGGGTTATGGGAACCCTTGAAATCCTGCGCCGCGCTCACGTCACCGATTTTTCCCTTGCCGTAGAAGGCGGCAAGTCGTCATGAAGCGTTTGCCCTTAAAAGGGCCTTGGGTGCTTTCCCTTGTCCTTCATCTCCTGCTTCTTTTTGCCGTAGGCCTGACGGTCGGACGGATTACAACACAAAAACCACGTTTTCTTATAGGCGTAAAGCTTATGGAACCGAGCGGCGGCACAGGCGGGGACGGCAGTAAAGGGACCTTGGACCATTCACTTTCCTCCCTGACCGCTTCTATGCTGGAAGAAGGACCTGTGAAGGATGACGCGTCGCCCACAAAATCGCAGAAGACGGCAATGGATTCTCATAAAGGGAGCGGGGCAGGAATAATGGGTGAAAAAGAGGCATCAATGGGTCCCGGACTAGGGACTGGAAGCAAAACAGGAAGCGGCGCAACTAGCGGAGAAGGCAGCGGAGAAGGCAGCGGAACTGGGGAAGGCAGTGGCGGCGATGGCGATGGCCGTGACGCTTCGCGGGGAGCAACGCTTACGAGCTACCGCAAAATCTATCCCCAAAGTGCCCGTCGAGCTGGCGAAACAGGGAGCGTCGATGTTGGTGTTGCTGTCGGTGAAGATGGTACCGTAACGAGTGCCTGGGTGACCGCTTCAAGCGGCTATGAACGACTGGATCAAGCCGCCCTTGATTCAGCTTACACTTGGCATTTTGCTCCTGCCCTTGATGCAGCCGGCCGTCCCATAGCAGGAGAAACCGTGGTTCGTGTTCGTTATGAATTGAACTGATTTTGAAAGGATGGATTGCCATGAAAAAACTAATGACAGCGCTTTTCATTTCAGCAGCCCTTGGTATGCCATTTTTAGCTGCTGCGGAGGCAAAGGGCATCGACCTTGTTCAAGCCGCTCATCTGACTGTTGAGCAAAAACTTGAAGGAACCGTGCATAATCAAGTGGTCTATGCCCAGAATGGTCTTGCAATATGGGATCAGATCATTGAAAAGGAGTCCCTTGCCATCCACTATCCCAAGATTCATTTGGCAGGGCATGGGGATGAGGCCCGGCGCATGAACCGTTATTTTCGGAAACGGGCCAAGTCATCAATGAAAAATTATAAAAAAGCAACGCTCCCTGATGCGAAACTGACAAGTCATGTCAATTATCTGCTTTCTTATCATGGCGATCAGTTCCTTTCCTTCCGGGAATATGGCTATGATTACTTTGAACGGGCGGCTCATCCAACGAGCTGGGAACTGGGCGTGACTTTTTCCATAGAGACCGGCCGGCCCGTTTCTTGGCAGGAAGTGCTTGCGGCGGAAGGAAAAAGGCCGTACACACTAAAGGAAATCAATCGCCGCCTCTTTGCTTCGTCCTATGGAAAGGAGCATGCTTTTTATTACGATTTTAAGGGTCTCACGGCACTGCCCAAGAATTATTACCTAGATGAAAAAGGAACCATCCATTTTGTGTTTGGACAATACGAAATTGCTCCTTATTCAAGTGGGATCATTGATCTTCCGATGAACTAAGGGCAAGCCCCATGAGGCGGATTGGAGGCCTTCCCCAAGGAAGGCCTTTCGTTTGCGAACTTATGTTAACCTATATAAAATTAAGTTGAACGAAAAAGAAAAAAAGAGTAGGATAACAGCGTATGAAACAAGTAATGAATTTTATCAAAGCCTTGGGGGCGTTCCAAGGAAAACGCTATGACCATAGCTATATTGGGCGGGTAAGCATTGCTTTTTGGGGCGGGGAGGGTGCTTCCTGCACGTTTTCCTGCCACCGTCAGTGGCAGAAAAAAAGTGTGGAATGCCTATGCGTGAAAGCCGTGAATAAAGCAGGAATCCTTGAGGGTCTTTTGGAAGCATGGATTTTCTTTTCTCCCAATATAGTTCCTGCAATGCCCAGCCAGGAGCTTTTCCCAATGGGGCCGCCATGGAAAACCTATTCCCGTGAGGCAGTCATTCAGTTTGCCAAGGAAACAGGGGACATGAATCCCATCCATTTAACGGAGCGTCCCGTTGTCCAGGGACTCCTGCTCCTAAAGGACCTTGCTGACTATGAGAACGATCCGGACTTTATATCCATGACCTTTTCGTCACCCCTTTACGTAGGGGAGCCTATTTATCTTGAGGAGGAACCTTGCCATGACCGAAAACTCTATGCATCAAGCTCGCGGGACTTTGTCCGCTCAATCGTCCGTCCGGAAGATGACCTTGACGGGCGTCTGTGTCGCGCTGTTAGCGGCGTCGGCGTACATTTCTTTTCCGCTGCCTTTTACTCCGGCCATGGTGACGGCACTCACCATCATGGTTAATTTCGTTGCTTTTGTCATGGCACCCAAGGAAGCGGGACTGACGCTCTTGATCTATCTTTTATTGGGGATTGTCGGTGTTCCTGTCTTTGTTGGCGGAACGAGCGGTATCGCCAAGATTATTGGACCAACGGGTGGTTTCAATATTGGATTTTTGGTGGCGGCTATGGTGATGAGTGCTGTACGCGGCAAGAGCCATGATTTCAAGAAACTAGTCATGACGGGAATCTTTGTCGGCATGCCCATTATCTATATTGGCGGCTGCATCAGTATGTATGCCGTAAACCGTATCAGCGTTTGGGCTACCCTTATGACGGCTGTTATTCCCTTCCTTTTTGGAGACGTTGTCAAAGTTGTCATTGCTGCCATGATGGCCGTTAAGATCAGTAAATTCCGCGTAGGTGCCTGATGGAGGAGGCGGTCTATCTTTTGGGAGGCCTTAGAAGTCCCATCGGCCTTACTGACGGTGTTTTTCAAGCGATTCGTCCGGAAGAATTGGGGGCTGCCCTCTTCCGGGCGATTTTTGCTAAGCTGCCTGAAGCAAGAAAAGCAGACGAAGTGATTGGGGGCAATGCCGTTGGGAGTGGGGGAAACCTTATGCGTCTTACGGCCCTAATGGCAGGACTTGATGAAAAAGTGCCTGCCCTGACCCTTGATATGCAGTGCGCGTCTGCCGCAGCAGCCATTGTTATGGGGTACGCCAAGATTCGGAGCGGTCTTTCGGATCTGATCATCTGCGGCGGCCTGGAATCGACCAGCCTTCAGCCTCTCCGACATTATGCCGCCAAAGATCCTCGCTATCATGAAAAGGGCTTCATGGTGGCCCAGTTTTCCCCGGATACGATAAGTCCTCGAGCTATGCTCGAGGGTGCGGAACGGACGGCGCAGATCTTTGGAGTAACGCGGGAGGAACTTGATCCCTGGGCTGTAAGGAGCCATGCTCGGGCCGCTGCGGCTAGACCTGTTGTAGCCTCTTTTATCGCTCCTTTATTTGGCGTTTGTGAAGATGAGGGCATTCGGCCTCACTTTTCCCAAAAACTGGCACGACGCATGCCGACACTTTTTACGGAAGAAGAAGTCCGGAATCTTCTGGGGGAGGCGGCGCCAACCGAAAAAATCATCCCTACCCTGACTGCGGCAACCAGCTGCCTTACCCATGATGGGGCAGCCTTCGTTGTCCTTGCTTCGCAAAGGAAAGTGGCGGCTCTGGGACCCCACGTAAAACCTTTGGCGCGGATCATAGGCGCTGCCGACATCGGTGTGGACCCTCGATTAAGTCCGTTGGGGGCCCTGCAGGTCGGCGAAAAGCTCTTACAGCAGGCAGGCCTTCTTTTTTCTGACATGGACAGCATCGAATATAACGAAGCCTTCGCGGTAATCAGTGCCCTGTTTGCTCGGCAGCATCCGGAAGCTTTGGATGCCTACCTACCCCTAGGCGGGGCTCTTTCCTATGGTCATCCTTACGGCGCAAGCGGGGCTATCCTGACCCTTCATGCCTTGGCCCATCTCATGCGGATAGAGGGACGCTATGGCCTTGTTGCTGTGGCCGGGGCCGGGGGGACGGGCAGCGGTCTTTTATTGGAACGGGTGTCATGATGAATTATATGGATCTATTACTGATGCAGGCAGGGAAACTACCGCAAAAGGTGTTTCTGGTGACGGAAACCAAACGCCTTACCTATCTAGCTGTGTGTGACGCGGCCCTTTCCTACGCGGCGCGTCTCCAGGCCCTTTCCTGCCCCAAAGGGCCTGTTCTCATTATCCGGAAAGACCCGGTGGCACAGCTCATTACTTTTTTAGGTGCCCAAAAAGCAGGATTCGTGCCTATTTTAGGTCATCCGGATCTGACTCCTCATCTGGCAGAAATGCTCTCTAAAAAGCGGGGGATTGCCTATATTGATGATGGCCGGTTCCGCTTGGGACAAGCTGGGAGCACGATGCCCCCAGGAGCCATCATGGGCGTCCTCAGTTCCGGCTCAACGGACCTGCCCAAGCTTCTTTTTCGGACTTACGAAAGTTGGGCTGACTTCTTCCCTGAGCAGTGCCGTATTTTTGGGCTCAAGAAGGATTCTGCTGCTTTTACGGAAGGCAGCATGAGCTTTACGGGAAACCTCAGCGTCTTTGCCAGTGTGCTTTATGCCGGTGCTGCACTTGTCATGGCAGAGGGGCTTTATCCCAAAAGATGGGAAGATCTTATTTATAGGGAAGGCGTCACCTATCTTTACCTTGTTCCTGTTAAATTGAAACTCCTGCTGCGGACCATCAGGCATACTTTCCCCTCAGTAACCACTGTTATGGCAGGGTCCCAGCTCCTTGACAGCGATACAGCAAAGGCCCTAAAACGGGCTTTTCCCCATAGTGAGATCTATCTATATTACGGGGCCACAGAACTTAATTATGTTACGTACCTTACCTACAAAGAGCTCCTTCAGCATCCTATGAGCGTTGGGCGACCTGTGAAAGGGGTCAGCGTCGTCATTCGGGATGGCCTGATCTATATTGATACCCCTTATCATGTAGCAGGCCTTTCCCAGCCCTGTACCTTGGGGGATGAAGGGTATTTTGATGAAGCGGGATACCTGATCTTTTTAGGCCGAAAGGGGGATGTGGTAAATATCGGTGGCCTGACCATCAGCTGCAGCAAAGTGGAAAACGCTCTATTGTCATTGCCCTATGTGTCAGATGCCATTGTCCTTTCCGTAGCTGATGAAAAGCGGGATGAAGCCATGGCGGCTTTCCTTGTCCTTAAAGAAGAAAAGAGCCGGGCGGCCATTCGGGAAGACCTCAAGACTAGGCTCATGATCAAGGAGATGCCCCGTCATTTCATCATCTGCCCGGAACTGCCCCTTACTGCGGCCGGAAAGGTCGATCGCAGGGCTCTTCTAAAAATGCTTGGAACAAAAAGGATTCCCACCGTCAGATAAGAAGACTTGTCCCTTTACCCCTCATGATCCCAATGAACCTATCTGGTTGATTGGGACTTTTTTTGCTGGGAAAGGTTTCTTTCTTTGGACTTTTTTCACCTGTTTTCGCCCAAAAACGGCTTTTTGTCCTTTCTTCTGTTATTTTCGGTTGATTGCAATAGCAAATAGGACACTAGACAAAAAGTTTATGAGGACGTTT
>ERZ839947.2319-NODE-2319-length-14128-cov-2.639167_pt1 | contig 14128 bp, 8 predicted proteins | sample MGYA00519908_ERZ839947 | MGnify/ENA primary metagenome ERZ839947 (study PRJEB31850, sample SAMEA3708857) | human gut metagenome | biome: human gut; feature: human-associated habitat; material: faeces | place: China | collected 2014 ... | reverse complement strand
CTCCTTCACGCCGGGCATGGAAGGAAGCTGATACATGATGTCGAGCATGACGCTTTCCATGACGTTGCGCAGGCCGCGCGCGCCGGTCTTGCGCTCGATGGCCCTGTGGGCGATGGCGCGCAGGGCGTCGGAGGTGAAGCGCAGGGTCACGTTGTCGAGTTCGAACAGCTTCTGGTACTGCCGGGTGAGGGCGTTCTTGGGCTCGGTCAGGATACGGACGAGGTCGTCCTCGCCGAGATCGTCCACGTGCGTCAGGACCGGGATACGGCCCACGAATTCGGGGATGAGCCCGAACTGCACGAGGTCGGCGGGATGCACCTGTTCGAGGAGCTCGCCGAGGGTGCGCTCCTTTTTGGTCTCCACCTTGGCCCCGAAGCCCATGCTGCCGCCGCGCATACGCTGCTCGACGATCTTGTCCAGGCCGATGAACGCCCCGCCCACGATGAACAGGATGTTCGAGGTGTCCATGCGGATGAATTCCTGCTGCGGGTGCTTGCGGCCGCCTTTGGGAGGAATGTTGGCTTCCGTGCCTTCGATGATCTTGAGCAGCGCCTGCTGGACGCCTTCGCCGGACACGTCGCGGGTGATGGACGGGCCGTCTGCCTTACGGGAGATCTTGTCGATTTCGTCGATGTAGATGATCCCCTTGCGGGCCGCTTCAAGGTCGTAGTCGGCATTCTGAAGCAACTGGACCAGAATGTTTTCCACGTCTTCGCCCACATACCCGGCCTCGGTCAGCGTGGTGGCGTCCGCGATGGCGAACGGCACGCGCAGGACGCGGGCCAGCGTCTTGGCGAGGAGCGTCTTGCCGCTTCCGGAGGGGCCGACAAGCAGGATGTTGCTCTTTTCGAGCTCCACATCGTCGCTGCCCCTGAGGGCGTCGGCATAGAAGACGCGCTTGTAGTGGTTGTGCACCGCCACGGCGAGGATCTTCTTGGCCTCATCCTGCCCGATGACGTATTCGTCGAGGCGGGCCTTGATTTCCTGCGGGGTGAGCAGGCGTTCGTCTTCGCGGACCTGCTCGATGGCGTTCTGAGCCATCATTTCGTTGCAGGAGGCGATGCATTCGTCGCAGATGTGCACGCCGTCCGGCCCGGAGACGAGCTGGTTCGCCTGCGTTTCGGTTTTGCCGCAGAAAGAGCAGCGGGGTTCGTTCGGGGGAGTGGTATTGGGCATCTCTCTTCCTATTCGGACTTTTCGGCGAGGAGGTCACGGCGGGAGGCGAGAACCTTGTCCACCAGACCATAGGCCTGCGCCATTTCGGCGGTCATGAAGTTGTCGCGTTCGGTATCCTGGGCGATCTTTTCGATGGGCTGGCCGGTATGCTTCGCCAGCAGCCCGTTGAGGGTCTCGCGCATACGCAGGATCTCGCGGGCATGGATGTCGATGTCGGTGGCCTGTCCCTGGAATCCGCCGAGGGGCTGGTGGATCATCACCTGGCTGTTGGGCAGGGCGTAGCGCATACCCTTCTGCCCCGCGCTGAGGAGGAAGGCTCCCATGCTGGCGGCGCGGCCCATGCACACGGTGGCGATGGGCGGGGTGATGTAGTTCATGGTATCGTAGATGGCCATGCCCGCCGTGACGGAGCCGCCGGGGCTGTTGATGTAGAGATAAATCTCTTTTTCCGGGTCCTGCGATTCGAGGAAAAGCAGCTGGGCGCAGATGAGGGACGCCACCGCGTCGTTGACCTCGGAGCCGAGGAGCACGATGCGGTCTTTCAGCAGGCGGGAAAAAATATCATAAGCTCGTTCGGTGCGGCCCGACGTTTCGACGACGATGGGCACCGTCATATCAAGAATATCTTGCATACTGTCTCCATATGATAATTGGGCATCAGGGCTTTCCCCGTCAGATAAGCACGATTGCGCCGTTGTCTCGGGATGAAGCCATAAAAACGGGAAATAGCACAGGGCCACCATACAATAAAGAGGGGAGTGCGGACACTCCCCTCTCCTCATTTTTCCAAAAAAGCGGGTGGAAAACGGACTAGTCCGCGTTCTTGGTCTCGCTCAGACTTACGGCGGGGACTTCGTTGATCTTCGCCTTGCTGTAGACCATTTCCAGGGCCTTGTCAGCGAGGATGCGGTCGCGCAGTTCATAGATCAGGCCGCTCTTGTGATAGGCTTCGCTGACCTTCTTATAGTCCTGCTGGGCGCGCATGGCCATGCCGTAGATGGCCATTTCCACTTCCTGATCGTTGACGGTGATGTTTTCCTTCTGGGCGAGGGCCATCAGGAACACCTGGGGACGCAGGGTTTCGAGGGCTTCCTTCTTGGCTTCTTCGCGCTTTTCTTCCTGAGCCTGGTCCTTGCGGAGGTCGTCGAGGCCCATGCGCTGGAGCTTCATGGCCTGTTCCTGCACCACGCGCTCGACGCGGGCGTTCAGCATGGAATCGGGGATTTCGAAAGAAACCTTTTCAAGGAGGCCGTCGATGAGCTTCTTCATGGCTTCGCTGCGGGCGGCCTGAGCCTTCGTGGCGGAAACGTGCTCGACGATGGAGGCCTTCATCTTTTCCAGGCTTTCCTGGCCGACCTTCTGAGCGAACTCCTCGTTCACTTCGGGCTTCTGGCTGGTCTGGATCTTGTTCACCTTGATGGTGAAGATGACGGTCTTGCCGGCCAGCGGCTTGTGGGGGTAGTCGGCGGGGAAGTTCACGGGGCCGGTCTTTTCTTCGCCGACCTTGGCGGTCTTCACGAGGGCTTCGAAATCGGGGAGGGCCTGGCCCTGGCCGAGGGCCACGCCGAAGTTTTCGCCCTGCACGTCGTCGATCTTGTTGCCTTCCTCATCGGTGCCGGAGTAGTCGACATCCACGGTGTCGCCGTCCTGGGGCAGGCGATCTTCGGTTACTTCGGTAAGTTCCGCCATGCGACCGCGGAGGTTTTCAATGATTTCGTTCACGTCGTCGTCGGACACGTCGGCCTTGGCCTGATCGACTTCGAGGCCTTCGTAGTTGGGGAACTCGATTTCGGGCAGCACGTCGAAGGTGACGTTGCACTTGAATTCGGTATCGCGGGCGAAGGCGTCATGGTTGTCCATTTCCATGCTGGAAACGGGGGTCAGGCCGGATTCCTTGAGGGTCTTCTGGAGGAGGCCGTTGATCTCGTCCTGCGTGGCGCGGGCGTACACGTCTTCGCCGAAGCGCTTTTCCACTACGGACGCGGGGACTTTACCCTTACGGAAGCCGGGCAGGGACAGATCCTTCTGGAAGCCCTTGACGGCGGTGTTGATAGCGGCGTTCACATCATCCGCGGTCAGGGTGAAGGCGATCTTTTTCCGGGTAGGGGAAAGGTTTTCAACGACAAATTCCATGGGGATTCCCTCCTTAGGGGAGCCGACCTGCTCAAGGGCGGACGGACGAACTTTTTATCAATCAAAACACGAGGTTTATGAATGCACCGGAAGGCTTTCTGGTGCGAGAGGGGGGAGTTGAACCCCCACGGAAATCCGCTGGATTCTAAGTCCAGTGCGTCTACCAATTCCGCCACTCTCGCCAGTCGGCACACAAAGGAGGGACTCTACTGCGAAATCCCAAAAATCGCAAGTTCCATCCTGTTCAGGTGGGGTTAGGTGGTACGGGAGAGGGCCGCCGCTTCGTCCTCATACTCCTTCAGCTTCCTGTAGAGCGTGGCGACGCCGATGCCGAGGGCGGCGGCAGCGGCTTTCTTTCCGGGCGTGTCGTCCCCGCAGCGGCGGACGGCGTCCAGAATGGCGTTGCGTTCCAGATCGCGGAGCGGGAGGATCCCGCCGGGCGGGAGGGGGGCGGAGGGGGAAGGCGCGGAAGAGGGCAAGGCCCCGCGCACGGAGGCGGGGAGCATGTCAGGATGCAGGACCCCGCCGGACGGGGCCATGTTGACCATAAACTCCATCACATTCTCGAACTCGCGCACGTTGCCGGGCCACGGGTAGGCGGAGAGGGCCGCGAGCATGTCCGGGCCGAGCGACGGGACCGGCTTGTTGAACCGGGCGCTGTAGCGGGCGAGGAAGTGGGACGACAACAGCTCGATGTCGCCGTGGCGCTCGCGCAGGGGCGGCACCTGCAGCGGGATCACGTTCAGGCGGTAGAAGAGATCCTCGCGGAAACGGCCTTGGCGCACCGCTCCGGCAAGATCTTCGTTCGTCGCCGCGATAATACGGATATCCACCTCAATGAGCCGGTTGGAGCCGAGGCGGGTGAAGGCCCGTTCCTGCAGGACGCGGAGCAGCTTCACTTGCAGGTAGAGCGGCATGGTGCTGATTTCGTCGAGGAACAGCACGCCCTTGTGGGCCAGCTCGAATTTGCCGATGCGCCCCTTGGCGCTCGCGCCGGTGAACGCGCCGCCCGTGTAGCCGAACAGCTCGCTTTCGAGCAGGGCGTCGGGGATGGCCCCGCAGTTGATGCCGATGAAGGGCTTGTCCCGGCGGCCGCTGGCGGCGTGGATGGCCCGGGCGACGAGTTCCTTGCCGGTGCCGGATTCGCCGGTGACGAGGACCGTGGACGTGGAGCCCGCGATCTGGCGGATTTGATCTTTCAGCTGGAGCATGGCGGGCGAGCGCCCGATGAGGTTTTCGACGCCGGAAAGGGCGTCCCCGAGAGAAGAGACGCGATCCGCCATGCGCGGCAGGGACTCGAAGGTGAAGACCGTGGCAAAATGGTAGTCCGACGGCACGAGCGGGGTCATCTGGCCCATGAGCGTGTGCTTGCGGCTCCGGGCGGTGACCACGAATTCCTCGAGATCCGAAAAGGATTCCCCGGTCCGTTTGAACTGCACGTCCGTGGGCAGGCCGTCGTCCTTGAGCCCGAGATCCCGGCGGGCGATGTCGTTCAGATAGGAAATGCCGCCCTTGGCGTTGAAGATGACGATGCCCCGGCTGTTGATTTCGAGAATCCGCAGCATGATGTCGAGGAATGACCGGGCGCGGAGCAGGTCGGCGTGGTCGTGGAGCTTGTGCAGGATGAATTCCGCGCAGCGCTCGATGAACTGGACGTACACGTCCTTGTGCTCAAGGACACGGGCGCGGTCCTCGTCGGTGGAGCAGACGAGCCCGATGACGCCGAGCACGTCGCTGCCGTCGATGATGGGCGTGCTGATGGAAAGGGTTTCGCGGCAGAGGTCGCGCCCCGGGCAGCGCGTGCAGATGAAATGCTCGCGGGGCGCCTCCATGACGAACGAGCGCCGGATGCGCATGACGTGGCGGTAGGTTTCGCCCTCGGCGCGGATGTTTTCCCCGACCCCGGAGGCATAGAGGCCCGTCCCGGCGAGGCGGTTCAGGCCCGCGTCCACGACTTCCACGTCCACGCCGACCACGCGGGCGATGAGTTCCGCATAGTCGGCCACCGTATCCCGGATGTCCAGCAGCATGGGCATTCAGGCTATCCAGATGACGTTGGCCTGACGCCCGCAGATCCCGTCCCGGCGGTAGGAGAAGAAGCTGTCCGGCATGGACGCCGTGCACAGATCGAGGCCGAAGATGCCTTCGTCCGGCAGGCCCGCCTCCAGCAGCTGATCGCGGGTCAGCCGCCAGAGGTTCATGGTCTTGTCGCGGGCGTTGAACCAGTTGGCGAAATCGGGGCCCCATTCCTTGCCGTAATTGACGAATTCCGAGCGCTGCGGGCCGAGGCTCGGGCCGCGCACGGCGAGCAGATCGCGGGCGTCGAGGCCGTAGCGCCCGCAGAAGGCCGCGATGCCGGATTGGAGGAAACGCAGGCGGTTGCCGCGCCAGCCGATGTGGAAGGCCGCGATGTGGCGCCCTTCCTTGTGCGCGACGAGGACGGGCTGGCAGTCGGCGGTCTTGATGATCAGGCCGATGCCGGGTTTGTCCGTGGCAAGGCCGTCCCCTTTGGGAAAGGCGGGCGGCTCCACGAACCGCTCCAGCGGCGAGGGCGGGGGATCGAAAACGAGCGTATCGCCGTGGATCTGATCGAGCTCGGCGATTTCGGCAACCTCAAGAGATGCGGCGAGATCCAGCCGGTTGGCCGAGACGCGCAAGGGATCGTCCCCTACCGTATAGGCGATGTTCCCGCCCCCATAGGGCCCTTCCGAAACGCCCCAGTCGCGGGTCTGGAAGGCGCAGCGGACGCCCGGGACGCCGGGAAAGGCGAAGGGGATGAAGCTCAGAGCCATATGAGTTCCTTTTCGGTAGCGTAACCGTGCATGGGGATGTCCAGAGGCCCGGCGGGAAATGCGGCGAGCTGGAAGGAGTGGACCAGCGCCAGCCGCTTCGCGCCGCCCCAGCCGGGCAGGGCGAGCAGGCGGTCGTAGAAGCCCTTGCCGTACCCGAGGCGCGTCCCGGCGGGGCTGATGCCCACGGCGGGGACCAGAATCAGATCCGGCAGCCGAAGAGACGCATCCGTCCCGGAAGGCGGGACGAAGGTTCCGGCGGCGTCCTGCTCCCATCCCGTGCGGGGCAGGGGTACGCACGCGGGGCCGGGCTCGGAGAGGCCGAAGGCGCCGGGCGTCAGTTCATCATAGCCCCGGCACAGGACGAATTCCATGATTCCTTCGCCCTCGCTCGGCGGGAGGCAGCGGGGCAGGAGCACCTGTTTGCCTTCGGCCCACGCACGTCTGATAATTTCATCGGTGGAGATTTCGTTCCGCACGGCGATATACATGGCGACCGTACGGGCGTCGCGCCACTCGGGGAGGGCGAGGACACGCCGCTGGACGGCGGCGGAATGGCGTTCCCAATCGGCGGGGGCAAGGGCTTTGCGGGCGCGTATCAGCTCGGAACGCAAGACATTTCTGTCCGTGACGGCGTGGCCGGAGGGCGTACCCGTCACGGAAGGGGAGGTCGGGGGAAGGGACATGGCGCACCTTTGTCAAACCTGAAACAATAGGTTAGGGTACGAAAGATCAGTGAAGTGGAATCCCTTGCAGGGAAAGGCAAGCCGGTATACCCTGCAACCCCAACAGTACAAGGAAGTTGCCGACATGCCAAGCGCCCAGCCTCTTTCGTCCTTTGCGGTCCCCGCTTCCGGAACTTCCGGTGCGGCGGCCCCGTCCTCCGGGGTCCGCACATGGATCGTCATGGGCGATCTTCACGACAAGGCCGCCCGGCTTGGCGAAATCCAGGGGCTGGAAGAGGCCGACGGCATCATCGTCACCGGCGATCTGACCGTCACCGGCGGCGCGGCGCAGGCCCGCAATGTGCTTGAGAAGCTCACCCGCTACAATCCCGTCATTTACGCGCAGATCGGCAACATGGATCGCGCCGAAGTCACGGACTGGCTTGCCAAGCAGGGATGGAATACCCATTTATGCGTACGTGAGCTGGCTCCCGGCGTCGCGCTCATGGGGCTTGGCGGCTCCACGTTCACGCCGTTCGGTACGCCGAGCGAATTTCCCGAGTCCCGCTTTGCGGACTGGCTCGAACACATGTGGAGGGAGGCCCGGACGTATCGCCATGTGGTGCTTTCCGTGCATACGCCTCCGCATGACACGCTGTGCGACATCGTCGGGGACGGAATCCACGTTGGTTCCTCCGCCGTACGCGACTTCATTCTGGACGCGCAGCCTGATGTGTGCCTGTGTGGACACATCCATGAATCCCGCGCCGTGGATCGCCTCGGACGCACCGTGCTGGTCAATCCCGGCGCGTTTGCGACGGGCGGCTATGCCGTCCTGCGGCTTGCGGGGGACGACCTGTCGGTGACGCTTCACATGCTGGACTGACCGGTTCGCCCGGATCGTCGCTTCCCCGCCCGGGCCGCTGGCCTGTCCGTGCGCAGGGGCATTTGTCACCGCCGGAAAAATTTTTTGGAAACCCGCGTCTTGCGGCCCCGCCCGCCCTCCGTATTCTCCGGAAAGGCTTTCTCCCGGCGAGGCCCGTATGCATGGGGCTCCTTCGGAGACGCCGAGCGAACGGCGCGTCCGAGCCCGCGATTTTTGCGGCCGCCCGCGCCAGCCGGACGGCACCCCGATACTTTTTTGTTTTTTTGAGGAAACATATGACCGATTCTGAAAAGATCGCAGCCCCGGCGGAACAGCCGGCTGCGTCCAAAAAGCCCATGTCCGCCGCTGCGGACGCCGTTGAAACCCCTTCCGAGCCCGCTCCCGAAAAGAAGCCCCGCCGCCCGCGCCGCAAGAAGCCTGCCGTGGAACAGGCCACGCTGGAACTTTCCGCTCCGGAGAACGCCGTGTCGGCGCAACCCGCGGAGGAACAGGCCGTGTCGGCCTCGTCCGCGCCCGAGGCTCCCGCACGGAAACGCTCCGCGCCGAAGCAGTCTGCGGCGAAAACAGCCCGGAAACAGTCCGAGCAGCCGAAACAGCCTGTTGAGGCGCCTGTGGAGCCGAAGCAGCCTGAGCAGCCCGTGTTGACCGAACATCCCGTTCAGATTCCCGCCGTCGCCGCTTCCGTACTGCCCGCCGAGGCGGTTGCGTCCGCCGTTCCCGCCGTGTCCGAACCCGCCGCCGTCCCTGCCGTCGCCTCGCCGGAGGAATCCGCTGCCGCCGATGCTTTCGAAACCGCCGAAGGCGATGCCGCCGTTGACGCGGCCTCGCCGGAAGCGGATGAAACGCCCATTTTTGATGAGCCCGTAGCCGCCGACGCTCCGGCTGAGGCCTTCGCCGAATCCGCGCCCGCCGTCGAAGATGAGCCCGCAGGGGCTGAATCCGGGCAGGAACCCGCCGCCACGGGCGAAGAGGCTCCCCGCAAACCTCGCTCCCGTTCCCGCCGCCGCAAACCCGCGCGTTCCGCCGCCGAACAGGCTGAGGAGACGCGGAAGGATCAGCAGGACGTGCAGGCCGCCGCTGTGCCCGAGGATGAGGTGTTCGTTTTTGATGACGATGACGACGAGCCCGCTGCCGCTCCCGCCGAAGCCGAGGGTGAGGAGGCGCGCACGCCTCGCGTGCCGCGCAAGCCGCGCCGCCGCCGGAACAAGAAGGCCGCCGCTGCCGCCGCGCTGCAGGAAGCCGAGGACGAGTCCGCCGAGGAAGGCGAAGAGGAACAAGACGCCAAGAAGGGCCGCAAGCCTGCCAAGGCCGCCGCGTCCGGCGTGGACCGCAAGATGCTGGTCAGCGTCCTTCCCGGCGATATGGTCGAGGTGGTGCTCACCGAAGACGGCTCCGTGCGCGAGTACTACGTGGAGATGACCCATCAGGCCAAGATCCGGGGCAACATCTACAAAGGCGTCATCAACAACATCGACACCAATTTGCAAGCCGCCTTCGTCAATTACGGGAACGTGAAGAACGGGTTCCTGCAGATCGACGAAGTGCACCCCGAATATTACCTCCAGCCCCACGAACCCACCAAGGGCCGCAAATACCCGCCCATCCAGAAAGTGCTCAAGCCCGGGCAGGAAGTCCTCGTGCAGGTCGTGAAGGAGCCCAACGGCTCCAAAGGCGCTTTCCTGACCACATGGCTGTCGCTCGCCGGGCGTTTCCTCGTGCTGACGCCGGGGCAGGAGCAGATCGGCATTTCCCGCAAGGTGGAGGACGGCGAGGAGCGCAACCGTTTGCGCGAGCTCATCCGGGGCCTTGAGCCCGGCGAAGGGCTTGGGGCCATCGTCCGCACCGTGAGCGCGGGCACGAGCAAGACCACGCTCCAGAAGGACCTCTCTTTCCTCAAGCGCGTCTGGAAGGATATCCGCAAACGCGCCACCACGGAAAAGGTTCCCTCCCTGATCTATCAGGAACCGGGCCTCGCCAGCCGGAGCGTTCGCGACTATCTGTCCGACGACGTGTCCGAAGTCTGGGTGGACAACGCGGAAACCGCCGAAGCCATCCGGGAGATGGCTTCCCTGCTGTTCCCGCGCAAGGGCGACCTCGTGCATCTTTATGAGAAGCATGACAAAACCCTTTGGGAACACTTCGGCCTTCTCAACCAGATCGAGCAGGTACATTCCCGCGAAGTGCTCATGCCGTCCGGCGGGCGTCTGGTGTTCGACCAGACCGAGGCGCTTATGGCCATCGACATCAACTCCGGCAAGATCGGCGGCAAGACGAATTTTGAGGCTATGGCCTTCCGTACGAACATGGAAGCGGCGACGGCCATCGCCCGCCAGCTTCGCCTGCGCGACATCGGCGGGCAGATCGTCATCGATTTCATTGAAATGCGCGATCCCGAGCATTGCCGCGAGGTTGAAAAAGAACTCCGCAACGCCATGAAGGGCGATCGCGCCCGTCACGACATCGGCAAGATGAGTTCCTTTGGCCTGCTCCAGATCGTACGCCAGCGGACCGGCTCCTCGGCGATTTCCATCAGCATGGAGACCTGTCCGCACTGCAAGGGGACGGGGCAGCGCCGCAACATGGAGTGGCAGTCCGTACAGACGCTTCGCGACCTGCACCGCGCCATGCGCAGCGCTGCGGCGGCGGGGCAGACCGAGTACGCCCACAGCGTGGACGCCGAGCTCGGGCTGTATCTTCTGAATCACAAGCGCGAACGGCTCTCGCTCATGGAAAAGGAATTCCACATCCGTCTGGATATCCGCATCGAGGGCATTTCTTCCGCGCCGGCAGCCCCAGCACAGCAGCAGGGCCATCAGCACAACGGGCAGAACAATGGCAGGTAACGGCAAGAAAGTGCTCCTGCACGCCTGTTGCGGGCCGTGCAGCATCATGTGCATCCAGTCGTTGCGCGACGAGGGCTATGACGTCACGGGATACTTCGCCAATCCGAACATCCATCCCGTTTCCGAATATTTTCGGCGGCGGGAGGCGATGGAACAGGTGGCGGAACAGATGGACCTGCCCATGTTGTGGCAGGACGATGTGTATGATCTGCCCGGCTGGCTCAAGATGGTGCACGATCTGGGTATCGCGGACAATCAAGGGTATGCCCGCTGCGGCTACTGCTATGAGAGCCGTCTTGCCCTGACCTGCGCCATCGCCTCGGAGAACGGTTTCGACTGCTTTACCACAAGCCTGTTGTATTCCCGGCACCAGCAGCACGACGCTATCCGGGGAATCGGAACCCGCGTCGCGGCATCCGGTGACTACAGGAGCGACGCCGGATTCGGTTCCGAGTTCCTGTACCGGGACTTCCGCCCCTTGTGGCAGGCCGGGATCGACCGTTCCAAGGAAATGGGCCTGTACCGCCAGAACTACTGTGCCTGTATTTTCAGCGAGTACGAGCGGTTTGAGAAGAAGCTGAGGAAGCTAAGCGCGGAATGAGTGCTATGGTCAAGGTTTCCGTTATAATCCCCGTGTATAATGTAGCTCCGTATCTTGGCGAATGTCTGGATTCTGTCCTCCAGCAGACTCTAAAAGATATAGAAATTGTTTGTGTGGATGATTGTTCTACGGATAATAGCTCGTTTCTTTTGAAAAAATATGCTGAATCAGATATTCGAATCCGATTGTTTTACAATGAAAGAAATAGAGATTTATCCTTCACCCGTAATAGAGGATTAAAAGAATCCTGTGGAGAGTATGTTTTCTTTTTAGACTCTGATGATGCTTTATACGATAACGAAGTTTTGAAAGAACTTTATACTATTGCTGAACAAGATGATGCTGAATTGGTTTCGGGAAGGACTGTGAATTGGTTTCCTGACGAATCAGGAAAAGAGTACGTAGTCAATACAGCGGTATATCCTGACCAGGATATTAGAGGGAAATCTCTCTCAAAATGTGGTTTTCTCTCAAATAATGTCATTGCGTGCAATAAGCTCTTACGGCGTTCTTTTCTTGTGGAGCATGCTATATTTTTTGATGAGACACTGCTTAAGTTTGAGGACAATGATTTTTCGTGCCGTGTGGCCGTACATGCGAAGACGATTTCGTATCTTGCTGTCAATACCTACAAATACCGCCAGAGAAAAGGAAGTGACAAATCCAAGATGTATATGAAAGGGCGTGAGGACGCCTTTTGGAAATGCCACGCAGCGAAGAATATGGCTTCCGCCGTGCGCGCCACCGAACCTGTGGTCCAGAGGATTTATGCGGTTCATATCGGAGATATGTTGCGGGGTGCGTATAGGGACTTTCTCAGATATGGCAGAGCTGATGAATGTTCTGAATATATGGTTGCCTTAGGTGGTGTTTTTGCTGCGTTGCCGGAAGATGTTTTGAAGAACCTCACTATGGATCTTCAGCTTGTCTCTGCTCCATTGAAGCAGGAAAAATATGCCGATACATGGACAATGCTCTATATGTATAAAAAAATGAGAGTACTCTATTATGCCCGGTATGTTGTTCTAGTGGTGAAGCATCAGATTAAACGATTTTTGCGGTAGTACTTTTTTAGGGTTTCAATAAAAAGAGGCCATCCTAGGATGGCCTCTTTTTATTGATAACATAGGAATGTGTTTGGTTCTAATCCGCCAGAATCGTTTCGTTCTTCAGTTCGATCTTGGCATTGGAGCGGAGCAGGCTGAGGAAGCCGCGGAACATCTGCTCACGCTTGGCGTTGAGCACGGCGTCGGTGATCTGCGGAGCGGCGGTCTTCCAGTCTTCGTCGCTCGGCGTCACGACTTCGGCCACGCGGGCGATGACCGCGCCGCCGTCGAGCGTGTAGGCCACGGGGAACCATTCGTTCACCTTGGCGGCGAAGGCGGCTTTGGCCAGTTCGGCGTTCATGCCCAGCTCGCCCATGTAGCCCTGACGGCCGACTGGTTCGGTCTTCTTGAGCTTGCCCTGAAGTTCCTTGGGCAGATCGGCGGTAAAGGTCTTGCGTTCGGCATTGGCGGACTCGAAGGCGAGCGTGCGGGCCTTGTCCTGCTGGAGGCGGGCCTTGATGTCGTCCTTCACGGCGTCAAGCGGCTTCACGGTCTGAGGCTTGGATTCGTTCACCTTGGCGATGACATAGCCGGTCTTGGTCACGAAAGGCGTGTCCAGCACGGTGCCGGGCTTGGCGGCCAGCAGCGCGGGCAGGTTTTCAGGCTTGATGCCCATCTTTTCGGTCAATTCGGTCGTGTTGACGAGGCCGGTTTCCTGCGGGGCCAGCTTGAGCGGTTCCCCGGCTTCCTTCAGCGACTTGCCGCCGATGACCGCGAGCTGAACCTGTTCCAGCGCTTCCTGTACCTTGCCGGAGGCTTCATCCTGCGCCAGACGGGTGCGGATCTGATCCTTCACTTCATCCAACGGCTTCTGCCCGGCGGCCTTTTTTTCTTCAAGCTGGATGAGGTGCCAGCCGAACTGCGTCTTGACGGGCTCGGAAAGCTCGCCGGGGTTGAGGGCGAAAGAAGCCTTGTCGAATTCGGGAACCATCTGGCCGTGCGCGAACCAGCCGAGTTCGCCGCCCTGCGGAGCGCTGCCCGGATCTTCGGAAACTTCCTTGGCCACGGTGCCGAAATCTTCGCCAGCCTTGATGCGCTGGGCGATTTCTTCGATCTTGGCCTTCGCCTTGGCCTGATCCTCGGCGGAAGCCTTGGCGTCGCTCAGGATGAGGATGTGGCGGGCGCGCACCATTTCGGGGGTGGCGAACTGGGCGGCGTTCTTTTCATAGTATTCGGATACGGCGGCGTCGCTGATGTTCTGGGCGGCGGCCAGCGCTTCCGCGCCGATGAGCAGGTATTCCACGTCGGCCTGCGGGGGCACGGTGAAGGATGCCTGATTGGCTTCGTAATAGTCCTTGATCTGCGCGTCGTCGACGGTAACCTTGGAGGTATAGTCTTCCAGCGGGTAGAAAACATACTCCAGAATGCGGCGTTCGCCTTCATAGCGGAAGAGATCGCGCACTTCGGCTTCGGGAACGAAGGCCCCGGCGGTGACGTCCGCGCGGAGCTTGTTCATCAGCATGTTGTTGCGGAGCTCGGCTTCGAAGTTGCCGGGGGTGTTGCGCTGGGCCTTGATCACGCGGACATAGGCGTCGGGATCGAACTTGCCTTCTTCGTTATGGAAGGCGGGGAAGCTTTCGATGAGCTTGCGCAGCTCCACGGGCGTCACGACGATGCCGACGCGCTTGGCTTCCTGCATGATGAGGTTTTCGAGAATGAGGTTCTGGATGAGCTGCTGCTTGAGCTGCATCGCCTTGAGGCCGGCCGCATCGAGATCGGGATACTGGGCGCGCACCTGCTGCTCAAGCTGTTCGTATTTCCGCTGGAACTCCTGAATGGTGATGGGTTCCCCGTTCACGGTGAGGATGACCGTGGAAGGGCCGCCCGTCAGGCCGCCGACGCCCCAGAAGACGAAGACCAGAATGATGATGCCAAAGGCGATTTTGACGCCCCACGATTGGGCGTTGGCTCGAATGAGATCCAGCATGA
>ERZ839947.2314-NODE-2314-length-14151-cov-6.571226_pt1 | contig 14151 bp, 9 predicted proteins | sample MGYA00519908_ERZ839947 | MGnify/ENA primary metagenome ERZ839947 (study PRJEB31850, sample SAMEA3708857) | human gut metagenome | biome: human gut; feature: human-associated habitat; material: faeces | place: China | collected 2014 ... | reverse complement strand
TACATCTTCGGATCAAAATTATCCTCACAACTGCACATGATAAATGCAATCATGATAAATACTTTAAATAATTTATTCTTGCTCATATTTTCAATTTTTTCTTTCGTTACAGGTTCTCTTAAAAACATATTTTTGCTCCGAAGGAGTATGTTCTTGTCATCGGATATTCCGCCTTGGAGCCGTCGCCACCCGTCTTTATTTCAGGATCGACCCCAACAAACTTGGTAAAAGTCAGCGGATTCTGACAATCAATAAAAACCCGGATAGAACTTACATAATCACCTATTCTTCCCAGCTTTTTCCCCGAGAGATTATATCCCAAAGTAATATTCCTGACACGTACGAACGAAGCATTCTGATAATCTTCTTCAAAACCTACGTTGCCGGGTAAAGCAACAGCCTTTGTCGAAGCAATGCCACGCCGGTTTCCATTCTGGTTCGTTTGAGAGTTCCAGATAGTATATACATATTTGTTCGAGTTCTTGGGACTTGTGTAATACACATCTCCGACAAGCGCCCAACGATATGCATAATTATAACGTGTACGTCCGAATTGTCCATACATAAATATATCCAGATCGAAATCCTTGTACACAAATGTGTTTCCAAATCCGATGTGAATTTTCGGAAGTGTATTCCTCATCTTTACATCATCAATCGTTATTTTATTATCCCCATTCGCATCCTTTATAATCGGATAGCCGGGTTGTTGTGCATCCGCCGGTAAAGATTTCTGCGATTCGGGCATATTGCTTTTATCTATATTGATTACGCCTTCCGTTTCATAATAGTAATAAGCATTTACCGGTTCGTTTTTACGAATTCGATATTCTTCATAATAATAGTTGGGCATCCGTTCTTTCCAAACGGCATTATGATGTGATAAGGTCAATTGTGACGTCCACTTAAACACACGGGGGATTTCATAGTTAAGTGAATTGATAGTTGCATCCCATCCATAACGTACATAATGTCCATAGTTCATCGGGACGGAAGATGTCATACTAAGCGGAGAGGAAGAATCATATCCCAGCAAGTTGGTTACATCATTACGGAACATATCGAAACTTCCCCAGATTCTATCCTTCAACACAGAAAAGTCTACACCTATATTCTTCATGGTAGTCTTTTCCCAAGTTACATTCGGGTAATCAGGACCGCTAAGCAGATAGGGTACATAAGTCACTGAATTGTTAGAGAATTTAATGTATTGTGCTGCCAGACTAAAAGTTCCATAAAGTGAACTGCCCAGGTTGTCATTACCTGTCTGTCCATAACTGCCACGAATCTTCAACTGGTCAATCCATGATATATTCTTCATAAACGGTTCGTTAGATAATTTCCAGGCTAATGACACTGAAGGAAAATAGGCATATTTCTTTCCCGGAAAAAATTTGTCCGTTCCATCCCGGCGGATAGTAGCCGCAACCACATACCTGTCAAGCAAATCCACACTTGCCCTGGCAAATTGAGAACGACGTTCGTCGGCTGCCCTGAAAGAAGTCGGATAGAAAGTACCTTCCGCAGCTTCCACTTTATCAGCAGCAATGTGATCGTTAATCTGCTCGTAGTCAAGTTCAAGTCCATTTGAATCGTTCGTATATCTTCCCATACCCACTACGGCATCAACACGCAACAAATCTCCAAACTGCTTTTTGAAAGTCAGTGTACCTTCCATGGTTTGGTTTCTACGCTCAACATATCCCAGATGTCCTCTCGATTTATACATATCCATAAAATAAATATCAGAAGGAATATACAGGTTACGATTAGCATTCTCCTTATTGATACCATACATCAAACGGAACGACAGCATATCCTTGATAATATCCACATCGGCAGCAAAGTTTAGATAGTAACCACTCGTTTTGGTGCGGTCGCTCACTTTTACCATTTCTGCAGGATTGGGGTAGTTCGAATATAAAGTAGGATTTCCTGCCGCATCCCTGATTGGCAAATAAGAAGGATAGGTCAATGCCGATTGGATAGCATCATAACCATTACCACCACCTCCACCACCGGAAGTTGAGTTTGTATATTCATTCTCATTTACATTGACAATTGCAGTCAACTTAAGAAATGGAAGCAATTGTGAAGATATGTTCGTCCGAAGAGCATAACGCTCCATTGCAGAGTTTTCTACCGTACCTTCCTGTTTATAATAGTTTCCGGACAAGTAATATTTCAGTAGTTTAGATCCTCCTGTAATTGTGATGTTATGGTTATTGATACTACCATCTTTCAACACACAATCCAGCCAGTCTGTTGTTTGAGCGGCAGCTATCTGTTGAGGTGAGAATTGAGGCACCCATTTATTATCAAAAGGTTTATCGCCATAGGGATACATGCCGTTCGTAAATAAATAGTTTTCCTTATTGAAAATGTTAGCAACATTCATATATTCCTCTCCGCTCAAAGGTTCCAGATACGGATAGTTTTTCACGATAGAGTAATTTCCCTCATAAGTGATCTGTGGACGAGTTTCAGTACCTTTCTTCGTAGTAATCAATACGACACCATTGGCTGCGCCAATTCCATAGATGGAGGCAGATGCATCCTTTAATACTTCGATAGATTCAATATCGGCCGGATTAAGTCCTGCCAATCCCGAACGATTGATAGAATTAGGCATGACCTGATTTCCGTTTCCAACCTCTAAAGAAGTGGAAGGCATCATTACTCCATCCACTATAAAGATAGGAGTGCCTGCACCACGAATGGAAAGGTCGACTGCTCCACCCGGTTGTGGGCTTGCTAACGTAGCTTCCAGTCCGGCTGCCCGTCCAAGCAACATCTGCGACATATTACTTGTTGCGGCTCTTGATATTTTTTCTGTTTTGACCGTTGCTATGGAAGTGGTCAGATTCTTACGGGTGGTCGTTCCATACCCCACCACAACAACTTCATCCAACTGTTTTGAATCCTCTTTCATCGTCACATTCAACGTCATCGGTCGGGTAATTTTCTGCGTATATGTAGTGTAACCTATTGAAGTAAATTTCAGTGTCGAACCTTCCGGAACCTGCAACTGATAATTGCCGTCTATACCGGTGATGGTTCCTTGAGTCACCCCCTCTATCATCACAGTCACTCCCGGAAGAGTCTCTCCAGATTCGTCCACGACCTTTCCTGTCACCTTGACTGTCGGCTTGTTATCCTGCTGTTGAGATGAAACTTTGTTTAATACAATCTGGCGTTTTTCAATCGTATAAGATACTCCTTCGCCTTTAAAAAGTTTATCCAGTACCAGAGTCATCAGTTCATTCTTCACAGAAATACTTACTATACGGCTAACATCAACAATATCTTTGTTATACAGGAAGCGATATTCTGTCTGATTTTCGATACTAGTCAAGACCTCCTCTACAGTCACGTTCTTCAGTCGTAATGTAATTTTGGCGGATTGTGCAAGGATAGGCATACTGACGGCTTGCAGAGCTATACAAAACAACCATATAGCACAAATTCTCCCCATTTTTACATTCGCAGGTACATTAATTCTCTTTTTCATTTTTCTAATTGAAATAAGTTTCATACCTTTACATGTTTGGTTATTGGTTCTACAAATAAGTTGATTAACGAATAACTGAATCTTAGGAAAGGAAGGTGAGTCAGACCTTCCTTTTTTATCAGTTTTTTCGGAAGTAAAATTCACTGATTATGTCTTTCCCATGGCTTGTATTATTTAAAGGTTAATAAATGTGTTTTTCTCTCGTTCCTATCAATAAGACGTTTCTAAAAATAAAAGCCACATCCCATATCACATTATTTTTTCATCCGGACTATTTTTTCATCAAACTATCGTTTATCCCAAATAATCTTTCTATTTTTACCCCCAACAATAGAATCTCTACTACAATACTATGTCAAATATCCAACAACAGACCTCCGACGACCGTTTTCTGGTAATAGCACTAAAACAGGATGATAAACAGGCTTTTACCCGATTATTCCATGCCTACTACAAAGATCTGGTGTTGTTTGGCGGTACTTACATTCCAGAGAAATCTACCTGTGAGGATATTGTACAGAATATCTTTCTCAAATTATGGAATGACCGGAAAACACTGGAAATTGAGAACTCACTAAAATCATATTTACTGAAAGCTGTCCGAAACTACTGCCTGGATGAATTGCGCCATCGCAGGATTATAGATGAGCACGTTGCTTATGAACTTAAATCGGGTTCTATAGATATAGATACAACGGAAAACTACATACTTTACTCCGATTTATGCCGACAACTCAAAAATGCATTGGAACAATTACCTCCCCAGGAAAGAGAAGTATTTGAAATGAGCCGGTTAGAAAATATTAAATATCAGGAAATAGCCAATCGCCTCAATATCTCTGTCAGAACAGTGGAAGTACGCATCAGCAAGGCTTTGAAACAGCTTCGCATTTTATTAAAAGATTTTTATTTGCTACTTTTTTTCTTTCTTTTCCACTAATGGATGTGGGATTTTCTTTCTGAAACGTCTATTATATATAAGGTAAAATGCATATGATAAATAAAGATTCAGACATAGAAATTATAATTTCCAAATATCTCTCGAAAGAGGCTACACCAGAAGAAATAAAGGTACTGGAAGATTGGATATCGGCTACTCCCGAAAACTATAAGAGCTTTCTATCACAAAAGAATGTGTGGGAAGTCAGTCACCCGGCTTTTAATCCGGAAGAGATAGATGTGGACAGCGCGCACAGAAAAGTTATGGAGCAGATTCTTCATCAAAATCAGCCGACATCGTTTCGTCCAAAGTTGTCCTTTCTGTACTACTGGCAACAAATTGCAGCTATACTGCTTCTCCCTTTGCTGATAGTATCCGCTTATCTTTATTTGAAACCGGCTTCTCAAATTGCAGAAACTTATCAGGAGTTATTCACTCCTTACGGTACCTGGTCGGTAGTGAATCTGCCCGACGGCTCTAAGGTTTGGCTAAATGCCGGAAGTTCTCTAAAGTATCCGACTCAATTCAATGATAAGCAAAGAGTGGTTTCAATGCAAGGTGAAGCCTATTTTGAAGTAGAATCCGACAAGGAGCATCCGTTCATCGTAAAAACGAAAGAACTGACTGTAGAAGCTACCGGCACAGCATTCAATGTGAATGCATATACCTCGGACAATGTAACAGCAGTGACATTAGTAAAAGGGAAGGTAGCAGTAACTCTTGACAAGAAAAAAACAATTTCTCTCTCACCGGGAGAGAAAATAGACTATAATCTGGCAACTTCTTTGTATAACGTCAACAAAACCAATACTTACAAATGGTGCTCATGGAAAGATGGAGTACTCATTTTTAGAGACGACCCACTGGAATATGTATTCAAACGTTTGGGACAAACTTATAATGTGGAGTTTATTTTGAAAGATGCCGAATTAGGAAAATATTCCTATAAGGCGACTTTTGAGGGTGAATCTTTGAATGAGATCTTGCGCTTGCTCGAAATGAGTGCACCCATCCAGTGCAAAGCAGTCAGTAACCGTAGCAACAATAGCGAGAAGTTTGAAAAGCAGCGTATAGAAGTGAGCAAGACTATGCAATAATAAGCAAAGAGTGGTTCAACTAATTCAAAAAGGGCGTTTCCGTATACTTTAATAAGGATATTATTCTCATAGTAACGAGAATTAATTCTCATCGTAATGAGAAAAGTTTCTCACCGCGATGAGAATTTTTTCTCATCACGGTGAGAATGCTTGAGAATTACTTCATCTTATACACCAGTGTACCACCTTTTACAATATCTTCATGTGAGATTGTTTTCTTCGTATATGGTTCACCATTCAATGTAATACTATCTACATATTTATGTTCTTTCGATAGATTCTCTGCAATAATTGTGAAAGTCTTGCCATCAGCCAAATGCAAGGTCATTTTTGGTAATTGTGGAGCACCGAATACATATTCTGCACTCACCGGATCTACCGGATAGAATCCCATCGCACTAAGCATATACCAGGCAGACATCTGTCCGCAATCATCGTTTCCACAAAGTCCATCAGGTTTGTTCTTGTATTGAGTATCGAATATTTCACGAACCAGTTCTTGTGTACGTTCCGGACGGCCTGCCAATGCATATAAATAAGTTACATGATGACTTGGCTCATTGCCATGAGCATACTGCCCAATCAGTCCGGTTACATCTGACAGACTTTCGCCTTCCAACTTAACGGTAAACAATGAATCTAACTTATTCAGGAAAGGCTCCTCACCGCCAAATAACTGGATCAATCCCGGTACGTCATGTTGTACATGCCAGGTATATTGCCATGCATTTCCTTCTGTATAATCTCCACCGATACTTTCAGAATGTCCTAGTGCACTTGGATTAAATGGAGCTTTCCAAGTTCCATCAGCCTTGCGCGGACGCATGAACTTCGTTTGTGGATCGAACATATTCTTATAATAATCAGCACGTTTTGCAAAATATGCCGCATCTTCCTCTTTACCCATACGACGTGCCATATCGGCAGCAGCATAATCATCATATACCGATTCTAAAGTAGAAGATACTGATTCAGCTTTTATCAGGTCTGTCGGGAAATAACCATATTTTGTATAAACTTCCCAATCGGACTTCAACGGATGAGACACCGTCTGCGTCTTCTTTATTATATTGAAAGCACGTTCAGCATCGAAACCACGGAATCCTTTACGATAGGCTTCGGCAATAACTGATACGCCGTGATTACCAATCATACAGAAATTCTCTTTGCCCCACAATCCCCAAATGGGTAAGAAGCCTTGCACTTCACCTTGTTCAATAAGAGAATTAACAAAGCCATCCACACGTTCGGGAATCATTAATGTATAAAATGGATGAGCAGCACGATAAGTATCCCACAAAGAGAATGTGGAATAGAAAGTACCCGTTCCGGCTTTCACTATAGAATCAGCAGCATTACGATACATACCGTCTACATCCGAAATTTGATTGGGTTGAATCAATGCATGATAGAAACAAGTGTAGAAATTTGTTTTTTCATCATCCGTACCGTCTATTTCAATACGGCTCAAATAGTTATTCCATTCATTATGGGCAGCAGTCTTCACTCCTTCAAAATCCCAGGCAGGAATTTCTGCTTCCAGATTCTTTTTAGCCCCATCTACACTGGTAGTAGAAAGCGCCACTTTCATCATCAGCTCGTCTCCCGGTTGCATATCGAAAGAGGCAATAATACGTTTGCCTTTTTCTGTCTCTCCCATTGGAAGATAAATCGAATCGACTACCGGACGGTTGAACTTCATCACAAAGAAATAATCCTGATTCACCCATACCGTATTATTGACATGTCCTGTCAGTGTCTGGGCATCTTCCCAGTTTACTTCGCAACTGTTGACTTGTGAATGATATTGCTCTTCTCTCCATGCAGGACCATGTTGCAGGTCGATCAATATAGAGGCAGAATCAGCTTTATGATAAGTATAGCGGTGAAGGGCAGCATGGATAGATGCTGTCAGTTCCGCTTTCACCTGCGGATCGGAAAGTTCCGTAGTGTAATATCCCGGAGTAGCCGCTTCTTTGTCTTTAGGAAAATGACTACGATAAGCATCCCATGCACGGACACGTGTACCCGTGACCGGCATCACCAGAATATCGCCTAAATCCATACAGCCTGTTCCATTCAAATGTGTCTGTGTAAATCCCCAAACCAGAGAATCCTCATAAACATATTCAGAACAGTAACGCCAACCGACTGCACCCGTCACAGGGCTGGTCTGTATCATACCGAAAGGATAACATGCGCCGGGAAATGTATGCCCGTTGTCTGCGCCACCGATAAAGGTATTAACGTATTGAGTATAATCTTTTGTATCCGTCTTTTCAGCCGGAGTACAAGAAGAATAAAAAAACAAGCCTGCTGCCAGAGTTGCAGCCATAAAAGGGGTTTTTCTTCTCATGGTAAATATAATAATGTTAAGTTAATGTCGCATTATATATGCTGATATTTATCTAATTTTTCACGATAGTAGCTTTCTACATCTTTCCAGTGGTAATAAGGAGCTACGTCTGTTTTCACCGGTAGTTTAGCTTCCTTTTCATTAAGTAATACTTTTACCAATACATCGTTACTTCCTTTTTTATGGAAAAAAACGAATTGCACGTTACTAGCCATCGGGAAAATATCATACGCTCTCCATTGTTCGGATAACTTTTCTACGTCAGGGTAAGATTCTCCATAATGATTCAGTTCCAATAAAGCGACTAACGGTAACAGACAAGACTCATGACCAAATCTTAAAGTGGCCTGGTTCTTACCTTCTTTCAAAGCAGCATCTGCCCTATCTAAAATATTACGCAACAAGTCGGCTTCCCGATAGGGCATCAAACCATCCGTTACAGGAGAACAAGCGTGTGTCAGATACCAATATAAGTTGTTACAACTCCATAGATCATAACACTCTTCATCTGTGAAAAGAGAATATAGCTGCATATCTGTATCATGACTCTGCATATTACAAGCCAAATCAAAAAGACGTCTCATCAGGCGCGCTTCATCAACATTTGCTTTTACATACGCTTCGTCTGTAAACAATGTTTTCATCAACCGTTCCGGACGTACATGGGTAGCTTCAAAATCTTTCTGAACCTTTGTCACTTTATCGGAACTAGCTATTTTACTCAAATCCTTAGCAGGAGGATTCATGTAATACATATCATGGTAACTTGCATCATTCTTGATACATAGATTAGGATTCATCGCCTGCAATTGGAGGCATTCGGATGTCATGGATAATATACACCGGATGACAACTGTGGAACGGGCATCCACTTCTGTTCCATCAGCAAATATCTGTGGGAAATTAGTATACATACGCTTTGCAATTCCTCTGTGTTGGCGTGCTCCTACCGAAGTCAGTTCACCAAGACGACCTTCCGCCATATCAGCCATGCGCAAAACAATATCCAGTGTGTTTTTACCTGTTGTAGTAAGTTTGTTTAAAGAGTCGGCTTTTAATAAAGTTTGCTTGGGGAAACGATAATCATTCGGATCAATCAGATACCGTGAGCCATGACGCATATATGTGCTGATATAAAAAGGTTCGTACCCCTTAGGAGCAGCTGTCTGCTTGGCAGTAGGCGTAGGATATGCATAATAATTATTAGCGGATAAATACCGGTTTGCACGGATCTCTTCACTAGCAGTTTGCGCTTGTACCGTCCATACAAACAAAAGCAATAAAAGAATAGATGTGAGTTTTTTCATGATAGTATTATTCAATGTATTAATAGTTGTGCCACAAAATTAGAGATTTCTTCTCATTTAAAAGGATTTGATACAGACAAATATACTTAAATCTTAAATGGAGGAAGTTCCTATTTATGTGGATTCGCTGTGATAAAACAAAAATTCGTACGACTTATTGAATAAATATCAACTCAATTATTTATCTTTGTTAGCTTAATAACAAGCTGGCGCAAAAAACAATAAGTATAATGAAAGATTTCTTGAAATTTACACTTGCCACGGTGACAGGTATCATTTTGTCAAGTATTGTATTATTTATAATCAGCATGGTAACGTTGTTTGGCATCATGTCTGCTTCGGACACGGAAACAATCGTAAAAAAGAATTCTGTAATGATGCTCGACTTAAATGGAACATTGGTTGAACGTACGCAAGAAGATCCGCTGGGTATTTTATCACAGTTGTTGGGTGACGGATCTAACACGTACGGACTGGACGATATTCTTTCTTCTATCCAGAAGGCTAAAGAAAACGAAAATATTAAAGGAATTTATTTGCAGGCAAATTCATTAGGCACCTCCTATGCTTCTTTGCAGGAAATCCGCAACGCACTGCTCGACTTCAAAGAAAGTGGAAAATTCGTTATTGCTTATGCAGACTCCTATACGCAGGGACTTTATTATCTTTCCAGCGCAGCTGATAAGGTGTTGCTCAATCCCAAAGGAATGATTGAATGGCGGGGTATCGCCTCTGCTCCCTTGTTCTACAAGGATCTGCTGCAAAAAATAGGAGTTGAGATGCAGGTGTTCAAGGTGGGAACTTACAAATCTGCCGTAGAGCCGTTTATTGCTACGGAAATGAGTCCTGCCAACCGCGAACAGGTTACCACATTTATCACTTCTATCTGGGGACAGGTTACGGAAGGGGTATCTACTTCACGTAATATTTCTGTAGACTCACTGAATGTTTATGCAGATCGCATGCTCATGTTCTATCCGGCAGAAGAGAGTGTAAAATGCGGATTGGCTGATACTCTGATTTATCGCAATGATGTGCGCAATTATCTTAAGAAATTGGTAGAGATCAATGAAGATGATAATCTTCCTATATTAGGATTGGGCGACATGATGAACGTAAGGAAAAATGTGCCGAAAGATAAAAGCGGTAATATCGTAGCTGTTTATTATGCATCCGGTGAAATTACAGACTATCCGAGCTCTGCAACTTCCGAAGATGGGATTGTCGGTTCGAAAGTCATTCGTGACCTACGCAAATTGAAAGATAATGATGATGTGAAAGCTGTTGTACTCCGTGTCAATTCTCCAGGTGGAAGTGCTTTCGCCTCGGAACAAATCTGGCATGCTGTGAAAGAGCTGAAAACAAAGAAACCGGTCATTGTCTCTATGGGTGATTATGCTGCGTCAGGAGGTTACTATATCTCTTGCGTTGCCGATACGATTGTTGCAGAGCCTACTACCCTGACCGGTTCTATCGGAATCTTCGGTATGATTCCTAATGTGAAAGGATTGACTGACAAAATCGGCTTAAGTTATGATGTCGTAAAAACGAATAAATACGCTGATTTCGGAAATATCATGCGTCCGTTTAACGAGGATGAGAAATCATTGCTTCAAATGATGATAACCGAAGGATATGATACCTTTGTAAGTCGTTGTGCCGAAGGACGTCACATGACGAAGGAAGCTATCGAGAAGATTGCTGAAGGCCGTGTATGGACTGGGGAAACTGCTAAAGAACTGGGATTAGTAGACGAATTAGGTGGTATTGACAAGGCACTGGACATTGCTGTTGCAAAAGCCGGTATCGAAGGCTATACCGTTGTCTCTTATCCGGAGAAACAAGATTTCCTGTCTTCCCTGCTTGATACGAAACCGACGAATTATGTAGAATCACAATTACTGAAAAGTAAATTAGGCGAGTACTACCAGCAATTCGGTTTACTGAAAAATCTGCAAGAACAATCCATGATTCAGGCACGTATTCCGTTCGAACTGAATATTAAATAAACCATAATACATGGACGAACACTTTATCAAGATACATAAGTGGCTCTACCCTGCCTCCTGGCTCTACGGAGCAGTGGTAATGATGAGAAATAAACTCTTTGACTGGGAAGTTCTCCAATCAAAGAGTTTTGATATACCTATTATCAGCGTGGGTAATCTCGCTGTAGGAGGGACAGGAAAAACTCCGCACACTGAATATCTGATAAAGTTTCTTTGTAATCAATATAAGGTAGCTGTATTAAGCCGGGGATATAAACGGCACACGAAAGGTTATGTATTGGCAACTCCGGAAAGTACGGCAAGAAGCATTGGTGACGAACCTTACCAGATGCATCAAAAATTCCCGTCTGTTACAGTAGCTGTCGACGAAAAGCGTTGTCATGGCATAGAAAAGTTGCTTGCACTGCAAAAGCCTTCAGTAGATGTTATCCTATTGGACGATGCTTTCCAGCACCGATACGTCAAACCGGGATTGAGTATTCTGTTAACGGATTATCACCGGTTATTCTGTGATGACACTTTGCTCCCCGCAGGACGGCTTCGTGAACCAATTAGCGGCAAGAACCGGGCGCAAATCGTTATTGTCACCAAATGCCCGCAAGACATCAAGCCTATTGATTATAACATTATCACGAAACGGCTGAACCTTTATCCATATCAACAGTTATTCTTCTCATCGTTCCGGTATGGTAACCTGCAACCAGTGTTCCCTACCATGTCTCCGGACACAAATGCAATTTCGACAAACCATGAGATTGCTTTGTCCTCACTGGCAAGCACTGATATATTATTGATGACGGGAATTGCCTCACCTGCTCCCATTCTCGAAAGACTGGAAGGTTGTACCAAACAGATAGATTTACTATCGTTTGACGATCACCACAATTTCACTCATCGGGATATACAGCTTATCAAAGAACGGTTTCATAAACTGAAAGGAGAACACCGGTTGATTATTACCACCGAGAAAGATGCAACACGCCTGATTAACCATCCGGCTTTGGACAAGGAATTGAAACCATTTATCTACGCCTTGCCTATTGAAATTGAAATATTACAAAATCAACAAGATAAATTTAACCAACATATTATTGACTATGTTAGAGAAAATACAAGAAACCGCAGCTTATCTGAAAGGTAAGATGCATACCAGTCCGGAAACTGCTATTATACTAGGCACCGGGCTTGGCAGTTTGGCAAACGAAATCACCGAGAAGTATGAAATAAAGTATTCGGATATCCCCAACTTCCCGGTATCTACCGTCGAAGGTCATAGCGGTAAGCTGATTTTCGGCAAACTAGGCAATAAGGATATCATGGCTATGCAGGGACGCTTCCACTATTACGAGGGTTATTCGATGAAAGAAGTAACTTTCCCTGTACGTGTCATGCGTGAATTAGGTATCAAAACCTTGTTTGTATCCAATGCCAGTGGCGGTACAAATGCAGATTTCGAAATCGGTGACCTGATGATTATCACTGACCATATCAACTATTTCCCCGAACACCCGCTTCGCGGAAAAAATATCCCTTACGGACCTCGTTTCCCGGACATGAGCGAAGCATACAGCAAGGAATTGATTTGTAAGGCTGACGAGATTGCCAAAGAAAAAGGAATTAAAGTACAACACGGAGTGTATATTGGTACGCAAGGTCCTACTTTCGAAACTCCTGCCGAATATAAATTATTCCATATCCTTGGTGCTGATGCGGTTGGTATGTCTACCGTTCCGGAAGTTATCGTAGCCAACCATTGTGGTATCAAAGTTTTTGGTATTTCCGTCATCACCGACTTGGGAGTAGAAGGAAAAATCGTTCATAAGGCTCCAATCTGCAGGTTCGCCCGTCGGCTCGCCTTTTGCCTGCACGGGTGTTTGGCGTGCGGGTTTTTGGACGAGTTTTTAGAGCATGGCCCGTGCGTTCAAAACACAGCGCGGGTGCGCGCCGCTTGCAATAAGACGGTTGGTGCGCCCGCGCGGGTTTTATTGTAGCGCCGGCGTTTCCCTCTTGGCCCGTGCGCTTATATTTGGGGCCTCTTTTGACCGTTGTTTGACAGCCTCTTGACGGCAGTCCGGCAGCCTTTTGGCAGCCTTTGGCTATGCCAGCGCGGCACCCAGTGCCTGGCAGGCGGCCTGCTCCTGCGGGCCGGGGGCGTCGTAGACGGCAAGCGAGTCGAAAGGGCGCGCCGCATGCGGGTCCGCGATCCAGCGCCTAAGCATGGCCGGTCGGTAGACGTACACCAGCGCCCCGCATGATCTCCAGGTGAGAACGCGCAGCGAGATGCCGCTTGGCGCGAGCGCCTTGGCGCATGGTTTCAGCTCTTCAAGGAGCCTCGTGCGGTTCGAGCGTGCCAGCCCTTGCTTATCGACGTGCTCGCCCTGCGCCAAAAAGACGCCGGGAAACGTGAACAGGCATGCCGGCTTAAGGCCGGCGAGCATGGGCGAGCAGTTGCGAACGATCGCGGCTTCAAGCGCCTGCTTGGTGATCTCGCGCGTCATGGTCCCCCTTTGGTCGCATGCAAGTTAGACAGGGATAACTTAAATGAGAGCAATGTATCCGTCAAGAAGAAAGTTAGCTAAAGCAAACAATTCTTTCTGGATGAGAAGCCAGTGGAGACCGTAAGCCACGGCGCTGCATAATACGACGGCTTGTTTATGTCCGTTGCGGTCTGCCGCGACGGGGGATAAGAGACGCGCGGGACGCCTATTCGGAGCGGCCTACGATCTCTACCGAGAGCACGTCCGCAAAGGGAATGTCCATATGCTCCAGCCGCACCTTTCTCAGCGTCGCATCGACCTGGCGAACGATGTCCGTTCGCGATACATAGCCGTCGCGCTGGTAGAAGCGTATGCGCACCAGGTCCCCGCGGCGAATCTGCGCCAGCACGCGATCAAGCTCGGCGGCCTCCTCGTCCGTAAGCTCATGGCGCTC
>ERZ839947.2295-NODE-2295-length-14270-cov-5.471755_pt1 | contig 14270 bp, 12 predicted proteins | sample MGYA00519908_ERZ839947 | MGnify/ENA primary metagenome ERZ839947 (study PRJEB31850, sample SAMEA3708857) | human gut metagenome | biome: human gut; feature: human-associated habitat; material: faeces | place: China | collected 2014 ... | reverse complement strand
TGAACTTTATGGGAAATGAATTCGGGCATCCCGAATGGATTGACTTCCCGCGTGAAGGTAACGGATGGTCGTGCAAATATGCCCGCCGCCAATGGGATTTGGTGGACAACAAAAATCTGACCTATCACTATATGGGTGATTTTGATAAAGAAATGCTGAAAGTTCTCAAGAGTGTGAAAGATTTCCAGGCAACACCTGTTCAGGAAATATGGCATAATGATGGCGATCAGGTATTGGCATACGAACGGAAAGACCTTATATTTGTCTTTAACTTTAATCCGAAGCAGTCATTCACTGATTATGGATTTCTGGTAACTCCGGGAGCTTATGAAGTGATACTGAACACCGACGATGTAGCATTTGGAGGAAATGGTTTAGCAGACGACTCTGTCGTGCACTTCACTATTACCGATCCGCTGTACAAGAAGGAAAAGAAAGAGTGGCTGAAACTCTATATTCCTGCCCGTACCGCTGTAGTACTTAGAAAGAAAAAATAATTTTATCTTTAAATCAAGAAGCCCCCGCAAATATTATTGAATATCTGCGGGGGCTTTCTCGTTTATTATCCTATTCTATAATTCAGTTCCTAGTTTTCCAGAAAGGTACTTGGTCCGAGAATATCATACATATCACTAACGTTGCGCGTTTTGAGCAATACCCCTTGTGGAGTATAGAATAACTGATATTTGATGTCGACATTATCTTGCCCTACCTTAATTACTATAATAGCCTGCCATTTGGGAAACTCCACCATTGTCACATTATCTACCACCCAATTTGCGTATGGGCCGGATACAAAGGCATTATAGACTGTTGGGGTCAGCCGGTCGAGACTGACAAGATCAGTCTGCGTCATCACCCATTGTCCCCGAACGTTGAACCATACATTTTTAGTAAATCCGTTCATTGCAAAGTTGGCACAATAATATCCGTCGTCTTGTGACCAGGCGACGCCATTTGCTTTAGGATACATTTTCTTGAAAGTCGACTGTACATTGCCGGGAGGGGTATCTCCAAAGACAGATGTAGATAATAGCAGAAACAATGCGATTGCACAAATCATAAATTTCTTCATAAGCTTTGAGTTTAGAGGATTATTTATCTACCTAAACAGCCTTTGAGAATATTTGTTTGAGTGATGTGCATAAAATAATCCCCCGGTCATTCATAAGTGACCGATGGATGAAGAGTATACAGATCTTAGTCTTTTTATTTAAAAAGTAATCTTTAAAATCTTTCCGTTATAGCCTCCTACCGAAACATCCGTGGGTTTATAAGGTAATAGACTGATTTCTTCTTTAGCGCCCGTCATCAAATCAGTGGCCTGATAAGATTCCATTTGAGGAATCTGTAAAAAGTCGAAAGCATGTGAAGGCACATTGATAGCAACATCTACTAGTTGACTGTCGAAATTAATAATGAAAAACAGAATCTCATTTTTATATTTTCGCATAAAAGTATATTGTTTATGCTCATTGAAACGCCATCCGTTTATATTGGCATACATTAAATCAAAGAATACTCCCTTGCTGATTGCTTGCTCTTCATTACAAATCGTCAGTACTTTTTGGTAGATAGAGTAGAGGTGTTTATGCTCTTCAGTAAGCATCTTCTCGTCAAATTTACCTCCATTGCGCCAGCGTCGTATGCTGTCTACACTCCAATAATCGAATATAGTAGTCCGTCCGTCCCTTCCGCTAAATCCTTCACTATCCATGCCCAGTTCTCCAAACTCCTGACCGAAGTAGATCATCATAGGATTAGTGTTCATACAGGCGGAAACGATCAGTGCGGGAATTCCTTTACGCGGGTTGCCGGCAAAGAAATCAGAAGCGATACGTTGCTCGTCGTGATTCTCCAGGAAGTTGAGCATCTTTTTCTCTATTCCATTCAGACTTTGCCAGCAATGAGTGATAGCGGATGCAGATTCATATCCACAAGCTACATTGCGTAACGTGTCATATAGCCCTACCTTATCATACAGGTAATCAAACTTGCCGCGGAACAAATAGTTACGGTATTCACCTGGATTGTAAACCTCTGCGATGAAAAGTATTTCAGGATAAGCCTCTTTTACTTGAGGAATAGCCCATTCCCAGAATTCAACAGGAACCATTTCGGCCATGTCGCAACGGAAACCGTCAATGTCTTTTGATGCCCAGAAAAGAAGAATGTCCAGCATCTTTATCCAAGTATCCGGAGTCGGGGAGAAGTGGCAAGTACCGCCATTCTGATAATCCACTCCATAGTTTAATTTCACTGTTTCATACCAGTCGGTGATATTGGGAGTAGCATCAAAACGATTGTTACCGGTAGCTTTCGCCGGGAATTCCCGGTAAGGCTCTGCTGCACCGTCTTTCATATCAAACTGGGCATGAAGTTCCGCTTGCGGAATATAATAGAAATTATTATATGGGCTGAAAGATTGGCTGGAGTCATCGTTAGCTCCCAATTCGGTCGTACCGTCCGGTTGTGCATCCGAGTGATATTGGCGTGCTACGTGATTAGGTACAAAATCAATAATTACTTTCAGACCTGTGCGATGTGTGCGATGTACCAGATTCTCAAATTCTTTCATACGTCCTTGCACGTCGTTAGCCAAGTCAGGATCTACATCATAATAATCCTTGATAGCATAGGGAGAACCCGCTTTTCCTTTTACAACAGCAGGATGATCTGGCCTGATGTTATAACGGCGATAGTCCGTTTGAGTGGCATGCTCGATGATGCCTGTATACCATATATGCGTAGTACCCAGTTTCTTGATTTCACTAAGTGCTTTGAGAGTGAAATCAGCCATTTTCCCACAACCATTGGTGGCAATGTCTCCATTGTAGACACAGTGGTTGTTGTTATTTCCAAACAGGCGGGTGAATACTTGGTAGATAATTATTTTATTTTCGTCATTCATATAGAGTAGATTATTAATATTCGTATTCATTCTTATTTCTGATGGATAGGAGGTTATTTCCATATTTTTCCCTTTTCTTCCAACAGTTGATTAAGTACTTCGTTAGCTGTATTATAGCCTTGCCCAAAGATTTCTTCTGCTTTTTCCAGTTCGGTGTTACTGTATCCGTATAGGTTGTATGGTTCGATTAATAAATCGCATTTTTCTCTTTCGGGAAAGGTATTGGCGCGGAACATGAAATGAAATGAGCGCATAGCAATGCTTACAATATTCATTTTGTAATCCTGCGCCATGATGGGACTTACATTGACAGCTACCACTTTATCGCAAACCCTGCGCAGGGTAGAGACCGGAAGATTCATCATCAATCCTCCATCCACATAGTTAGTGCCTTCTATGTTGACCGGAGAAAACATGACAGGCATACAGCAGGAAGCGGCGACCCGTTCCGCTATGTTTCCCCGATGAAAGTGAACCATGCGACCATGATCGAGGTCAGTTGCTGTGATAATCAGGGGAAGTTGTAGTTCTTCCAGATTTTTTGCTTTTAAGTTAGTCCGGAGAAAATCAATAAATTCACAGAGATCAAATAGTCCCTTCTTGGGAATCACCAATTTCGTTAAATCCTGGAATTTATGTCCGGAGAAATAATCAAGTACTTTGTGTGGCTCGTTGCCATCCGCGTAAAAGACACCTGCAAGTGCCCCTGCACTTACTCCAGAGATGATTTCCGGTTTAATATCATGTTCCAGAAGAGCTTGCATGACTCCCAAATGGGCAAATCCTTTAATAAATCCTCCGCTTAGTGCATAGCCAATCTGATATTTCCGGCTATTCCAGTTATTTGTGAATACCTCCATGAATTGCTTTCTTTAGTTCGCCACGAATTTAGTGAATTTATTGAAAGTAGGAGGAATATAATGGATAGTTTTTTTTAAATCCATACCATCTGTCTTATTCACATTTGAAATAAACCGGCATCGAACATAAAACACGGATGGAAACTCTGCTCCGGCACCATGCCGGTCAGAATCCGAAATCGTCTATCTCAACTTTGTGCTCTTCGCTTTCTTTGAATGGTTTTGCTTCTTTTTGTACGGGATTTCCTTCGATATAGATGGCACGGAATGGACGGGCGGGGCAAACATATTCACATCCTCCACAACCTACACATATTTCTTTATTTACATGAGGAATTGTCAATCCATCCTTATACGGCACCATTGCCACAGCTTGTGTGGGGCAGTGTTCGGAGCAGGCTCCGCAACTGGTTCCATCAGTATAAACAATGCAATTTTCCTCGATGAAAACAACATATCCCATTTGTGTAAGATGTTTTTGCTCTACATTTATGGGAAGAATTGCTCCATTGGGACAGACATCTCCACAGACAGTACAGTCAAAGTTACAAAATCCTTTCTCAAAGCTAACAGTAGGTTGCATCATGCCTGCCAAGCCATATTCCATAAAAGCCGGTTTCAAGATATGAGAAGGGCATTTGCTGACACAAAGATGACAGGATGTGCATTGCTGTTGGAAGTGTTCCCGACTGATAGACCCCGGAGGAGTGATCGGATTTTCCTTTTTGTATGCCTTCTTACCTTCCAGGCTTGCTACAGATTCCTTGGCCTGGGAGATGAGTTTGGGGGTTGCTCCGGCAGTAACAAGACCGGCGACCAAAAAACGGCGTTTGGATGAATCCAAATCCGGTGATGATGGTGCAGGAGTTTCTACGTCAGACTGTTTTTTTAAAGAAGGGGCGTAAACTAATGCTTTTTGTTTGCATGCTCCCAAACAGTTGAAACAATCTACACAACGACTATAATCAATAGCGTGTTCTTTACTATTGATGCAAGCTGCTTTGCATTTGGTGGCACAAAGCCCGCATCCATTACATTTGGCAGTATCAATACGGACTTTGAATAATGAAAAGCGGCTCAATAACCCCAATATTGTTCCTACGGGACAAATCGTATTGCACCATGTCCGTCCATGTTTCCATGCCATTACAAAGATGACTGCAAGAGTAATAATAGCGATGAGAAGGGAAGAAATGCTCAAGATGGAGGTGTCTACCTGATAAAATGTATAATTGTCAAATCTGGCAAAGAGTGATTCCAGCAGATTATTCCCCAGCATATAGATAGGTTTGAATATGTGCACTACTACACGTCCATACGCACTGTACGGATCGAGCAAACCAACAATAAATGTAAATCCACATAGAAACCCGACCACTGTCAGTCCGAGCACACCCCAGCGCAATTTGTTTTTTGCAGGACTGTAACTATATCTTTTTTTCTTTTTTCCCGTTGCTTTGGAAATTCGTGCAATCACATCCTGCAAGATACCCATAGGGCAGATTGTAGAACAATATACACGCCCGAATAAAAGCGTTAACACAATGAGAAATAATAAGATACCTATGCTTAGTGAAAGGATGGCTGGAATAAATTGCAAATGTGCCAGCCGATGAAAACTGTTCGGTAATATTTCTGCGAAATCGAGAAAAAAGAAAGAAATCAGCACAAATAAAAGTGCTGATATTCCAATACGTAGCCTTCTTAACATGGTTGTTTTACATCTTAATTCGCTTGACATTCAATTTGTCAATGTTCATGGTTCCTATTTTCAATGCTTCCCCATTGGCGAGATGTCCTACTGTATCCAGTGGCATCTCACGTACTTGATTGAAGAACTTGGCAGCAGCCGTATCCACGGCTACAATATCCGGTGAGATAAACAATCCTTTTGCCAGTACAACATCGGATGCAGAGCGTCCCCGGGGACCGTTTGTTTTCATGATCCGGTAGGCGTCTACTACGTTGAGTACAGCTTTCTTCTGTAATGTACAGATATCTGCGATGCATTGTTGCAAATCGTTCTGGTGGAAGAATCCGCGATCCCACACAATCCCCATGTGATTTTTCATGGAGATAGTCAGATTGGCACCTCCGTGATTCTTCAGAATAGGAACATTGATCCATACATCACAATCCAGAATCGCTTCGTGCACTTTGGCTTTCTTCATCTTTTTGCCTTTTGGCAGATCAATTGGTTTGTAATACGACTCCAGATGTGCAGGCATTACTTTGGCTCCGGCTTTTTTGGCAGCAGCTTCAATACCACTGTTTTTGTAGCATTTTTGCCAATCGTCACAAGTATGGTCGAACACGACCACTTCTTTAGCTCCGGCGGCAAAACATTGTCTGACGATTTCTTCAATCAGTTTCGGATTCGTATTTCCTGCCAGTTCCGGCACTTTATCCCAACCGATATTAGGTTTTACAACCACTTTCTGCCCCGGTTTCACGAATTGCTTCATACCCCCCAGTTCGCTTATGGCACGGCGGAACATCTCTTCGGGTTCTCCGCCCATAACGGCCACCAGATCAGGATTGCTTCCGTTTGCTTTATTGATTGTTTGAGTTAACACCTCCATAGCCTCCGAACGCTGTATAGTCAAGGCGGCTCCGGTGATAGCTACTGTTTTTAAAAAATCCCTTCTGTCCATCTTTCTATATTAGTTTAGAGTTTTGCAATTGCTTTCAGGAGGGCGTATCCGCCGAACCATTGCAGTAACATTCCCGGAATACCGATACGGAAGTCCTGTACTGCTTCGTAGAAACTTCCAACGATGGCCCATTCAAATGCAACGCCTATGACCTGATAAGTGAGTACGACACCAAGAATGGCCAGTAATGAAACCGATTTTATAGTACGTGCTGCAAGAGCTGAAGCTCCGGCGAGTAAGGACGATTTGATTAATAGGATGGGAAGTGCTGCCTCCGAGGGCATGGCAAACAATAAATGATTGATGACTGGTGAAAGAATAGCAGTCAATAATCCTACAAGAAAACCATATTTATAAGCCGCAATCAGCGTGAAAAAATAAATAGGTAACAGGGTAGGACCACCATAAGGTACAAGATGGCATAATTGTGGAAGTGCAATGTTACCCGCTACGAACAGTAAGGCGAACAGGTAGGTTTTCACATTGCTGTGTTTCAGCGAATAGAGTTTGACGGATGTTTCCATTTTCGTTGATACTTTAATGTTGAATAGAACGATAATATATTAATAATAAGACTTTTCTCCAGATAAAAGGTTTAATCCGACTGGTATATTATTTTAATCCCGTAGGAAAAGAAAGTTTCAGGCGCTTGAAACTTTTAGTTTCGCGGCTTGAAACTACCAGTTTCCCGGCATGAAACTAATGGTTTCTCGGTGTGAAACTGATGGTTTCAAAGCGTGAAACTATAAGTTCCACACCGGGAAACAAAATAGGACAGGCAGGGAGCCACCAGCGCGCAGGTTTTGATTTACGCTTTTCTGTTATACTTCCTGTTTCACTTTAATATATTATGAATACTCTTCCTGTTTTACCTTACTTTCTTTATAAAGTAAGAAAGCACACGCAGCTGCTGCAAATACGCTATAATCGAATGGGGCTTTCACATTCAAGGAGAACGACATGGAGAATGCAAAAGTCAATAATAGAATGCCGCTAAGAAGAGCGACCCAACGTTTCTGGAAACCTATTAATAGCAATATACCGAGAATCGTTTCTGCTATGGTAGCCGTCCATGCCAATAATGGTATTAGAAATTTGGGGACCCATGGCAACAAAACTCCGGTATAAGTAGTAAAGCTTTCCATATTGCCCCAAACTACATTTTCGCTTCCCAACAAAGGAGTCCATAAACCTAAGCGGTCTGCAACTGCCGACAAGAATCCGATAGCAAGCGCAAGGCGCGCAAACAAAGATATATAATCTATTTTTTTAATCATATTGGTTCGTATAACAAGGATTGATATTCAGAAAATATCTGTCTTGATAATGAATTGTCAGTATCAAGTGGCAGTTTCTTTCTATAACAACGAAAGAGAAGCCTTGTATGTTCGGAATAAGCATACCTAATGTCCCGATAATTGTATAATGATATGCAATTTCGTTATGGGAGATTATCCGTTCATTCTTTCTTTAATCTTTCCCCATGCATGCGTATCGAATAGACAACTTTGGCGCATCGTCTCATACATCTCTTTAAATCTGGACATAGGTATGGTATAGCTTAGTTTGTCAGCTTCGAAATGAGGGCGAACCGATGGGTCGAAGAAACCGAGGAAAGTGCGTTTGCCTCCTTTACGATTCTCTATCGTGGCTTGCGTCACTACAGCACTACAGCCGGAACCAAAGGTAGAAACGACGCAATCTGCTGCGTTATTATCATAAAAAGCCCAAGTGGTCAAGCCCGAAAGCATATCCGGATTTGCCAGAAATACGACACCTTCTATTTCTTCAAGGCTTTCTACCTTATCTATACGTGCAAAATGAAGATACTTGTTTTCAGTTCTGGAAACGCCCATTTGCTCTATGTAGTCGATAACCTGTTCCGGGGTTTGTTTGTATTTCTCCTTGAGGGAGACGAAAGTTGGTACGTGTTCGGGCATTTCGGTGAAGCCAGTATAGAATTTACCGCCGCCACAACCGATGTTTTCGGCATTCAGGCTGATAATACCACCATCTCTTACCGTTCTCATACCTTTGAAGAAGCAACCGTTTATCTTTTCTGTTTCTCCTTTTTGCTCGTCCGAGTACCAGAAAACAAGAGGCAATTCAGCATTTTCTCCGAATGCCTCTTTGAAATTTTGAATAAAAGTTTGGATGTCCATAAGCTTATCAATTTTAGTTCTGTATGTAGGTCTTTCTACAAAGTTAGAATAAAAAAGGATAAGCGCAAGTGATTTAAAAGTTAATGTTTGATACACTTTTCTTACACTCTTCCAGCTTTTCCAATCCCTCTTTCGACAGTTTGGGGTAATGTAAATCCAATTGCTGCATCCGGTCACAAATAATTCGTCCTACTGCGTAACGCATGAACCATTTATTATCGGCAGGGATTATATACCATGGAGCCAAGTCCGTCGATGTCTCCGTCAGTACATCGGCATAAGCATTCATATAGTCCTCCCAGAATTGACGCTCTTTGATGTCCGCCGAAGAGAATTTCCAGTTTTTAGATGCATCGTCCAGTCGCTCCATGAATCGATTTTTCTGTTCGGCTTTCGATACATTGAGAAAGAATTTCAGGACAATCGTTCCATTCTCTGTCAGATAGCGTTCAAAATCGTTGATTTGTCGATAACGACGCTTCCAGAAGTCGGGATCAATGTCATTTACGGTTTCGACACCTGGTAACTTGTTGGATAGAATAATTTCCGGATGCACTTTGGCAATCAGTACATCCTCGTAGTGCGAACGGTTGAAAATACCGATTCGTCCTCTTTCCGGGAGAGAGCGATTGATACGCCAGAGATAATCATGGTCCAGTTCTTCAGCAGACGGTTGTTTGAACGAATACACCTGGCATCCCTGTGGGTTAATGCCGGACATCACATGCTTGATAGTCCCGTCTTTTCCTGCAGCATCCATCGCCTGAAAGATAATCAGGATTGAATACCGGTCTTGTGCATAAAGCATACTTTGCAGCTCCGAAAGCTTCTCAATATCCTTTGCCAGTTGCTCTTTAGCGTCTTGTTTGGATAAATTGCCAGTGAATGACGAGTCAAAATCCGATACCAAATGTTTCTTTCCGGGCTTTGCCAGCAGGTCTTTTAGAATATCCTTTTTCATGTGACGGTAGTTTTAATAGTTCTATTCAAATAAAACAGTTGAGGCAGTCAATTGGTTTTTATAATCAGTATGTTTGAGACATTTCATGAGAAAGAGGCTTCTTGACGGATAATGACCAAAAATGAACGGATATTGCTCTGGTATCATGAAGGAATTTATCCGAAATTTGCAATCGAATTAGTACTATATAATAAAAGAAACAATGAAGTATTTGAATAAAGAAACCAATGGTATCACCCTTTCACGTATCGGACTGGGTGCCATGAGAATGGCTGACGTTCAGCAGGGAGTCGACACGATACATGCCGCGCTGGACAGTGGAATTACGTATCTGAACACGGGGGACTTTTATGGTCACGGAGAAAGTGAACTGGTGATCCGCGAGGCTTTGAAAACCCGGAAGCGCGAAGACATTTTTATCGCCGTCAAGTTTGGTGGAATGCTCACTCCAGATGATCGGTTCTATGGTATTGACGTCCGCCCGCAGAACGTACAAAATTATTTGGCTTACACCTTGAAACGATTAGGCACAGATTATGTTGACCTCTATCAGCCAGCACGTATCAATCCGCACATCCCGGTGGAAGATACTATTGGTGCCGTTGCCGATCTTGTAAAAGCTGGTTATGTGCGTAGTGTCGGGATCACCGAGATAGATGCTGAAACGTTGCGTCGGGCGCATGCCGTTCATCCTATCAGTTTGGTTGAAGTACGATATTCCTTGCTGGATCGTGACATTGAAGAGGGGATTCTACCCACTGCACGAGAATTGGGTATTGATGTGGTTACATTCGCCAATCTCTTTCATGGAGTAATTGGAGGTAGCAATCCTGCCGGAAAAGTTGCGGGATTGAGTCAGCGGATGCCACCGCAAGCTGCCGAGAAGTTAAAGCAAGCTGTTTCACGGCTCGAACTGTTGAAAGAAATGGCCGATGAGAAGAACGTATCTGTATCGCAACTCGCCATTGCATGGGTATTGGCGCAGGGGGATGACATATTGGCTTTGGTAGGCTCGCGTACTGTCGATCAGCTTCACGATACCGTGAAAGCGATTGATATTCACCTTAGTCCGGAGGATTTGCAACGTATCGAGCGGATGATTCCTAAAGAATATGCTTCCAATTCGGCAATGTTACCGATTAATCTGGACGAGAACGGGTTGTTTAGATTCTAACGCCATTCGTTGTCTTTTCACCTTTCTTGTACTCCAATGGTGAGAGACCTGTATTCCTTTTAAAGAACTTCCCGAATGTAGACTGATCCGGGAAGTTCAATTCTATTGCGATTTGGTTGATCGTCTTGTTCGGTTCACGAAGTAGAATTTTGGCTTCTGTAATCACTGCATTGATAATCCACTTTGCCGCTGACTGCCCATCATACTCTCTGACCACTTTCGATAAATAATCAGGAGTTACACAAAGTTTATCTGCATAAAAAGTGACTTCTCTGTGCATCCGGCATTCCTCCATAAGTAATTCCCTGAACCGTTGGCGGAGGGTTTCACTGCGGGATAGTCCCAGCTCTCCGTCACCATACCTATGCCAGCGGCAGTTGTCAAGGTCAAAGAATAGATTTATAATCTGATTCTTGATGACATAAGAGTGGTAGACGTGTTCTTTATCAGGAATATAACTTTTAATGAGTTCAACCTCTTTTCTCAAACGCAGGCTTTCTTCCTCATTCAACTCTTGCCTGGTATGTAATTTTTTCAACTGACCCGCCTGTTGCAGACGGATGCCGGATGTCATAGCCATTATTTCCTTTTTCAATTCAGCAGAATGAATGATGAGATAGCCTTTGAAATCGGCTGAATAAGCTGTATGCTCTATGATATCATCCGGATAAACCTGCATCACCGTGTTCTTTTTCAGTGTGTGCGACAAATAGTTTATTCCTATTGTAATTTCTCCGGAAAGAACAAAGATGAGGGAGTAGCCTTTCAAGCGTATCGGATAGTTTTTGACTTGAACCGGCGAACGACGGGAGTTATCCATATCTATGACGGACAATTGCTCCTGAAAGGTAGCTTCTGCGGATATTCTTTCAAAGTATTCTGGCAAAGCTAAATCTACCACCTGTTCCATAAAAACACTATTATAATTTGTAGAAAACAAAGTTCGCACTATTCTTACAGAAAAAAGAGAGTATAGGCCACTTTGTTTTAGTCAGAATCCGATATTACATATTTTTAAGACGATAGCGTCTTCAATCGGGAGAAAAACAGACATTCATCTTCGTTTTCAATAATAATTACTTATATTTGTCTGACATAACTTAAAAAAGATACATTATGGAAAACAAGCTCAAGATTGCACTGACTTTTTCAGGAGGGGGATATCGTGCCGCGACTTTTCATTTGGGAGCCTTGTCATATCTGCATACAATAAAAGTAGGAGAGTCTACATTATTGGAACACGTTGTTGCTCTGTCTACTATATCAGGAGGGACAATAACAGGATTACGTTATATGCTTGGACAGACCCGTGGCGAGTCTGTCGATGAAATATTCAACGATTTATATAAATTCTTCACCCAGATAGATCTGGCCACCATTGCTATGGATAATCTGTCGAACTATGGGGAAAAACAGTGTGCTTCTCTGATTCGCACCATGTCAGACGTTTATAATACGGAGTTATTCAAGGGAGCAGTATTAGGCGATTTGATGGATAAAATAGATGAGATTCATATCGGTCATTTCGCGGCTAATGCAACGGACTTTACGAACGGACTTGCTTTCCGTTTTCAGGCAACCGAGAATACGGGTACAAAGCCGGGCACTACATCCGGTCATGGAATAGTGGGTAATAATAAAATCCGGATTCCCCGCGAAGTGGCCAGACACATCCGTTTGTCTGAAATACTGGCATGTTCATCCTGTTTTCCCAGTGGTTTTGAACCGTTGGTTTTCCCGAAAGATTTTGTGTTGGGAGATTCGGAAGAAGTGAAAAGCTATATTTCTAAAATAGAACCTTTTGGGATTATGGATGGAGGAGTGGTCGATAATCAGGGCATTGAACCTATCATTCTGGCAGAAGAACGGATGGCAAGATGCACGGGTAGCACTGACGGGAAGTGTCTGGACCTAGTGATTATCTCTGATGTAGCCAGCCCCTACATGAATGCATATACTCCCTCCAACTTCTGTTTGCCGAAGTCTATTGGAAATTTAACTCTGAAGAAATTATCGGGACGTCTATGGATAGCGGGAATTGTGGCAACAGGGGTTGTTGCTGCTTCCTATATCTTCACTTCAGCTTCTTTTTTATCAGGTTTTCTAACGGCCCTCTGGGTACTGTTGGCTGGAGTTCTCATAGCTTATGCTATCCTGAAAAAGAAACTGATTCGTATTGCTAAAACAACTGTTATACAGGATAGTGTACCCTCTGTTCTGAACTTACGTTTCAAGGATATTGCCACATTGGTTGTCAATCGGTTAAGTTCGGTACTGCTGTTGGTTTCTTCTGTGTTTATGAAACATCTGCGTCGTATGGGCTATCGTAGTGTTTATCAGGATGACACTTGGTATAATCGCACAATGATGAACGGCGTCTATGAGCTTCGCCCTGGTGAATCCTGGATTTCCAAATTGAAATACGGACAACTTCCCGAATATCTGAAACCGGGTGATGCCATACAACAGAACTCTCAAAAGGCGGCAAGTATGGGGACCACACTCTGGTTTACGCAGCAGGAAAAGGAAACAGGTATGCCGGATGCGTTGATTGCTGCCGGACAATATACAATATGTTGGAACCTGCTTGAATACATAGAAGATATCAAGAAAGATCCGACAAATACCAATGAGCGCCATCAGTTGATTATTGCCTGTGAAGAACAGTTGAGAAAAGACTGGGCGGAATTTCAGCAGAATCCGCTTTGCAAATTGAATGATTGGAAAAAGTAAAGGGATTTTGTATATAACTTCAAATGTAATTGGTACAAGGAGATATGGAAATGAAGCATTTACTAATGTGTGAGGGGATCTTTTCAACCTTAAATAGGAGAATAGACATAAATGCAACATAGCAAAGAAATAATTAAATCTTTTCTTACTTGATTTTCCATCTTTTCCTTCTGATGCCTTCTTCTGATCATCATATACGAATGGTGCAATAATTGCAAGTACTAAACAGATAATAGACATAACTACCGGAATCATAACATTTAATTTCCAGTTTCCACTGTTTGCATTATGTACTACCAGAAGTGGATATACCATACCTGACAGTGAAACAAAGAATTTGATTCCTACAAGCGCTGATCCAGGTGCTGCCGGATAAGCTTCCTGTACAGCCGGATATCCTGATGCATCCCAGAAACCGGATGTTGCAACTCCTGAAACAAATCCACATACAGAAGCAACTAATGCACTTTTTGTAAATAAGAATCCAAGGAAGCACAGAATATATAATGCTGCTCCACCGATCATTAATTTTTTACGTCCTACATGATCCGAAATCTCTCCGCCGATCCAGACGCTGACGAATTTACCAAAGCCTGTCCATGCAACTGCTGTACTTACCGCTGCAAGACCTGCTGCATATGCTGCTGACTGTGGGTCTGCCATATTGAATCCCCACTGTTTTGCAAAGTTTACGTTGTTCTGACTTAAAATGATAGCCTGGATACCATGTGTTAAATAGCAAAAATATACACAGAGGATAGACCACAAATATTTCTTTGCTCTCATTCCATCATTCTCCTTTTGTGAATGTAATT
>ERZ839947.2286-NODE-2286-length-14315-cov-3.195442_pt1 | contig 14315 bp, 8 predicted proteins | sample MGYA00519908_ERZ839947 | MGnify/ENA primary metagenome ERZ839947 (study PRJEB31850, sample SAMEA3708857) | human gut metagenome | biome: human gut; feature: human-associated habitat; material: faeces | place: China | collected 2014 ... | reverse complement strand
CTTCACAAAGCGCACAATACTCAACACTTCCCTCTTCACAACCTGCAAATTTCTCGATATATCTGCCAAGAAGAGTCTCCTTGTTCTCTGCATAAAGCTTTTCAAAATCATATGCCGGAATTGTCTCGTCCAAAATCTCCAACACGCATCCTTCCTCCGCCAAATGATTCACTTCAAAGGCAATATCGGGATCTCTTTTTCCCGCAAGAGTAATTTTGTAAATATTTTCATTTCCATACTCATTTATAAGTCGCTTTACCCTTTTTCTTATACTTCCTTCCGTATCGCTTCTTTCTACTTCGACAGAACTGTGGATATACTCTCTCCCCGCAAACGGTATCCACTGAATCGCCGCTTTTCCGTCTTTGAGCTCCCCTTTTACATATCCATGCTGCCCGACGTCGTTTTGGTCGATCGGTTCAAGCGCTCCCGCATAAATCATCTTATCTTTTTGCAAATCCTGCGGTTTATGAATATGTCCCAGGGCGATATATGAAAATCCGGAACGACTCAGCTTCTTTTTATCAAACGGAATATGCCTGTCATCACCTCCGTGAGCCAACAGAATTTCATTCTTTTCAATGCCTGCTGCAGCCACATCGTCATAAAGCGGCTGACAAATTTCCCGTTCATAGTAACTGAGTCCATACACCGCTGTTTCCAATTCCGGAAAATCGACATATTCCAATTTCTTCCCGAACAAAGGATATACATTATCATTCCACTCAAATGAACGATAATTAGAATCTTTCTGCAGATGATCATGATTGCCCGCTATGAGCACAACTTTAGTAGCTGTCAGTTCTGAAAAAAGATAATTGACCTCTTTTAGCTCTCTTACAAGAGGCTGCCTGTGGAAAAGATCTCCGGCAATAAGAAGAAGGTCGGTTCTCTCATCTTCACATACCCCAAGTATTTTCTCAAATGACTCCCACAATTCTCTTCCTCTGCTTTGACTATATACAGCCGCCTCCGGCTGCGCTCCGAGATGTACGTCTGCTATATGAATAAATTTCACGCCCGCTCCCCTTTCAACAATGCTGTTTTCTGCCGGCTGCCACGAACCCGGGCAGGCCCGGACTTTCGCTCGCCGCTATTGCAATAAAAGGACGCCACACAACTGTCGCGCCCTCATGATATACTTTATAATTTTATTCTATATTTATTTCGATGTATTTTTTTACGTCTTACACCGCAAAACGCAATTACAGTTCACAGTTATTTACTGTTCTCGGGAACGGAATCACATCACGGATATTCGACATTCCCGTCAAATACATCACGCATCTTTCAAATCCTAATCCGAAACCTGCATGACGCGTAGAACCGTATTTTCTAAGATCAAGATAAAAGCCATAATCTTTTTCATCAAGACCAAGCTCGTTCATGCGGGCCAGGAGTTTCTCATAGTCGTCTTCTCTCTGACTTCCTCCGATGATTTCCCCGATACCCGGAACAAGACAATCAACTGCCGCAACCGTCTTGCCGTCATCATTTTGTTTCATGTAAAACGCTTTGATTTCTTTCGGGTAATCTGTAACAAATACAGGACGCTTATACACCTGCTCTGTCAAATAACGTTCATGCTCTGTCTGAAGATCACATCCCCAGGAAACCTTATACTCAAACTTATCGTTGTTCTTCTCCAGTATCTCGATCGCCTCTGTGTAAGTAACACGGGCGAAATCAGAATTCGCAACATTATTCAGTCTCTCCAGAAGTCCTTTATCAACGAAAGAATTAAAGAAATTCATCTCTTCCGGCGCGTTTTCAAGAACATAATTGATGACATATTTCAGCATAGACTCTGCCAGATCCATGTCGTCTTCAAGATCTGCAAACGCAATCTCCGGTTCGATCATCCAAAACTCTGCCGCATGACGGGTTGTGTTGGAATTCTCGGCACGGAAAGTCGGTCCGAAAGTATATACGTTCTTGAATGCAAAAGCATAAGTCTCTACATCCAGCTGTCCGCTTACGGTAAGGTTTACCGGTTTGCCGAAGAAATCCTGTGTGTAATCTACTTTTCCGTCCTCGGTCTTAGGCACGTTATTCATATCCAGAGTCGTTACCTGGAACATCTCACCGGCACCCTCACAGTCACTGGAGGTGATTAACGGAGTGTGGACATAGACGAAGCCCTGCTCCTGGAAGTACTGATGGATCGCGTAAGCAATCAGGGAACGCACACGGAATACAGCCTGGAATGTATTGGTACGCGCGCGAAGGTGCGGGATCGTACGAAGATATTCGAAGGTGTGGCGTTTTTTCTGGAGCGGGTAGTCTGCGCTGGAAGCCCCCTCAACGGTAACTTCTGTTGCCTGGATCTCAAACGGCTGCTTTGCCTCCGGTGTTGCCACAAGAGTACCTTTAACGATGATGGAAGCGCCGACGTTTAATTTGGAGACCTCAGCGAAGTTTGCCATTGTGTCATGGTAAACGATCTGTAAGGTGTCGAAGCTTGTACCGTCGTTTAATACGATAAAGCCGAATGCCTTGGAGTCACGAATGCTGCGGATCCATCCGCCGACAGTGATCTCCTTATCTAAATATTTCTCACGCTCTTTAAAGAGCTCTTTGACTGTTGTCAACTGCATGATTCTTCCTTCTCCTTATATCTCTCTTCTTAGCTTAGATAAATGTGCAATCTGGTATTAGTATAGCGTATTTTTTATGGGGATTCAAGGTGAAATGGGCATAACACGGGGGTTTTCGGGAGTTTTTTAAAGGCTTCCCGAGCAGAAATTACAGAGTCCATCAAGATTTGTAAGTAAAATAGAAATAGAAAAATAAGTTTTTATAGAAAAATCCCGAAATATCGACTATAATAATAATAAAATAGCACACGGGAGGGCAAACGAATGAATATTTACGATCGGATCAAGACCATGAGCGATGAGATGGCAGGTGACCTTACAGCGCAGAGACGTGACTTTCATAAGTACGCGGAGCCGGGCTGGTTTGAGATGAGGACATCGTCCATTATTGCGCGGAAACTGACAGAGCTCGGATATGAAGTGCTTGTCGGAGATCAGGTCTGCAAAAAGGATTCCAGAATGGGCGTTCCGTCTGAGGAAAAGTTAGAGGAACAGTATGAGCGTGCCGTTGCCCAGGGAGCGGATCCGGAGTTTGTTAAGTACACAAAGGGAGGAATGACCGGTGTGATCGGAATCCTGCGCTGCGGCGAGGGCCCGACGGTTGCCATGCGGTTTGATATCGATGCCCTCGGCGTATTCGAGGAACATGATCCGAGCCACAGACCGGCGAAGGAGGGATTTAACTCCGTAAATGAAGGCTTCATGCATGCCTGCGGACATGATACGCATATGACCATGCTGCTGGGGGCGGTGGATGCCGTTACCGGCGGCTTCCGGCGGGAGGATATGTTCCGCTATCTCAAGACGGGGATGGCGGGCATCACGGCGGAGGAATGTGACCTGTTGGAGAACTATGTGATCCTGTGGAGCATCCGGGGAAATATGTGGCTGCGGGATACGGAGTGGACGGCCAACCCCGACGGATACGGGCAGGAGATGACCCCGGAGCGGCAGCAGCGGCTGGTGGAGATCAACCGCATAAGGCAGAAGGTGCGCTCTACGCTGCTGCCCCTGAGCGATGGACTGAAGGATAGGCCGAAGGCCAGGGATAAAGCGGAGATGCTTTACATATTTGCCGAGGAGTCCGGCGTGCCGCAGCGCCTGAAGGAGACGGCAGAGGAGCTGCTGCGGCAGGGACAGGCCCAGCTGGCGGAGGAATACAGCCAGCTGTGGAGGATCCTGTGCGGCGTACTGGATCAGATGGCGGAGATCCTGGGGGAGATGGAGCTCTCCGGCGAGGAATTTGCCCGGCTTCTGCGGCTGGTGCTGACCCAATACAGCGTGGGGACCATTCCGGCAACGCTGGATCAGGTGAAGGTCAGCGAGCTGACCCGCAACGACCGGCACTCGGTGAAGCGGCTGTTTCTGCTGGGGGCCAACGACCATGTGCTGCCCCAGCCGCCGTCGGGCCACGGCCTGCTGGAGCCGGAGGAGCGGGAGGTTTTGCAGCAGCGGGACATTCTGCTGTCGGATGCGGCCTTTGACCCGCTGGACAACGAATTGCAGAACATCTATGCCTGTCTGGCCCAGCCGTCGGAGCATCTGACGGTGAGCTATCCGGTGACGGATCACAGCGGCGGACAGCTGCGGCCCTCCTTTGTGGTGCGGCGGCTGGAGCGGTTGTTTCCGGGCTTGATGCCGGAACGGGAGACGCTGCGTCTGCTGACCCCGGCGGTGGCGCTGGAGGAGGCCGGTCAGGAGATGGGCGGCTCCCTGTGGCGGTACTTTGCCGGGAGAGAGGAGTACGCCGGGACGCTGGCGGCCATGGAGCGGGCCAGACAGCTGCGGCGGGGACGGCTGTCCCCGGCGGCGGTGCAGTCCCTGTACGGCACCCGGATGGGGATGTCCGCATCCCGGATGGATCGGGTGCGGCAGTGCCACTTCGGCTACTTTATGCAGTACGGCCTGCGGGCCAAGGAGCGGCGTCCGGCGGGCTTCGAGGCCCCGGAGATCGGGACGTTTCTGCACTATCTGCTGGAGAACACCGCCCGTGAGGTGGCAGGCAGCGGCGGCTGGGCGGCGGTGAAAACGCCGCAGCTACACGCTATGGTCCGTAAATACATTGACCTTTACATCCGGGACGAGATACCGGGTTACGAGGAAAAGAGCGCCCGGTTCCGCTATCTGTTCGGGCGGCTGCGCACCACGGCGGAGGACATCGTGGATCGCATGGCGGAGGAACTGGCGGAATCGGATTTCAAGCCCGTGGCTTTTGAGCTGGGCTTCGGCGGACGGGACGGCACACTGCCGGCCATCACCATTCAGGAGGGGGACGCCACCCTCTCCGTCAGCGGAAAAGTGGACCGGGTGGACGGCTGGCTCCACGACGGGAAGCTGTATTTGCGGGTGGTGGACTATAAGACGGGGCGTAAGTCCTTCGATCTGTCGGATGTGCGGTACGGGCTGGGGATCCAGATGCTGCTGTATCTGTTCACGCTGGAGAAGGAGGGACAGTCCTGCTTCGGATACCCCATCGTTCCGGCGGGGGTGCTGTATCACCCGGCACGGGATCTGATCCTGAAGGCCGACCGGGACATCACACCGGAGGCCCTCCGCAAGGCCATGGATCGGGAACTGCGGCGGGACGGCATGGTGCTGGGGGACCCGGAGGTGCTGCGAGCCATGGAGCACAGTGCGCTGGAGGCGCCGTGCTTCCTGCCCATTCAGGTGAGCAAGGACGGCGGCATCAGCGGCGGCGTGGCTACGGCGGCGCAGCTGGGGCGGCTGGGGCAGTATGTGGAGAAGCTGCTGCACCAGATCACCCGTGAGCTGCGGCAGGGGAACATCGATGCAGACCCCTGCTGGCGGGGGCCTCAGGAGAGCGCCTGCACCTACTGCGATTTTGCATCGGCCTGTCACTTCCAGGACGGGCAGGCCGGCGACCGGCTGCGGCCGCTGAAACGGGTGAAGCCCGACGAGTTCTGGGAATTTGTAGCGCATGAGACGGGAGAGGAGGGACGTCATGGGGAGCTTTGAGCCAACGCCGCAGCAGCGGCGGGCCATGGAGGACCGAGGCGGCAGTCTGCTGGTGTCCGCCGCGGCCGGTTCCGGCAAGACCAAGGTGCTGGTGGAGCGACTGTTCGGCTATATGGAGCGGGAGCGCTGCCGCATCGACGATTTCCTCATCATCACCTTCACCAAAGCGGCGGCGGCGGAGCTGCGGGGCCGGATCGCCGCAGAGCTGAGCCAGAGAGTGGCCCGTCAGCCGGAGAATATGCACCTGCGCCGCCAGATGATGCGGGTGTATCAGGCGGACATCAAAACGGTGGATGCCTTTTGCGGGAGCCTGCTGCGGGAGAATATCCACCTGCTGCCACCGGAGGGGCAAAGGAGCCTGACCCCGGATTTCCGGGTGCTGGATCAGCAGGAGGCGGAGCTGCTGCGGATGCAGGTGCTGGAGCAGGTATTGGAGGAGTTTTACCAGCGCATCGGCCGGGGGGATACCCAGGCCCAACAGCTGGCGGAGACGCTGGGTGCCGGGCGGGACGACCGGGCGCTGGAGCGGCTGGTGCTGGACATCCACGGGAAGATCCAGAGCCACGCCTACCCCATGCGGTGGCTGGGGCGGCTGCGGGAGCAGTGGCAGCAGGTGCCGGAGTCCGTGGGGCCTTACCGGGAGGTGCTGACGGACAGCATCCTGCGGCGGACCCGGTTCTGGGCGAGGAAGCTGACGGAGACGGCAGCGTGGATGGAACAGTATCCGGATCTGTACCGGGGCTACGGCGACCGGTTTCTGGAGATGGCGGAGCAGCTGCAGGGCTATGAGGCGGCGGCGCAGGAGGGCTGGGACGCCATGGCCCGGCTGAAGCCCGCCTTCCGGCGGATGGGCGTCGTCAAGGGCTGCGACGGGGCCAAGGAGCAGGCGCAGGCGGTACGCAAGCGGTGCAAGGACGAGCTGGATGAGATCGGTGCGCTGCTGGCGGTCAGCGAGAGCGAGCAGCGGGAGGATCTGGAGGCCATGGCCCCGGCCATGCTGGCGCTGGTGCGGCTGACGGAGGACTTCACCGCCGCCTATCAGGCGGAGAAGGTACGGCGCAACTGCATGGATTTCAGCGATCAGGAACACTATGCCATCCGGCTTTTGCAGGGTGACGACGGTGCGCCGACGCCGCTGGGGCGGCAGCTGTCCGGGCGATACCGGGAGATCATGGTGGACGAGTATCAGGACACCAACGAGGTGCAGAACTGCATCTTCCGGGCCATTTCACGGGACGGGCAGAACCTGTTCACCGTGGGGGATGTGAAGCAGAGCATTTATCGGTTCCGGCTGGCGGACCCCACCATTTTTCTGGAGAAATATCTGGCCTACCGACCGGCAGAGGAGGCGGAGGAGGGGCAGCCACGAAAGGTGCTGCTGAGCCAGAACTTCCGCTCCCGGCGGCAGGTGCTTTCGGCTGCCAACTTTGTGTTTGGCAGCATCATGTCCCGGCAGATGGGAGAGATGGACTACGGGCCGGAGGAACGACTGAACTACGGGGCCGCAGGCTATCCGGAGCGCAGCGACACGGATACGGAGTTCCATCTGATCAGCGTGGCGGATACCGAGGAGGAGCGCTTCGACCGGACGGAGGTGGAGGCCCGGTTCGTGGCCCATCGCATCCGGCAGCTGCTGGACGAGGGCTTCCCCGTGCAGGGGGAGGACGGGCAGCAGCGCCCTGTTCAGCCGGAGGATATCGTGATCCTGATGCGCTCTCCAGCAGCAAGGCGGAAGGTCTTCACGGCGGCCCTGCAGCGGGAGGATATCCCCTGCGCCGGGGGGGAGGAGCAGTCCTTCTTCGAGACCATGGAGATCGCCGTGATGGTGTCGTTTTTGCAGATCGTGGACAATCCACGGCAGGATGTGCCGCTGCTGGCGGTGCTGCGGTCGCCGCTGCTGGGCTTTTCGCCGGATCGGCTGGCCCAGATCCGGGGCGGGCATCCGGCGGGAGACTACTACGGCGCTCTGTGTGCCGACAATGGTGAGGATAGCCGTGTCTTTCTGGAGCGGCTGGCGCAGCTGCGGGCGGCGGCCGGGGAGCTGACGGCGGACCGGCTGCTGTGGAAGCTGTATACGGACTGGCAGGCACTGGCGGTGTTCGGGGCCATGGAGGGTGGTGTGCAGCGGCGCAGCAATCTGCTGGCGCTGTACGCCTATGCCGGACAGCTGGCGGCTGCGGGACGGGGGAACCTGTTCGATTTTGTCAGCTATCTGCATGACTTGATGGAGAGCGGCGACCTGCCGGATATCAGCGCAAGGCAGGAGAGCGGCGGTGTGCAGCTGATGACCATCCACAAGTCCAAGGGATTGGAGTTCCCGGTGGTGATCCTGGCGGATCTGCAGAAGGGCTTCAACCGAGACGATTTCCAGCGGCCTGTGCTGGTGCATCCCCGGCTGGGACTGGGGACGGAGCGGGTGGATCGGAGGAGGCGTATCCGGTACGATACCGTTTCCAAGCAGGCCATTCAGCTGGCCCTGTCACGGGAGAGTCTGGCGGAGGAGATGCGGATCCTGTACGTGGCCATGACCCGTGCCAAGGAGAAGCTGATCTGCGTGGACTGTATGCGCTTTGCACGCAATCGGGTCCGGGGCCTGCTCAGTGTGGCGGGCTGCCCGGCGGCGCCGGAGGCTGTGGGGAGCGCCAAGGCGCCGGGGGACTGGATCCTGCTGCCGCTGCTGTGTACGCCGGAGGCGGCGGTGCTGCGGCAGTGGGCGGACATGGAGCCGGAGCAGCCGGCCCTCTCCGATGGTGGCTGGCAGGTGCGGCTGTGGGAGAACCCGGTGTTTGAATGTGGGTCTGCGGCTGCGGCCCCGGAGGAGGCTGCGGTGCAGGAGCAACGGTATGATCTCTCTGCCATGGAGCTGCGCTATGGCCACACGGCGGCCTGCACCATCCCCACCAAGGTGACGGCTACCCAGCTGAAGGGCAGGGTGTTGGATGAGGAGATCGCAGAGGGGGCGGCATCCGCCCGGCCACGGCGGCTGGACTTTCAGCGGCCCCTCTTTTTGCAGCAGGAGCGCAGGCTCACTGCTGCGGAGCGGGGGACGGCCATGCATCTGGTGATGCAGTATCTGGAGCTGGACGGCCCGGACCCGGAGGAGCAGGTGCGGCGGCTCACGGAGCGGCGGCTTCTGACACCCCAGCAGGCGGAGGCGGTGGATATGGAACGCATCCGGGCGTTTCTGGCGACGCCGCTGGCGCAGGAGATCCGGCAGGCCCGGCAGGTCTGGCGGGAGTATCGCTTTGCCCTGCTGATGCCGGCGGCGCTGTACGACCCGGCGGCGGAGGGAGAGGAGCTGATGCTTCAGGGCGTGGTGGACTGCGCCTTCCGCACGGGGGAGGGGCTTGTGGTGGTGGACTTCAAGACCGACCGTCTGGCTCCCGGCGAGGAGCCGCAGCGGGCGGAGGAGTACCGGCCCCAGCTGGAGGCCTATGCTCAGGCGCTGGAGCGGGTGATGGAGGAGAAGGTCTGCCGCAAGGTATTGTACTTTTTCTCCACGGGCGCCACAATAAATTTGTAAATTTGCAAAAAGTGCTTGCATTTTGCCATGAGATGTGGTATCATCACAGTTGCCTTTGTGAAAGAGGACTATTGTACCAGAAAGAGGTGAACCAGAGCAATGAAGGAAGGAATCCATCCCAATTATCAGCAGACTACTATCAAATGCGCCTGCGGTAATGTAATTGAGACAGGTTCTACGAAGAAGGATATTCGCGTAGAAGTCTGCTCTAAGTGTCACCCCTTCTTCACCGGCAAGCAGAAGCTGGTGGATACCGGCGGACGTGTGGCGAAGTTCAACAAGCGCTTCGGTCTGGACAAGTAAAGACACTTTTTACAGGACCCGCAGCTTTTTGGCTGCGGGTTCTTTACTTTTGCCGCCGGGTATACTATATTATTAGGTGAAAACCGGAAGCGAGGATGTACATGGAACGCAGAACTTTGGAAGAAAACAGGGAAAACAAGAGGGACTATGCGGTGCTGGTGGGGCTGCGCTCCCCGGTGCTGCGGGAGGACAATGCAGACGAGGAGAGTCTGGCGGAGCTGGCGGCTCTGGTAGAGACCGCCGGAGGGCAAGCCGTCGGCACCATTTTGCAGAGCAGGGAGAAGCCGGATCCCCACAGCTTCATCGGAGAGGGCAAGGTGGAGGAGGTACGGCGCATGGTGCAGGAGGAAGAGGCCACCATGGTCATCTTCGACAACGACCTCTCGCCCTCCCAGATCCGGGTGCTGACGGAGATGACCGGGGTACAGGTGCTGGATCGCAGCGGCCTGATCCTGGACATCTTTGCCCAGCGGGCCAAGACCAAGGAGGGGTGCTTGCAGGTGGAGCTGGCCCAGTACCAGTATCTGCTGCCGAGGCTGGTGGGTATGTGGACTCATCTGGAGCGACAGGCCGGCACCAGCGGCAAGGGTCCCATTGGCTCCAAGGGCCCCGGCGAGACGCAGCTGGAGACGGACCGCCGCCACATCCACCGGAAGATCGACAAGCTGAAGGCGGAGCTGGAGGAGGTGCGGCGGGTCCGCAGCACCCAGCGCCAGCGGCGGCAGAAAAACGAGATCCCGGTGGTGGCCATTGTGGGCTACACCAATGCCGGAAAATCCACTCTGCTCAACGCCATCACCGGGGCGGGTATCCCCGCCAACAACCGGCTGTTTGATACGCTGGACACCACCACACGGCTGCTCACCGTCAGCGATACGCTGGATGTGGTGATCTCCGACACCGTGGGCTTTATCCGCAAGCTGCCCCACCAGCTGGTGGAGGCCTTCAAGGCCACGCTGGAGGAGCTGGAGTACGCCGACCTGCTGCTGCACGTCATCGACGTGTCCAATCCCCAGTGGCAGCAGCAGGCCGCCATTGTGGAGGACCTGATCCACGAGCTGAAGGCGGATCAGATCCCCTGCATCCGGGTATACAATAAGTGCGACGTGGCCTTCTCCGGGGAGCGGAGCCATGAGGAGGACGCCGTGTCCATCTCCGCCAAGACCGGGGAGGGCATCCCGGCGCTGATGGAGGCCATCGACCGGAGGCTGGACAAGGGTACCCGCCGGGTGGTGATCCATCTGCCCTATGACAAGGCGGGGATGCTGGACAGCCTCTATCGGGAGGCCAAGGTGGAGGATGTGGCCTATCAGGAGAGCATTGATGTGACGGCGGTGTGTCCCCCCAAGGTGCTGGGCCAGCTGAAGGACTATATCGAGGGCTGGACGGAGCCGAAGGAGGACTGGGAATGATGGAGACGGAACGGCTGCTGCTGCGGCCGTGGCAGGAGAGCGATGCCGAGGCGCTGTACCGCTGGGCCAGCGACCCGGAGGTAGGCCCCGCCGCCGGATGGTCGCCTCACACCTCCGTGGAAAACAGCCGGGAGATCATCCGGACGGTGCTGGCCAAGGAGGGAACCTTTGCCGTGGTGCCAAAGGACGGGAACGGCGACCCCATCGGCGCCATCGGCGTATTCCCCACGGAGATACCGGAGGGGAGAGGGGAGCCGGAGATCGGCTACTGGATCGCCCGCCCCTACTGGGGGCAGGGACTGATCCCGGAGGCCGTGGAGGCGATGCTGCGCCGGCAGTTTCGGGAGATGGGTGCGGAGCGTGTGTGGTGCGCCCATTTTCCGGGGAATGAACGATCCCGGCGGGTGCAGGAGAAGTGCGGCTTCCGCCATGTCTGCGATACGCCGCCGTCGCCGTGGCCCGACGGAACGGAGCGCCCCGGCGTGTGTCAGGCCATTACGAGGCAGGAGTGGGAGGTGCGCCATGGCTGACGGCTTTCGTATCCCCTTTCAGGAGGCGGAGAGCGAGTTTGTGGAGAAGCGCTCCCGGTTCATCAGCCACGTGTGGCGGGTGGAGACGGAGGAGGAGGCCCAAGCCCGGATCCAGGAGACGAAGAAGAAGTATTATGACGCACGGCACAACTGCTGGTGCTATCTGCTGGGGCCGAATCTGGTGCGCTACTCCGACGACGGAGAGCCTCAGGGAACGGCGGGACAGCCCATGCTGAACGTATTCCAGCGGGAGAACGTCACCGGAGCGGTGTGCGTGGTGACCCGGTATTTCGGCGGTATCCTGCTGGGGGCCGGAGGGCTGACCCGTGCCTACTCCAAGGGCGCACGGGACGCCTTGGCGGCGGCGGGCGTGGCCACCATGGGTCTGTGGGCCCGTGTGCGGCTCAGCTGCCCCTATCCGCTGTTTGAGCGGGTGAAGCTGGAGATCGCCGCTGCGGACGGTATTCTGGACGATATGGACTACGGCGCTGATGTGACGCTGACGGTATCTCTGCCGTCGGAGAGGCGGGAGACCCTGCAGGGGCGGCTGACGGAGCTGTCCGCCGGAGGGCTGACCTTGGCGCTGATGGAGGAGAGCTACCGGCCCGGCCCACGGGAGGAGTTATAATGGAAAAGGAGAAGAAGGAATGAAGTACACGGAATACACCGACGAACAGATCCAGGAGATCAAGCGCCAGCGAGACCGGCGCAAGCGGCAGCAGATCACGGTCATCGTCTTTATCCTCGGCGTGCTGTTTGCGCTGGTGGGGATCCTGGAGCGGGGCGGCGCCATCTATCTGGTGCTGGGCATCGCCTGCCTGCTGATGGGCGTGATGCTGCTGGTGGATCACATCCGCAGGGAGCGGGAGGAGAAAGCCAAGAAACAGGATGCAGCAGATGCTGACAAGGAGTAAGCCTTGCCATTTGTTCACGGATTCTTTACGGAAAACCCCTTGCCCTGAGGGGGCTTTTCATGATAAAATGATATTGTAAGTAGAGATGCGAGGCGCATCTGCCCAATGTACGGACAGGTGCGCTCTCGTTTTGTCAGGAGAAAATTGGAAAAGGAGGAAGATATTTGTCTCGTAAGCCATTGAGCGTACAGGCGCAGCAGGATCGCCTGCGGCGCAAGCGGCGGGAGGCCGGAGAGGTGCTGACCATTTTCCGCAAGCCCCTGAAGGAATCGCTGACCTCGGTGCTGCCCATCACCGCCATTGTGCTGGTGCTGTGCTTTACTATTACCCCTATCTCCAACAACGCCATGATGGCGTTTTTGCTGGGGAGTCTGCTGCTGATCGTGGGCATGGGGTTGTTTACTCTGGGTTCGGAGATGTCCATGATCCCACTGGGTGAGGCGGTAGGTAAGGAGATCACCCGATCCAAAAAGGTGTGGGTCATTGTGGCCATCAGCTTTTTGATCGGCGTCATCATCACCGTGGCGGAGCCGGATCTGCAGGTGCTGGCAGGGCAGGTGCCGTCTATCCCGGATCGGGTCATCATCTGGTCCGTGGCGCTGGGCGTGGGGGTGTTTCTGGTGATCGCCCTGCTGCGTATCCTGTTTGCCATCCAGCTGTCGTATCTGCTGATCGGGTTTTACGCCATCGTGTTCGTGCTGGCGGGCTTCGTGTCCCCGGACTTCTGGGCCGTCGCCTTCGACTCCGGCGGCGTCACTACCGGCCCCATGACGGTACCCTTTATCATGGCGCTGGGCGTGGGCGTCAGTGCTGTGCGTAACGATAAGGACGCCGGGGGCGACAGCTTCGGTCTGGTGGCCCTGTGTTCCATCGGCCCCATCATCACGGTGCTGCTGCTGGGCCTGCTGTATCAGCCAGACGGCAGCTCCTATACCCCGGTGAGCGTGCCAGATGCCAAGGACACGGCGGAGATGTTCCGGTCGTATACCCATGCGCTGCCGGAGTATTTCAAGGAGATCTTCCTTTCTCTGGCGCCCATTCTGGCGTTTTTCGTCCTGTTCCAGCTGGTCACCCGGCGGATGCACCGGCGGGAGGTCATGAGTATGCTCTTTGGCCTGCTGTACACCTATATCGGGCTGGTGCTGTTCCTTACCGGTGTCAACGTGGGCTTCATGCCCGTGGGAAGCTTTCTGGGGGAGAGCATCGCCGCCCATGAGAGCTACAGCTGGCTGCTGATCCCCATTGCCATGCTCATCGGCTACTTCATCGTGTCGGCGGAGCCAGCGGTCCATGTGCTGAACCGGCAGGTGGAGGAGATCACCGCTGGGGCTATCCCTGCCAGCGCCATGAATGCGGCACTCTCCATCGGCGTGTCGGTGTCGCTGGCGCTGGCCATGATCCGGGTGCTGACGGGTATCTCCATCATGTGGTTTTTGATCCCCGGCTATGTGCTGAGTCTGGCGCTGTCCTTTGTGGTGCCGAAGATCTTTACCTCCATCGCCTTCGACTCCGGCGGCGTGGCCTCCGGTCCGATGACGGCCACGTTCCTGCTGCCCTTTGCCATGGGGGCCTGCGATGCGCTGGGGGGCAATGTGGTGACGGACGCCTTCGGCGTGGTGGCCATGGTGGCTATGACGCCGCTGGTGACCATCCAGCTGCTGGGCGTCAGCTATCAGCGAAAGCTCAGCAAGCGCACTCCTGTACCGGCCGTTGGGCAGGTGGAGGAGATCATCGAGCTGGCATAGGAGGGCATATGAAGCGACTGTATTTGATGATCACCATCACCAACCGGGTGATGGGCTCCAAGCGATTTGTGGATTTCTACCGGGCCTTCGGCGCACCGGTGGTGTTTACGGCGCTGGGCCGTGGGACCGCCAGCGATGAAGTGCTGAGCTATCTGGGGCTGGAGGCCACAGAGAAGTCCGTGATGCTGTCGGTGGTGACGCCGACGTGCAAGGAGGTGCTGATGAAGGAGTTGGTCACCACCATGCACCTGACCAACCCCGGCACCGGCATTGCCATGTGTCTGCCGCTGAGCAGCATCGGCGGAAAACGGGCCC
>ERZ839947.2281-NODE-2281-length-14354-cov-8.453039_pt1 | contig 14354 bp, 10 predicted proteins | sample MGYA00519908_ERZ839947 | MGnify/ENA primary metagenome ERZ839947 (study PRJEB31850, sample SAMEA3708857) | human gut metagenome | biome: human gut; feature: human-associated habitat; material: faeces | place: China | collected 2014 ... | reverse complement strand
CGACGTCCGCGACCCCAATTCCACGCTGCAGCCCGTTCGCGGCGAGCACTCTCGTCCGCCTATCGTGGTCTCCCGTACGCACCCCGCGCTGATCAAGCGCCTTTTCGAGCTCGAGGTACCTGAGATCTATGAGGGCACCGTCGAGGTCAAGTCCATCGCCCGTGAGCCCGGTATGCGCTCCAAGGTCGCCGTCCGCTCCCTGGACGACCGCCTCGATCCGGTCGGTGCTTGCGTTGGCCCCAAGGGCAGCCGTGTCCGCACCGTGGTTTCCGAACTCCGCGGCGAGCGCGTCGACGTCATCTTGTGGGATGCCGATCCGGCCGTCTACGTTGCCAATGCTCTGTCTCCCGCTAAGGTCACCCGCGTGCTGATCGATGAGGAGAAGAACTACGCGGGCGTCATCGTCCCGGACGACCAGGTCTCTCTCGCCATTGGCAAGGAGGGCCAGAACGCCCGTCTCGCCGCTCGCCTCACGGGTTGGCACATCGACATCAAGAACGAGACCCTTGCTGCGGACATCCTCAAGAACGTTCCGGTTCCCGCCGCCCCCGCCGAGGACCTTATCTACGAGGACGATGAGGACCTTGAGCCCGAGCGCTGCGCATATGTGGACGAGGACGGCGTGCGCTGCCGCAACCAGTCCCGCCCCGGCTCGCGCTTCTGCGGCGTTCACGACGAACTTGTAATGGGTGAGCCCGGCGCCGATATCATCGACGACGCCGACGACCTGATCTAACGCTGTCAAGCATGGCCCGTTTCGTATGTATGAGCACGCATGTGCTTGAGAGGTAGGTGAAAGGCGTATGGCGAAGGTTCGCGTATCAAGCCTTGCTAAAGAATTTGGAATGACTTCCAAGGAGCTGCTCGACCAGCTCGCAGAAATGAAGATCCCGGCGAAGTCCGCTTCGTCTGCACTCGAAGACGCATACGTCTCCATGGTGAAGAAGAAGCTCGCCCCGGTGATCGAGGCCCGTTCTGCTGAGATCGAGGCGAAGAAGATTGCCGAGCAGCAGGCTGCTGCAGCCGAGGAGGCCGCTGCTAAGGCGGAGGCCGAGAAGGAGCGCATCGCCGCCGAGGAGCTCGAGGCCAAGCGTCGTGCCGTTCCGGCATCCGATTCCGGCTCCCGCTTCCGCTCCCTGCTTGATCAGATCGCGGCTCAGGAAGCCGTCCTGAAGGAGAAGAAGGAAGAGGACGCGAAGAAGAAGGCTGCTTCCGCTTCGGAGCGACCCGCGCGCAAGGGCCGTGGCCAGCGCGGCGAGCGCGGCGAGCGTTCCGATCGTGGTGATCGCGGTTCCGCGACGAACGAGGCGCCCGCTCATCGTCGCCGCAGCAACGCTGCCCCCGCTGTTCCCGGCAACGTCGACTTCCCGTCCCCGGATAAGGGTGGTAAGGGTAAGAAGCGCAAGGGTTCCGCTCACGTTGAGGAAGACCGTTACGCCCGCATGGCTCGCGAGGCGGAAGAGTACAGCCGCGAGAAGGTGCTCGAGGAGGCTCGAGCTGCCGTCGAGGAGGCGTCCCGCGAGTCTACCGGTCGCCGCAAGAAGCGCAAGGAGAAGCGCGAGCGCGAGGCTGCCAAGGCTCAGGAGGAGCGCAAGATAGAGGAGGCGCTGGCCCAGGGCGTGAACCCCGAGGAGCTCGACGCCATCAAGGTCTCCCAAGGCGTTACCGTCCAGGAGCTCGCCGAGGCGCTTGACGTTCCGGCCAACGACATCATCAAGCGCCTGTTCCTGCTGGGCACGCCGCTCACCATGACGCAGTCCATGTCCGACGACCTCATCGAGCTCGTTGCCGACGACCTGGGCCGTCAGATCAAGATCATCACCCCCGAGGAGGAGAACACCTTCTCGTTCTACGACGATCCCGCCGACCTTAAGCCGCGCGCCCCGGTCGTCACCGTCATGGGCCACGTCGACCACGGCAAGACGAGCCTCCTCGACGCCATCCGTCACACCGGTGTCGCTGCCGGCGAGGCGGGCGGCATTACCCAGGCAATCGGCGCTTCGCAGGTTATGATCAACGACCGCAAGATCACCTTCATCGATACCCCGGGTCACGCCACCTTTACGGCCATGCGTGCCCGTGGTGCCAAGGTGACCGATATCGTCATTCTAATCGTGGCTGCCGACGACGGCGTCATGCCCCAGACGGTCGAGTCCATCAACCACGCCAAGGCCGCCGGCGTACCCATCGTCGTCGCCGTCAACAAGATCGATAAGCCGGGTGCCAACCCTGACCGCGTGCGCCAGGAGCTCACCGAGTACGGTGTCATCCCCGAGGAGTGGGGCGGACAGAACATGTTCGTCAACATCTCGGCCAAGCAGAAGATCGGTATCGACGACCTTCTGGAGACCGTGCTGCTCCAGGCCGACGTGCTCGAGCTCAAGGCCAACCCGGACACCTTTGCCTCCGGCAACGTCCTCGAGGCTAAGCTCGACAAGGGCCGCGGATCGGTTGCCACGGTGCTCGTGACCCGCGGTACCCTGCACGTGGGCGATACGCTGGTCGCCGGCCTTACCTACGGCCGCGTCCGCGCCATGCTCGACCCCAAGGGCAACGCCGTCACCGAGGCCGGTCCCTCCGACGCCGTCGAGATTCTGGGCCTGCAGTCCGTCCCCAACGCCGGCGATGAGTTCCGCGTGTTCGAGGACGAGCGCGAGGCTCGCGCCCTGGCCGACGAGCGTTCGCTCAAGGCCCGCATCGAGGAGCAGAGCCGCGTGAAGCATGTGACGCTCGAGAACCTCTTCGAGACCATCGCCGACGCCGAGGTCAAGGAGCTCAACCTGATCATCAAGGCCGACGTCCAGGGTTCTATCGAGGCCCTTCAGGACTCCCTCGACAAGATGGACCAGTCCGAGGTGCGCATCAATATCGTGCACTCGGCCGTGGGCGGCATCACCGAGACCGACGTCACCCTGGCCGCCGCCTCCGACGCCATCATCATCGGCTTCAATGTCCGCCCCGACAACGTGGCCAAGGAAGAAGCCGCTGCCACCAAGGTCGAGATGCGGATGTACCGTGTCATCTACGATGCCATCAACGATGTCACCGACGCTATGAAGGGTATGCTGGCTCCCAAGTTCCGCGAGGTGGCTCTGGGCGAGCTGCAGGTCCGTCAGGTCTACAAGATCAGTAACGTGGGCACCGTTGCAGGCTGCCGCGTGACCAGCGGCAAGATCACCCGCGACAGCAAGGTGCGCGTTGTCCGTGACGGCATCGTCATCACGGAGGACGAGATCGCATCTCTGAAGCGCTTCAAGGACGACGCCAAGGAAGTGGCCGAGGGCTACGAGTGCGGCGTCACTCTGGCAAAGTTTGCCGACGTCAAGGAAGGCGACGTCTACGAGGCCTTCAAGATGGAAGAATACCGCGATTGATTGAAATAACCTCTCAGTCTGGCGAAGAGAGAAAGCTTTCCGGAATGCCAAGGCCTCTCCTCGGCAGGAGAGGTGGCATTGCGAAGCAATGACGGAGAGGTTCATTTTAGAGGAGAAACTATGTCTCAGAAAAATATGGGCCGTCTGGCGCAGGACATGAAGCGTGAGCTCATCGCCATCATCGGACGGCTGAAAGACCCGCGGCTGGAGGGCGGTCTGCTGACCGTCACCCGGCTGGATGTGACGCCCGACCTGGACGTGGCGAAGGTCTATGTGAGCGTGATGGGCCGTGAGGACGGCCCCAAGCCCGCCATCGAGGCCCTGAACCGCGCCGCAGGCCATGTGCGCACCGAAGTGAGCAAGAAAATGCACATCCGCAAGGCACCCCGCTTCATCTTTGTGGAGGACGACGGTGCCGCCTATGCAGCCCACATCAATGAGCTGCTCCGCACGCTGAATGTGAACGGCGACGCTGAGGACTCTCAGCCCGCCGAGACCGAGGAATAAATCCAGCGCTGCGGAAAGGATGGATCCATCAAATGACAGAACAGCTCAATGTGCAGCAGATGGCCGAGCGCCTCTGTGCTGCGGACAACATTCTGGTCCTGTGTCATAAAAACCCGGACGGCGACACCATCGGCTGCGGCAGCGCCCTCTGCCACGCGCTCAAGGCGCTGGGCAAGACGGCAGCTGTCCTCTGCTCCGATGCAGTGCCTTCCCGCTACAGCTTTACCGCACCGGTGCCGTTCCGGGGCGAGTTTGAGCCCAAGACCGTTGTGGCCGTGGATGTTGCCAGCGTGCAGCTCTTTGGTGAAAACAACGGTGTGCCGCAGTATACCCGCCACGTCGATCTCTGCATCGACCACCACGCGGGCAACAGCGGCTATGCGGATTTCACCCTGCTGGACGGCAATGCGGCCGCAGCGGCAGAGCTTCTGTATGAGGTCATCAGCGAGATGGGCGTGGAGATCACCCCCCTCATCGCCAACTGCCTCTACACCGGCCTCGCTACTGACACCGGCTGCTTCCGGTTCTCTTCCACCACTGCCAACACCCACCTCGTGGCTGCAAAGCTCATTCTGGCCGGTGCGCAGGTGGAGGAGCTGAACACCCTGCTCTTCGACACCAAACCCCGGGAGCGGATGGAGGCGGAGCGTATCGCCCGCAACCATCTGGAATATCATCTTGAGGGCCGCTGCGCCCTGATGTATCTGACCCGGGACGAGATAGAGCAGAGCGGCGTGGACCCGGCTGACCTGGAAGAGCTGACCAGCCTGCCCATCAGCATCGAGGGGGTCAAAGTGGGCCTGCTGCTCCGTCAGCAGCCCGGCGGCAGCTACCGCATCAGCGTGCGCGCCGCCAAGGGCGTGGACGCCTGCGCCATCGCACGGCGTCTGGGCGGCGGCGGCCACACCCGCGCAGCGGGCTGTGAGCTGCTGGGCAACCTCGACAACGCCAAGAGCGCCATTCTGGCCGAAGTGGAGGCGGAACTCGACCGCCCCGAGATGCAGGAGGAAAGCTGATGCAGGGCATCCTTATCGTAGATAAGCCAATGGAGTGGACCAGCTTTGACGTCATCGCCAAGCTGCGCGGCATCCTCGGCACCCGCAAGCTGGGCCACAGCGGTACGCTGGACCCCATGGCCACCGGCGTTCTGCCGGTGTTCTGCGGCGGGGCCAGCAAGGCCGTGGACCTTCAGCTCGACCACACCAAGACCTACTGCGCCCGGCTGCGGCTGGGGATGCAGACCGACACCGGCGACATCACCGGCACCGTGCTGGAAACAGCCTCGGTGACGGCGGGGGAGAAGGAACTGCTGGCCGTTCTGCCCCGGTTCCTTGGCCCCCAGATGCAGACGCCGCCCATGTACTCGGCGGTTAAGATCAACGGCCAGCCCCTTTATAAGCTGGCCCGCGAGGGCGTCACGGTGGAGCGGAAGGCCCGCCCCATCGAGATACTGGACATCCGGTACGGCGGCAGCCCGGTAGAGAACGAATACGTCCTCACCGTCCGCTGCTCCAAGGGAACGTATATCCGCACCCTGTTGGAGGACATTGCCGCCGCTATGGGCCAGAAAGGCACCATGAGCGCTTTGCGCCGCACGACGGCGGGTGTCTACACCGAGGCCGACGCCCACACGCTGGAAGAGATACAGGCGGCAAAGGACGCAGGCCCCGAGGCACTGCAGGCTTTGATGCTGCCGGTGGAGAGCGTGTTCGAGAGCCTGCCTCTGCTGGTGGTAGAGCCAAGGGTGGAGCAGCACCTGTACAACGGCTGCCCTACCAGCCGCTACCCGGCGGCAGACGGCCGCTACCGTGTCCGCAATGCCGAGGGGCAGTTCCTGGGCCTTGCGAACATCACCGGCGGCGTGCTCAAGGTCGAAAAACTCTTTGTAGAGAGAAACGAAAAGGACTAAACATTCATGCAGATCTATTCACAGCTTGCGCCGCTTGCGCTGGGCGGTGCCCACGGCTCTGCTGTGGCAATGGGCTTTTTTGACGGCATCCACATCGGCCACCGCGCGGTCATCAATGGCGCAGTGGAGTGGGCCAAGGCCCACGGCGCGGCACCGGCGGTGTTCACCTTCCGCCTGCCCACCGAAAACAAGATGAAGGGCAAGCGCCTGCTCTCCACCGAGGACAAGCACGCCCTCATCGCCAGCCTCGGCGTGGAGTACTATCTCTGCCCCGATTTCGAGGAGATCAAGGCCATGACGCCGGAGCAGTTCGTGCTGGGCATCATCCGGGATTGCAACGCCCGGGCGCTGTTCTGCGGCGAGAACTTCACCTTCGGTGCCAGGGCGGCAGGCACACCGGAGCTGCTGCGTCAGCTCTGCGAGCCGCTGGGCGTGGAGGTAGTCGTCCTGCCGATGGCACAGTTTGAGGAGAAGCCTGTTTCCTCCACCCGCATCCGCACCGCGCTGGAAGGCGGTGACATCCCAGCGGCCAATGCCATGCTGGGGATGCCCTACGCCATCCGCTTCACGGTGCATCACGGGGCGGGCCTTGGCCGGACGCTGGGCGTGCCGACCATCAACCAGCTCTACCCGCAGGGCTTCCAGCTGCCCCGGTACGGCATCTATATCACCCGCACCAGGATAGGGGACAGATGGTACCCCTCGGCCACCGGCCTTGGCACCCGGCCCACCGTCAACAGCGACGAGAGCAAGGTGACCTGCGAGACCTTCATCCCGGGCTTTACCGGCGACCTTTACGGCACCGACCCGGTGGTGGAGTTCCACGCCTACCTCAGCCCCAGCAAAAAGTTCGACACGCTGGATGAGCTGCGCGAGTGCATCAACCACGCAGCCCAGCGCGCGCAGGAATACTTTGAGGAGTGAGCGGGAGCAATGGATAAGATAAAACAACAGAGCCGGTGGCTCTGGCTCCTTTTGTCGCTGCTTCTGGCGCTGGCTGTTCTGCTGGGGGCAGTGCAGGCGTTCGGCGTGAGAGAAGACCCACGTCAGGCGATGACACGGGGGCTTTGCGTCCGGACGAACGAGAGCTGGCAGATGGACACAGAATGCCGGGCAGAGTATGTGATCCCTGCTGATGCAGGCGAGGGCCTGATGCTGAGCATCCGGACGGTGAAAAAGAGCTTTGCCCTCGCGCTCTGCGGCCCGGATGGGGTAGAAAACTGGTTCTATGAGTATCAGCAGGAAAAAGGCCCGGTCGAGCTGCGGCTGTTCATCGCGCTGCCGGATGGCGCGGCCGGCAAGACGCTGCGTTTTGAAGCAGAAGCCCCCACGACGCTGAGCGGGATGCTCCGCAATGAGGCTGTACTGGGTACACAGGCTAGGATAACGCTCCACTATCTGCAGAGCAACCTGTATGCGCTGCTCTTCTTCCTTTTCTGCGCCTTCTGTGCGGCAGAGCTTGGCCTGCTGCTGCTCTCGATGCGCAGGATCTTCCAGCCGGAAGTCCGGTATCAGATCTGTATCATGTTCGGGCTGGTGCTGGATGCGGGCGTCTGGATCCTGACGGATTCCGAGCTGCTGACCCTCTTTACCGATAAGGCAAGTTTCGTCGCCTTCTTGTCCCTGCTCAGCTTCGGCCTCATCGTCCCCCTCACGTTGGAGTTTATCCGCTGCACCCTGAAAGAGGAGTGCAGGGGGCTGCGGCTCTTGCAGCAAGTACAGATGCTCCTGCTGACGGCAGATATTCTGGGCTGGCTGCTGCGGGGCTGGGCGATGTTCTGGCTGCTGCCCCTCATGCACCTGACCATCCTTGCAAGCATCCCGCTAACTCTCCGCGACCTCTTTGCAGCGTATAAAAAGACCCGAAGCGAGGATGTGCGGGATATTCTGGTCGGCTTTGGTGCATTGGCAGTCTGTGCCGCAGCGGCACTGGTGTTCTTTTATGGAGACCATGCCGGGTGGCAGTACGCGGTGTTTTACTGCGTGGGCCTGCTCTGCTTTTTGTTGCAGCTGGGCCGCACGGTCATCCACCGGGTCAGGCAGGCCATCGACGAACAGGCCCAGCTGGAAAACTACAAAAATCTGGCCTACGTCGACTCGCTGACCGGGCTTTTCAACTATACGGCCTTCAAGTATATGAAGTCCCGCTGGCCCGAGCGCACGGACTGGACCTACATCGTTATGGACGTCAACTGGCTCAAGCAGACCAACGACCAATACGGCCACCGTGCCGGTGACGAACTGCTCTGCTGTGCAGCCCGCTGCATCCGGGAGGCCTTTTACCGGGCCGAGGACTGCTTCCGCATCGGCGGCGACGAGTTCGCGGTCATTGCGACTGCGGCGGATGAGGACGCTGTGAAGGCAGCAGTCGAAAAGCTCCGGAACTTGTGTGCGGAGTGGGATGCGAAGGAAGAGTATCCCGTCTCCATTGCAGTGGGTCATGCCATGCAGGCAGGCCGCACCATGACGGCGGACGAGCTGTTTATGGAGGCTGACGCTGCGATGTACCGGAACAAAGCTGAGATCAAAAAGGCTGTGGGCGGCATCATCCGCTGAATAAAACAAGAACGCACTTCACCAATGAAAGCGATCGGTGAGGTGCGTTTTTGCTTCGTCAGAAAGAGAAACCGGAAAAATAGAGGTGCTCCACCGTTTCCTTTTCGGCGGAGGAGAGGGATGTGTCTGCGGCCATGGCGGCGCGGATACTTTCCTGGGTATCCGGGTAGGAGTTGAGGGTGATGCAGGCGGTTTCGCTGTCGGCATCGAAGTGGAGGGCGTCGCGGTCTCGCGGTGTCCAGGCGTCCCAGCCCGGGGAACCGCTGGTCATGAAACTGGCAAGCGCCTGCTTCAGCTGGGCCGAAAGGGCCTGCGCACCTGCTGAAGACAAATCAGCACAGGCAGAATAGCTGCTTTCGGACGAGAAGAGCGCCAGCGGCAGGCCGTGGAAGGAGCCGAGGCCCGGGATAGCCGTCTGACTGTCGGTCCCGCCGTAGTCGATGAGGCCAAGCCAGACCGGAGCACTGCCGCCCAGCGCTTCGGCGACAGCTTCGGTGCTGCTCCAGCGGCAGAGGGCTGAGCCGTATTTTACGGCATAGGCCCGGGCCGCGCTGGAAGCGGGCCGCAGGTCGTCCCGGACAAAGCCGCTGAATTCAGTGGCGCTGCTGAACAGCAGGAGGGAAACAGCACTCCGGGCGCCCCGGGAGAGCACTACATCGTCTGCGTAGAGGATAGCTGGTTTGCCGAGGGCGGCAATGCGGGCCGGTTCGAGGCCGCAGAGCCATTCCCGGACGTCCGCCCCCGGCGTCAGCAGCCATTCGGCGGCGGAAGCCGTGTCAGCGGACCGCCCGTCTTCCACGGCCAGCGGCGCGAAATTTTCGGCCAGCTTCTGGGCGGCGGCGTCCGGGTCGGCGAGGGACAGCCCACCGGAGATGGCGACGGCCTTCTGGAAGCGCCCACGGAAGAGCGGGCTGCCCGCAAGGGCCGCTGCCATCCGTCCGCCGTCAGAGAAGCCGCAAAGGGTGATGTTGTCGGCGTCGCCGCCGAAGCGGCGGATGTTGTCCCGCACCCAGTCCAGCGCCCGGGCGATGTCCAGCAGGGCAAAGTTTCCGGTGGCGTCCGGGTCTGCAGTGAGGGCGGGCAGGCAGTTCCACCCGAACAGCCCCAGCCGGTAGTTGAGCGCAACAAAGACGCAGCCCGCGTCCCGCACGAGTTCGCAGCCGGGCAGCTCGAGAGATGAGCCTGTGGCGGCGCTGCCGTGCAGATAGACGAGGACGGGCCGCTTTTTAGCCTCGGCGGAAGAATAAATGTCCAGTGTCAGGCAGTCCTCGGTGCCGAGGGGAAAGGTGGTGTACTGGTAGGCCGCCGGAGCGGGGCTGGTGCAGTCCCGCACAGTCTGCCAGCGGGAAGGCTCCAGCGGTGCTGTCCAGCGGCTTTCGCCCGTGGGCGCGGCACCGTAGGGGATGCCGTACCAGCAGAGCAGGCCGTTTTTGCCCTCTCTGCCCCTCACCGGGCCGTACTGGGTCTGGCAGAGAGCAGAGACAGGGGAGAACAGGCCGTTTTCGGTTTCAGAAGAAGCCGCATCAGCCGGGAGGAGCGGGCTTGAAAGAACCGCTGCGGCGGCTGCGCTTCCTTTGAGGAAGCTGCGGCGGGAAAAGCAATGTGTCATTTGATCTACCTCTTTATTACAATAGACAGATTATAACATGATTTGACAGGAAAACAACATCCTCATTTTTGCGGATCTGTAAAAATTTTTCTTGCTTTTTACGTTGGTTTCTGTTATACTAGCCCTGTTACCGCGATACGGGGCTGGGAGTATGCCCACTCGGGAGTACCGTTTTCCCGCTGCTGTGTCGCTGGCAAATAAAAATTTTATAAAGAGGTACTGTTACTATGAACAAGCAGGAAGTTATGGCCAAAGTCGCTCTGACCGAGAAGGACACTGGCTCTCCCGAAGTCCAGGTCGCTCTGCTGACCGCTCACATCAACGAGCTGAACGAGCACCTGAAGAAGAACCCTAACGATCACCACAGCCGCCGTGGTCTGATGAAGATGGTTGGCCGCCGCCGCAATCTGCTGGCCTACCTCCAGAAGAAGGACATCGAGCGTTACCGTGCTCTGATCGCAACTCTGGGTCTGCGTAAGTAATAGAAAACAGAGGGCAGGTACCGCAAATGGTGCCTGCCCTTTGCTCTTTTATGTTGGATTTTCCCTTGTATCCCAGACACTGGAACAAATAGGCCGCTGCTGCGTGTTGCAGCAGTAAATCGAACGCCTGTGTGAAGCGGCACGGACGCTGGATTTATTGCTATGATGCGCGGCGGGCAGCCTTTTGGAATATCAAACGGACATAAGGAGGCAAACCAAATGGCAATCGAATTTGGTTCCCGCAAAGAAAACTTTGACAACTTCAAAGTTTACGAGACTACGCTGGCAGGCCGCCCCTTCAAGGTGGAGATGGGCAAGATGTGCGGCTTGTCCAACGCAAGCGCCCTCATCCGCTACGGCGAGACCTGCGTGATGTGCAACGTGGTCATGAGCCCCAAGCCCCGCGAGGGCGTCGATTTCTTCCCCTTGAACGTGGAGTACGAGGAAAAGCTCTACGCTGCAGGCCGCATCCCCGGCAGCTTCATGCGCCGTGAGGGCCGCCCCGGCGAGCGCGCCATCCTGACCAGCCGCGTCGTGGACCGTCCCATGCGCCCGCTGTTCCCGAAGGAGATGCGCAACGACGTCTGCATCACCATGACCGTCATGAGCCTTGACCCCGACTGCAGCCCTGAGATCGCCGGCATGATCGGCGCTTCGCTGGTCACGGCTGTGTCGGAGATCCCCTGGAACGGCCCCATCGGCGGGGTCCAGGTGGGTCTGGTGGACGGCGAGATCGTCCTGAACCCCACTCAGGAGCAGCGCAAGAAGAGCGACCTGGCCCTGACCGTCGCCGCCACCATGGACAAGATCGTCATGATCGAGGCCGGTGCCAATGAGGTCGATGAGGACACCATGCTGAACGCCATCAAGGCCGCTCACGTGGAGATCAAGAAGATCATCACCTTTATCAACAGCATCGTGGCCGAGCGCGGCAAGCCGAAGATCGATTTCCAGGTCGTGGGCCTCGATATGGACGTGTTCCATGCTATCAAGGAGAAGTATCTCGACGACTTCAAGGCCGCCATGGATACCGACGACAAGAATGTGCGTGATGCCGCCCTGCTGCCCATCATGGACAAGATCGCTGAGGAGTACCCCGACCTGACCGAGGCCGACCTCGACCTCGTCAGCTACAAGATGCAGAAGTACGTCGTCCGCCGCTGGCTGCTGGACGAGGGCAAGCGCGTGGATGGCCGCGGCATCAACGAGATCCGCCCGCTGGCCGCAGAAGTCGGCATCCTGCCCCGTGTGCATGGCTCCGGTATGTTCACCCGCGGCCAGACCCAGGTGCTCACCACCTGCACCCTCGGCGGCACCAAGGACAACCAGCTCATGGATGACCTGACCGACGAGCAGACCAAGCGCTACATCCATCACTACAACTTCCCGCCGTACTCCGTCGGCGAGGCCCGCGCACCCCGCAGCCCCGGCCGCCGCGAGATCGGCCACGGCGCACTGGCTGAGCGCGCTCTCGTGCCTGTGCTGCCCTCTCTGGAAGAGTTCCCCTACACCATCCGCTGCGTGTCTGAGGTCCTGAGCTCCAACGGCTCCACCTCTCAGGCTTCCATCTGCGGTTCCACCCTGGCCCTGATGGATGCCGGTGTGCCCATCAAGGCACCTGTTGCCGGCATCTCCTGCGGCCTGATCACCGAGGGCGACCGCTGGATGACCATGCTGGACATTCAGGGCGTCGAGGACTTCCACGGCGATATGGACTTCAAGGTGGGCGGCACCCGCAAGGGCATCACCGCCATCCAGATGGATATTAAGATCGACGGCCTGACCTACGACATCATCGCCGAGGCCTTCGAGAAGTGCCGCAAGGGCCGTCTGTACATCCTCGATGAGATCATCAAGCCCGTCATCGCAGAGCCCCGCCGCGAGCTGAGCCGCTGGGCTCCCAAGATGTTCAGCATGATGATCCCCACCGATAAGATCAAGGACGTCATCGGCAAGGGCGGCAAGGTCATCCAGGACATCTGCGCCACCTGCAACTGCAAGATCGACGTGCAGGAGGACGGCCACGTCTTCGTCTCTGCCGTGGATCAGGAGGACGCAAAGCGCGCCATCTTCACCATCAAGACTATCGTGGAAGACCCTGAGATCGGTGCTATCTACAAGGGCAAGGTCACCCGTCTGATGAACTTCGGTGCTTTCGTCGAGATCGCTCCGGGCAAGGAGGGCCTCGTCCACATCTCCAAGCTGGACACCAAGCGTGTCGAGCGCGTGGAAGATGTTGTTGCTGTGGGTGATGCCATCGTCGTCAAGGTGACGGACATCGACCAGCAGGGCCGCATCAACCTGAGCCGCCGCGACGCCATCCTGGCTCTCGAAGCCAAGAAGGCACAGCAGGAACAGGGCTGATCGATAGCTTCTGAATATGCCCCCGCGCTGTGTGCGCGGGGGCATATTTTGTCTCACAGGCGAAGGAAATTCAATTCCCTACTGAAAAAGTTTGTTTTAGGGGGTTGACAAATCCCGTCGAGGCGAGTACAATAAACGTAATATCACTAAAATGGCTGTGAAGAGAAGAGTAAGCTTTCGCATGAGCCTTACCAGAGAGCCCGGCAGGTGGAAAAGGGCAGGAAACAGGGAGCTGAAAATGGTCTCGGAGCTGCGCGGATGAAGAGCAAGAGCACTAGTCCGCGACGGGTGCGCCCGTTAAAGCGTCCGGCTGTAAGCAGAAAAAATTCTGCCGCAGTTTTGAGGCAGTGTCCGCGAGGACGCTGTGAACCAAGGTGGTACCACGGAAGTTTCAGGCCTCCGTCCTTGTGCAGCGCATGGCTGGCAGGGACGGGGGCTTTTTTTGATGCTTCCGTTCAAGGCTGGCGCGGACTGTGCCGCGCCGCCGCTGTACATTTTTATCCAATAATAGAGAGGGAAAAAACTATGATTACTCGTCGTGATTTTCTGAAAGTTACCGGTGTTGCAGCCGCTGCTGCTGCCCTGACCGCCTGCGGCGGCTCTTCTTCCACCGCAAGCTCTGCTGCTTCCAGCACTGCCGCTTCTTCTGAGGCTGCTTCCGCTGTGGCAAAGCTGGACAAGGTGAAGGTCGCTGTCCCCAACGACACCACCAACGAGGCCCGCGCTCTGACCCTGCTGGAGAAGAATGGCTTCTTCAAGCTGAAGGCTGACGCCGGCCTGACCGCCACCAAGAATGACATCGAGGAGAACCCCCTGAACGTCACCGTCGATGAGGTCGAGGCTGCTCAGGTCCCCAACGTCCTGCAGGATGAGGACTACGCTGTCATCAACTCCAACTACGCCATCTCCGCTGGTCTGGACCCCATGACCGACGCTCTGGCAATGGAGGACGGCTCTTCTGCTTACGTCAATGTTCTTGTCTGCAAGGAGGGCAACGAGAACGAGCCCAAGATCAAGGCCCTCGTCGCCGCTCTGCAGAGCCAGCAGGTCAAGGACTTCATGGATGAGAACTACAAGGGCGCTGTCGTCTCCGTCGTCGAGACCCCGACCGATGGCTATGACGCTTCCATCGACTACGATGCACTGAACGGCGAGACCGTCAGCTGCGCTGCTACTCCCGCTCCCCACTGCGAGGTCCTGGAGGTCTGCAAGGACATTCTGGCCGCTAAGGGCATCACTCTGGACATTCAGGAGTACGACGACTATGTGATCCCCAACACCATCGTCGAGGACGGCCAGTGCGACACCAACTACTTCCAGCATCAGCCGTATCTGGATAACTTCAACGAGGAGAAGGGTACCCATCTGGTGACCGTCGCCGGCATCCACGTCGAGCCCATGGGCATCTACGGCGGAAAGCAGGACAGCCTGGCACCCATCGTGGGTTAACCTCTCCGTCATTGCTTCGCAATGCCACCTCTCCTATCCAGGAGAGGCCTTGGCATTTCGTAAAGCTTTATCTCTTCGCCAGAGGCTCCCCTCGGTAGGGGAGC
>ERZ839947.2259-NODE-2259-length-14491-cov-3.276600_pt1 | contig 14491 bp, 9 predicted proteins | sample MGYA00519908_ERZ839947 | MGnify/ENA primary metagenome ERZ839947 (study PRJEB31850, sample SAMEA3708857) | human gut metagenome | biome: human gut; feature: human-associated habitat; material: faeces | place: China | collected 2014 ... | reverse complement strand
GAGATACAGAGCAGAATCAACAGTGTCAAAGACACAATGAAGATTACCAATGCAATGTATATGATCTCTTCTTCCAAACTGACACAGGCAAGAAAGAAGCTGGCAGATACAGAACCATATTTCTATGCACTACAGGGTGAAATCAGTCGTATTTTACGTCATTTACCGGAATTACATCACAGCTATTTCAACAAGAGGGAAAACATTCCGGCAGAGGAACGTAAGATTGGATCGATCGTTATCACGGCGGACAAGGGACTGGCCGGTGCTTACAATCACAATATTGTGAAGCTTGAGGAAGAGATTCTTTCCAAGCCGGGGCAGCATAAGCTTTTTGTTGTGGGAGAGCTTGGACGTCATTATTTTGCAAAGAAGGATGTAGATATTGATACAAACTTCCGTTATACAGTTCAGAAACCGACCATGCATCGTGCCCGTGACATCTCAGCGGTTATTCTGGATCAGTTTAACAATCATGAGCTGGATGAAGTTTACGTAGTATATACACGAATGGAAAATGCAGTTCAGTCAGAAGCGGAAGTGTTAAAACTTCTTCCACTCGAGAGAGGGGATTTTGGTGAAATGAAGATGCCTTTGAATATGTATCGAGAGGAAATCGAACTGAATCCATCTCCTATGGATGTCATGAACAGTATTGTACCAAGTTATATCAACGGTATGATCTACGGATGTCTGGTTGAGGCTTATGCCAGTGAGCACAATGCCAGAATGACCGCTATGCAGTCATCTACGGACAGTGCAAAGAAAATGCTTCAGGATCTGTCGATTCAGTATAACCGGGCAAGACAGGCAGCCATTACGCAGGAGATTACAGAGATTGTTGCAGGCTCAGAGAGCTGATGAAAGGTGAATATATGAGTGAAAGACATGTTGGCAAGGTAATTCAGGTAATGGGTCCTGTTCTGGATATTCGTTTCCAGGAAGGACAGCTTCCGGAATTGCTTAATGCCATTGAGATTGAAAATCAGGGCAGCCGCGTCATTGCAGAGGTTGCCCAGCAGATCGGTGACGATGTTGTGCGCTGCATTGCGATGAACTCTACTGATGGTATGGTTCGCGGCGTGGATGCAGTTGACACAGGTGCACCGATCAGCGTTCCAGTCGGTGATGCATGCCTTGGAAGAGTATTTAATCTTCTGGGCGATCCGGTAGATAAAAAGCCGGCACCTCAAAATGCAGAGCGCTGGAGCATTCACAGACAGGCACCGTCCTATGAGGAGCAGATGCCTACGACCGAGATTCTTGAGACAGGTATTAAGGTTGTTGACTTGATTTGTCCTTACGCAAAGGGCGGAAAGATCGGTCTGTTTGGTGGTGCAGGTGTAGGAAAGACAGTATTGATTATGGAGCTGATTCATAATGTAGCGACTGCTCACGGCGGTACTTCTGTATTTACAGGAGTTGGTGAGCGTACACGTGAGGGAAATGACCTTTACTATGAGATGTCCGATTCGGGCGTTATCAATAAGACGACCATGGTGTTCGGCCAGATGAACGAACCGCCGGGATCCCGTATGCGTGTGGGCCTTACCGGTCTTACCATGGCAGAGTATTTCCGTGACGAAGGCGGAAAAGATGTGCTGTTATTCATCGACAATATCTTCCGTTTCAGTCAGGCTGGTTCTGAGGTATCTGCGCTGCTTGGACGTATGCCGTCAGCCGTAGGTTACCAGCCGACCTTACAGACGGAGATGGGCGCCCTTCAGGAGCGGATCACCTCCACAAAGAACGGTTCCATCACATCTGTACAGGCAGTTTACGTTCCGGCTGATGACTTAACAGACCCGGCTCCGGCAAATACCTTTACCCATCTGGACGCGACGACCGTACTCAGCCGTTCTATCGTAGAGCTTGGTATTTACCCGGCTGTAGATCCGCTTGAGTCTACGTCCCGTATCCTTGATCCGCGTATTGTTGGTGAGGAACATTACAAGGTTGCCCGCGGCGTACAGGAAGTGCTGCAGAGATATAAGGAGCTTCAGGATATTATCGCAATGCTCGGTATGGATGAGCTTTCTGAGGAAGATAAGCTTACCGTATCCCGTGCGAGAAAGATCCAGAGATTCTTATCCCAGCCGTTCTTTGTAGCCGGACAGTTTACCGGTCTGGAAGGCCGATATGTTCCGCTTTCCGAGACGATCCAGGGCTTCAAGGAGATCCTCGAAGGCAAACATGACGATATTCCGGAGAATCTGTTCCTCAACGCAGGAAATATTGATGATGTTCTCGCCCGCGTGAAATAGGGGGTGTGGACATGGCGGAAATGATGAGACTTCAGATCGTTACGCCGGATGAGGCGTTTTTCGACGGAGAGGTTTCGATGGTGGAGCTCAACACGGCAGACGGGGAAACCGGAATCTATCCGAAGCATATCCCGATGGTCGTCGCGGTTGCGCCGGGCGTTCTTAAGATCCACGGGGCAGACGGCGTGAAAAAAGCGGCGTTGCTTTCCGGATTTTTACAGATCCTGCCGGAGAAGGTAACGATCCTCGCGGAAGCCTGCGAGTGGCCGGAAAACATCGATGGCAAGAGAGCCAATGAAGCCAGGATCCGCGCAGAGAGACGTCTGGCGGAAAAGAATCCACAGACCGATATTGACCGCGCTGAAGCCGCTTTGAAGCGGGCGCTGGTGAGGTTGTCGCTGGTGGATGGAAACTAAAGATAGAACTGTGAAACGCAGTGGAAAATAAAACAGCATGTCGGGAAGAACGCTTGTAAGCAGGACTTACAGGAGACTTTCCGGCATGCTGTTTTATATTATGATGTTGGAGACAAAAGGTATTTTGGCGCGGAGCTTATTTTTTCCGCCTGGAAAGCAGCGGCTCACTTACCCCATCGAGTCCCACAAGCGCGAAGATCGCCGCAAGGACTCTCTGAGATCCCTTATAGGCGTCTTTGCTGTCATACCACTCGTCAACGGAATGGCAGGCACCGCCTTTTCCGCCTCCGCCGACGCAGATCGCAGGGATTCCGAGGCTGATCGGGATATTTGCATCGGTACTTCCTGCGCTTTCGAATTCTACATCTTCGCCGCATGCCTGGAACGCAGAGGCTGCCGCGCTCACGATCTCACAGTCCTTCGGCTGGCTTCCCGCCGGACGGTTTCCGATCTGTTTTACTTCCACAGTGATACGTCCGTTGTGATCAAAGCTGTCCTTAGATTCTTCGTAGGAACGCTCGGTTTCCCAACGGTTATTTTCGTCCTCAACTGCACGTTTGATACACTCCTGAAGCTTTGCATCAAGTTCTTCAAGCTCCTTTAGACCATTGGAACGGATATCGACAAGCATGGAACATTCATATGCGATGGCATTGATAGAGGTTCCGCCGTTTACGACACCGACGGAGAAGGTAGTCTTCGGTTCTCTCGGGGTGCGGAGCTCGGAGATATAGGAGATAGCGCGTCCCATGGCAAAGATCGGGTTTACAAGACCGAAGGCACCGAAGGAATGTCCCCCCGGTCCGCGGAAGGTTACCTCGTAGCGGTGGCTTCCGGTGCCGCCGTGGCAGATCAGACAGCCTGCACCGTCAACGGAGATAAAACCGTCAACCTTGTCGGTATTTTGTGAGAAGAAGTGGCGCATGCCGCGGAGGTCTCCGAGACCTTCCTCACCGACGTTGCCGCCGATAATGATATCTCCGACCGGTTTTAAGCCGGATTCTTTGATGGCTCTTGCCAGCGTAAGGATCTCAGCCAGTCCGCGGGTATCATCGCCGATTCCGGGTGCGTAGATCTTTGTTCCTTCGCGTTTCACCGGGAGCGGAGTTTCCGGCGGGAATACAGTGTCCAGATGAGCGGAGACATAGAGAGTCGGACCATTACCGGTTCCATGGATATGGGCGTATACGTTGTGGACCTCATCCATCACCGGATCGAGACCTGCCTCGGTCAGAAGCTCTTTAAAACGGATCGCGCGCTTCTCCTCAAATGGGCTGAAGGAGGAGATCTGAACAAGCTCGATCTGCTGGTCGATGGTGTGCGCTTCATCCTGTTTCAGGTATTCGAAAGCGTGAGCCATCTTGTCGGACGTTAAAAGGGTCTGAATCGCTTCTTTCATGTGGAAACCATCCTTTCTTCTGTTTGATATGGCATATCATAGCGCAAAAAATTTAATTTGTAAATACGATTTGGATGATGTATAATATTGCCGCAGATTATTTTGAACAAACAAATGTATGATAAAAACATTGTTTTTATTTAGTTTGAACTTTATGACTATTTAAAGAAATACATTGGATCAATATTGTATAATATCGTGCAATTGTAAGTCTTAAGAAAGGAAAACAATGACAGAAAGAAAAACAAAAATATGCCTGATATCGCCGACTGAAAATTTGGCAAAGCGTGCCAGAGCCCTGATCACGCGTCAGGGAATGAACATCAGAGTAGAGGTTGCAGATCTGGAGTCAGCCGTTTCGCTGGCAAAGAGGCTGTCGGAACAGGATGATTATCTGTTTATCAGCCGACGTGGGACGAGAGATCTCCTGTGTAAAAGTCTGAATATCCACGTTGTGAACATTCCAAGTGAAGCATCGGACTATATTCCGGCGATCCAGCAGCTGCGAAATGAACAGGGTCTCATTGCATTCTTTTCATTTGAAGAAGAGATCAGCAATGAACTGCGTACCATCTGCTATTTATTGAATCTCAGAATGAGACATTACTGCTTTTCAGACAGTCTGAGCTGTCAAAGTGCAGTTCGGCGGGCGATAGCTGATGGAGCTGTCTGGGGGTTAGGAGGCGTTGTATCGGAGCGTTTTGCAAAAATGTATGGATTGCCTTACATCCGTGTGGAAAGCTCAGATGCATCTATTTTACATGCGTTGGAGACCGCGATGCAGCTTTATACCGCGCAGCAGGAGAATGCCAGACAGCAGGAGCAGCTCCAGATCCAATTGGAACGTTACCAGAATATTCTGGACTATACTCATGATGCAATCATTGCAGTGGATGAAACCGGACGGATCAGTGTGACAAATCAGATCGCAGAACAGATGCTCCGGCCGGCCCGCCCTCCGTTTGCAGGTCGATTGATCGAGGACGTACTGGCAAATACACAGTTAACAAGTGTTCTGAAAAGCGGAGAAGCAGAGATTGGACAAATGATGAACATTCATGGGACGCTCGTTTCTACGAATCGAGTTCCCATCCGGGTGGGAGGAAAGATCAAAGGCGTTGTGGCAACGTTTCAGGATATCAAAACACTTCAGAAAGCTGAGCGGAATATCCGTATTAAGCTGCATGAAAAAGGGTTGATAGCCAAATATTGTTTTTCGGATATTTTGGGACATTCCCCTGCGATCGTGGAAGCAAAACGTCTATCGGAAAAGTATGCAGATTCGAATCTGACGGTCATGCTTTACGGAGAGACAGGAACCGGAAAAGAGATGTTTGCACAGAGCATCCATAATGCAAGTCCAAGGCGTAATGGACCTTTTGTTGCGATCAACTGTACGGCATTGAACCGGAATTTGTTAGAATCAGAGCTGTTTGGCTATGCAGACAGCTCCTTTACCGGCGCACGGAAAGGAGGAAAAGCGGGACTGTTTGAGACGGCTCATGGCGGGACGATCTTTCTGGATGAGATTGGAGAATTGCCATTGGAGTTTCAGGCACCGTTACTTCGTGTTTTACAGGAAAAGGAAGTACGGCGGGGCGGGGGCGATACGGTAATCCCTGTGGATATCCGTGTTGTTGCAGCCACCAACCGCAATTTGCTCCAGCTGGTGGAAGCAGGAAAATTCCGAATGGATCTGTATTACCGGTTGAATGTTCTAAGCGTGGTCGTTCCTCCGCTCCGAAATCGGGAGGAGGATTATCAGGAGATTGCCGGTCGTATTTACGATCGACTGATGCCGGAGCGTTCGAAAGAGGAGGAGCAGGCATTTTTCAATATTTTGAGGAGGTGCCAGGATTATCCATGGCCGGGAAATGTCCGGGAACTGAATAATCTGGTAGAACGCGTGTCCTTATTACTACATCAAGGAGTTCCGGAAAAGGAGGCATTTCAAGCGTTTTACAATGAATGGCAGAAAGAAGAAATCCCATCACCTGAAGAGAAGCAGATTGAGACAGCCGGGGCGATCATCGATCGGGAAGCTGTGCTGGCCGCATTGCGGAGGAACGGTGGAAATGCTTCCCGTACCGCAAAAGAGCTTGGAATCAGCCGCAGTACCCTGTATCGCCGGTTGAAATAATCGATGAAATGTCACAAAAGTGTTTCAAAGTGTATCAATGTGTTTCGAATAAGACACACTGTATCAAAAAGCTGCGACAGAAATCTGTAATGCCAGAAAAGAAAAAATGAAAAAAGAAGCGTTGCGCATAGAAGGACCTCTGCAAATTTGCAGAGGTTTTTTGTGTGTTTTGCATAATTTTATTCAGGTCTTACTTGGCAAAATGACGAATGCAAATTATTTTTTGACTGCATAAGTAAAAGTTGGCACGGAGATTGCTGTATAGTAAGGCAGAAGCGAACGATCGTAGCAAGAATTTAAAAGTTCCTGTTTTATAAGGCCATGTAAAACAGAACAGAAATAGGAGGAAATAAAAAATGAGTAATAGTATTGCACTCATATCGCTGATCATTTTGATCGCGTGTATCGCAATTGGTTTCGTATTAAAGAAAAACGTAGGATTGATTGCGATTCTTGCAGCAGCTATCTTTGGTTCAGTTGCCGGTTATTCTGATTCTGCGATCATCAAGGGATTCAGTTCCAGTACCTTTATCATGCTGCTGGGAGTTTCTTTACTCTGTACCATTGCGACCAATAACGGTACGTTGGAGCTGGCAGCAAAAAAATTCCTGCGTCTGACCGGTGGCCACGTACTCTTTGCTCCAATCATTATGTACCTGATCGGATATATCGTCGCAGCGATCGGTCCTGGCTGTGTTCCGGCACTTGGAATTGCAGCGGCATTGAGCCTGCCGCTAGGAAAAAGCACCGGTTACAATTCTGTGATGCTGGCAGCGATCGGTCAGATCGGATCTATGGCAGGACGGTTTTCACCGATCACGCCGGAAAGCGTTCTGATCTATAATCTTGCCAGTGAACAGGGAATTACAGGATATCAGGAGCACACATTGATTTATGCCACGGTAACCACGATCATTTTATCCGTCATTATTTTCCTGGTGTTTAAAGGCTTTCAGATCAAAGAACCGCAGAGCAAGGAAAAAGAGATCCTCTCTGGTTTTACTCAGAAACAGATCCTTACATTAGCCGGTTTTGTAGTTATGATTGTTGCCAGTGCATTTTTCAAACGGAATGTCGGTCTGATCTCATTTGCAGTGGCAGTTGTCCTGTTGCTTGCGAATGTGGCGGATGAAAAGGTTGTAATAAAAGGAGTTCCGTGGTCCACATTACTGATGGTTACCGGTATCGGAATGCTGATGAACATTGTTTCCGATGTCGGCGGTGTTGATCTGATGTCCAACGGTCTGGCATCGATCATGACACCGAAGACAGCAGTAGCGATTCAGGGATTGTCAGCAGGAATCCTTTCCTGGTTTAGTTCAGCCATTGGTGTTGTGTGGCCGACCATGGTGCCGACCGTTGGATCGATTGCAGCACAGGTTGGTGTCAAACCAGATGGACTTATTACAATTATGTGCCTGACTGCTTCGTTTGCAGGTTTCAGCCCGGCATCTACCGGAGGAAGCCTGATCATGGCAGCGAACGCAACCGATCCGGATTTCACAAAAGAAAAAGAGAATAAGCTTTTCATTCAGATGTTTGGTTTATCCGGATTACTTCTGTTCCTGACCGTTCTTGCCGGACTGCTTGGAGTATATAACATTTTATAAGGCAGCAGAAAAACTTGAACCCGTAAATATATGACAATAGAGAGAATCTACAGAAAAACGAGGTGTACTTTATGAGTAAAGATCTTTTAGATGGCGTAATTGTTCTTGACCTGACCCGTGTTTTAGCCGGTCCTTACAGTGGCATGATGCTAGCAGACATGGGAGCAACTGTGATCAAGCTGGAAAATCCAAAGGGCGGCGATGATACCCGTAAAATGGGTCCGTTCATTAATAATAACAGCGTTTACTATGCAAACTTCAACCGCAGCAAGCTGGGCTGCACCCTGAATCTCAAGGATCCGGAAGGAAAAGAAATTTTCAAGGAATTAGTAAAGAAGGCTGATATCGTAATTGAAAACTACCGTCCGGGTACGATGGAGAAGCTGGGGCTTGGATATGATGTCCTGAAAGAAATAAATCCGGGCATCATTTACGGAGCCGTTTCCGGATTTGGTCATACAGGTCCTTACAGTAAGCGTGCAGGCTATGATATCGTAGGTCAGGCAATGGGCGGTCTGATGAGCACGACCGGATGGCCGGATGGTCCGGCAACCCGTGTCGGAACTCCGATGGGTGATGTGCTTGGCGGATTAAATATGACGATCGGTATTTTAGCGGCATTGGTCAATAAGCAGAAGACAGGACTTGGAGAGAAGGTTGATGTGGCACTGGTCGATTCTGTTGCATCGGCAATGGAAAATATCACCATGATCTATCAGGCTACAGGACGTATCCCGCAGAGAATCGGTAACCGTTACGAGTCCACCTATCCATATGATGTATTCCCGGCAAAGGATGGAGATGTCGTGATCGCAGCAGGAAATAATAAGCTGTACGGACTTCTCTGCGATGTCATGAAGCAGCCGGAGCTTAAGACAGATCCGCGTTTTACCGAGATCAAGGACCGTGTTCAGAACCATGCAGCGATGCGTGAGATCATCTGTGCATGGACAAAGGATTATACCATTGATGAGATCGATCAATTACTGAATGATGCAGGCTGCCCGGCATGCCCGGTCAACACCATTGACCGTCTGGTAAAGGATCCTCAGATCGCCGGAGCACGAGAGATGTTCCCGGAGATCGACCAGCCTGGAATCGGCAAATTACAGATCACAGCAGTTCCTCAGCATCTGACAAGAACAAAGGCATATCCGCGTAAGGCTGCGCCATTGCTTGGAGAGGACAATGAGAAGATCTACGGCGAATTCCTTGGATTTGATGCTGTGAAGCTGAATGAGCTGAAGGCAAATGGCACGATCTAATTGCAGCGAGAGAGATTACAGAAAGAGAGGATTTGAAATATGAGCAAAATTGAAGTGATTGAAGTTGGTCCGCGCGATGGATTTCAAAGCGTGAAATGCGCACCGCCGATCGCCACAGAATTAAAACTGAAAGTCATCGATAAAATGGCGGCTGCCGGTGTTAAACATATGGAATATACATCGTTTGTAAGCCCGAAGGCGATCCCGCAGCTTGCAGATGCAAAGGCAGTTACAGAGGCTGTGCTGAAAAAATATCCGGATCTGGATCTGTTTGCCCTTGTACCGAATTTGCGCGGTGCACAGAATGCTTATGAGCTTGGTTTAAGAAAGGTCTGCTATGTCGTATCCCTGAGCAAGAGCCATAACAAAGCAAACATCAATCGTACCCATGAGCAGTCATTAGAGGCTTATAAAGAGATCCGTACCGCTTACCCGGATCTGGATGTTGTAGTGGATCTTGCAACAACATTTGGCTGCCCGTTCGAAGGAAAATATGATGATCCGGAGGCAGTTGTAAAATTTCTGAAGGATTACGAAGATGCCGGAATGACGACCTGCTGCCTGTGTGATACGATCGGAATCGCAGATCCTGCACAGGTCAAGGCTGTGATTAATGCTTTAAAGGCTGCATATCCGACCTTAAATATACAGGTACATTTCCACGATACCCGCGGACTTGGAATGGTCAATACCATGGCAGCGATCGAGTGCGGGATCACAAATGTCCAGTCTGCACTTGGCGGCTTAGGCGGCTGTCCGTTCGCTCCGGGTGCATCCGGAAATCTGTCTACAGAGGATATGATCTGGATGTTAAACGAGATGGGATATGAGACCGGTGTCAATTTCTCAAAGATACTGGCAGCGGCGAAATATCAGGTGGATCATATTCCTGGAAATTATAGCGGACATCATATCCATATTGAACAGGAAACCCCGTGTAAATATTAAAGTCATTTCGACCATATAAAAAACGCTCTGAGCTTTCATTTTGAAGCCCAGGGCGTTTTTACATTACAAAAAGGATTTGTTTTCAAACAAACTTACTGATCATTTGTAAGCTTCATCTTATCAAAAATATAGAAAATCAGGCTTAAGATCATGCCGACAACACATGCAAGGACCATACCTGTGAGCTGCACATTACCGAAATTTACCTTGATTCCGGAGAGACCGGTTACAAAGATCACGGCAGTCAGGGCCTGGTTTCTGTTTTTGCCGTAGTCGACCTTGGAGTCGACCAGAATACGGAGACCGGAGGTTCCGATCATACCGTAGAGCAGGAAGGAAATTCCGCCGATGACCGGTCCCGGGATCGTCTGGATCAGAGTCGATAATTTCCCGATGAAGGAACAGATGATGGAGATCACGGCTGCTCCGGCGATGACCTGAACGCTGTAAACCTTTGTGACAGCCATAACGCCGATGTTTTCACCGTAAGTGGTCGTCGGAACGGAACCGATGAGACCGGATACCATGGTGGAGAAGTTGTCACCGAAGATGCTGCGGTGAAGTCCCGGCTCTTTTAAAAGATCCCTGCCGACGATCTTGCTGGTAACGACCTGATGTCCGATATGCTCGGAGGTGATGACCAGGATGACCGGCATGATGATCATGATCGCTTCCATATTAAATTTTGGAGCGGTAAAGTTCGGGATCGCAAAGATCGGGGCAGCAGCCACCGCAGAGAAATCAACGATTCCACATGCAACGGCAGCGACATATCCGGCGATCACGGCGATCAGGATCGGGATGACAGATAAAAATCCCCGGAACAGGACAGAACCGAAAACGGCAAAGCCAAGTGTTACGAGGAACACGATGAGATTTCTTGGATCGATCGTTTCGTCTAAAAGTCCGGCGTTGCTTGCTGCGCTGGAGGAGAGCTCCAGACCGATCAGGGCTACGACCGGACCCATGGCAGCGGGTGGGAGAACGACGTCGATCCACTTATATCCGATCTTATAAATGATGAACGCGAGGATACAGCCGACGAAACCGACGGCAACGAATCCACCGAGGGCATATTCATAACCGAATTTTGCGATCACGATGCCGGCAGGAGCGAGAAACGCGAAGCTGGAACCGAGATAGGCGGGAGCTTTTCCCTTTGTGATAAATATAAACATGAGAGTGCCAACGCCATTCATGAAAAGAACGATGGCTGGATTGATTCCGAATAAAAACGGAACAAGCACCGATGCACCGAACATGGCGAACATGTGCTGGATGCTCAGGGGGATCAAAAGGTTAAAGGGAACCTTTTCGTCCACCTGGATGATTTTATGGCTTTCCATACGGGACCTCCTTAGGTGATGAGTGTTTTTTAGTATTTGCGCCTGCTCATGGATTTCCGGGTTCAGGCATTTTTTCTATTCTATCACATTCTTGTTATTTGTCCAGAAAAATCAGGGGGAAATCGCAGGAAAGGATATGCAGTTAACGAATTTCAGGGCTTCCGCTCTTGACAAAGCTCCGGAATCTCCATATAATGACCCATATAGCCGCGTTAAAGCATGCGGTATATAATGGAAAAGCGATGAAGGGAACAAGTAGGGAAATGACCTGCTCCGCACAGAAAGCTGCCGGTGGATGAGAGGCGCGCGGACTTCTTTTTCTGAATACATCCCGGAGCTGCACACCGAAAGCGTGAACGGAGATATCCGGAGAATGTGAGTAGGCTGTGACGGAACTGGCACCCGTTAGAAATGCCGGGGTCTTTTATGATGAGGACTCCATGAGCCGGAGCGTGTGAGCGTTTCGGGAACATCAGGTGGTAACACGAGCGTATGCCTCGTCCTTTTGGGAAACAAGGGACGGGGCTTTTTTGTACCTGCAAGGAGAATGTTCAGTGCCGGAGTTGCCGGACTGGACTGAGACTGAAAGAGTCAGGCAGCAGGAGAAAGAACGCTTCGTCCGGATAGCAGGTCTTCATATAAAGACCAACACAGGCGGAAGAAACGAACATCCGCAGAAAATTACAGAAAAGGAGTAAACAAAATGGGAGTTTACGAAGAGTTACAGGCCCGCGGCTTGATCGCGCAGGTCACAAACGAAGAAGAGATCCGCAAAATGGTCAATGAAGGAAAAGCCGTATTCTACATCGGCTTTGACCCGACTGCGGACAGCCTTCATGTGGGACATTTCATGGCACTCTGCTTAATGAAACGTTTACAGATGGCTGGAAACAAGCCGATCGCGCTGATCGGCGGCGGCACCGGAATGGTCGGAGATCCGTCCGGACGTACCGATATGAGAACTATGATGACGGTTGAGACAATTCAGCACAACTGTGACTGCTTTAAGAAGCAGATGAGCCGTTTCATCGACTTCTCCGAAGGAAAAGCCATGATGGTAAACAACGCTGAATGGCTCATGAACTTAAATTACATTGATTTCTTAAGAGAGATCGGACCGCACTTCTCCGTCAACAACATGCTCCGCGCGGAGTGCTATAAGCAGAGAATGGAGAAGGGCTTAAGCTTCTTAGAGTTTAACTACATGCTGATGCAGAGCTACGACTTCTACGAGCTGTTCCAGAGATACGGCTGCAACATGCAGTTCGGCGGCGATGACCAGTGGAGCAACATGCTCGGCGGTACAGAGCTGATCAGAAGAAAACTCGGCAAGGACGCTCATGCAATGACGATCACACTGCTCTTAAACTCTGAGGGCAAGAAGATGGGTAAGACCCAGTCCGGCGCTGTATGGCTTGATCCGAATAAGACAACTCCGTTTGAGTTCTACCAGTACTGGAGAAACGTCGGCGACGCAGACGTATTAAAGTGCCTGCGCATGCTCACATTCCTTCCGCTTGAGCAGATCGATGAGATGGACAAATGGGAAGGCAGCCAGTTAAATCAGGCGAAGGAGATCCTTGCATACGAGCTTACAAGCCTTGTTCACGGCGAGGAGGAAGCAAAGAAAGCACAGGAGAGCGCACGTGCATTATTCGCAGGCGGCGCTGCGGCAGAAATGCCGACAGCAGAACTTTCCGACGCAGATCTTTCTGATGGTTCGATCGACCTCCTTTCCATCGTACAGAAATCCGGCCTCTGCGCGTCACGTTCTGAGGCGAGAAGAAACGTAGAACAGGGCGGCGTTTCCGTAGACGGTGAGATCGTGAAGGATATTAAGTCTGTATACACGAAAGAGCAGCTTTCCGGTGAAGGAATCGTTGTAAAGCGCGGTAAGAAGAACTTCAGACGCGTTGTAGTTAAATAGTTACTTTTCATAGGGAGGAATTTTCTGAACTGACAATTCCGTATGATACCGTTATGACTGCGGATTTTGCCGATTCGGAATGCGAAGCATCGGCAAAATCCTGTTACAGTGCGCGGGCATGGAGTGCCCGTGTACTGTAACGTATGAAGGTTCCTGTACATAGTCATGCACATTTGCACCTCGTGCAGGCAGCAACATTATTTCTCATACGTTCCCTTTTTAAGGATTTTCCCGTCTCTCATCATAGGCACTCCCATAGCGATCACCGTATCAAGAGAGAGATCTTCATTCATGATCAGGATATCCGCATCACTTTCTTCCTTCACAGCACCCTTTTTCGGATATAATTCCAGAGCCATCGCCGGATTCTTAGTTCCGAGAGCCAGAAGTTCCTCCAAATCCATATTTTCTTCTTTTACCATGTAGACGATCTGACGGTAGATCGTATCCACATCGGAAACACCGATCTCCACAAGTTTTCCTTCTGCATCATAGTTAGACCAGCTTCCCTGTCCGTCGGAGCTCATGGTCACCTTCTCCATTGGAACTCCTTCTTTTTTCGCTTTCTTGACAGCATCTGCAACAGAGTGGAACTTGCTTTCAGATTCCCCACAGGTGAGGTCGATCGTTCCGCCCATCTTCGCGAACTTAAACGCATCCTCTAAGAGGTTCGCGTTGCGTCCCACGTGAGTCGGCTGAAATGTTTTCGGCGGGATCGAGGTGCGCTCTAATGCCTCAAATACCGGTTTCAATGCTCTCTTGTCTCCGCCCATATGAAGGCAGATAAATCCAGGTTTTCCACTCAGCATTCCTGCGGTGCGGACATCACTGGCCAGACGGATCAGTTCCTCTGTCGTGATATTCGGCGCACGGTGATCGGAGATCGCAAGCTTCACTCCAAGGATCTCATCGATAAACATGATGTCCTTGCTGACACTTCCGGTCACGGTCGTACTCGGATAACCATAGGCTCCGCAGATCGCATAGGCGGAAATTCCCTCTTCTTTTAACGCTTTTACCTTTGCTAAAAGATTCTCCACACTTCTGCTGATTCCGTCAGTTCCCAAAAGTCCAAGTACAGTTGTCACACCACCCTTGATCAGGCTGGATAGCTGGACCTGCGGTGCCTGAGTGTGGAAGCTTCCCTCTCCACCGCCTCCGGTCACATGGACGTGG
>ERZ839947.2257-NODE-2257-length-14495-cov-5.584072_pt1 | contig 14495 bp, 7 predicted proteins | sample MGYA00519908_ERZ839947 | MGnify/ENA primary metagenome ERZ839947 (study PRJEB31850, sample SAMEA3708857) | human gut metagenome | biome: human gut; feature: human-associated habitat; material: faeces | place: China | collected 2014 ... | reverse complement strand
CTGTGAAAGCTCCGGGCTTCGGTGACCGTCGTAAAGAAATGCTGGAAGATATCGCTATCCTGACAGGTGGTGTTGTTATCAGCGAAGAAAAAGGTTTGAAACTGGAACAGGCTACCATCGAAATGTTGGGTACTGCTGACAAAGTTACAGTTACTAAAGACTATACAACTGTTGTAAACGGTGCAGGTAACAAAGACAGCATCAAGGAACGTTGCGAACAGATCAAAGCACAGATTGTGGCAACTAAGTCTGACTATGACCGTGAGAAATTGCAGGAACGTCTGGCTAAATTGTCAGGTGGTGTAGCAGTTCTCTATGTAGGTGCTGCTTCTGAAGTAGAAATGAAAGAAAAGAAAGACCGTGTGGACGATGCTTTGCGTGCAACTCGTGCTGCTATCGAAGAAGGTATCATCCCGGGTGGTGGTGTAGCTTACATCCGTGCAATTGACGCTATCGAAAATATGAAGGGTGATAATGCCGACGAAACAACTGGTGTCGAAATCATCAAACGTGCCATCGAAGAGCCGCTTCGTCAGATCGTTGCTAACGCTGGTAAAGAAGGTGCGGTAGTTGTTCAGAAAGTACGTGAAGGCAAGGGTGACTTTGGTTACAACGCTCGTCTGGATATTTACGAAAACTTGCACGCTGCCGGTGTAGTAGACCCTGCTAAGGTTGCTCGTGTAGCTTTGGAAAATGCAGCTTCTATCGCTGGTATGTTCCTGACTACTGAATGTGTAATCGTAGAAAAGAAGGAAGATAAACCAGAAATGCCGATGGGTGCTCCCGGAATGGGAGGCATGGGCGGAATGATGTAATTCCGGCTTTCGCTGAATAAATATAGAAGTCGCTTTCGGTTTACCGAAAGCGGCTTTTTTTGTTATAAGCCTCTCTAAAACATGAAAGCCTCTTTTTTTAGCCTGTCATTTTGGTAAGTTTGTTCATTTATTATGTTGCATAATATGTTGATTATATAAGAAAAAAGGATACCTTTGCTTTTAGTGTGATGATCGTATTTATTGATTTATAATCATTACAACACAAACATCTCTATTTCTTGTTGATTAAATAGTCTGATTATTATGAAAAAGCAATGGCGACATTATATTATTTTTATAAGCAGTACATTCAAAGATATGGATGAAGAGCGTGATATAATCAAATTAGATGTCGTTAAGCGATTAAATAGAGCATATCAGGATAAGTTTATTCAATTTCAGACCGTTGATTTACGTGTTGGTATCAATACGGCCGATATTCAAGATGAAGAAGAACGGGAAAACAGGGTTTTGGACGTTTGTCTGGCTAATATAGATAATGCCCGTCCTTTTTTCATTGGATTATTAGGAGAAAGATATGGCTGGGTACCGGACCATGATAAATGGGAATATATAGTGTCACGACTTTCTGAAGAACAAAGGCCTTTACTTCAAAATAGTGATGGTTGTAGTGTTACGGAAATGGAGATTCTGTATGGGGCTATTGGGAATAAAGGCGAGTATATGAATCATAGTCTTTTTTTCATGCGGGATATTTCTTCTTATGATCTGATGCCACCTGAAATTAAGTCCGCATATTGTGACGAAGTGAATGCTGTTTTGCCTGTGCCCGTGCGATTAAATTATAAAAACAAGTTGCAGGATTTGAAAGAACGCATTGTCAACTTATGTAAGCAAAAAGACGAACAAGCCTGCATTAGTTATACTTTGCAATGGAATGTCCGTGAAGGACATTTTGATGGTTTGAATTCTTTTGCTGATTTATTGTTTGAAAAACTTTCCTGTGAGGTGGATAAGGAGATTGTTTCCGAACAGATAGAGGCAGATACGTGGTATTTTCAAGAAGAACAGAATGCGGAGTACCTGCATAAAAAGAACACATATCAAAGAGTAAAACGATTAGCTTTTCAAGAAGCATTGGATATCTTGTCACAGAGAGGACAGGTGCTTCTTTCTGGTTTGGAAGGAACAGGGAAGACCATTTTATTGTCTCAGTTATACCAGCATTTTAGCAACGATTCTTCTGTCATCTGTCTGAGTGCCTTTGTGGGAACCTCTCTTTATTCGATGTCTGTCCGTCCCATTATGACTCGATGGATTCTTTTTTTGGCGCAACATTTGGGAAGCCCCGTTCCCGATGATGTGGTTTTGCTAAACGAGAAAAGGACTACATTGGTTTCACTTTATGATCAGTTTTATGCTTTGGTAGATGAATTGAATTTGCAAGGTAAAAATGTTTGCGTTTATTTAGATGCAATCCAGTTATTTGAAATGCAGAATAAAGATGATGCGTATCTTTCCTGGTTGAATCAGAAAGTGATGTTTATCGGTACTGTTACTCCGGAATTTAGAGGAAAGGCGGAAAAGTATAACCCTGCTATGCAATGTATTTCCATTCAGGAACTAGGTGTAGATGAATTGCGGGTTATTTTGGAAAATGAAGAAAGAGTATATATGATTGAGCTTCCTTCTGCGATTAAGCAAAGCTTGGCTGGTCGTCCCACTTCTCCGTTGCGGTTGGCAATGATTATGACATTGTTGACGCATTTATGTACCAATGATTTTCGTAGAATCCGAAATGAGGGAAGTGGTAGTGAGATTGAGAAGATCAATCAATATATGTATCAGCTGTATTTGAATGCACCTGATAATCACGGCGAATTGTTTTTGTTTACGATCCGTTTTTTGATGAACAATCTTCGTGTCTCGGAGCATTTGATGCAAATGTTTGTTTATATTGCAATTTCAGGAAACGGATTGCGTGAATCAGATTTGGAATTGTTGATGCCAGAGCAATGGAATCCTCTTGATTTCCATACATTGGTATATATATTGGACGGCTTTTTTATCGAAGACCGTGTTTCCCATAATTGGCGCATCAATAGCTTTTCTCTTTCTTCTGAATTAGTCTCGAAAGATCCTAAGATACAATGTGAATTGTTTGCCCGTTTGTCGGATGTGTTTTTATCCCTGGATGATAATGATCCCAAGAAAAACGATATGCTTTTTTATTATTTGGTGAGAGCACACCACATTGATGGCATTCGGCGGACGATGATTTCGGATGATGGAAAGAATATAAAAGAACGCTATTCGGTAAGTATACAGTATTTATTAATAAGTCCTACTTTAGTGGGCGATCTTGTGGCCATTGCTGCTTTACTTCCTTCTAATGAACGGGTGAATTTCATTTATCATTTTATAATACATGGCATTCCTCAATTTTGTTATCCCGAGTTATTGTGGCAGATTATGGATAATGAAGTAATAAAAGATATAGATATTGCTCAGTTGAATGTCGAAGACGGGTATAATCTGGCTACTCTTTTCCGTGAGGTATATCTTTTATGTAAGCATCAATGGATAAAGTGTGCTTTGGAAGATACTGATCGTGTTTTGCAATCTTGTATTGCCTGCTACGACCATTGCTATCAATTAGACAAAACTCATCGTGATACTCGCAATATGTTGAAGGCTATGCTTACTGAGCAAATTACGATGTATGCATGTACCGGTCATCCGGAAAAAATACAGGAAACCTTTTTATTAATCAATAAAATTTAATTATTATGGGACGTTACGAAGAAGTTAGAGACAGGGCAACGGAAGTTATGACACAGCAAGCTATGGCAAATGCTTCCATGCAGACAGGAAAAGTGGATGAAGCATTAGAATATGCTGCCAGTAGTGTTGATATTGCAGAGAATATTTTGAAAGAATATGGTGATATAGGAGCCGCATACGTGGTTTACTGCAATGCTACGGGATTCCAATTTCAACTGTTTGATGCAATGAAAGACTATCAAAATGCATTTTTTTCAGCTTTTGTTGCCATCTATACCACTTGTCCTTTTCTTAGTAAACACTTGAACGACGAAAATTATTGTTGTTTGTTTGCTACGCAATTCACACAAATGTTTGTTTCATTTCGTGAATTTGTGGAAGATAAAGAGTTGCTGGAACAAGGTAAGGAGATTGGACAAAAGACATATGATACAGTTGATCTGATGTTTCAAGTTACATATAATGCATTTGACCTACTGAAACAGGTGGCACCGGATAACCGAATGGTAGCACCTATGTCTACTATATTGCGGCAAATGGAAGGTGCTGGCCTGGAAAGGTATGATGACTGTAAAGACCTTGATTGGCAGATATGTCTAAATGGAATTTATGATAATTTAGTAACTATGAAAATTATTAATGGGTAAGAATTGGGATCATCATAGATATAAGAAGAGGATGAATGTCTGAAAAAATCCCTTAAAATGAGGCTACCCCTGTTACTAATCACTTTCAAGGCAGGGGTAGCTTTTTTATTTAAGAACTTCCTTGCTTTTTATTTTGTTTATTCGTGGAATGTATTCTCCATAATGAGAATACTTGTATATTTATCGTCTAAATTATTAATAAATCGTGAGATGTTGAAAGTAGTAACATTTATGAAGCAAGTAGCCCGTGGGCTACAGATGGGGGGAAACTTTGGTACTGCACATGTATACCGTAGCAGTCTCAATGCCATCATTGCTTATTGTGGGAAAGAGGATTTCACCTTTGATGAGGTGAATCCGGAGTGGTTAAAAGGGTTTGAAGTACATCTTCGTAGTCGTGGTTGTAGCTGGAACACCGTTTCCACTTATTTACGCACGTTTCGTGCAGTTTATAACCGTGCCGTCGATCTTCGTAAGGCACCTTATGTCCCTCACCTGTTCCGTTCAGTTTATACAGGCACTCGTGCCGACCATAAACGTGCGTTGGGTGATGAGGATATAAAGAAGGTATTTGCAAGGTTATCACAGGCTTTACCTTATTCTCCGTCATTGCGTAAGGCACAGGAATTATTTATCCTAATGTTTTTATTGCGTGGTTTGCCATTTGTCGATCTTGTCTATTTGCGTAAAAGTGATTTACGTGACAATGTGATCACGTATCGCAGGCGTAAGACAGGACGCACCCTTTCTGTAACACTAACTCCGGAGGCTATGATTCTAGTCAGGAGATATATGAACCGTGACAGTTCTTCTCCTTATCTGTTTTCCTTGTTGAAAAGCCGTGAAGGCACTCGGGAAGCTTATCGTGAATATCAATTGGCATTGCGCACATTCAACCGTCAGTTGATGTTGTTGGGCGAATTGTTAGGATTGGGTGATAGGTTGAGTTCCTATACTGCGCGCCACACCTGGGCTACGACAGCCTATTATTGTGAGATTCATCCGGGCATTATTTCCGAAGCGATGGGGCACTCTTCTATCACTGTGACTGAAACGTATTTGAAGCCTTTCAGGAATAAGAAAATTGATGAAGCCAATAAGCAGGTAGTTGATTTTGTTAAGCGGTCTATTTGTGGATTAACCGTTTGATAAATAGCCTGTTACTTTATAGGTAACGGGAATAAATACCGGTGCAAATATGAGCATATTTCTTAAAACAACCAAACGAAATCGCACATTTTTTCTAATAAAGCACTCAAAAGGAGAACACAAGCAGATAAAACACGTGGATTCTTTGTATTAGGGCTTGTTAACCTCTAAATTTTGCACAAGATTTCCCTCCCCTCTACCTTTTCCTTGAGATAGGGGTTAAAAAGTTTCATTGCATATTATATCGTTTTCTAGTATTGACTACTCTCAAAGAGCAGGCACGAAGGTTCTTCCGTTACCTATAAAGTAACGGGCATGCTATTATTGAAACTTAGTGTTTAATAATATATTATTAATGTAATTTTTAAGTAGTTATGAAAAGAAAATTTGTAAAAGTGATGTTCTTCGGGGCGTTGGCACTTTCTACTGTCACCTATGTAGGCTGTAAAGACTATGATGATGACATCGACAATCTGCAGACACAGATTGACGCAAACAAAGCTAGCATTGCCGAGTTACAGAATTTTGTGAAAGACGGTAAATGGGTAACCGCTGTAGAACCAATTACTGATGGATTTAAAATAACTTTTAATGATGGTAAGAGTTATTCTATCGTAAGTGGTGCTGCAGGGGCAAGTGGTACAAAGATTGAGATTGATCCTACTACAAAGAATTGGATTATTGATGGGGAGGACACTGGTATTTGTTCTGAAGGAAAGAAAGGTGATAAAGGAGATCAGGGCGACAAAGGTGACCAAGGAGATAAGGGTGACCAAGGTGACAAAGGAGATCAAGGAGATAAAGGGGAAGATGGAAAATCGCCACGTATATCTGTTGATGGCTTTTGGGAAGTTTGGGATGCAGAATCCGGAGAATATAAAAAGACTGAATATGAAGCAGCTTCTCATATCTATGTGACAGCTGATCCTGAAAATCCATTGGTTTGGATATTGAATGTTCTCAATAACGAAACTAAAGAATGGGAAAAGATTTCTATGCCGAAAGCTGCTCGTATCACTAGTATACGTGCACTTGGCGCAAAAGATGGAAAGGTAGATTTGGGTTCTACTCAAGCTATAGCTACTTTACTCTATGGAGTCGTTGAAGAAGAAAAAGGAGTTACTTTTAATGAAATAACATATCCGAAGGGTACATTCCTTTCTGCCAGAGGTAGTGTAATTTATGCTATGATTAATCCGGTAAATCTGGAACTTAAAGATATACAATCTTATGAAATCGGCTTGACTGATTCTAAAGGTAATACAAATTTTGTTGTATCGGCTATTGATGCGAATATGAGTGAGACTGCTCTGACTACTCGTGCTGAAAGTACGGCAAATAAAGGCCTTTATAATTTGACAATAAAGTTTGCAGAAGGAGTGGATCCGGATAATTTGAAAGATGATATTGCTTATGCACTAACAACAAAAGATGCATGGGGCAATGAAATCATTTCTCAATATGATGTGAAAGTTACGACAGACGAAACGGAGAAAAAGATTGATGATAAAGAACTGACGAAGCCTTTCAAAACTGTTTATTATTTAGACGAATTGGTTGGTGAACAATTAAATGACGTAGTCGATTATAACTATAGCATCAAAGATGAAGATCTTAAAAAACTCGATGCTACATTCGATAAAGATAATAAAACAATTATCGCTAATAAGGAGGGATCATTGACTGTTATTATCAATTATCTTACTACTGCAGGAAAGAAATACGAGGAAGATTATGGTGCTAAGTTGGATTTAACATTTGAATATAAGTCAGAAGAAGCTCAAATTGCAGATATGACTTGGGTTGTAAATGGTGATAACCTTACAGCAACTTCAGAGATTGTAGGTCCTTCAGTGGATATCATAAAGGAAAAGATCGCTCGTATTGACACGAAAATTGCTTATACTGACGGTAAAGTCGAAATCAATGGACAGAAAAACTTGGAATATGTAGACGCCGATGAAAGTATTACTTTAGTTTTGGAAGGCTTGGATAAAGATGGAAATAAGACAGAAGATGCTGATAAGATCGTTAAATATGTGATTGAAGCTACATTTAAGCCTACTAAGATTGCTGCAGTTTCTCATACCGCAACTGTTAAATTCATTAATAATGCTCCTGATGAAGGTTTGAATAACGATGTTTTGTATGAGACATCTTTCACTATTATGATAGATCAGCAAGATAGCAAATTGTTTAAATTTGAACGTGCAGAATCTTACTTTAGCAATGATAATGCAACGGCTTATGGTAAAGCTGAAGATGGGGAGATTTCTTATGATCTTTATACTTTGTATAAGAATACAACAGCTCTTGCAAATGGTAAGCTGTATATAACATTTACTGAGGAAAGACCTTCTAAAGTCGAGAACAATCAAGAAAAGTATGCTCCTGCATGGTTGGATGAAGTTGATGAACCGACAGCAAATTCTGTTATTACAGTTGAAACTTTTGGCAACTGGGGTGGTGCTTATGATGGTCGTTATATTACTGCATCTTATGCTCCGTTCGGTAATCCTCTATTGAATGCTATTAAGGATAGATTCAACTTAACAGTGAAATCTGAAATATTTGAAGGAATTTTCGAATATATAGGAGAAGAGGGCACTAAGGATAAACCATTTGAAGTAGATGGAGGACATTCACAGGATTTGTTAGCGGAAGATTTCAAGAAAGAAGATGCTTACGGAAAGGAATATCAGTTTAACGATTCTAGAATTAAATCTGTAACACTTAAACTTGCAAATCAGAATGCAAAAGATTACTTAGCTTTGAGTACTACGGACTTTATTTCAGCTGAAGAGGGAGTAGTGGTAATCTCTAAGAAAGCTTCTGCAACTCCGATTGTTAATCCTCCTGTATGTGAAATTAATGTTGAGATTACTGATGAATGGGGTAAGACAACGATTGAGACGATCTTTGTGAAAGTAATGAAGTAAGACTGTAAATAATACTTATATGTAAGGTCTTAACCTTTCAAAAAGATATATTATATACAAAAAGGTAGATAGAAAGTTGTGCTTGTGAAAGTACAACTTTCTAATAAACCTACCTTACCAAAAGGGATACCTCCCTTATTTCCCACAGGTATCCCTTTTTTTGTCTCATTACATCTTCTTATTTGCACTAGAACCAATTTACTAGTCCCTTATTTCCCTATAGATTAAGGAGATGTTTTGAGAGTATAGAAAGCCCGGGCTTGCGAAAGTCCGGGCTTTTTGCACTCTTTTGTCTTTGGAACATCTTAGCCGTTTCCTTTGTTTGTTCATGCGAGGTATTTCCATTGATGGGATAATACTCGTATATTTATCGTCTAAATTATTAATAAATTATGAGATGTTGAAAGTACTAGCATTTATGAAGCAGGTAGCCACTGGGTTACAGATGGAGGGAAACTTTGGGACTGCACATGTTTATCGTAGTAGTCTGAATGCCATCATTGCTTATCGTGGGAAAAAAGATTTTGTTTTTAGTGAAGTGACTTCGGAGTGGTTGAAAGGGTTCGAAGTATATCTTCGTAGTCGTGGATGTAGTTGGAACACCGTTTCCACCTATTTACGGACCTTTCGTGCGGTTTACAATCGTGCGGTCGATCTTCAGAAGGTTCCTTATGTTCCTCATTTGTTTCGTTCGGTTTATACCGGGACGCGAGCTGACCATAAACGTGCGTTGGGTGATGAGGATATGAAGAAGGTGTTTACTAAATTATCTCGTGCATCGGGTGTACCATTAGCGGTATATCAGGCGCAGGAGCTATTCATCCTGATGTTTTCGCTTCGTGGTATGCCGTTTGTCGATCTTGCTTATTTGCGTAAGAGTGATTTGCGCGATAATGTAATAACGTATCGTAGACGTAAAACCGGGCGGCCATTGTCGGTGACATTGACTCCGGAAGCAATGGCTTTGGTAAAGAAATACATGAATCGTGATTCTTCTTCTCCTTATTTATTTCCGTTGTTGAGAAGTCGTGAAGGAACCAAAGAGGCTTATCGCGAATATCAGCTTGCATTACGCAGCTTTAACCAGCAGCTGATGTTATTGGGTGAATTGCTCGGATTGGGAGATAAACTTAGTTCGTACACCGCCCGTCATACCTGGGCTACGACGGCTTATTATTGTGAAATTCATCCGGGTATTATTTCTGAAGCGATGGGACATTCGTCTATCACCGTCACTGAAACCTATCTGAAACCTTTCAGGAATAAGAAAATTGATGAAGCAAATAAGCAAGTTCTTGATTTTGTGAAGCGTTCTGTGACAGGTGTAAGTGCCTGAAAATAATTCTGTTACTCTGTAGGTAACGGGAATGAATATCGGTGCAAATATGAGCATATTTCTTAAAACAACCAAACGAAATCACACATTTTTTCTAATAAAGCATTCAAAAGTAGAACTAGAACAAATAAAACACGCGGATTCTTTGTATTAGGGCTTTGTTAACTTCTAAATTTTGCAAAAGATTTCCTTCCCCTCTACTGCCTTTCAGAAGCAGGGGTAAAAAAGTTTCATCACATTTGGTATCATTTTTCAGTATTGACTACTCCAGAAGAGCAGGCACAAAGGTTTCTCTGTTACCTACAGAGTAACGGGCATGCTATTATTGAAACTTAGTGTTTAATAATATATTATTAATGTAATTTTTAAGTAGTTATGAAAAGAAAATTTGTAAAAGTGATGTTCTTCGGGGCGTTGGCACTTTCTACTGTCACCTATGTAGGTTGTAAGGACTACGATGATGACATCGACAATCTGCAAACACAGATTGACGCTGTAAAAGTGTCACTCGAGGAGTTGCAGGCAAAGGTTAACAGCGGTTCCGTTATAACAAATGTCGCGAAAGGAGAAAACGGGATTACTGTGACGCTTAGTGATGGCAAAAGCTATGAACTGAAAAATGGTACTAATGGTAAGAATGGTACAGATGCTGATGTCTGGACTATTGGTGAGAAAGATGGTTATTGGTATAAGAATGGAACGAAGACCCAATACAAAGCTGTCGGAGTGGATGGTGGAACTGGAGCTACGGGAGCAACAGGTCCTTCAGGTGCACCCGGTGCAAATGGTAAATACTATGTACCTAACAAAGAAACTGGAAAATTCGATATTTATCAGGATGGTAAATTCGTAGAAACAACTGATATTAGTTGGAAAACTACTTCTGAAGGTGGAATGACAGCTATTCTTAATGGTAATGTGTTGACTCTTCAAGGAGTTGAAGGAGCACCCGACGGTGTGACAATTGACCTCACTTCTGGTATTTCTTTGTCTTCTATAGCATTCATGCCTGATGTAGTAAGTAAGGATGTGCCTTATGCAACTACTAGTGCACCTTTCTATCACATCAAAAACTATTTGGATGAAACTAAATACAATACTGCCACTGGTGAATTTACCAATTTGTCAGATTGGGGTAAATCGAATGTGGTAGCAATGAATTACCGTTTGAATCCGGAAGATGCAAATGTAGATGGAAAGACTGTATTTGGCTTCATTGATCGTAAGGTTACAACTCGTGCAACAGGTGACAGAACAGTGTTACTGAATGTAGATGAGAAGAAAGTGGCTGACGGTGTTGTTGTGATTGGAGCAACAATCAACCCAGCTGCATTGGCGCAAAATGCAGAATATAATATCGCTGCTTTGCAGGCATGGTATGGTCAAGTGCCATTGACTTCTGATTATGTATATGCTACATCAACAGAGATTGATCTTGTGCTTGCTGATAGTGTGAAAACAAAGGCAGGAGATGATGAAGCGACAACATTCTATAAGCGCAGCATATCCACTTCATTCAAAGACGGTGAGACAAGTGCCTTTATTCAAAAATTCGTGAAATTAACTGCAGATGCAAATGCTGCATTTAAGTATACATCTACAATCAATTTGAAAGATTATGTTGGATTATATTCTAATCAAAAAGACAATTGGTTGGCTGCACTGGATTTTAAAGGTATGAGCTATGAATTCACTATACCTAAAGAGTACTTGGCTAATGATGACGAAAAGACAAACCAACAATGGTTTATCGTGAAAGACAAATCGAAAGACGGAGAAAATCCTCTTGAAAATGGTACAATCATGGTGAATCCAGAAGTGGTGAACGGAACTCCGGCTATCGGACGTACTCCGGTTGTACGAGTAGACGCTTTCCTTACAAGTAATAGTGGACAGAAGAAACTGGTTGCTTCTTCATACATCAAACTGGAAATTACAGCAGAAGATCCTAATCCGGGAGAAAAGCCTGATTATGGAACAATTAAGATGTCTGAACCTAAAGCTGCCGATTATCATAAGTTAGAAGCTGATCAAAACGCATTTACTAATAAATATGATCTTGATAATGTCAATATGGATTATCAGGCTATTAACAATAAGATTTATGGTACTGCAAAATTGACATCTACTACATTCTGGAATTATTATGGTGGTCAGGAACATAAATATAATGTATTGGTTACTGTTGTTAATAAGAGTGGTCAGGAAGTAACACTTATCAGTGAAGAGGCTAAACAAGAAACTGATAAAGTAATTAATACCGATGGTATACTTCTTAACATCAAGTTGAATAGTGATGCTACTAAGACGTCTGCTATTAAGGTGGGTATCAATGACGTAATCAAGACCCAGAACACTTATAAAGATGTGGATGGTAAGGGAGCTAAATACTCGGTTAAGATCATCATTCCTTCCAATGATAATTCACATGGTGACATTGTTCTTGAACAGATATTCTATGTGAAAGAAGCTTGTGTTGCTTATGAATATAATCCGAACTATCATTTTGACAACTATAACGGTCATGCAAACTGTATCGTTGTTAAGGGACAGATGGCTAACGGACATTGGGAAATGTCTTCTAAGATTTCAGAGCATTTCAAATTGATTGATGGCAAAGATATCTTCACGTATTATGCCGATGTTAATAATACGAAAGCTATTTCTTTCAATTGGAAAGATGCAACAGGAGTAACTCCATCAGGATCATTCAATACTGATCAGCTACTTAAATTATCTGCTGCAATGACCGAACCGGAAATTGTGAAACAGATGAATTATAAAGTGACTTTGAATAATAATGAAGAGTGTAACTTTAATTATAATGTTGTATTCGTTAATCCGTTTGTTGCAGGTGATGCTAAATCAATATCTATTAATGGCAACGCTATCGGTAAGAATACAGGAGAAACTATGCCACAAGTTCTTGTCATCGACAATTCTAAGCAGAATATATATTCTTACTCAACTACGACTAAAAAACTGGAATTGAGTAAGGTAGCTACAGATACTTATAAATTGACAACATCTATCGTTAGTGTGAAGTATGAACCGGTTAAAGATCAGACATGGACTGACTTTACTTCACAGTTGACCTCTGGCTCTACTTTGAGCGTAGATCAGTCTACAGGTACTGTTACTTGGCAAAATGAAGGTACTACATTAGCAAAAGACCTCGTATTTAAAGTGAAAGCAACTGTTACATTTACAGACTTATCTGTGGTAGAATGTTACATTCCTGTTAATTTGACTAAGTAACTTGAAACAACGAAGTAACCTTGTAAAAGTATACTTCATATAATTTGCGGAGGACGTTCCAGAAAGATAAACGGAGCGTCCTCTGTTTTGAATTGAAATTAGATATAAACATGAAGATTAAATATCACATTCTGTTAGTTACGATTCTGATGTGCGCTAGTGATGTCTTTGCCTGGCAGTCCGACGATATAAAGCAGCAAGCTTTATCAAAAGACGAAGGAAAGACAGTATTCAGTCCGCATTGGGTTCTGTCTGCACAAGGCGGTGGCGCTTATACTTTGGGGGAGACAAACTTTGGAGATTTGGTATCTCCATCCTTGGCTATAGCTTTAGGATATAAATTTACTCCATTGTTCGGTGTTCGGGCAGCGGTAAGTGGTTGGCAAGCTAAAGGTGGTTGGGTGAATCCGGATATTACCTATACATATAAATATTTGCAGGGCAGTGTGGATGCAATGCTTGATTTGGGCAATTTGTGTTGTGGTTTTAATCCAAAACGCTTTTTCAATGCGTATCTTTTTCTAGGTGCGGGTTTGAATGGTGCTTTTGACAACGATGAGGCTGTGAATCTGAATGCTAGTGGATATAAACTTCAACGTTTATGGACGGGTAAGAAGCTCTATATCGCAGGGCGTATCGGTTTGGGAACAAATCTTCGCCTGAACGATCATGTCGCTATTAATTTGGAAGTAAACGCTAATATGTTATCAGATAAATTCAACTCTAAAAAAGGAGTTAATGCTGATTGGCAATTCAATGGGTTGGTGGGACTATCTTTTACATTAGGAAAGAGTTATAGAAAGACGACTATAATTTCGAATGAACCTGAAGAGTCTGTTTCAACACTACTTGTGGTAGAGCAACCGGAGAAGGTAGCAGTTGAAGGACAACCGGAATTAAAAAAAGAAACAACGATATCAGAGCCTATGAAACAGGACATCTTCTTTGCTTTGAATTCTGCCCGTATTCAAAATGACCAAGAGTCGAAGATTGTTGCTCTTGTTGAATACTTGAAGAAATATCCTGTGACTAAGGTGAATGTTACTGGTTATGCAGATGTAAATACCGGTAATGCAAGAATTAATTCAAAGTTGTCTGAAGCTCGTGCTAAGAATGTCGCTGAAGCATTGAAATCTAAAGGAATTGCTGCTGACAGAATTATAGTTGACTTCAAGGGGGATACGGTACAACCTTATTCTACTCCTAAAGAGAATCGTGTAAGTATTTGTATAACAGAATAAAATGAAATTAGAGGAAACAGGTGGGCGGTGATGCTTGTGAAAGTATTCCATCCAAAGAACTGTTCTTCGAAAGGGATACCTCCCTTATTTCCCACAGGTATCCCTTTTAAATCTCATAGCATCTCCTTGTTGCACTAGAACCAATTTGCTAGTCCCTTATTTCCCTATAGATTAAGGAGATGTTTTGAGAGTATGGAAAGCCCGGGCTTGTGAAAGTCCGGGCTTTCTCATTATTATTTATTTATCAGATTGAATACGATGAAAGTCCTTATCATACAGTCCTACAAGTAAGTTTTGTCCTTTATCATTCACTTTCAGTCCGCCATACATGGCTTTTTGATAAAGAGTATCCTGTCCTTCTTCGA